>Ga0115006_10001724_pt1 | contig 13914 bp, 17 predicted proteins | sample ArcOceMetagenome_3_FD_88943 | JGI IMG/M metagenome (GOLD analysis project Ga0115006, IMG submission 88943) | Marine eukaryotic phytoplankton communities from Arctic Ocean - Arctic Ocean- Svalbard ARC20M Metagenome | ecosystem: Environmental > Aquatic > Marine > Oceanic | place: Arctic Ocean...
AGGCGTGCCTGCCGCTGCGGGCACGCCTGCGAGTGTAACAGCGAGCACGCAGAGCGAGAGAGAGAGAGAGAGAGAGAGAGAGAGAGAGAGAGCTTTATTAGGAACAATCTCCATAACGGGGTGGTCTCGGGCGCGGCCCGGTGACGGGCGTTGCTTGGCGACTCTGTTTTTTGCGGAACAGAGTCGCTCTCTCAGTCACCATGTCCCCCATGAACCCCCGCCGTGACTGTAGTCGGGAGTGACCGCATTGTCTACCACGCGCTTGTCAGTCTCTTCCAGCCCAACTTGCCTTGCCTGCGCTCCCCCCTGGCAAGAGGAGGCAGGAGCAAGATGGCTCCCAGATGCCGCCAGTGTCCAGAGGTCAACCGCGGCCTGCACTGCGGACGAGAAGCAGGCGCACATATGGCTTGGCCTGACGCAGACCAGGGCCATGATCCCACACGTCACGCACATGCACATCCAACCTATCAATCCAGAGGAGGAGGAGGAGGGGGAGGGGGAGGAGAGACCGCCCGCGTTGCGGGCGGGAGCGGGGTCGGGGGCGAGGATACTGTGGGGCGCAGATAAGGAGCAGGCCGCAGCAGGCGGCAAGGTGCCGCAAGACGGCGTGGCGGCAGCGCCTGCTGCATCTTCTGCTGCGGCACATGCGCCAACTAGTCGATCCAGCAAAGGCTCGGAACTGAGACCCTTGCAGCCCTTGGGCGTACGCCCCAGTGGGGTGCTGACGACCTGAGGACAGGTCGGCGTTGGCGACTGTTCAACACTCTTGGCAGGCGAGGTGGTGGCGCTTGAGGGGGCGTGGCTTGTGGAGGAGCTACAGGCACTCTCGAGGGAGGAAGACGAGTGGCAGTGTGTCACAGACGAGTGGCAGTGTGCCCATGCCTGCCTTGCCTGCTGTGACTGCCTTGCCGGCACTTCCTCCCGCACCAGCGCTCCTGCCTGCCCTTGGGCAGCACGCAGCTCCTGCATCTCAGTGCGCAGCTCCTGCATCTCAGTCCGCAGCTGCTCGGCCTCTCGCCGGGCCTGGTGCGCGTCGCGGCGCGCCTCGTCTGCCTCCTTGCGCGCCTCTTCTGCCTCGGGGTTTGCCTCTGCCTGCACGTGCCGGTGTCTCAGTATGCGCCACCCCGTGCTTCTTCTGCCCCAAGTTTGCACGCACGCGCGCAAGTGGAGGGCGCGCGCGAAAAGAACAGACCAGGGCAAGCTGTAGAAGAGCCATGCACTCGTGTGGGTGAGCGGCATGTGGCAGGAGCTGAGCGTAATGCGCTCCGGGCCAAGTGCTTGTCGGCCTTGTCGCATCGTCCCCTCGTCCCTGCGACGCGCCATGCACCTCCACCTCCCCCATGCTCGTCTGCTCGTGAGCAAGCGCTCGCACCGGCGACGTAAAATTTTCCTGGCGAGATCTATCGCTATCTGGATCGTGTTGCAGGGGAGTTGGTGCTTGATGCGTCTGCGTGTCGCGTCTGAACAGCGCCAGGATCATATGGTCGGGCCAGTTTTTGGCGTCAGCTGGGAGGCCCAGCGCGTGCTTTGGTGAGCCCAGCTTTGCCTCCCGATCCTGTGCCAGCGTCGCAGGCATGGCGCGCATCACAGCACGACGCAGCGTGATCACGAGGCGCACGCTACGAGACACGTGCTTTCGCGTGGCACGCCGCGCGTGACATGACACGCTAACACGCGTGACATGACACGCTCGTGGTCGTAACAACTACACTCACGCGTGGTGTTTTGGAGGATTCGTGGCGGGCCCCCCGGCGGCGGCGCCGCCGCCGGGTGCCCGCCGCCGATGGGCTAGGAGACTCGTGACAGCGAGGCACAGCAATCTGCATGATTTCACATTTTGGAGGCGCACCAGGCAAGACAGGAGAACGCGCTGTGTGAGGGCGGGTTGGCGACACAGCGCGGCAAGGCGGCTACCATCTCAACAACACGCAGGCTGGCGGAAGGCGGACGGTCCTTGAGTGTCTGCACTAACACCTTGGCCGCTGCAAGACCGCCCTCCATTCCACGCAAGTGCACCTCCTCGAGCGCAGGGTTTTCGTGCAGAGCATTGCCTATGGCTTGAGCGCCTGCAGGCTGCACGGCATTGTTGTCCAGCCCGAGCACTCTGAGGGTCTTATTCACTCGCAGTGCCGTTCCCAGCGCGCTTGCTCCCTTGTCGCCAATGCCAGCCTGCAACCAGCATCGCACACGCTCATCAGTATACATCGACACGAGGGATCGCAATCGCAAAGCACATTCGCACAGTGCCCGGGACACCTACTACGCAGAATTTCTCAGTTTTATATTTATACATGCGCATCAACTCTTGCAGCCCTTGTCTCCCCTTCTCACACACGCTTCCACGCATGCACCTTGCACGGTCCGGAGAATCCAGACGGGGAGGGACAGGGGAGAGGCGAGGGGCACACCCAATTTAGCAGGAGCTCTGTGAGGGACGAGTTGTGGCGGAGAGCCTCGGCAAGTTTCGCGCACCCCTCGTCGCGCAGAGGATTCTCGCTCAGGTCTAGCTTGTGGAGGTGCAAGCATGCGTGCAGGGACAACGCGAGCGGCTTGACAGCATCCTGGTCCACGCGACAGTCCACGGCGATGAGCTCTGACAGAGCACTTTGCCGGCAGCACAGCACCTTGCCAATCGCCGCCGCAACCGTGCACGAGTTGAGCGGAATGAAACTCAGCACCAGCCGCTTGAGCGACGAATTGTGCAGCAGGGCCCCGGCCATGTGCAAAATGCCCTCTGGGCTCGCCTCGCTGTTGCCGCTCAGGCTCAACGCCGTGAGCGTCCGATTGCAGTGCAGCAGCTCGGCGAGGCACTTGGCTCCGTCCTTGCCCATCTTGTTCGAGTTTAAAGCTGCCAAGAGTATGGAGGGTTCGCTGTTTAAGCCCCCGCGATTCCTCGGACGTGACACACACACACACACACACACACACACACACACACACACACACACACACACACACACCCACACACACACACACACACACACACACACACACACACACACGCATGCACGCATGCACGCACGCACGCACGCAAGCATACAAACCCCCGCGATTCCTCGCCTACGGCATGCACACACGCAGAGACACAAACACACACGCACCGAGGTCCTGCAGGCGCTCGTCGGCCTGCAGCGCCTCGACGACCGCTGCAACGCCCTCGTCCCCGAGATTCGAGAAATTGAGGTGCAGCCGCTGCAGGCGCCGTCGGGCCGTGAGCGCCTGCGCAAACACCGTCGCCCCCTCCCGGCCCATCCTCCCTTCGGGCCCACTAGTCGCACCGTCAATCTCGAGGTCGCGCAGCGTGCTGTTGATGCGCAGCGCCGCCGCGAGCCGGGCGGTACCGTCCGCCCCGAAGCACCCCGTTGCCGTGGCCAGCCGCAGGCTGCGCGCGCAGGCACGTTCAGCAAACGGCGCGCCAACAGAGAGAGCGCGCCGCCGAGACGACGCAGGCGCACCGCGTGAGCGCCGGGTCGGCTGCGCGCGAAGCACGTTCAGCAAACGGCGCGCCAACGCGCGCAGAGAGGGCGAACGCGAAGCGCGCCGCCGAGACGACGCAGGCGCACCGCGTGAGCGCCGGGTCGCTCAGTCGAATCTTCTCGACCGCGGCGTCGAAGCTGGCTCTCTCCGAGCCTTCCCGCCCTTCGATGCTTGTCATGCCCGTCGCCGCAATGCGACTTGCGGCGGTGGGCCGTGAATACGGCCGTGACCAAGGGCGCCATGGCGCGGCTGTCGCTGTCGGTCCTGCTGGTGCTGCTGCTGCAGGCGGGTGCTACTGCGCCGCGCACGGCGCGCGGCGCGCCACCGGCGCGCGCGCGCTGCTCGCGCGTCGTCTGCCTGCGCGGGGGCGGGCCGATGGACGTGGACGACGGGTCCACGCCGCCGCCGGGCGGGCTGCAGCGCACGATAGCGCTCATGGAGCAGGAGATGCAGCAGGCGGTGGCAGACATGAAGTTTGAGGATGCTGCGCGCCTGCGCGACGCCATCAGCGTGCTGAAGCAGGGGGGCGTCGCGGCGGCGCCGGGCGGCGACGGGCCCGACGCGGAGCCGCAGGTGAGCTTCGACTGGGAGCGCGCACGGGGCATCCCACCAGCAGTGCTGCAGCAGCCCAGCCCTGCCGCCCGGCCCGGCAAGCCCGACGAGAAGCCGAGCACGGGCCCTGCGCCGCCGCTGGACGCAAGCCTGTGGCCTGCGAGCGACGCTGCCCTGCGCGAGCCCGCGCCGGGGCCAGACGTCGACCAGGCAGACAGAGCAGTCGCCGCGAGGCTCAGCGAGGCGCGAAACGCCATGCTGCACGCAGGCGCCGGTACCGAGCTCAACATCTGCAAGGTGGCCAAGGCCTTTGACGCTGAGCTCGAGCGCCTGGTGGCCGCGGCCAGTCAAGCGCCCTCGGGGCAGGCTGTGGCCTGCCTCCGGTCGCTGCTCGAGACACTTGCGGCCGTGTCCAGCTCAGCAGCAAAGTCGCGGGTGAGCCTTGGTGCCGGCCCGTTTGCGCCCTTGGCGCCTGCTCTGGTCGAGGGGGTGAGGAGCGTGCTGCTCACCATCGGCTTCGGCCCCGCTGCAGGGGGCCAGGCCGGCGCTTTGGAGCTTGCCGACGGCTACCCGCTCTACATCCTGCGCGAGGCGCAGGGGAGCGTGGAGCTGATGCTGGAGCGCCTGGTGCCGCACGCTCCGCCTGTGCCCAAGGAACCAACGCTGATGATGCACATGGATGCGCGGGAGGTGGTTTTGCGGCTGCCTTCAGAGGCCCCGTTGACGCTTCCGGAAGTGCCCGAAGACGTGTACAACTTTACCGCGCGCGACTTGATGGACGTGCTCGAGTCCAACCAGAAAAAGTACGAGGAGGCCAGCATGTTGATGACGCAGGAAATGCGGCAACGGCGGGCCCGGGGGCCGACACCGGCTGCTAGCCACACGACGTGCCGGTTGCGTGTGCGCCTGAGTGATGGGGCCATGCTCGAGGCCACGTTTGCGGCGCAGGAGGGCGTCAGTGCTGTGCTCGCGGTGCTGGAGCATGTGTTTTTGCCTTCAGCGCCGAAGCCCGTGCTGACAACGATGCCACCCGTGAGACGGCTCCACCCCCCAAGCGCTGCAGAGGCAACCGAGGCGCACGCAGCTGAAACCATGTCTTCACTCGGACTGGTGCCTGCTGGCGTCATGAACTGCCGCGGCCAGGATGGACTGCGCCTCGACAGCTCGTGCCTGAAGCCAGGAATCCCCGCGACAAGTCTGGGAGACGCCTAGGAACCCCTGCCACTCCGGCTTTGCCAAGCCTCTATCTTGTTTGCCAAGCGTTGGACCCCCCAAGACCCCACCGGACTCTGAAAGACACGGGGATGGGGGAGGGGGTGGGCGGGGGTTTGACACCCCCGAAGGACCCCCGCCGCACAAGGGCTCGCCGGGGGCTCGCTCTTCCACACAGATGGCATTTATTAGGGAACAAGTGTTTTTTGAAGACTCGAGACATGGACGGAGCGCATCGCTCCCGACTCACGTTGGCGCAACATGAGTCTAATTCGGTCAAATCATGGAAACCTCGTTTGGACATTATGTCGTTCGTCCACATTCATTTGAGCCTTGCCCTCTTATGCCACCCCCCCTCCTACCCGTTGGGCTGCGCGTGGTAACTTGAAGCAAGACCTTGACTTGAAGCAAGACCTTGACTTGAAGCAAGACCTTTGGCCCCTTCCCTCACCCCCCTCACCTGTCGTTGCCAACGTGGTCGGGCAAGAAATGGGCCTGCGTCCATGCGGACAACTGCCAATGGACCCCGTGTGCCCTGTTATCACACTTGGCACGCGTGTGCTTGTGCGCAACGAGCGAGCTGATCAGCTCAGGCACGCCGTTGCCACTGGGCGCGACGAACGGGGCGCGGAGAACGGGTTGCGAGGGCGACGAGGCACCGCGTTCGCTTCCGGCCTCTGTTGTATCGCGCCTCTGCAGACCACACCACCAACACCAGCGTTGTTGCACGCGAGCGCCGCAGCACCGATTCTCTTGGCGCGAGGGCCGGCGCGCAAGCGTCTCAGTACTTGTACTTGGTTGAATAATCTTTTGGAGACACCACGAGACCCCGTCCTTTCCTCGCCCCTCTGTTCGACAGCACATTCGCCGCATCTCGTCACCGGGTAGCATCGCGGCCGCTTTCGCGAGCAGCAGCACGCGCAACGCACCTGGAAATGAGCACACACACTAGCACACACACACTCGCGTTGCACACACGGAGCACCTGTACACGACCTCGACAATGTCGATAAACTCCTGCTTGTCTTGCAAGGGCCAATTGATCTTGTTGTTGTTGCCGGTTCCCAGATCGATCATGATGTGCTTGTTCCTGTTGCCGCGTGCAACACGTCGGGGCGGCGTGATTCGGACGCTAACGCAAAACGCAACCAAACAGCAGCGCGCTGGAGATGCCACCCCCCACCGGGAGGACGGCTCCCCATAGCGCCCCCTCCCCCCCTGGCTCAAGCGGGAAAACGCACCTGAAAAAGAACATGACCGTCACCGGGTCATACAACTCGTACATGGTGTTGAAGTCCGGCACCTCTGAAATGTCTACCAGGTAGCTGCCAGCTCCCATGTCCGTGTCAGGTGCACGCTCAGAGAGATGTGCGGCGTTCCTCGTGCGTACCTACGCGACGGGGCGCGGGGCTGCACGGGCTGGGCTCCGCGCGGAGCCGTGCGGTACGAGCGCGTGCGCGGGCGCGGCAAAACGCATCAAAAATCGGCCGCGCAACGTACATCACGGCAAAGTTCTTAATCTTGTCGGCGACATGGTACAAGGTCTCGTCCATCTTCATGCACGCCTGCGCACACACCGCCGCGGGCATCAGCGGGCCGCGCGGCGCTGGACGGCGGGTGGACGGGCGCCGGGCGGAGCCTGCGCGCACGCTGATCGACCCGTGCGCGCCGAGCCCCTCGCGGCGCCGGCGTGGCGCGCCGGCTCCCGGCACGGGGGGGCAGGCAGGGCACAGCAGGAGGAGGCGCCCCCCGGGTGCGGGGGGCGCCACCCGCCCCGACGCGCGCAGGCCTGCGTACCGGGTCCCAGTCGTGGCCGAATCGGATGATGACAACGCGGTCCTCCTCGCTCAAAATCGCCTGGTCCACGGCGTATCCCGCGTCGAGGTGCGGCAACATGTACGACATCCTGGCGGGCTTTCGGCTGCAGCCGCCGACGTGGCCCTGACCGGCCGCTGCGGGTGTTCGCCAGTCCCTCTTCAGGCCCGCCCCCTGGGTCGCACTCCCCACGCCGGCTCCCACGAACACCTATTTATTTGGAATCCACGGTCACGGCCCGAAAGGCGGCCGTGACGAGGGACGCTTTAACGGTCCCGCAAGATGCCGGGCACGGAACGCCTGTAGCGGGCTGCCGCGCCGGCGCCCCCAGGCCGCGCGCCCGCGATGCTGCCCCACGGCGAAACGGGCGAGACCTGGAAAGCGGTGCGCTTCTTCATGGAGCACAAGGAGGTGGCGCTGCTCGACTCGCTGCTGTCGACGCGCACGCTGGACCCGGACAAGGCCATGTTCCCGCTGCACTTTGCCTGCGCAGAAGGCGACTTGGGCACCATCAAAAAGCTCCTCGAGCAGCGCAGCACGACCGCCAAGGACCGGCTCGACGTCAACCACAGCTTCATGGACCTGCCGGTAACTGTGCGGGGCGGCGTGCTCGCAGGGGAGACTGGAGACTTCTGCTGCCCTGCTGCCCCCGCGCCCGCCGCCCTTCTGACAATGCGCGCGCCACTCGCCAGGGCGGGTCGACAGCGCTGCACTGGGCAGCAGCACAAAACTACCCGATGATTGTGGGGTATCTTGTGAGCAAAGGCGCCAAGGTGGATGCGCGGACGCGCAAGGGCCAGACGGCGCTGCACCTGGCGTGCTCCGCGGACAATCCGAGTCTCGAGACCATCCAAAAGCTCGTGCAGTCGGGTGCCGACCCTGGGGTGCTGGACGACGTGCAGCTTGAGCCCGACGACCCGATCTATACGTACCTGCAGAGCCATCTGTCCAAGGTGTCAAAGCGCAACGCGGGCAAGGTCAGCAGCATCCAACAGTCTCTGCAGCACATGGAGGAGGCGGCAGACCCCGACGCGCAGCCCCCGCGCAGCCCCAAGGCCAGCAGCCCCAAGAACAAGACGAGTATGCACTCGCACCACTCTCCGCACCACTCTCTGCTGCACATGCCCTTGCGCTCCGAGGCAGAGGTAGAGGAAGCCGAGCTCAAAGCGCTTGTCGGGCGGCTTTTGGCGCACGAGGTGGCGCTCGTGGTGGGCGAGGGCGGGGCGAGCGAGGTGTTTCGGGTGACGCGGGCGAGCTTGATGAAGCAGCGTCTGTCGCGCCTGGCCAGCGCCGTCGACAGACTCGACCTCGAGGCCGCGCACAAGCGCGAGCGACAAAAGATCAAGGGCGTGGACATGGAGGGACGCATCATTGCCGAGTTCCGCGACCGCGACCCGGCTCTTATGCCCTACATCCTTGCCTCCTATGACAAGGGCACGAGCGTGCAGTTGCCCGAGGACCCCGTGCAGCTCAAGGCGCTGATGCACGAGGCCGACTTCTTCGTGCTTCCGGGCCTGGAGCAGCGGTGTGCAGAGGCCCTAGACCTCCTCTCCCTGCGCAAGGTTGACCCGCGGGCCAAGGACGGGAGGGCGCGTGTGCACGCCACCATCACTCAGGCGGTGGCGGCAGCGGACGAGGGAGAGCGCATCGTGCTGGCGGGGGGGGTCTACATCGAGTCGCTGGTCTTTTCCAAGAGCGTGACGCTGCTGCCGGAGCCTGCCGCAAAGGTGCGCCTCGAGGGGCAGAGCGGCCGCGACTCGACCATCACGGTCAAGCATGCTAGCGTGATGCTGTGCGACATCGAGGTGGCGGCCAGCCAGGCGGGGCAAGAGCTGCCTGCGCCAGATGCGCACGCACAATCGGAGGAGGGGAAGGGAGCGTCGTGCGTGCTAGTGGGCGATGGCGGCCTGGTGCTCATGGAGCGCTGCACTATTTCTGCCGCCCAGGCCTCCTACGGTATTTTCGTGCACGCGGGGGGCAGTGCCAACCTGAATCGCGTCGTGATCAGCGGCAGTCAGGGCACAGGCGTGAGCTGCTCGAGCGGCTCCATCACCATGCAGCACTGCTCTGTCCGCGCGTGCACGGGCATCGGGGTGGTGGTGGCGGGCACCGGCGTGGCTTCTGTGCGGCGCAGCACCATCTCGGACAATGGCAATTGCGGCGTCTTGATTCAGGACCAGGGGGGGGGCATCTGGACGGGCAACGACGTCTGTGGCAACTTGCTTGCCGGGTTGGCCATCTCCTCCAGCTCTCAGGAGTGCTCGCTGCGCCTCAACAATGTCTACAACAACAAGCAGGCAGGCCTGCAGGTCTTCAACGGGGGGCTGCCGCGCGTGTCAGCCTCGAGCTTCTACCAGAACGAGGTGGCAGGCATTGTGTGCCAATCGGGGTCCATGCCGCGCCTCTCCTCGTGCAAGGTGATGAAGAACCTGGGGTGCGGCATTCTGGTCGACTCGCTCAGTACTGCGCAGATGCGTCAGTGCGAGGTGTACGACAACCAGTTGGCGGGAGTGGCGATCAAGGAGGGCGCGTGTCCGGAGCTCTTTGACTGCATCATCCGAGATGGCCAGGATGCGGGCGTGCTGGTCTGCCTCCATCTCCCCCCATCCAACCCCCAGCCCCCCCCCAGTCTCCCTGAATCTCCCCCCGAATCCCCCTCAGTCTCCCCCAAGCGCCCTCGATACCCCTCGACCCCCCTCAGTCGCCCTAAATCTCCCAAGCGCCCTCGATACCCCTCTGTCGCCCCCAACCCCCTGGCCCTCCCCAATCCCCCTCAATCGCCATCAACCTCCCCGCAATCCACCTCTGTCTCCCTCAGCCCCCCTCCATCTCCCACACTGTCTCCCCAAAGCAAAGTCCCACTCAGTCGCCCTCGATCACGCGCAGTCTCCCGCAGTCTCCCTCACCCCCTCAATCGCCCTCAATCACCCCTCAGTCTCCCTCAACATGTGTGTGTGTGTGTGAATGTGTGTATACAGGTATACGCCAGCGCCGCGCCTGTGCTGCACGACTGCCAGATAGACGGCAACAGATCGGCGGGCGTTGCGGTATCCACCATGGCCGCCCCGCACCTCTTGCGCTGCAAGCTTTCGGGCAACGGGGCGGGAATCTCGATGGTGGATGGCGGACAAGGTGTGTACACAGACTGCACCCTGTCGGCAAACGGCACGGTGCAGGTCGAGGTGGCCGAGTGCAAGGGCAAGTTCGAGGCGCCTCAGCTGATCCGCTGCACCGTTGAGGCAGGGAAGGGCTGTGGCGTCGTCATCCGCGGCGAGGGCGCCTGCGTCTTGGTCGATTGTCAGGTGCGCAGGCACGCCCTCATGGGCCTCGTTGTCGCGGGCTCCGCCGCCACTCTGTCGATGCAGGGCGGGGTGGTGGAGGCAAACCAGACGGGCGGGCTGTACCTGTCTGAGCTCGCGCGCGTCTCCTGCGCAAGGACGTCCGTGCAGGAAAATGGCGCGGTCGGCGCGCTCGTCAAGCGGGGCGCGATCCCCAGTTTTGTCGACTGCAGCTTCAACAACAACCACGGCCCCGGCGTGTGGTTTAGCGAGCGTGGGGCAGGGTCAATGCAAGGCTGCAACATCGTGGGCAATGCGGGCGCCGGGCTCCTGATCGACACCTTGAGCAACCCCACCATCCGCCAGTGCACAATCAAGCGCTGCAGAGACTGCGGAGTGCTGTCGGCGCGCGGCGGGCTTGGCACACTGGACGGCTGCACCATTGAGTCGAACAAGCCCGTGGGAGTGACGGTTGGCGAAAAGGCCAACCCCGTTGTCTTTCAATGCTCCCTGGACGGGAATGCGCCGTATCACATGCTGGTCATGGACGAGGGGCTCGGACACTTGCATGGCAATCGCATCACCAATGTCGAAGTGGCGGCCGTGGTGTTGGGGCACAGCGCGCGCTGCATTATAGCGGACAACTTGATCAAGCTGCCCCTCAAGGCCGTCAAGCCCGTCAAGCGATCCCAGCACGGCAGCAAAAACCTCGCAGGCGCCATCGACGCGGCGGGCAAGAGCCAAGTTTCGGCCCAAGACCACGGGCCTGTCGCCGTCTGCTGGTCCGACCATGAAGGGCAGGTGCACGGCGTGCAGCCTGTGGAGGTGCAGCGCCTGTCCTTCGGATGCGCCCATGCCACGCTGGCAACAGTCCAAGAACGCCTGCTGGATCAACGCCCCTTGTCCCAACTCATCGCCAGCGCCCGCAAGCAGGTCCTGCCTGTGTCCCTGTCTGTGTCCCTGTCTGTGTTCATGTTGCTGCGCGCGTGACCTCGCGCGCGTGACCCAGGGCCCGTCTTCACCAAAGGTTGACAAAAGGGAGGAAAGTTGTCTGGCGGATAGGTCAGGCTTGCACTCAGGTTGCACGAGCAGGAGAAGGCAAACCCCTTGTGGTGCCTCTTTTGCAGACTCGCCAACAGGGGCTGGTGGGCGGGTGAGGATAGCAAGAGATGAGGGCAGGAGGGCAGGAGGGCAGGAGGCACTGCCCTAACAGGAGGGCAGGTGGCACTACCCTCACAGGAAGCGTAGGAGGCACTGCCCTAACAGGCAGCGTGTGCACACGGTTGGTTTGGGCAGCAAGAGGAAGCCGAGAGTGTCAAGGCTGCCGAGCGCGATGCCGCGCGAGTCTCGACGCAGGACACAGCCAGGTCTGAGGAGACGGGCGTGCCGCTGCCCTCCAAGGACGCTGATGACAACGGCCAGTTGCTCGATGACAAGGGCCAGTTGCTCGATGAGATCATGAGCCAGGTCTCTCCTCCTTGCCGTCCTCTCCTTGCAGCCGCCTTAGAGGGCTTGGCTCGCGCCGTGCGCCTGGTGGCTCTGGAACAGGCCAGGTCCGAGGGTCTTTGACACTGACGATGCTCATGCGCATGCGCTCGCAGGGCGCGTCACACGGCAACAAGTCGGACATTCGCACCCCCACCCCGCAGCTGCCTCAAGACGAGGTGGTCGGGTCCAACAAGGCTGCGGTGGCCGTGATCAAGTCCAACACTTTCATGCCTGGGGCACACATGCAGAAGCAACTCGATCATGTCTGTTTCCCTCGCCCGTCTTTCCCGTCAATCCCGTCTCTCTCCATCTCGACCCCGCCCCCACCGCCACCTGCCACCCTCGCTCTGGAAAATTAAGGGCATGGGAGGAGGTGGAGCCCTCCGTGTGCAACGCCACACATGCGCAACGGCACGCTCAAGGAGAGGAGGCATGGCGGGGGATGTGGCAGTGCGCGGCGCTGGCCGTGCGCGTAGCTCGGGTTGTGTGCCGGCTGCCTTGCATGCGCAGCCTGTCCTGAGCATCATGCTGTGCATGTCGCCAGCACAGCCATAGGGCGTATGCGCATGGAGACTGGTACATGCGAGCGGCGCGACAGGCGTTGCGAGGCATTAGGCATTGGGCATGGGAAGACACTGACGTTGGGATGCATGGAGCAGGCGGCTTCGGAGCGCGAGGCGCTACCCGACGCTCCGCTTGCCGATGGCAAGGATGGCGGCAAGCAAGAGGCAGAGGGCATGGGCGCCCCGTTCGGCCTTGCGCTGTGAGCCCATGCGGCGACAACGTGGGGCGAGAACTACTTGAAGAAGGGCGAGAACTACTTGAAGCGGGGCGAGAACTACTTGAAGAACGTCGCCCGCAACACCCCTTGCCGCGCGTCTTGCGCGTGTGTGCACTGCGCGTGCTACACACCATTTTATTCTTTATTTACTTTCCTCCACCACACGGCAAAGAGACCTAGGAAGCAAAGGCAGCAGGCGTGTGATGGAGGCAGGCAATCTTGTGTCATCTTGCAGGCGTGCAAAGGAAGCACAGTAAAGGCGGACACAGAAGTAAAGCCCCATGCTATACACTATGTAGCAGGCGCAAGCGCGGCGTGGAGGATGTCGGCGGCCAGTTGAAACCGCCAGATGCTGCCGGTATCGGCGAGGCACATGCACGTGGCTTCTGTGTGGTCGCCGCCCGCGATATAGCGCAATGAGCAGTCTTGCCTGCATCTTGTCAGCGTTTCGTAGAAGCGCACGGAAGCTTGCACCGGAACCGTGCCGTCGTCGCTCCCGTGAAACAAGGCAATGCGCGGCAGACGCGAGGACCTCGTGCCGCCGCCGCCCGCCGAGCGAGCCTCGCCGGCCGCTCTGGCCTGGGCTGGCGCGTTGCCGGAGCCGGGGCTGCTGGTCTGATGCACATGACAGTCCTGGCCGGCCTGGTTTTGCTCGAAGTGCACACGCGCCGCCTCTTGCGCCGCCCTCGCAAAGGCTGCCTCGACCACACAGCGCGGCGAGTACATGTCCCAGCGAGCGGGGTCGAGACCCATGACCGGCGGGGCCCTTCCGGCTGTGGTGATGGCAGGAGTCGTCTTCTTGTTGCCGCACATGGGGCTGATCAGGTGCACGCCTCTCGACTTTTCGTGGAGGTAGTGCTCCGAGATGTGGTACACGCCACTGCACCCGACAAAGGCTGCCACATGCTCGGGCTCCCACGGCCATGGCACTAGCGAGCGCGGCACCAGCGGCAACAGGCTCGGCGCCCTGTTCCCCAAGCACCTGTCCGCGCCACAGCCACTCTTCAGATGCTTTCGCGTGTTGCACGTCGACAAAATCATGGTTTCTGACCTGTAAGTGGCGCAGAGCATGACCAACTGGGCGCCGGCCGAGTGTCCCATGACCACTAGCGGCAACCCTTGGGCGCGGCAGAGGTTTTGGTAGGTCCAGGCGATGGCGAGCGACACGTCTTTGACCATCTGTGTCCATGACACACCGGACCAACCCGTGCATCGCCGTCGCAGCAAGCACGTTAGGCCACCCGCCCCTCGCCTACACTAACCCCTACTGACCCTGTGCCCCGCGGCTACATACATACATATATATGTGTG
>Ga0115006_10001728_pt1 | contig 13902 bp, 9 predicted proteins | sample ArcOceMetagenome_3_FD_88943 | JGI IMG/M metagenome (GOLD analysis project Ga0115006, IMG submission 88943) | Marine eukaryotic phytoplankton communities from Arctic Ocean - Arctic Ocean- Svalbard ARC20M Metagenome | ecosystem: Environmental > Aquatic > Marine > Oceanic | place: Arctic Ocean...
AGCGGAGGCCCCCTAACCTGATCAGGCCAATGTGGAATCCTCTCACGGACTTCATCCCTCGAGACAGCGGTATCTCGATCCCGCTCTCCGACCCCGCTGCCCTCCCCCCCCCCCCCCCCTAATACCCCCCCCCCCCCCGCCGGGGTCTTCCCTTTTTTTTTCTCCTCCCCCCCCCCCTTCGCCAATACCTACGTACACCGTGGCTGGATTCTGCCTTTTTTCCCCGTCTCCCTCAGACTGTCTGACAGCGCGATCAACTACATCAGTTGGCGTGTCCTGTGTCTAATTCAATTTCGCGTTTGCTTGGATGCACAGCGGCCTTCTACAGTGGGACTGGCGGCATATCAGTGTATCCATTCAAAGGCATGCCGGCGCTGCAGCTCTCTGTGACCATGTGGGTCACTACAGACACATTGCAGTCTGCTGGTATGCTTGCCTGCACACGTGTTTTGTGACGGATCTGCTCGCTGATGATGATGCATTGTAGCAAAAGCCACCCCACAAATGTTAAGAATCGCCAGACTGAGATAAAAAGGTTTTGCAGGCACGTTCATGTCTTATGTTGCAGGACCCACTGAAGAGTCCCTGACGCTGCAAGAATCTGAAATGGACGCCCGTGACCTCATGATTTGGGTTGCGGGGCATGGTCAGGTCACTCTACTTTTTCTTGGCACTTGATCTGTGACAAAAATCGCTGATACTTCCTCATCATTTCTCGCTTCCATTCAGTGATGTTACGGTAGAAATTGTGATATTGACTACGGGTACCCTCATACAGCGCACGGGAGTGCAGATTGCTGATGGTTACTGGCATTTCATTGCTGTCACCTGGAGCAGCTATGACGGCGCCACATTCTTGTATGTCGATGGCATGTTGATGTTTTCAACCATCATGGCCAAGGGCATGGCAGTTGGAGATGGAGGGGCGCTGATTTTGGGGCAGGACCAGCGCATTGACCATGGCTGGTGCTGCTCTACTCTGCCGAATAGGTATCTATATGTGGATCTGCATGCAATGCAAGGGACCCCCCGCTCACAGCTTTTTCATAGGTCCTATAGTAATAAACATACATAGGGACCCGCAAGCGCATCAGAGGAACCGGGCGCATTTGTTATGCTTCCGCTCATCTGCATCTTTTTGTCTTATCTTTGCATTTGCATACTCCAGAGCATTTACGGGGCAATTGGCCGACGTTGCGCTCTGGAACAAGCCGCTAGGTCTGGATGACGTGCGTGCCCAGATCAACAATGAGCAAGGCAGGGCTATTACTGGTGACACCTTGCATCGCTCTCCTCTCGCTATCGCTAATTTCTTTACTCTCACAATTCCTTGTCCCCCAGTCTCGCTCATTGGATCGATTTTCGCGATTCCCAATCCTCACTTTCCCTCCTTTGAAAAGAGAGCAACAAAGTGATAGCAATTGATGGCAGGCCTGGTGATGAAGCTGAAGTTCAGAGCGCCGTCAAAGGCCATCAGGGACCGTGGCGTTGAACTGTGGGACAAGGTCGTGCCAGATTCTTCTGGTTACCACCACGATGCTGTACGAGGTTGTCTCTGTGTGCCCTGCGTTTGAATTTCTCGTTGACAAAACTAATGGCACATTTGCAAGTATGCATGCCTCGTGTGAAATGGGCACGAACAATTCGGTGCGATGCGATTTACTGAGCGTGACGTCTGCTTTTTCTGTGGCTATAGTGGGAATGCCCCTTCCGACGTTGATGCATAGAAGGGTGGTGTCCTGGAAACCGCCTGCGGATGTGGTGGCTGTTGGATCCAAGAACGAGACACATCAAGAGAGCGAGGCACATCAAGTCAGTAACTTCCCTGCCACCTTGCCTCCACTCTCTCCACGACACTCTGCACTTTCAATTCCACGCTGTGCTGCATTTCGTGTTTGTGCGAACGCGCGTACTCAAATGCACCCCTCCACGCAGGCGGGCGAAAAGAAAAAGATTCAGGATCATTCATCATTGTCAACCATCAAAAACGAAGAGATTGAATTTGCGCGCGGAGAAGCAGAGTACGGAAGACAGGGCAGCTCGGTGACACGCAAGACGGGGCATCTGGCTGATACAGAAGCAAATGAGATGTCTGTGAAGGCAGACTTGATGTCATCAGGGACGAGCAAGGATCAAAGTTTAGTGGAAAGCAAGCAGGTGGGACCAGGGGCAGCGGGCCAAGCCTCCGACGTCTCGGTGGAAGAAGGGAGCCAACTGAGCAAGTTCGAGCCAGTGCATGCCGTAGACGCAAGATCAGAGAAAGAGGAGCAAGGGCGAGAGTTGTTGAGCGAAATCTTTCCTGATCGACTTGGACCGAATTGAGTGCTTTCGCCAAAAGGCGATGCGGTAATTTTAAATATTTTTCAATCACAAAAGAAAACTCTATCATTTTTGAATTCGCTGTGAAAGACGCCACTCATTGTTCTCACAGCTGTCAACGCAGATGATCCAGATAGTGAAACTGGCACTAACGAATCATTTGAATCCAGCTACCAAGAATGCGTCTGCTGCTATCACTGATTGTGTGCGGAGGATTTGGTGCATTTCTAGAGCTTTCTTGTTCACTTCCTGACGAATCATCGTCAGAAATATTGTCTCGTATCTGCGCCCCACGCGTGCGATTTCGTCTGTTAGGCAGATTCGAGAGCCACGTTCTCGCGATTCGGGCGGAAGTAGCACTAACAGGCAAGCCTGGAGCATCATTGTCGTCTCCACTGCTAGAGTCGTCATCTGACACGTTTTGAGCGGGCCCACGTCTTGGTGCAGCAGCAGCAGTCTCGGGGCGAATTTTTGACAGCCACTTTTTTGCGAGCTCGATGGTGCGCTGAGATGCAGCAATAGTAGGACGGTCCCGATCATCCTCCGAACTATCACCATCGTCGCTAATGTTTGGGGCTTGCGTCTCAGGGTCTCCCCTTCCTTGACCGCGTAGTTGACCTCTAACGTTTCGTAGCCAGTCTCTGGCAATATCCTTCGTAGCTGCAGACATCGCTGGTGGCGGTGCTTCGTCGTCGTCGGAATCTCCTGCATCATGTGTCAAGCCACTCAGTTGTCCAGCCCCTTGCAAAAGTCCAGCACCCTACAACATTTTCTCTCTACTTTCTTGTCTTCTTTATAAATAGTGTTCTCACCTGAGTCGCCGTCAGAGGAGATGTCAGGGCGCGTGATACCCTTCGGAGGCAGTCCCAGCTGTTGCCGTGTGCGTGACAGCCAGGCTTTGAGCACCGCTTCAGCTGCTTCGTCAAGTGGCACGTCGACGTGGTCGTCGCTATCGCTGCTACCGTCATCACTGCTAACCCCGTAGGGATTGGCACCGGAGGGTTCGTCGCGGGCTCCTCGCATGCCTTCGGGCCCGAGGGGACCGTCGTCTGAATAGCACACATTGCGTATCCAATGTCAGTTGTGGCATGCCATTTTCTTCGCACTTTCAAGCATATTGTATGTCCCTTTGCAATTGCTAGCGCAGGCCTTTCAGTACTAAAGACTTACCACCTTCAGCCCCGAGAGCATGACGAAGCTGCTCGATGATCCAGGAGCGGTTCGCATTGAGGAATCTGTGCTTGAACGATTCCGAAGTAAAGTCGAGATCCTGATTCTTCTTGCCAAAATCGGGAAGCAGCAGATCTTTCGGCGGAAGCTGGGCTGAGTCGACGTCGCCTTTCTTGAGCGGAAGATGCCACAAGAAGCGGATTCCAATCTTCTTGCACATCCACTCGATCCACTGCACGCAGCAAGGAGTCAGCACATCAAAAATCAGGAAGGCAACACATCAGGAACGGAAGAATAAGGATGCTTACCCAGATTAGCAGCAGGACGAAGAAGGCAACAGGGAAAGTCATCTTATCGCTGAAGGGGTTGTGATAGTTGCGTGCTAGCAGTTCGAGAGAAAACATCAGCAGCAAGACCCCATAAGCGCCAACGCTGATAACAAAGTAGTACTGGGAGGAAAAGCACATGAGATCGACCATGCGAAGGTGCTCTCTTAATGAAGCATCTTCTTCCCTCTCCAGCCCCCTCCAGCGCTGAGAGCGCTTCGAGAAGCGATACGCGCAGTACTTGAGATAGTCAAGGATTTTCCAGCCATGGAATAGCTCTTGCGATGAATGTACAAGGGCGTCGCATACAAGGCGAAAGGGAATCACGACGATAGCAAACAGCGCATAATAGAGGAAATCTGTGGCTCCAATTCCATACTGGGCTCCAGTACCCAGCTGAATACCTTCTCCCCACCAGATGAAGAAGATGATGAGGGGATACGCAAGGAGTGCGATAAGTTCTGACGAGTATGCCGCGTACATAGACACGATACTCTCGGCCGGAGAATAGCCATCGAACTCTACTTCGTTGAGAATGTCATCATCGTTGTCGTCGAGGTCTTCGCCCTCTTCCAAATCTTCTTCTCTGTCTCTCTTCTCCTGGTGTCGCTGCAGTACTGCGCCAATGTAAGATACTAGATCTTTGGCACTCTGCAGGCCGGGAAGAAGGTAGATGCGCATAGCCGTTTTCCAAAGAAGCTGGAAAATAAAAAGCTGGATGAAGTCAAGAAAGTTGGGCGAGCCCATGAGAACGATGGTTTCAACAACATTGAAGCTGATGGTCATGGGCTGCACCAGCAGCGCGTCTCCAAGCACTTGGACTAAGAAGGATTGAAACATGGCAAAGAAAATGGACATTGCAATGATACTTTGGTACAGATGTCCCATATAGAAGTTGGAGTATGAGTATTCGAGGACAACCGTGTTCGCAAACACTGTAACGAGGCAGCCGAGCAGATACTGCGTGCGATACCATCCATCGATTCTGCGGTGATGGGCTGCATTTTCATCCTCTTCCAAGCCGCGGCTCTTCGGGTCAAAGAGGGATATGATGCCAAGCCCTACTCGATCTTCTTTGCCAGGGACGAATGCAAGCCCGGCAGTCAGGCACAGATACAAACCAAATGTCAAAAGGGCTATGGCGATACGGCCTTGCTCCACCTGTTTATCGGCAGTCAGCCCCAATATGGTGGCAACACTGGTACGCTGGCTCTCGATCCATTCGCTTCCTTTGCCAAAGTCGGTGTACAGCTCGTTGACGTCGCTGAATACTGGATAGGCAAGTGAACGGAACAGTCCGTGGATTATCGAGAAAATGATGACACAGGGCAAGAAGGCCAGGATGCAACCTTTAACCGGTGACAAGATGATGCTGAGATACGTGCGCACCATAAGCTTGGGAGGTCGCTGCAGCCGAGTAAAAATGCGCTGGAAAGCCCAGAAAATTACATAGAAGGTCTGGCAACCAATGCCAGTGACAAGGAAGAGAACCACGTAGATTGGCGGGTCAAACGAGAAGCCATTGAGTAAACTGAGATAGTCTAGTGCACGATACTCAACAATCAAGGAGTAGTCGCGTACTATTTTCCCATTCTGCTCTTTTGGCGTATAGTCCTCGAACGAGAGGCTCGCCATGATGATGCGCTTTCTTGCTTTTGACCGCTGGTAATATTGGAGCGTAAGCGTCACAGATCTGGGCACGCCCACGGCGCGCGTCTTCTCGTCCACTGGCACAATACCATCCCTGATTGTGACTGGCACCATTTCGGAAGAAAACTGTCTGTCCATGAAGAATTTGAGTCCTTCTTCCATTGCGTCTGGATCATTCCCGGTGTATGCATCAGCATATCGCTGATACGGATGTGGGTCTCTCGAAATGAAAAAGAGTTGTGTACCTGCCTTCTGCTCAAACCATCGAGAGACTGTCGACACTTTGTCGATTTCTTCCTCGTAATTGCATTCGATATTCCATTGACAGCTGTCCATTGACGAGTCAATTTCAACTGCCGTTGCTGTTGTGAAGGGGTTCCATTGGTCTATCCAAATTGTCTCGTTGTAGTCGATGAGATTGCAGTACTCCTCCGACTCCAGCAGCATGAAGAGTGGAACGTGCGAGTCAAAGCCTCGGCAACTGCTGAAGAAGGGCAAATATGGAAGCACATAATGGCTGTGCTCGACATTGTTCCTCTCCGGCCACACACGTTCTACGTTCATGTTCAGGCCAGCAATATCGCCCTTGTCAGCAAACACTTCGGGAACCAAGGGGTTGCTCTCATTGTCTCCTGCAAAGTCCACGAGTGGAGCCATATCGTTGATGAAACGAACTTTTTGCTGCAGGCCAAAACGAGGATCCTCGTATTCGTATACCACTGACTCGGGTGGGACCAAATTCAAAGGCGGCCCTATGAGGGTCGATCTAGCAAGTAGCACATAGAATTGTACGGGCTCTTCGGAGTCTAGTAAAGCGCGGCGAGAAGTCAATGCCTCGAATTGCACAGTATCTCTGAAGCTAGAATAATTTTTGTTCTCAATATATAGACCATGCAGAATCTCGACATCAAATCTGAAATAGGTGTCTCTCAGGCACAGCACATTGAAGGCGAGAATTCCGTGCTTGTCGATGGATGCATCACCAAACCATCTGCCCTGGAAACCAGGCCGGAGTTCTTGGAGCTTGATTCCTGTCGTCACATTAAAAGTGTTGAAGACCAGTTGGAAGTGGTCCAGGAACTTCATATCAATTGGAATAGTCCGCCAGTCAAAGGAGACACGCACAACACTCATTGCTTGGCCCTTGAAGAAGTTTTCATTCACGCTTAACTCGTTCTGCAGCATGTCCTTAAAGACGTAGTTGGCTTCCAGAAGGCCATCGCGTTTGCAAGTGGAAAAAGAGGCAAAGTCAGATGTTGTCTTGGAGCACTTGTAGGCAAGCAGACATTCGTCGAACGGATCGTCGAAGTACGGAGAAATTTGACAAATCGAATCGATTTTTTCGGTGTCCTTGTAGCAATCGTGCACAGTCTGAGCAAGGGCTTTGGAAGTGGTGCCCACTGGACAATGATTACCCTGTGGTTCGCCAGAAGTGCTTCCGGAAGGGCAAAAATAACCTTCTGTACACCTGTAGCGCTTTCGCTGAGTATATCCGGTCCCAGACGGGCATCCAAAGCCTGGTTCGCATGGCGTCGCGAATTGTGTGGCCGGTGTTGTGCCAAAGTCACAATAGTAACCCGCAGGACATAACTCCTGAAATTGACTGCTAGAGGTGGTTCCAGTCTTGCAGACATAGCCTTCCGGGCAGGGAGCCGCAAGAGACATGCTCGACATACCGTCCACGGCGCATACCACGCCGGCGGGACAGGGCTCACAAAGATCTTGGGAAGAAACCGCTGAGGTTCTCGACCAGGTCCCTTCTGGGCAGAGCGCGCATGCGATGCCACTCTTGACGTCTCTGTACGTGCCCAGCGGGCATTTTTCAGGGGCGACGACCCCATCTGCTTCGCACTGGAAGCCGGCAGGACATTGTCGGCACTGAATCGAGCCCTCTGTGGCAGCATATGTGCCGGGCAAGCAGGGAATGCCCTCAGACATCCCACCTCGCTTTGCAAAGAGACCTTTGCGTGCTGGCGTGGGTCCAGACGATCCTGTCGGACAAACGGTGCCAGGCTCACATGGAGCTGTACCAAATTGTGAGCCTGTGGCTTCCCAGCAGTAGGTACCTTCTGCACACGGTTGAGGCGTGGCAAGGTCATTGAGAGTGCTCACGTTGGTCTTGACGGCAATTAAGCAGAAGGTTCCGGGTGCACACTTGTTCGGTCGCGGCCGTAGGAGAGATGTGGCATTTGTCGTCATCGTTCCTTCTCCGCAGAAGTAACCTGGTGGGCATTGCTTCGACCAGACAGCTAGTCCTTCCTTGTCGCACACATACCCTGCGGGACATATCTGTGGTCTTTTCATAGAGTAGTCTGGGCACATTGTACCGATTGGACATCTCATGCACTTGATCTGTCCATAAAGACTGCAAACACAGTCTCACAATTAGCAAGCAGGAATACGCGCAGCAACCAGTCAAATCAAGCTTCAGCCAAGACGCTAAGAGCGCAGCAGCAATGCAAATATTCAGAAGAAGACTGACCTGTTTGACGTCCCCGGGGCACAATGTAAAGGCATAGTGTTAGCAACGCCCGGGCAGAACTCGCCTGGCCCGCACACTTTTGCAACTCCAGGAGCATATGTGGGGCAGTGGTAGCCACTCGGACACGGTCCTTGGCCATGAGGAGTCTCTGAACCGCTGCTGCAAAAGTACCCTGCAATACAGGGCTGCGGAGTCGAGAAGTTGGTGGCTTCTGACACTGGAGTCTTGACTCCGTACGTGCAATAGAAGCCTCCAGGACAAGGGTAGGGTTTGCGTTTGGTTGTCCTGCTTGTAGCATCGCTCGTCAATGTTCCTTCCAGACAGAAATGTCCTGGGGGGCACGGCTTCTCGGGAGCCCTCAGGCCCCTGCTCTCACAAACGTACCCCGCCACACAGGGCATGCCAGGAGTCACCAATCCTTCCTCGGCACAAAAGCGCCCTGGAGGACACAGGAGACAACTCGTCTGCCCTAGCGAAGGCTGGTATGTCGAAGGGGGGCACAGGGTGTGATTGACTTGTCGGTCTTGATCACAGTAACTGCCCGCCGGACACGGCAAAATGACTCCTCTACCTGGGCAGAAGCTACCGCGGGGACAGAGCAAGTAGGTGAAGAGAAGCCTGCTGTTTGTCCAGGAGATTTTGGCATTGGACAATTCCACGTCCACAGACCCAGGAGCTTGGGGAGGGCTGCTACAGATGGCAAGGGCTTGCGAAAGATATGTGGCCGGGGTAAGGGCAGAACCGAATCTGCACTGCAGATCTGACGTGTTACGAATGTTTGCGCCGACGAGAAAGATCGTGGTTCCACCCACTGTGAGGCCTGAGTTTGGCTTCAACCCCACGAGCGTTGTGTCTTCAATGAAATGAAAACTGTTGCCGTGTCCTCCCTCAAGGTCTTGTGCATTTCTTGTCAGCAGAAATGGAACTTCCCCCACAGCACTCATGGGCGCAACGCACTGAAGCATTTCACTCGAAATAACAACAGCAGGCACCGAGTGTTGAGGTTGTAAGCTTCCGAAGATACACTTCCACGACGGGGAGGCTGAAAGAGGGGCACTTAGGACACGGATCGTCACCAACGTCTGACCACTCGATGCGGGTGCAATTGAAGGATGGATCGAGATTATATGCACAGGATCGAAATACGCAAAGAGTAGGCCATTATTCGTAAAGTCCACCCCATTGGACGTGAGCTCGAAGTGATATTGACCAAATCGTGGTACTCGCGGAGTAGAACAGAAGCCCCGGACATCCGAAAGCCATTCTGCCTTCACTACCACGGACCCTATTCTACAACCAAAGGTCAGAGCCCTTCTGAAATTCATGCCTGTAAACGTAACAGCAGTGCTGCCTCTAATAACCCCTGAACTAGGCTCGATCTCGTGCAGCTCGAGCATGGGGTGATACTCAAAGCGGGTTTGGCTGAAACCAAAGTCGATGGCATTATTAGCTACATCAACGTTCACGGCTCCAACATCTGAGCCCGCCGATATGCATTCTATTTGCTGTGAAGATAAGAACCGGTGCACGTTGCGTCGAATTGCTCCAAATTGGCACTGGAGTGATCTGCTATCAACGAAACCTGAGCCCGTTACCATGACCTTGGTATTTCCCAGGAGACCCCCAAACGAAGGAGTAACACCGAAAACACTAATGGCAGCTTGATACTCAAATCTGACTCCTGCAGTAAAGTACTCTTGCTCATTGATTGAAACACTAATCTCGACGAACCCTGCAACGGAAATAGGGGGTGTAACACACCATGCCTCCAACGCTGAAGCCCTCTGCATCTGCATTTTTGTGCTGCCTACCATGCAACTAAGCGTATTGGTCTGCAACAGATTTTCGGTTCTGATGTGAATCTGAGTGCCTCCAGTAATCGGCCCGCTGATTGGAGAAATGCTTTCGATCTGCACATCATCATACAAGAACTTGGCTTCATTCCTGGAGAAGTCCTGCCCATTGTTTGTCACCTCTACTTGCAGGTATCGCTTCGGGTGCCGAGGAGATCGACAGAGAAGCATATTGCTATCGATGAACGTTGCATTTACGAGCAATCTTCCAAATCTGCATCCCACCACAGAACTGTTTCTAAAGTTGGTTCCAAAAACCGAGATGAGGGTGTTCCCCATTGTTTTCCCTAAGGAGGGCAGAAGCGAGTGTACCTGGTGTTGGCTCTCATACAGGAAAGTCGTAGGAAGAGTTCTGTCCTTTGTATCCTTGTTTTCCAGCAGGAACTTTACTGCACCCATATGTCTTGCAGGCGACAAGCATCGACCAACCGATGATGACATTGCTATCATGCGCACGCTGACAGAGCCAAAAACACAAAATTGAGATTGGTCGTTCTGAACCGGGAGGCCTCGAACTGTGACCATGGTCCCTCCGTCGTTTGACCCGAACGTTGGCTGGATGTGAATGATTTCGGACCGTCGAATGGACAAAAAGGGATACGGTGCCTTGCTCCAATCATGAACATTGTACGATAAGGAAAGCGAGGCATTGCCTGGAATATGCGTTCTCGATTGGCAGGATACTGCTGTTGATGACAAGAAAGAGGCCCTGGACAGCCCACCTTGCTCTCCAAACTTACAGGTCAAGGTGTCCAATTCTTGAAAGCCACTTCCAAAAATCGTTATCATGTTGGTAGCAGGAATCTGCCCTACCGTCGGGTAGAATCCCTGTACGACCATTTCGCTTACGAACAGAAAGGCCTCCGATCCCCTAACATCGTATCCGTTGCAGAACAAGGAAACTTGATAGGAGCCTGACTTTGACACAGAAGGTGTTTTGCACGTCACAGAAGACGAATTCTGTTGAATTTGTGCAGAAACAGATTTGTCGCCGAAAAGGCATGCACATGACGAGGTTACAGGAGGTTGAAGATCATTAATTGCCAATGAAACTACGGTGGACCCCGAAATCGGACCTATGGAAGGAACAACGCCGTTGATCCTTGACGCTGCTTTATATAGGAATGTCATCGAGTTGTTGACTATGAGTCTTCCATCTTCCACAACAGAAATCTGTACTGACGAATTTGCAATCTTTCCTGGAACCACACAGAGCAAGCTATTTCCTTCGTCCTGAAGAGCCGCATGAACATCAATAAGGCCAAATCTGCATCGTATGTCCGAATAATACGGAGTCAACTTTGGGCTCAAATCCCTCACATATACCCTAACGCGAATGCCTCCTTGACTTGGACCAGCGCTGGGGTATACTGCAGAGATAGATGGCGCCTGAATGACCTGAAGCGACAATGGCACTGAAAAATCTTGTCCATTGTTTGAGACTGCAACTGAGATGTTTCGGATCCCCATTGATGGAACAAAACAGGAGACACGGTCATCAGAATGGTGGAAGGCGGGGTTGGTATACGTGTCCCCAAACTTGCATCGAAGTGTCGCCAAATTTTTGAAGTTTGTTCCTAATATGTCAACTCGCTTCTCGTTGGCGTAAAATGTAATCACAGGTGACAACTTTGTCAAGACGGGTACTGGCACATGCAGGAATATACGGGCTTCCGTTGTTTCTATCCCGTCAACAATCACAGACAATGGAACGTTTTCGTAGATTTGAGGGCTGACGCACATGATGTGCGTCGAAGAATGAACAGCGGCAGGTGTCAGAATAGTATCAAACACGCACTCAACATCATTTCCATCGAGGAATGTGCCTATAATTTGAATTAGTGTGCCCCCCTCACCTCCTCCTGCACTGGGCATTATGTGCTGAATGAGCGGTGGATTTCGAATCCATAGCTGGTGCTCATTAAGGATAAGATCATTATTCCGGACCTCAAGTTGCTGCGCTCCTGGAGTTGCCTGCCAGGGGGCAACCCTGCATAGAACCAGCGACCTGCTGATGTATTCAGACATCACCTCTCTCGTAGATACGCGGCACTGCATGATATTGTCGGGAGTGAATCCCTCTCCGATGACAGAAATGGTTGCAGCGGTGCCCGATGGTATGACAGACGGGAATATATGACGCACCAAAGCGGCTGCAACGGACACTGTCAACGTTCTGGCCTCAGAGAATTCGGCTCCATTATTTGACATGGACACTGTCAAATTCCCTGCAGTGAGCGCCTTTACCATGCAGAGAAGGCGTGTGCTTGATATCCACGTCGCTTGGGCTTGCTGATTACTCACCCTGCATGATAGATGATTGGTTTGAACAAAGTGTTGGCCTGTAAAGGCCACAACCTTTGCAGTTTCCGGCTGATTACCTGCTAGGAAGAACTGAGAAGGATCAATGAAGTGAACCTCTGGCTTTCTTGTTACCTGGTAGACAGCGCTTGAGACGTGATCGCCACAGTCATAGGATAACGTCAGCGAGCCCACATGGTAGGGGGGTGATGTGCATACGGCTATAGTCGAGGACAAAACTATGACCGGGATCGGAGCGTTCTGAGCCTTCATTTTGCAATGCGATGCAAAATTTGTTCCAGTCAACGTCAATTGTGTGCCTCCTTCCTCATTGCCGATGCTGGGAATCACTGATTCCAAGCGAGTCTCACCAACATACACAAAATCCGTGAAACAGGCTGACGGAAGACCCGAAACGTACGCTTCTACCAAAATACTTTCAGGACCTCCTGTGCTTGGCGGTGTGGTTATTATCCCCGTTGAAGACAAAGGACTTACGTGAGCGCTGTTTCCAAATTTTAAGCCGTCCACTCCCTCTGTTGCGTCTTGTTGCTGAACTTTGCAGACGGTTCCTCCAGATATGATGCCCCAGGATGGTACGAGTTGAAATGAGCATCGTGTTGGAGAAACAGCAAGCGTCTTGCCTTGGTCGGTAAAGTATGAGCCGTCGAGACTCACCTCTACTGTCACATTGCCGTGCAGAGAATCAATCACGGGACACATGATCCGCGACGGCGTCAAAAACTGGCCGGCACTTACGTGTTTACCAACTTTGCACGAAAGTCCAGCAGTCTTCACGAAGTTCTTACCGTGCACTGTGACAGCTGCCGAATTTTGCATTTTGATCAATTTTGTTGGGAAAACACTTGAGATTGTAGGTGATCTGTCATAAGCGCAGGAAGTATTGTGGACCAAAGTGACGATACCGTTCGAGGATAACTCTAACATTCGACGACCTGCCTCAAAACGGTGGACCTTAGTATCGCACAAAATATGACTCGAAGATATAAGCTTTGGCGTGAAGGTATCTTTCCACAGATTCTGAGAAAAAACACACGTTGCGTCTTCTAAATGCTTTCCAAACACATCAACGGAAATGGATTGACTGCACCAGTCATATCTCGATGCCGACAACGCAACCAGTGGCGTTTGTTTGAATGTGACCGATCCTGAAATGAAACAATGCAGAGATTGCGAGCAAACGTACAGAACTTCAATGCTTGGCTGTGATACTGAGGGACTATAACATGAAGCGCGATTGCCATTCCAAATTGTGATGTCTGTTTGCTCATTCTGAATCTTGCAGAATCCGCCGTCGAGAAATTCCAAATTATAACCGGAAAATGTGATCAGATTTTGACTCCAAACTGAAAGTTCTGAAGGATATAATGATGAGACTATAGGAATACTCACAGCGGACAGCTTCAGACCAGAACCAGAACATGAGTTCCCACCATGAACACTGCACTGAATCGAGTAATTTCCTGTTGGAATGGACAAGATTTGCACCTTACATGAATCCTGAAAGGAGTCAGACACAACAGACTGGCAAACAAACTGACGATCCAACACGTGAATATTCATGCCCGACTTGAACCAGCGACCAGAAAAGGTAACAACATGAGCTGAGGAAGCAGGTATTACACTGGGGCTGATTGTTAGCAAGGTCGGTACTCGTTCATACACAAACTGCACTCCGCTCGATGTCAGATCTGCCCCGTTGTTGCTCACCTCCACCGATACCGTCTGCTCCGATCCTGCCCTCGGTGCCTCGCACACCATCCTGCTGGATGTCTCCAAT
>Ga0115006_10001730_pt1 | contig 13901 bp, 12 predicted proteins | sample ArcOceMetagenome_3_FD_88943 | JGI IMG/M metagenome (GOLD analysis project Ga0115006, IMG submission 88943) | Marine eukaryotic phytoplankton communities from Arctic Ocean - Arctic Ocean- Svalbard ARC20M Metagenome | ecosystem: Environmental > Aquatic > Marine > Oceanic | place: Arctic Ocean...
TACATTGCAACAAAAGAAAAGAAAGATGACCCGACCAATATGGAGGTGATGTCTTCATTGTTAGCAACCTTTGAAGAAAGACCGGAATACAAACAGATCGAAAAAGCGCTAAAGATGTATAGACGTAAGGATTTGTAGAGCAAACATGATCGTACGCAATGGAATAAGTCTATGAAAAGTACCATGTGTGAAGAAAGCTAAGTATCTATCTATTCAACCTGTTCGGATTTTTCGTCATCTCCATTCTTATCGTCCTGCGCCATTTCGCTTTTCGCTGGTTCTCCGTCGACCTCAGCCTTGGGATCTTCTTTTTCTTCTTTTATATCTTGATCTTCATTTTCAGGTTGGACATCAGTAGCAGCCTCGGTGTCGACAGGATCAGTACCAGTGGAGTCTTCATCGCCGTTCATCTCTGGTACCACCTCTTCGCCTTCCTCCTCCCTTTCGGCCTCGGCATCAAGTCTCGCAAATTCTTCATCGCTAGCGACTTGGCTTAACAAGACCCAGTGACGGTCCTCCAATTCCTCCATGGCATCGATTGCTACGTCCAGCTCCGCCCGAGATTTCCGTAGCGATCTTGCTGCATCTTCGACCATCATATTCATTTGACGAACAGCATCCCGAACACGGGGTGACTTGCTTTGACGACTTTGCGCAAATATCATTTTTTGTTCCTCGACGTCCGCCTTCAGCATGAGGATTCGCTCTTCTGCGTCAATCACACGCTCTTCCCTCGCAGCAATTTTACGTTTGGCCCCCCGAATTTCTTCCGAAGCTTTCAGTGCCGCATAAGTTCGGGCATCGATCCCGCCCATGACATCACCTTCCGGGCCATATGCTGTGATACCAGCTGGAGGAATACGATCTAGTTCCTCACTTTCCCTGTCCTCCCACGACGGTCTCTTTTTGCGGCGCTTCTTCTTCTGCCTTGCACTTGCACTGGAATTACCATTTCTCCTAACAATCATTTTTCCTGCCGGAACATCGATCACATCGCCATTCGCAGTGTTGCTCTTTCTGGAAGGAGCAAATTCGGCCACGGGAGGAGAATCGTTGTCATCATCTTCATAGCGATAGGCATAGCCTGCTCTCCTCCGGCGCGACACTTCATTCCTCACAGGTCGGTCACGACTTGACCTGCGTTTTAAGGAGGGCTTGGCCCGACCTATCTTCTCTTCATACTCCTGGGCTTTCTCATCAATATAGCTGGAATCCATTCCAAAGACACTTTCCACGAAATCAAGGAGGGGAGGAGTCTCGGCTTTTCTCCTCCTGCCTGATCTGCGATCCCCTTTCCTACCGCGGCGACTACGCGAGTCATCACGCCAATATTCATCGTCATCGTCATTATTGCTAAATCGCGAAGGCCATAAATCGATGACGTTGTCATCGTCGTTGAACCAGGATGAGACCTCATCGGCCGCCCATTCGCTGTTGGAATCAAATCGACCCTTGCGGCTTCTTCCTCTATTTCTCGACGAAATTCTGCTTTCTTCTTTCCTTCTTCTGCTGCTTTTAGCCCTACCGCTATTGTATATGTCGTCGTAATCATCATCTTCGTCATTAGACCCCAATCGATCATTCCTCGGTGATCGAGGTTCTCTTGGTCTCCGATTCTCCTGCCGACGTCTACTGCGCGGAGGGGGGGGTCGGCTGCTGCGCTTCTCCTCGATGGAAAGTCCTGGCAGCAGTGGCTTAGGAATGATAGCTCCGTCGTTTGCGTTGTCAAAATTGTCATCCGAATAGTCATCATACTCGTCGTCGAAATCATCCCATTCGTCGTCTTCGTCGTATTCCTCCCTTTCCCGCATTCGCTCTCCACGCGGACCGCGTCTAGACGCTGGCTTCCCATCGACCTCGCGAAGCACGTCAAGACCGGAAAACTTGCCCTTGGTCCCACCAAACATGGTCCTATCCGTCGGCGACGTCGTCTCGCGGGGATCGAAGCCATACCAAAAGAACCGGTCGTAAAAGCCCTTCATGAGCGGAGGAGGCGGAGGCGTTCCCGAGCGGAACGTCGTCTTTTGGATCGCTCCCGGTCGCCGACGAGACGGCGGTGGTCGCCCGTACGCATCGACAGGCCCGCCATTCGCGCGCCTTTCTCTACTTTGGCTCCTAGATCTACCCCGGGGCTTGGTGTCTGGTTGCGGTTCGGCGGTCGATGGTGGCATTCGCCCTCTTGCAGTGGACTTCCTCCTCCGTTCCGACGACGGATACGGATCCAGTCCGCCCTCGGGATTGGTCCAAAAGTTCCCACCAGAAGATTTTTCGTCGTCTTCTTCATCGTAGTAGTCGTCGTCATCGAACTCATCATCGAAATCATCGTCGTCAAACTCATCATCCCATTCGTCATCCTCCTCCTCCTCGCGATAATTGCTTCTTCGGCCGTTTCGCGATGGAACAATCGGCGCTGTCGAGCCAGTCGTCGCCATCGCTTTGCTCTCTTGACTGTCGATATCTTCTTCGAGGGCTATGGTGCCTAGATTTTCTTTGACCCCGGAAGATTGGCGGCGCGCTGTTGGCGAACCAAGATCTACATCGCGATCTCGTCGACGACGATCTTCCCTCGGCTGTCGTTGTCGCTGTCGCGATGGCGGTGGTCTTTGTCTACGTGCCGCTGGTGCTGATCTCGAGCGATCGGAGTAGTCATCCCCTTCGTCGCCATCGTCTTCATACTCATCTTCCTCAAAGTAAAAGTCCTCCTCAACGAAGCGAGGTCGTTGATGGAGGCGGGAAAGTTGTGATGCTGTTCGAGATGTCGAGGCGGCGGTGGCGGTGGCGCCAACATCACCTGTGATTTGGTGGCTGCGGGTGGGACACGCCGGAACGAACGATGTAACGCGCTCAGCCGATAGGGCGAGGGCCAATGCCGCGGCCGCCAACCTCATCGCTGCTTTTCGATGACCGCTGGCTGTGTGAATTGAGTGAGCGGCGATACCGATACGAAGCCCCAAGCCCCGCCAGCAAACTGCTTGCTTGCTGCTTGCGCCCGAACCTGCCCGACGAACGTCAGTGGTCGGTCTGCCTCCGCGTGGAGGCTTTTAAATATCATGTCTCCTAATCCCCCCTCGAGGGTCCGTGCCGATCGATTTCGCCGATGTGAAATGTGAAAGCGGCGATGTTGCTCGTCGTTCTACTACAGCTGTACACTACTGCACGGTTATGCTCATATTTTTACCGACGAACCCGTCATCATGAGCCTGACCGCTTACTCCAAGGCCGCGAGTTATGCGCACTGGGCCGTCGCCGTGCCGCTCATCGGTTGCGTTGGAACAGGTGCGTATTATTCGACATTTCGATTTGGCTGCTGGGGTAATGGTAGATTATATTTATTCGCCGCGCGACCACGCTATGCTACGTACCCATCACCCATCACAAACTTCTAAATCCTTCTCGGGCACTCTTCCCACTTCCATCTTACCCAATACAGTCCTCAAGGCCCAAGAGGCTCCAAAGGCGGAGAAGGGACTGTGGATGCACCGGCACAAATCACTGGGCCTGCTGACTGGCATCCTCGTTGCGCCTCGTCTGGGATATCGGCTTTTCAACGCGGCAAAGTACCGTGTTGGGCACATCGCCGGTACTGGACCACTGGAGCAAAAGGCCGCGGACGCATCTCACTTATTGCTATATGGATTCATGACCATTATGCCAGCCTCTGGTATTGCTATGGGTTACTTCGGTGGTAAGGGTCTACCTTTTTTCGGTACCACAATTTCTGGAATTGTACACACGGACGAAACGAAGAAGGGCAATCAAAAGATTGCTGGACAAGCGTTCAAGATTCATAAAACGCTGGGAACATATGGCAAGTTTCTCATTCCGCTCCATGCTGCTGGCGCTGTGCAGCACGCCGCGAGGGGGCATACGATCTTTGCAAGGGTCAATCCTTTCCGTTCGCCCAAGCATTAGGAGGGCTCGTTGTTCGGTGTTCGGGTTGATGTAATTTCGCGGTTAGCTTGTACATGTCATCTTCGTTCCCTTTTGCCTGGATTGGTTTGCTGCTGCCGGTATTCTTTGGACCCTCAACAGGAGCAGGAAAATCTAGCTACGTAGCTAGATCCTCTAGCCTAGTAGATGATAAGAAAAACTCTCTTTTTAGGGTTTACTCTTGGTGCTGCCGCCATAATTGCAGTAATTAGTGGCGGCAAAGCAATGTGGTCTATGTAATCATTGCAACTCGGTACGGCAGGAGGAGAACAGCGTAGCTCTCGCTGCCCAATTTACAACAACATAATACTGCATCCATCACGTTCGTTCCATTTAGACAACCATGGAAGCGGCCTTGGACTTGACCTCATCAATGTCGCCAACCATGTAGAAAGCACCCTCCGGGAGGTCATCGTGCTCACCGTTGATGATCTGCTTGAAGCCCTCGATGGTGTTATCGAGGCTGACGAACTTACCGGCGGTACCGGTGAAAACCTCAGCGACGTGGAAGGGCTGGGACATGAACTTCTGGACCTTACGCGCCCGGGAGACAACGAGCTTGTCATCCTCGGAAAGCTCGTCCATACCAAGAATGGCAATGATATCCTGGAGGCCCTTGTAATCCTGGAGGATCTTCTGGGTGGAACGGGCGATCTCGTAGTGCTCGTCTCCGATCACACGAGGGTCAAGCATACGGGATGTGGAGTCGAGGGGATCGACGGCGGGGTAGATACCAAGCTCGGCAATGGCACGGGAAAGGACGGTGGTGGCGTCCAAGTGAGCGAAGGTGGTGGCAGGGGCGGGATCGGTAAGATCATCGGCAGGCACGTAGACGGCCTGGACGGAGGTAATGGAACCCTTGGCGGTGGAGGTAATACGCTCCTGGAGGCCACCCATGTCCGTGGCAAGAGTGGGCTGGTAACCGACGGCGGAGGGAATACGTCCGAGAAGGGCGGACACCTCGGAACCGGCCTGGGTGAAGCGGAAGATGTTGTCAACGAAGAGGAGCACATCCTGGCCCTCCTCGTCACGGAAGTACTCGGCAATGGCGAGACCGGTAAGGGCGACACGGGCACGGGCACCCGGGGGCTCGTTCATCTGACCGTACACGAGGGCGGCCTTGGATCCGTCGGTCGAGCCGGTCTTCTCATCGATCTTGATGACGCCACCCTCAATCATCTCGTGGTAGAGATCGTTACCCTCGCGGGTACGCTCGCCGACACCGGCGAAGACGGAGTAACCACCGTGGTTCATGGCAATGTTGTTAATGAGCTCCATGATAACGACGGTCTTGCCGACACCGGCACCACCGAAGAGACCAATCTTACCACCCTTGGCGTAGGGGGCGAGGAGATCGACGACCTTGATACCGGTGACGAGAATCTCCTGGGACTTACCCTGCTCGGTGAAGGTGGGAGGAGCGCGGTGGAGGGGGGCGAACTTCTCGGTCTTCTTGTCGGTGAAGATGGGTCCCTTCTCGTCGACGGGCTCGCCGATGACGTTGATGATACGGCCAAGGGTCTCAGGACCGACGGGAACCTGGATGGGGGCGCCGGTGTCCTTACAGACCTGACCACGGACGAGACCGTCCGTGGACTCCATGGCAATGGTACGGACGGTGTTCTCTCCGAGATGCTGGGCGACCTCAAGGACGAGGCGCTCGGAACCATCGGGGACCTCGACCTCGAGGGCGTTGAGAATCTTGGGGAGCTTCTCATCGAACTGTGGATTTGGAAGAATTGTGGAGAAGGGGTGGGCATGGGTGGAGGGATTAGCGGGCATGTCCGAGGTGTTTTTACAAAAGGGAAAGGGAGCAAGTTGCATGTACAGCAGCAGCAGCAGCAGCAGTAGGGGCCGGCAACACCCCGGGTCATCTGACTATTGGGCGCCGATAGTCCGCCCATAAACAATCAAACTATGTGTATCCCGATCGCAATTCGAACCTTCCAAGGCTTGATTGCATTGCCTGCTACATGCTCGCCGACTGTGGCCGTGGCATTGTGTGGCTTTGCCGTGTTCCGTTTCGCAGATCCCAAACCTTGACAAACGTAACACAAGCGAAAAGTCTTCCTGAAGGCTTACCTGAACGTCGACAACGGCACCAATGACCTGGGTAACCTTGCCGCCACCGTTGGCAACGGCAGTGCTGCCGAAGGCACGGCGTCCGCCTGTTATTGGCGGTTAGATGAAAATATGAAAATACGGCAGAAGAAGCGGTGGGTGTGAGCGATAAAAAGTTCAAGCCACCAAAAAAAAGCACAAGACGTGTTGCCTCCACCCAAGCGCATACAGCAAAACAGCAGAATTGTATGCGGCGTGGCCCAAACCTTGCCCCCTGGTCAACCAATCGGACGGACGCCGCCATTCCAACCAACCAGCCAACCGCCACCGACCGTCGGAGGATCTGTGGTCCGTTGGTAGTGTAGCGAGAGGAAAAGCCGATCCTTCGCCGGTGGTGGCCGAAATGCGGTACCGCCGCTCCGCCCATCCTCCCAACCGAACCACCACGACAACACCATCCGGGACACGTACCGATCTGGGCAATCTTGCGCGCGGTCAACATGTTTCGCCTCGACTATTGGTCCAGAGGACAAGCAAGCAGCCAAGAGTGCGGTCGCGACGACGGGCCATCTTCGAGGGAACAGCGGCGGCACGTGGCGAGTGGCGAGGATTTCGGGGGCACGAGGTCTCTTTTATCGAATGTTTTTCCTTCAAATTAGATGTAAATACGAGCTTTTTGAAGCAATAAATGTCTACCAGTAATAGGTTATGAGTTGTAACAAGGGGGTAATCCCGTTTTCCAATGGTCGGATGGCGATGCTGGTCTGGCTTTTCGCTCTCTCTCTCGCTGCTTTTCTGCCTTCCACTCGTCGCTCGCCGCCACTTCCTCTGTTCCTCCTTTGGGAAGCCACCAACCCCCAACCATGCTTGCCCTCCGACGAACCCTCCCCACCGTTTCCCGCCGGGTGTCCCGGTGCATGTCGTCCGCGGCCGAGGCCAGCGACGGCTCCATGACGCTCAACTTCAACCTCCCCCACGAGACCATCTACAGCGAGGCCAAGGTCTCCCAGGTGATCGTCCCCGGCGCCGCCGGAGAGTACGGCATCACGGCCGACCACGTTCCCATCGTCGCCCAGCTCAAGCCCGGGGTCCTCCAGATCATGCACGAGGGGGCCGAGGCCGAGAAGTACTTCGTCGCCGGCGGCTTCTCCCTCACCCATGAAAACTCCGTCACGGTGCGTTCCGTTCCCTGGTTTTTAATTTCCGTATTGCAATTTACATGATTTTCGTATTGCAATAATTTATCGGAATAAGAATATTGCAAGCCGTATCCGAATCTTCCTCCGACATTGAACCCTAACCAGCATTTTGTCTTCCTCCAACTCCCCCAAACTCCACAGGACATCTCCTGTCCCGAGGCCGTAAAGCTCGACGACATTGACTCCGCCGCCGTTACCAGCAACTATGAGGCTGCCAAGTCCGCCTTCTCCTCCGCGGAGGCCGGTTCCGTCGCCGCCGCCGAGGCTCAGATCGACATTGAGGTGAACCGGGCCATGGGTGCTGCCATCGGTCTTTCCCTCAACTAAACAGGGAATCGATTCGATGGATTGGTGTGTTATGGAAAACTGCTGAGGGAGCTCGGAAGTTGGCAATGGAATGGAGTCTGGGGTGGGTCGGGCTGTCGGAGCGGACAGGGCATTCAGGCACATCTTTGTGCCGGATTTGCGATGCGCCGCCTCACTCGGCTCGACGTGCTTTTGAAGATTTGATTTGACGGTTCATACTTTTGTTCGGCAGACAACACTGACGCATGAAGGGATTGGTCCTCAAAATGTGGCTTTCAACGCGGGCAATTCGTTTTGTTGGAACAGAGCGGAGGTTGAAGGGCCTTGGGTTTGGCTGTGGCCGATTTAACGTACCGGTAGCCCACTCTTATTTTTTGTACTCGAAATGCACTACCATACATGTACCATGGCAATCTGAGACTGCACTCTCTCTTTTATCCTTAATAGATTTATGCCCAAAGCACCATGACGCCGTTCTTATCGACCGATGCAACTTGCTGGCCATTTGTGCCGCCTCTGCCCCAAGCGACGCCGCATACAGCTGCTTGATGAGCGCTCAGCTTCTTCTCCAGTTTTCCGTCAGAAACCCTCCAAACAAATAAATCGCCCGTCGTTCCTGATCCTGCTGCAGCATAGACACCGTCGGGGCTCAACGCCGATGATACGTGGTTGGAAACCGTTTGGAAATTTGGATCGCTGAATGTTTGAACGACACTGCATGTTCGAATGTCGCTCAGTTTCAGCGTGCCGTCTCGGCCATTGGTCAAAAGCTTCGTGTTATCTGTCGGATTGAATTGAACCGACGTAACACCACCCTCGTGTATCCCAGCTATCTCGGCACTTCGGTCCCCAGATCGGACGTCCCAGAATCGGAGTCCTCCGTCCATATGGCCCGAACACGCCGTGAGCGAATCGCTCGAAACATCGACACTATTGGACGTCGAGCTGTGTCGAAAGGTGACTGTTTGCCTGTATACATTGCGAGAAATGTCCCAAATTTTTATAGAGCGGTCGGCGGAGCCAGTGAGAATTTCCTTTTCATTATGAAACAATCGAACGCAAGTGATCTTGTGGGAGTGTCCCGCCAACTGGTGAAGCTATGTGATGGGAAGATGAGAAAGTTGATGAGCATCATGTAGCGTTAGTTTCGGCAAATACATGTACATGTATTAACAGCAGTGATGCACATGACACGAAGTAAGACTTGCTCGGCAGAACCCATTCCATCTATCTCACCAGTCGCTGAGTTCTTAGATTCCACACCCGGCAGGTCTTGTCAGTTCCACAACCAACAACGATGCCTCCACTGACATCCACACCGAGCATGGGATGTCCAGGCCCTCCACGGAATTGAGCCTTGGGCTGGCCGGTGCTAGAATTCCAAACTCGGACTGTAGAATCAGAGCTTCCAGTCGCCACCAGATCGGCACCTGTGCCATCGTATCGTATTGCCGTCGCCTCCTGCCCGTGGGCCTGAAGCACGTGCAGCGGTTGAGACGGAATCACGACGCCCATTGAACCAAACTGTCGAGCATTGTCTGGAGTGCTTGGGGATCCACTTTCTTCCTTGCCATCGCCGCCGATATCCAGTCCTCCACCCTTGTTCCGTCTCCAACCTCCCCGTGCTCTCTTCTCCTGTTGCTTCTGGTACTCTCGGAGCATCGCCACTTCTTTTTGAAGCCGGTCACACATTTCATTCATCTTGTTGATTTCATCAATCGACTTCTCTTTCTCGGACACCACTCGATTGACCAGATCGGAATTGGCTCGCTTCAGCTCATCGTTCTCCTCCTGAAGGGTTCGGATGGTATGCTTCAGGCCCTCATACTGTTTCTCCGCGAGATTGGCGCTGGACTTGGCATCGGTTAGCTCGGCATTGAGTTGAGTTATCGTCTTCTCCGTCCGACTTTGTTCCTCTTTCATCATTTGGATGGTTGTCATATGCGCCACATTAGTGTCTTTGAGCTCAGCCAACTCATTCGCAACCTTGAGCGCCGATGCCGACGACTCTACCTCGGCACGGAGCTTCTCATTCAGTTGTTCCTGAAGCTTCTCGATCTTTTCGCGCTGTCGAGCCTCTGTCTTGCTCGGGCTTCTGCTGCCCTTGCCACCGCCGCCACCATCAGCCGACGCACCATTGCCGGCATCCAACTCCTCCGTCAGCTGGTCAATAATCCGGTCCTGTTCTGCCTTCTCCTTCTGCAGGACGGTGCACTGGTATTGCAGATTGTCGACCGTGCTCTGCAACGCAAGATTGCAGGAGTGAACGGAAGAGAAAGGGTCCGTCTCGGCTGCATTCCGTTCCAGAACACAGCGGTGAAGGTATGATAGGACATCTGCCGTGCCTATCCCGCTTGGATGAAAGGCTACTGCTCCATCATAACGTGTCATGTTGGCCGATAGAGAGTGCGCAGGCGATACCTCTTCTTGTCATGTTGTCATGGTTGTGAGATCGAGAATTGATGGGCGGGCGAGCGGGGAATGGTTATGCATTATCCGGATTTCCAGGAGAAACCCCCAGAGTTTGCCAAGATACGCAAAAAAACACAAGACGTGCCATAAACAACAACTACGATCGTCAACAGGAGCATGTCGACCCCGTCCTCTCCGCCCGTGCTCCTATCCCCGACCCCGACAGCCAGCTTTCACAGCGCCGAAGGGTCCGCTCCCGGTGAGCCGATCGACGGGTTCGCGGTAGGGAGCGGAGCATCGGCGGGAGGAGCTGGCGCCGCCGGTGCTCCCACGTCTCCGGCTCCGCGCGTTCGGGGCAGTCCTGGCATCCCCCTCACTGCCGGTGGACCCTTCCCCCCCTTCGCTGGCAGCGGGCGGGGCGGTGAAAGCGGCGGTTCGGGTGGAAAGGGTGAACGTGCCGCAATGGCCGGTTCGCCACCGTTGTCACCGGCGCTGACCAGCCCTTCGTCACCGCTGCCATCCCCGGTAGGCGCGATTGGCGGCGGCGACGGCCCTGCTCCACCCCCCAGCACGGCCGTAACGGCCGAGCGGAAACGCACCCTTCTCCTTGAGGCTCGCCGGGATCGGCTGGCGTGGGTGGACGGGGCGGCCGCACCGTTCCGTCGGACTGGCCACGGCACCTCGCCGTTCGGGGATAGAACGGAGGCAATGGACCTCCTGGGATCGAGTCGGGCGTGCGAAACTCTGCAGAGTGCGTTCGACGTAGTGGCGGCGCTGTATGGAACGTCCCTCCAGGATGATGCCGAGGGTTGGTCCGGCGGCTTATCCCGCGCCGAGGCCATGGAACGGATGAGGCAGCAGTTGGAACGAAGCATATCCGAAGAGGATCGGAAGAAGATTGCATCGGCCATCAGTCTGGGCAGGGCGGAAGAGGGCTACAGCGATGGCTCACCGACGTCTGCCGAAGACGATGAATTTATCGTCGAATATCGCAAATTTGTGGAAAGGCTCAAGGCGCCGGAATGCACGGATCTTGTGCAGGGAATGAAGCACTTTGGGCTGACTCTGCGGAACATGGTCGATGCTGCCGTCGCGGGCAAGAAGGTTTGTACGGAAAACGATGTTCAAGAAATTGCATCGGCGATTCATGGCCACATCAACGAAACTCTGGAAAAGATCCGTTCCCACGCGCTTTGGGCCAAAAAGACTGCTGGAACTAATGCGAAGGAGGCTTCTACGGATGTCAATGGAGAAGATGAAGACAAGTCTATGCAGTCGACCAAGCAAGTATTGGAGGCTTTTGTGTTTGCAATCAATCAGACAACGATTTGGTCCATTGTGTCCTCTATTGGCACAACCGATGAAGTTGTGGACAACAAACTGACTGCGCTGCAGTTTGTTACGCCGTCTCATTTGGACATACATCATTTGCTTGTTGAAAAAGATGGTGAGGATGAAGATTTGTCGAACAGCGCAGGTGATGACGCTTATGATGAAGAGCCAAGGCCGTGGGATTCTGCACTAAAAGCACCGATTCTGAGCCTTCGGTCCATTGGTTGTCAGCATTCGCCAGGGAGGATGCTTTCTGGTATACTGGGTGCCTACAAGGGTGTCATTGATGCCCTCTCTAACGCCAAGGTAATTGACGCCAGTGCTGATGATCTTCTTCCGACGCTCATTCTTTCTGTGCTTCGGGCCAAGCCAACTGGTATGAATTCGTCGTTGAAAGTCGTTGAATTCTTTGCCACTCCGGAGCAGTTGCGAGGAGAAGCGGGCTATGCCTTTACCAATCTGTTTGGCGCCGTTCAATTTATTCAAGATTTGGACTTTGACGACCACGGCAGTAGTAATGGTCACGATGATGGTTCCGGCAGTGTAGATTTGAAGGTCAAGGGATTAACAATAACTCCTGAAGAGTTTCGCCGGGGATTGGAGAAGTGCACTGCTGGATTCAAAGAAAAGAGAGAGAGTACCGAGGCGAAAGCAGAAGCGGCCAAACAGGAAGACGAAACCACAACAGATGTTTTCGATGACGAGGATGATGGTCTATTTGATATCCCTCCGTCTGCAGTGAGAGAGGCGCGTTTGAACGGAGAGACGATCGACGCGAATTGGGCCGACCGCTGGCTTGAAAGGCACCGCGCTGAGGTTTCGAAAGAAAGGACTGAAAAGGCGGAGAGTGGAGAATATATGGACGATCGGGGCTCGGTGCCTAAACTCCCACCGCTTCCGCCGGGATTCACTCGGTCGTATACATTCTTGTCGACCAAACCAGAAGATATTCGGATGTCTGACATTCCTCAGCTATTGCGCGAGTATCGCATGCTTGTCCATGCCAGTGAAACATTGCTTGCGGAGCGAACGGCCAAGTACAATACCGAGCATAAGCTTCATGTACGTCGTATGAGAGATCGTATAAGCAAGATACAGTGACAGTGAATGATTATTAGAACTTCTAAATTATACTGTGCAATGTGAATACTATCGTGCGCATTTGGCATCATACCCCACTTTCGATGTCAATGGCACCGTACGCAGTCGAATTGCTTTCACCATTTTCTTGCTCCTCGTCTCCATTGCCTTCCTTGATGGACCCCTTTAGAGGTGTCTTTGGTGCATCTTTCTTCTTCTTCGGTAGCTCCCACCATGCATCAGGGTTGTATCCCGCAAACATGGAAACCAACGATTCATTGAATTCAGCCTGTATGGTAGGCAGTGGCAGATCGTTAGGTACACTGGTGAAGGGGTTCTCGAGCTCTCGAGCGACCATGTGAAGGCTCACGAAACACAGAACCGTGAAGAAATCCAGCAAATATGCCAGCCACCAACTATTGACGAATGAATACATGAGAACAGGCATGAAGAATACCTGCGTCGTACCAAATAGAGGAAAAGTTTATCCATGAGACAAGGTACAAAACTACGAATAGTAGTAGCGGTACAAAACTACGAATAGTAGTAGCGAAGCAACAGAATCGATACCTAACTACGCAGGGATGAAAAATGACTCACCACAACCGCTACGAACAGCGTCGTCACTTGTGCATGCGGAAAAGGAAATGGAGTGTAGGCAATCTTCCTCGCTTGGTGATATCCGACCATGCCGTCAGAACAGTACTGATACAATCTGCTGATAATCGGTGCCGCTACTCCATCGGTCGAACCACTTAGATGCTCGCGAGTGACGAATTCGTTCAACCAAAGCGAGCATAGGGCCACCTTGGCCGAGGGACCTCTCGCATTCATCAGCATGTGCATCTCGGCATCACTAACACCGCCAAGGACACGAAGGGGCCTCGCCGCGTTGTAAAGCACACGCTCCTTCCTTCCTCCAGTAAGGCCAAGCAACCATCTGGTGTTGAGGATGAACCGATTGGTGCTGTGATAACCTTGCCTGATTTCGGTATCGAGATCATCAGGATCAACCGGCGGCCATTTGGTTCCAGGAATGTATTCAATGAGAGGGATCTCCGTCCCCTGGGTGTCTCCTCGGAGTGTGCTGAACGCTACAGCGCTCATTAGAGACATAAGATGCGCAAACTCCTGAAGGAACAGAGACGGTTCGGCACCCTGCAATCCTCCGTCGAGCCGCGACACGCTAATTATTTTTGACATCGTATCATTTGATACAAGGCTTTCCAAATTGCTCTCCCCATCTTCACTGGGGTCTGCCCTGGATCTGGTTGACCTACGGGGCCGCGATTTATCGATCATCGGAGACAGCAACCGAATGGGCCGCGTCACCTGACCGATGAACGTTTCCTTCCTTTCCCTCTCATCCATGTCATCGAGTTGCGCGCGCATTTCGTCTGGCGAACAGGGATTCAATTCTCTCCCCAGCTGAATATCATGCTGCAAATTTTCGTGTTGCCCGAATGCTGGAGGGCGGATCTTGCTGTAGAGTGAGGACTGGTAATGAAAGGCGGCCAAGCACGTGGCCATATCTGACCACTTCGAATGCATTTGATGAACTTGCTGGCAGGCTTCCCAGAA
>Ga0115006_10001731_pt1 | contig 13900 bp, 11 predicted proteins | sample ArcOceMetagenome_3_FD_88943 | JGI IMG/M metagenome (GOLD analysis project Ga0115006, IMG submission 88943) | Marine eukaryotic phytoplankton communities from Arctic Ocean - Arctic Ocean- Svalbard ARC20M Metagenome | ecosystem: Environmental > Aquatic > Marine > Oceanic | place: Arctic Ocean...
AGAGAGAGAGAGAGAGAGAGCGCGCGAACAAGAGAGAGAGAGAGAGACAGCGACAGAAACAGAGAGAGAGACAGAAAGAGAAAGAGAGAGAGAGAGAGAGAGAGAGAGAGAGAAAGAGAGAAGGTTTCAAGCTACCTAATATAAGGTTTCAAGCTACCTAATGTAATACAGCGCCCAGGAACCCTCGTTAAGGATGGTGGTTCAAGTACAGCTCTCTTGCTGTCATTTATAGAGGTAATGAGGTCATTCATAGAGGTAATGTGGTTCAAGTACAGCTCTCTTGCTCGCGCGCGCGCGCGCTCTCTCTCTCTTTCTCTCTTGCTCGCTCTCTCACTCTCTTGCTCGCTCTCTCTCACGCAAGGAGGTTTCTGCGGTAAGACCGCTGTTCTGCTGTAGAAGGTTGAAAACCAGGTTAGTCCCGCCCACACAGGGTGATGCAACGTCTGTCACCGGAGCGCGCCCAGGACCGCCCGCTATGGACATTGTTTCCTGATAGATCAAGTCTCTCTCTCTCTCTCTCTCTCTCTCTCTCTCTCTCTCTCTCTTGCTCTCCCTCTCACTCGCACGCGCGCGCGCGCTCTCAGGAGGATTCTGCGGCACTGTACCTTTGAGATGCAAGGTTGTGTTGAGGTTGAGCTCATGCACGTTGTTTCCTAATAAAGCTCTCTCTCTCTCTCTCTCTCTCTCTCTCTCTCTCTCTCTTGAGGTTACAGTCAGCAGACCTTTACGGATGTATCGGTGTACCTATCGGTGTACCTGGGAGGTTGTATCCTGTTTCCTTAGGACGCGCCCAAGACCCCCCTGGTATGGGAGAGAGGGGGAGAGTGTGTGGACACTGCTTCCTAATTCAGTCACACGCACACACTCTAATTTAGTCTCTCTCTGTCTCTTGAATTTAGTCTCTCTCTCTCTCTCTATCTAATCTAGTCTCTCTCTCTCTAATCTAGTCTCTCTCTCTCTCTCTCTCTCTCTCTCTAATTTAGTCACTCACTCTCTCGCGCGCGCTGTGTTGCGCAGAAGCAGAACGACGTGCACTGAAGTTTCATCACAGCACACAACACTCAAAAAAACAAGTCGAAGTTCCGACGATGCTCGCATCACCAGAACCCCACCCCATTTCCCTTTGGCACACGAGCATCGCGAAAATCCCTCTCCCCCTCTCTGAGAACCCGCCACGCTAACCCCGCCACCCCGCCACCCAAAAAAAATAAGAGGGCACGATGTGGTGCGCATCTTTCTGCGGGAGAACGCAACCACAATTTCATCTCTTTCAACACCCCCCTTGCCCCCGATGCAAGCTCAAGTTCCCGGACGCCGCCCCCGCCGCCCGATGTTTGAGGGAGGCGTGTCCGTGATGTGGCAGTCCTTACATGATGGGAACCAGCGCATATCCCTCCGGGATTTGCTGAAAAAGAGAAAAAGCGGAAGAGAGGAAGGGAGGAAGAGAGGAAGAAGGGAGGCGGTCGGACAGGACAGAAGCACGCAAGAAGAGAGAAGTGGACAACGGGGACAGGGAGGGGGAACAGGGACAGAGAAAGAGACAGATCAAGATGTGCACGCAGCTTCGTCAGTTGCATGACCGCCGCCCAGTGCGTCTTCCCCCCTGCGCCACGCCCTCTCTCCATTCTTCGCCCCCGTCCTCGCACGCCCTCCCCGCACAGCGTGTACGCTGATACTTCGAATACACAGCCGTGTTGATAATCCTTCATACTGCACCCCGGACCGCCGTGTGCAGGTCACAGCATGACATCATCATCATCATCATCATCATCTTCTTCTTCTTCTTCTTCTTCGTCGTCGTCGAGGGTCTGATCCCATGCCGCAACGCAGCATGCAGCTCCCGAGCCTACTGCGCCGCCCCCTCCCCGCCCTTGGGCGCTGCCTGCCTGCGAACTGCTCTTGCTCCTTGCGCGTTCACGGGCCCCGACGCGTGCGCCACCCCTCCCGCGCGTGATGGCTCCCTTTCTCGCCGTGTTCTCTTGGTCCTCTCCTCCCGTGTCCGCTCGACGCGTGCGCGACCGGTCGCCGGCGGCATATGCGCACACACCTTCCCCCGACACACCTTCCCCCGACCTGCGGCATCGGGGTCCCGCTCCGCCCGCCCCGACACGCAGCCTCTGCCCCGCGGGAGAAGCACCGCATGCCCTGTGCGCGCGCGCGCGTGCAGCAAACGCACCTTGGAGGAGAAGGTGCGCCAGTCGTTGTACACGCCGAGGTTGGGGTCCGGAGCGCCCTGCAAGAGAGCACGCGTGAGCGCGCTGGGCACCGGCGAAGCGCGCGATGTGTGTCCGCAGCGTGTGTGTGAGTGTGAGAGAGAGAGACCTGGGGAGCCATGCCGCCGAAGGTGGGGTAGCTGTCCTGGGCATAGTAGCCCGCGGGGCAGTGCGGGCAGGCGCCGGTCCACTGCTGCGTGTAGGGGACGTACTCCTGGGTGGCCGTCGGATCCCAGTGCGCGGTCGAGGGAAGCATCGAGAACATCATCCTTGCGCTGCCGCCAGAGCGGGTGCGAGGCGGGCGAGCGGGGGGTGAGAGAGGGAGAGGGCGCGTCAGACCGCTGCGCCACAGGACGCGCATGCACGGACGCATGCTGTGCATCTACTGCCGCAAATCGTCCGCGGTGGGGAAGCGCGCGGATTCCCCCCCCGCAGCGCGTGCCACGCCCCGCCACGCCCGCATGTCGTACATGGGCGACTCTTCGTGATGCACTGTACCGAGTTCGTGGCGTACCACGAACTTGGTTTCGCCAGCCAATATAGCTCACCCGGCAGAGCGCGTCGTTGGGGGTGGTGCGGGATGGCGGGTGGTGCGCCGGATCCGGCGCCGCCCGGGGTGCGCAGGCGGCGGCTGGCGGCGGCGGGGGGGGCGGCGGCGCTGGCGTTGGCCGTGGTCTGCTTCGCGGCGCTGTCCTGGGACGTCCGCAGCGGGGATGGCGTCGAGCTCGAGCAGGCCGCGCTGTCGAGCACGCAGCGCGCGGAGCTGGCGTCCGTCCTCCGGCACAAGGAGAACAGGGAGATCCAGGCGGCCGAGGCCCGGATATTGGCCCGCATGGCGCAGCAGCGCCCGGCCTCGCAGCAGCAGCTGCTTGCGCAGCCGCCGCTCCCGCACTGGCTCCCGACGCCGCGGCGGCTCGCGCGCGAGTTCCAGCAGTACGCCGTGAAGGCGCAGGCGCTGGACCGGCACATTCGCTCTATCCAGCACACAATCGACGAGATTGGGGACCCCGCGCTGTCGCGGTTCCACCATCGGCTCTCGGCGCTGGAGAAGACGGCCGTCCACGAGCCTGTGCAGAAACCGGCCGTCACGGTGCAGCGCGCGCCGGCACCGGAGGATGTGCAGGAGGCTCCCGCAGCGCGGCAGGCCGCCGCCAAGATGAGTGCGCTAGAGCAGCAGAAGGCGGCCCTGGAGCGGCAGGTGCACGCGGACGTGGTGGATAACAGTCGCCTGCAGGCGGAGGTGTACAAGGAAGAGGGCGCTGCCAAGGAGGTGGACGCCTTGGAGCAGCAGCGGGGCAGCCTCGAGCGCCAGGTGCATGCCGATGTGAAGGACAACACTCGCATGCAGACGGAGCTCTACACCGAGGAGCGAACAGTGGCGACGCTCAGCCGCGAAGTGGCAAACGACGCATGGCTCAAAGTTGACCTCTCGAAGGCAGAGGGACAGGTCAAGCAGCTGAAGGAGCAGCTGCGTGCGGCAGATGCCAAGGCGGTGGCCCAAAGGCATCTTGCGGCCAAGGCTAAGAGCTCGCACGCGGAGGCGCAGCAGGAGTTCAAGTCGATTGCCGCTGAGCAAAAGGTGGTGTCCAAGGACGTGAACAATGTGGTCAGGGAGATGCACGACTCCGCTCCCCACCGGAGGGTGGCACCGGCGTCACACACCGGTCCTGCCAAAGCGCAGGCGCCCCGTTCGAGCAGGGGGTATGAAGGAAGCACGGGGTACCTGACGGCTGGCGTGGCAAAGGGACACGACAACGATGCGATGGTGGCAAAAGCCATCAAGGATTCGTCGCCGACCTTGCTGGCCGCAGAAAGGTCCAAGCTTGAGCAGGAGATGCAGTCTATCGAAAAGTCCCAGGACGAAGCTCTCAAGCACATCCAGCACAAGTTGGCAGTCTTGCACCACAAGGACGGCGTCGACGTGCACGCGCTCATTGACGCTGCGAACAAGGAGAGCCCTGGCACTCCGGTGGTCCAGCATGCCGAGGACGAGGCCCCGACGCAAGCGCTTGTCGCCAAGCCCAAGCCCAAGCCCGCTGTCGCTGGGCACCAGGGAGCGCACGCGCACGCGCACGCGAAGCCGCATGCCAAGCCGGCGCAGGGGCAGAGGGGCAAGGGCAGGCTGAGCGAAGCCGCCTTCAAAGCAGTGGAGAACCTGGCGCGCGAAGGCCCGGACGACGGCCAAGGCGCACACCACCCGCACGGTGACACTGTCCGCCAGCCTGCACAGGCCGCGGTCGAGCACCGGTCGCCAGGACCCGAGGCGTCCGGGGGCAAGGCGGCAGAGAGCGCTTCCAAGCTCGCGGCAGACGCGAAGCGTGCGGCAAGCAAGACTGCGGCGCTGGTTAAGGTCGCCGCCCAGGCCGCCAGTAAGACAGCAGCGGCGAATGAGGCCTCGGATAAGGCAGTGACCGCGGCCAAGACTGGGGGGCACCACGCGCCTGCCGCCGCAAAGAAAGCCGGCGAGACTGCCAAGGCCAAGGCAGCCACCGCGGCGCCGGCCGCGGCACCAGCCAAGGCCGTCGCGAAAGGTGCCAGTGGCGCACAGACTGCAGCGAAACCGGCGGCGAGCGCCGTGAAAAAGGGGGCGGCGACTGCTGTGCAGAAGGGAGACAAAGGGAGCATCAATCCCATGGCCGAAATCAACATGGCGCTCAAGGCCGAGACCCTCTTCAACAAGATTGGTGATGGGCACAAGAAGCCCGCGGCCAAGACCGGGGCAACAGCGCCGCATGCTGCTGCTGCTGCTGCGGGGGCGACGGCAAAGGGGGGTGGCGCGAAGAAGCACGCCAAGGCGAGCAGCAAAGCGAACAAGGCGAGTGCCAAGGAGACGCGCAGCGAAATCAACCCGCTGTCAATCATAGACGCGGCTTATGCAAAAGCCAAGCAGGCGCACGCGGTCAAGGTGCGCGCGGAGGAGCGGGAGAAGAAGGCAGCATTGCGAGCCGCGGCGGCAAAGAAGCGGGCGGCAAGGCGCGCCCTGGCCAAGCTCAACACAGAGCTGCACATTCACAACGCCAAGCCAAAGCCCGCAGCCGCGGCGCAGGCACCCCGCGCCACGAAGCAGGTGCTCACTGCAGCCAAGCCGGCCAAGCACTCTTCAAAGCCCGCGGCGGTCGCGAAGAAGCCCGTTGCGGCGCCCAGGGCGGAGATGGACCCGTTGGCTGTGATTGAAAAGGCGCTGGTGCAGGAGAAGAAGACGCACGTGGGAGGCAAGACAGACGAGGACACAGCGGCGGCCAAGCCGAAGAAGGGCTCGCTGCTCGACCTGTTTGGCAAGCGGGTGGCGGGGCATGTGGGAACTCTGATGGACAAGGTGCACAAGTCTGAGGGCCAGGGCATGGGGGGGAAGGCGAGCAAGCTGGACAAGGAGGCGCACTTGCACCTCAAGATGGACGAGGTTGAAAAGCTGGCCAAGGAGCTCGAGAAGGGCAAAATCCAGGGGTCCAAGAAGAGCGTGCACACAGTGCACACTGCCAGAATGGAGAAGGAAGTGGACGAGAGCGCGGCGCCTGCGCAGAAGCAGGCCAAGAAGGCCGCAAGGCGGCCAAAGCCCACGGACGGGCAGCTGCAGGAGGCCAAGGAGAAGGAGGCGGAAAAGGACCTGCAGGTGTTGTACAAGAAGGGACTGCTTCAGAAGCACAGCCCGGCGCGTGTGGGGGCGCAGGGGCAGGGGCAGGGGACGCATCAGGCGCGTGCGGGGGCGTCGGATGCTGAGAGCAAGAAGGGCGTGCACTACGGGCTGCATAGCGATAAGGACATGGAGGCGATGGCGGACCTCGAAAACCTTCACAAGGTGTGTGTGTGTTCTTGTGTGTGTGTGGGCGTGTGTGTGTGTGGGCGTGTGTGTGTGTATCATGCATTGTCGACATGCACGCACCCACAGCACAGACAGGTACACGCGCATTCACAGCGAGTTGGCCGCACCCAGCGCTGACGCACGTGCACGCGCGCGCACGCGCATGTGCAGACCGGGAAGCTGAAGACGGATGACAAGATGCTGGGTCTCTTTGGCAAGGACGTCGCCAAGTCCTATGCGCATGACCAGGGGTTGCTGCATAGCCAGGTGTGTGTCTGTGTGTGTGTGTGTGTGTGTGTGTGTGTGTGTGTGTGTGTGTGTGTGTGTGTGTGTGCGCGCGCGCGTGTGCGTGTGCGTGTGCGTGTGTGCGTATGCGCGCGTGCATGTGCTGATGCGGAGCGGCGTGGCGCAGGCGGTAATGAAGCAAATGCACAGCCAAGCGCCGCATGCCGAGCTCCGAGCGGTTTCTGAGGGCGGCAGTGCGTCTGGTAGCAGCTGGTACAATCAGTGGTCCACTGCTTGAGCCAAGCTGGAGAGAGAGAGTTCTTTTTGTTGAGGCGTGTGGTGTGTGGGGGGGGGGGGCTGCGGTCCATGTTCAAGGCTGTCTTCCGACTGTATGTCAAATGTGTGTGTGTGTGTGTGTGTGTATGTTGGTTGAGGAAACCCTCGGAAAGGGGCCGGGAAGTTAATCGACAATGTGCTGGACAGGACAGTCGTGAGTTTATTGTGCGACAGACACACGGCAGTTACGAATAAACAACCATCTCTTTTCAGTCCCGCCCAGCGTGTCCGTCAAATCGGAAGCATGTGTGGATGGGGCATTGAGTACACACCAAGCGCACCCAGGGCGCCTGCATTCACCGGGGCCCATGCAACAGTCGTCGCAAACGCCTCCGTGTGCGCCTGCGGCACCGGAGACGGCACACGGCTCTCGCGCTCTCCATCCTCGCGCAAGGCCATGGAATGCTCACCAAAGTCCGCTGGCTGAAAGAATGCCGGTGATGCGGCATAGTCTGCCGGGGCGGAGGCTGCGGGCCAGTGCAGAGATACGAACAGTTCCCTCTCCTCGAAGGTCTCGTGGCTTCGCAGCACCTGGCCCATGTCCTCCACAGAGGGAACTGTTCGCATCCCCGGACCTCCGAGGCCATGGTCCTCCGAGTCAAATGGCCGATGGGCCGGCGGCAAGTCCATGCCGGCAGGCTGGCCACGCGCCGCCGGGGCGCATGGAGCATGCTCGGACGCCGTTTTTCCACGTCGCTTGCGCTTCTCGTACGCAATGTCCTCGCCGTACTCTTTCAGCTCGCCGAGGATGCGCGACACTGTGCGCAGAGACACATTACAGCACTTTGCCACTTCCCCGTGCGAACAGCCGCGCTGGCACATGTTAACTACGGTCCTGCGCAATTGAGGCGTGAAGCGCCGGCCTCTGGTCGTTGACTTGGGTGGCACTGGCATGTCTGTGTCTGTGAGCGGCACGTCTGTGTTTGCTCCGTCGCCACCCGCCCTTTCCTGCTCGCCTTCGTGCCCGCTGGGCGCTGCGGCCGGCGGTGCCAAATCAAGCTGAACCGCTGCCTCGCTCACCTGCGCCGCCATTTCGTGCATGTGGTCCGGTGGCCGCGGCAAGGACGGCGCATGGCGCGGATACACGGCCACGCTGGTGGGCGTGCCCATTGCCGCCGCCGGCGGCAATTCCGCTGCCCTAACGGTCGGGGCTGCCCAAGCTGACGGACATTCTGCTGCCCAACCAGTCTCACTGCTCGCGGGCATTGTACTCGTGCCGCGAAAAGCCGCGCCCCCCGGCCTTCTTTCCTCCTCTCTCGGCATGCTGGTCGTGCTGCCGCAGGTCACAGCACGCGGACTGCGCAGCACCTTGTCGATATTCCTATCGGCAGGCGGCGGCAGCGGCAAGCAGGGCGTGTCGGGGGACTTGCTGAGCCACGACAGACTGATGCGGCGCACGACGTGCACGGTATGATACTCTGCCGGCACCCTCACGTCCGCCGGGAGCCTTGCCAGGAACGCTCTTTGCCAACGCCGAAAGTGCTCAATGTCGTGCCAGCATGCGACGTCGATCCAGCGCCGGCACCCAAACATCCATGTGCCTGCCTCCCTCCCCGCCTCGCCGGGCCGCCACCTTTTGCAGCGCTGGCGCTCAAAGCCCCCGCTGTACTCGAGCGCCCGGTTGAAGAAGCTGATCGAGACCCTTTGCATGCCCTTGCACGCCTTCTTCTCGGCCGCCTCGAGCACGCAGAGGTCTGGGAACAGGGCGCTGAAGGCCGCGAAGAGCGATTCCGGGCCGGCCCGCGCCACAAAGCGCCCGTGCTCCGCCGGCGCCGTTACCGAGCTGCCGAACGCCACGCACATGTCGACGACCCGGAGCGCGCGCGCGTCGTCGGGCGGGAGCTGCGCCTCGACCTCGGCATGCGTGCGTCCCTGCGCCTTGAGGCGCGCGATCTTGACCCAGAAGTCCATGCGACGCGCGTCGTCCTCAGGGGGCATCGCGCGCCGCGCCTCCTCCGCCGCCTCCCCGTGCTTTTTGCGCTGGGCGATGACGCGCGAGACCGTGCGCGCCGAGACGCCCGTGTGCCAGGCCACCTCGTCGTGATGCATGCCGCGTGCGCACATGGACACGATTGCCCGACGCAGGTCCGCGTCCCACCGTTTGCCGCGCCCCATGGCGTCCAGGCTGGGACCGCCGCGGCCCGGCGACCGCGGCCGGTGCCGGTGTGCTTTCAGGTGCGATTTCGATTTTCATTTTCATTCCCACGATTTGCTGTAGGACCTAAGGCAAAGCCACGAACTGCCGTCAAAATCCACCTCCTCACCACTGCATGTGCGATCACGATGAGCAGCGATGAAGACTTTGATGGCGAGGACAGGTTGAGCGCATGCGCCGGCGGCCGCCCGCGCAGACATATCGGCCCCAGCATCGCCGGCGTGCAGAATCTGCCCTGCTGCCAACGGCGGCAGCACCCGTTGCCGAATCCGGTTCTAATTCCCGCGCGGAGACTGACGAGTGCCCCCGACCGCGCGCGTCTGCCGTGCGGCGCGTGTTCCCGTGCGGTGTGTGCAGTGGGGGGGAGATGGCCGAAGCGCCAACTAGCGTGCAGCCGCACGTCGACTCCGAGGTGCTCGACGACGCAGGTGCGTGCGCGCGTCGTGCTGCGTCGTTTGCTTCCACCCAGCGGCCCCGCGCGGCACGCCGGGAGGGCCCGCCTGGGGCTGAACCTGGCGCACACTCTGGGCGGCAGATGTGGAGGACGGCAGCAGCAAGGGAAAGAAGCGCACCACCACGCCGTACATGACAAAGTTTGAGCGAGCGCGCGTGCTCGGGACGCGCGCGCTGCAGGTGAGGGCATGATGCCGAGTCGCTCGCCTCGCTTCGTGCGTCCTTTCCTGTTCTCTTCCTCCCGCCCGCAATCTCGCAAACGCGCTTGCGCGTTTGACCCCCGCGTGACTGTCACGCCACGCGCGTTACAGCCACGCGATCCATGCGCTCGTCTGTATCTTCCCTCTGCGTCTCTGACTCCAGCTTCACGGACGTAGGTAAGCATGAATGCGCCGGTGCTCATCAATGTGGGCAACGAGTCCGACCCCCTGAGAATAGCGATGAAAGAGCTCAAGGAGGGCAGAATTCCCTTCATCGTGCGCAGGTCAGCCCCCGAGAGCGCGTTTGCGTGCGTATGGGAGACGTGCAAAGGGCGGATGCCCCGCCAGGGCTGTTTGCAGTCGCACGAGGCTGGGTGACTGAGCAAACGTGTGCGCACCCCGTGGTGCAGATATCTGCCGGACGGGAGCTTTGAGGATTGGCCCATCAACGATCTAATCATCGATTGAGGAAGGAGGAGGCACTGAAACCGCTGGCAAAATTGCAGGGCTCCACGGAGGAAGTCACGATTGGGTGCGGAATAGCCATGCGGGGGGGGGAGTACAGGAGAGAGAGGGAAAGAGAGACAGAGAGAGGGAGGGAGTGAGGGAGAGGGAGGGAGAGAGAGAGAGAGAGAGAGAATTTGTCAGGAAGCAATGTCCATAACATGGGGTCCTGGGCGCGGTCCGGAGGACCTGGTGAGAGTCGATGTGTGTGTGCTCTCAAGTGTGATCAGGTTCGCACGCCCTCAGTCGAACTCGCAATGCGCGTTGCAGGGCAAAGAAACCGCCCTGCGCCATTGGTTACCTTCCGAGCCCCGTGAGGTGGTGCTGGCGGAGGAGTGCTAAAGTAGTCTGCTTAGCGAGTGCTTGCTGAGTGTGTAAGGGTGTATTCTTTGTGTGCGGTGCGTCTGTGTGCCGAAATCGAATAAATAAATATTGTGCGCTGTTTGAGGCGCAGTTTATTTGGCCGAGGAGTTGCAGATGGAGGGAGGGAGGGAGGGAGAGAGCATTTGATTTGTGCGTTCAGCTGCTTCGCCGTCTCGATCAACGAATATTGTTCCAATTTTGAAGCCACCGAAGCACTGTTGACTGTAACCCGATGTTTTAATTTGTATGCAGTGAGCTTGGTGGAGAGTGAGAGAGCGCGCGCGCGAACACGGGGGTTAGCTGGCGCGCGAGTGCGCAGCCTGGAGCAACGGTCAAGGCAGCAAAATGTCGGCAGCCTTCCACTCCTCACAGAGCTTTGCGTGACTGCGTGTCAATCTATCCTTGCTGGCAAAATCTTTTGCCGTTACGAACACGCCCTCAATGTTCAATACTCGCGCCCCTGCAAGAGAGGGAGCGTGCGCGAGAGAGAGCGAGAGAGAGAGCGCGCTCGCGCACGCGCGAGAGGGAGGGAGGGAGGGCGGGAGGGAGGGAGGGCGGGAGGGAGGGAGAGTTGTATCAGGAACTGTATGCGTGGGTATTGGGACTCGAGCTGAGGCAAATCCCTGCCAAGCCCCAACACGCCGCACTTGCGCCTGCGTAGGGGTGGGGGTTAAGGGTGTGCGTGTGCGAGGGAGAGTGCGCACACAGTGTTTAGCATGCGGAATGGCCCTCCTTCTCCTCCTTGAACTTTCCTCCTCCTTCTCCTCCTCCTCCTCCTCCTTAAATCCTTGTCAATAAACTACACTCCTCCTCCTCCTCTCTCCTCTCTCTCTCTCTCTCTCTCACCGGCAGCGTGTCGGATACGATCACCCAAGAGGGTGGTCATTTGGCCCCCCTGGGCTCGCAGCAGCGCTTCGGGTGCACACGTGTCCCACAGGGACGTGGAGAGGTGCATCAGCGCACAATCAGCGTCCCCGCGCAGCACGCTGAGGATTTTGTTGCCCACGCCCCCTGCCATACAGAGGGGGGGAGAGAGAGAGAAGGGGGGGAGGGGGGGGAGGGATGGAGGGAGTCACAGAGTTTGCGACCTCGTTTGTGTGTGCATGTGTGTGTGGGGTGATTGGGGGGGGGGGGAGGCACGCGGGCGCGGCGCGCGGGGGCACCTGGCGTGATCACAGCGCCTGGCTTCAACGACTCCTTGGCGATACCCAACGCCTTTTCCTTGCCCGATGGCGAGGCTACGAGCACCGCGCCACCATCAACCTCTGGCCGCTGCCCGGTAGGTGCCGGAATGTTCCTGGCACCAACGTCGGCAATGCCGTACATGACATGCGTGCCGCTGCCCTCTCCGGCGTAGGGGGGCATGAATGGGATGCCCACAGCGCCAGCGACAGCGTTGCCTTGAACGGACACGCCAATCAGCGTCTGCACCGCCCCCAGGCGCCCCTCAACAAACTCCTTGGTCCCGTCGACTGGGTCTACAAAGACGCAGACGTCGCCAGCGGGCACCGCTCTCAGCGACGCCGGCGCGCCCTCAAACTCCGAGGCCACGCGCGCGGCAGTTGCGCTCAGCCCCGGTGCGGCGGGGGCCTCGGTGGTGTCGGCCTCCTCTTCGTCCTCCTCGCCGATGATCGTGACGGCGGGAAATGCGCCGCGAAGGGTCTGCATGATCACCTTCTGGGCAGCGGTGTCGGCCTCGGTCAAGTAGCTGCGCGAGTCCGAGGCGTCCTTGAGCACCGCGCCTTCGATCGCGCCCGTGGTCGCGCTGCGTCGCTTGCTCTCCACCGCCCTGATGACCGCGGCGGCGCGCTCGCACGCGCAGACGCAGCAGCCGAGCAGCTGCGTGATGTCGACGGTGGCCGGCTGGGAGGAGGACTCCGCCATTATTGGCCTGCTGGTCGCGTGGCGGGCAAAGCGGCGCGGCGTGCCGCCGGCCGCGGGCAGCACAAGCGCCTGGGTGCGAGCCAGCAGACAGACGCAGGACAGCGCTACACACGCAGTGCGCCGGCTCGTGCGCATGCCCCTCGTCACCACGCGGACAGCGCTACACACGCAGTGCGCCCGTGCGCATGCCCCCGTCGTGCTCGGCAATTCAAAAAACGAGACTCAGAGGCGTGTTGGTCCCCCGACCAAGCGGCTGAGCGCGGGGCGTACCTACGGGCAGGAGCGGGGAGACCATGGACGACGGCGCCGCATCGCTCCGACAGGCGCTCGAGTATCCGGGAAGGCCAGGGCAGGTCGCGAGCGAGATGCAGCGCATCCAGCTGCGGATCGGCGGAGACGACGAGCATCAGTCGCGATACAGCACGGCGCAGGGCGACGCCACCGTCCGAGGGGGCGACGGTGGCGCCGATGCCGGCGCCGCATCGAACAGCCAGGCCGTGCTCTCCGCCCTGCGCTCCTTGCAGGGCAAAATCCGGGTGCTGGAGGTCCTCTGGCCCGTGCGGGGCGCGCTTGCTGCCTGTTTTGTTTGAGTGAGCAGCAGCACGATTTGACATGTTGGGCGACGCCGCGCCGTCGCTGCTTGCGTCCGTTGGACGCGCGACCCTGATGCCGTGCGCCCCTTTTGCGCGTGTGCTGTGCGCAGGAGGAGAGAAACAAGCTGCAGACCAGCCTCAAACTGGCGCAAGAGGCCAAGGAACGCGAGGAGCAGCAGCACCGCCTTCTGCAACGGCAACTCCAGCTCCAGCTGCAAGAGTCGGTCAAGTCGCTCACGGTCCGCCATGAGGCAGAGACCGAGGCTATCCGCGCCCATACGTCCACGTCGCAGGCTGAGCTGTCGCGCGAGGTCTCGCACCTGCAGCGCAGCGTGGCCGAGGCCGAGGCCGAGGTGCAGCGGCTGCGCGCCAAGTCCGAGCAGGTCGAGCGCGAGAACGCCGCCAGGGACGAGGAGGTGCGGCGGCTCCGCTTGTCAGTGGCCGACCTGGAGGCGGCGGGCGTGGCCCTGAAAAGGGTGAACCAAAAGCTGGAAACGCAGGTCGCGCAGGACGAGGATGCGCGGCGGGACTTGGTGTCGCGCAACGCGGTGCTCGAGGATAACATCAAGAGGCTGCGCGAGGCCCAGACTGCCAGCGAGGACTCGGCCGCAAGGGCTGCGCAGGAGTACGCGACGTTGGAGGCGGAGCGCGCCGCGCTGCTGCGAGAGCAGGGGCTGCTGCGGGCGGAGTTGCGCGATACGAGTGACGCGCTCGCCAACAAGTCGGCTGACATGGCCGCCGCTGTTGCGCAGCGCTCTGGTGTGTGTGTGTGTGCCACACATGCATGCACACACACATGCGTGCACACGTATGTACGTGCACGCACACACAAACACTCGCGCGCGCGCATGCACACACACACACACACACACACACACACACACACACACATGATGCATGCATACATGCAAACATCAGCATACACTGTATACGCCCCAGCCCTCGAGAGCGAGAAACGACAGCTGGAAGAGTCCCTGCGCAACGTCCTTTCCATCAACGATCAACTCCTGCAGAAAGTATACGACAGCAGCGTTCACTCTCTAGGCGGTATCGGGGGCGGGGCTGGGGGGGAGGAGGATGCCGGTGTGCGTGATATGACCGATGTGGCCAGGCGCATTGTCGAAGAGGCGCTAAGGCGGGGGGGGGCGAGGGGGGGCGGGGGCGCCTCATCGGGG
>Ga0115006_10001733_pt1 | contig 13894 bp, 12 predicted proteins | sample ArcOceMetagenome_3_FD_88943 | JGI IMG/M metagenome (GOLD analysis project Ga0115006, IMG submission 88943) | Marine eukaryotic phytoplankton communities from Arctic Ocean - Arctic Ocean- Svalbard ARC20M Metagenome | ecosystem: Environmental > Aquatic > Marine > Oceanic | place: Arctic Ocean...
CATCGATGCCGATCCGCCATGCCATGGCCAGCTGTCACTAACCGAGTAACTAACGAGTAAAGCATTTAGCAGCATGGACCTATTCGGAGACCTACCCTCTGCCAAGATCGGCGCCAGCGATGGGGTTACCGGCAAGAGCAGGGAGGCGGAAGAAGAGGCCACCCAAACAACTGCTCCCCCGTCGTCAAGCGCAAGCAATAGTAATACCGGTAAAGGGGCCGGACCGACCTCGCTGGTGGAGAGTATTGGCAACGCTGGTACGACCTTTGCCTTTGTTCCGGCAGCGCTGAGAAGGAAGAAACCGACAGCCGCACCGCCTGTTCATCCTGGAGCCAAGAGGCCGAGAACGTCCCTGCAGGGTGTCGGTCTTCCACCATCGGAGCAGAAACCACCGAAGCAACAAGATATCAGCACAAATAGGACTCCTCCCACTGCTCCCACTCGTCCACCAGAGAACAGTCAAAATCAGGAACCCGAATGGCTGCGACAGCTGCACGTCTCGGTCCAGCCCAAAGATAGGTACGATCCGCTGGTTCCCAACGACTACCTCACACATCGCGAACGGCAGGCGCAGGAACAGGAGCAAATTCGAATGGAACGGGCGGCGAAGGAACAGATCGAGGTGCAGCGCCGAGTTCGGGAGCGCATCGAGGAGGAACGAAGGGCGGCGGAAGAGGCTGGGGATATAGATCGCATCGTGGAGAGCAGGGCTGCCAGTGTGGCGGCATCTCTTGGAGGTGCTGGTCGGGGCCGAGGCAGGGGTAGGGGCACGTCAAATCTGCCAGCATGGTTGGTCAAGAAGCAACAGGAAGAGAATGAAAAGAAGGACGGAGGGCTTCATTCGTAGGTATAATTTCAGCTAGAGTTTATAGTATGCATATTTTGTCAGTCAAAGAACCCTCCAGTGCCAGCTGGTTCAGGTCCACCATCGTCATCATAATTATTGCCGCTTCCGTAGCTGCTGCCTCCGCCTCCATACGACCGGCCGCTATTGCCCCGCCGCAATTCCGCTTCGGCCTTGCTTTCCAATATATCCAAATGCTTCACCTGCACCTTGTGCCTCGACCGAGGCTCTCCGGTGGCACGGTCCGTCCACTCATCCTTGGCAATGCTGCCGGTAATGCCAACTCGAGCCCCCCTGTAATGAAGGAAGAAAGACGGAAAGATATATATATAAGTAAGCAAACGCCAGAAGTAAAGAAAGAAAGCGTATATATAAAGCCATACAAAGTGCGACTCTACTACCATGCTCACTTGGTCACGTAGTTGTTGGCATATTCCGCATCCCGACCCCATAACTCCAAGGTGAACCAGTCGGTCTCCTCTTCGCCATACTTGATGTTGCGCACCCTGCGCTCCAGGGGATGGTACTTGCGTTTGCAGGCCAGGGACAAATTCAACACCACCTTGCCGTCGTCAAAGTGTCGCGGCTCGGGATCATTCCCCACCCTCCCCGTGAGCGTGACGCTATTGACTCTGGGGATGTGTTCCTCGAATTCGGACGACGCCGCTATCTCATCAATCATCGGCTTTGTCGCGCCATGATTATCCTTGGTCGGTTCCGCCGGCTCATCAAAGAAGGATGGTTCGGCCATTCGCAACTGACTTTGTGTTGGTGCGGCTGGTGCTACATGTACTTGCGGCAGCTGAAATCCAGCGACGGTCTCGTGTCGCATGGAAGCAACAACAATGACCGCCATGACACAGCAGTGAAAGTGATGTCGAAGGGTAAACAACATCATGCTAATAGACGTGTGGTTCCGAGATACAATACGCAACGTTTGTGCCACCTGTGACCTGTGACATCGACAGAACCCTACATGTAGAACCGTCTGCCGATCACCGCTGTCGGCTGTCGGCTGTCGGCTGTCGGCCCATTCTAGTCCCGGTCCGGGACTAGCATCGGCATCGGCATGTCGCGGCAGCAGCAGCGGCGCTGTGCGCAGACGCCATCGACATGACAGCCGCCGCGCCACCACATAGGCCTACCACAAAGGCAAGACTTCCGTAGTATGTCGTCTGGCAGGAAGAGAGACCGCTGGGATTCATCCTCCGACGAGGAAGAAGGCGGAGCCACTGCTGTTGGTGGACTCTCGGGCGAGACGAAGAAAACCAGCACAGGCCCCGGCCGCCCGCCTCAGCCCTCCACCGAAAACGCTGCTGTACCACATTTACAATCGGCACTACCGGCGGTCCGCAAACACAACCCTCTGCTGCAGGGGTGTCGTTCGGTGTATAGCTCCTACGAACGAGTAGCCCGACTCGATGAGGGAACGTACGGCATCGTGTGGAAGGCTAAGGACACGTCCAGCGGCGAAATTGTAGCGCTGAAGCAGATCAAGTTTGATGAGACCCTAACCAAGGAGGGATTTCCCATCGCGGCCCTGCGAGAAATCAGCGTCCTGCTCGATCTCAGCCACGAATGCATCGTCACCGTCCGGGAAATGGTGGTCGGGGACAATGCCAACCAGGTGTTCATGGTGATGGAGTTCATGCAGATGGATCTCAAGGATGCGATCGAACGATCGGGCCATTCGCCCTTCCCCCAAAGTGAGCTGAAGAACATGATGTATCAGATCCTCTCGGCCATCACACACTGTCACGCAAAGTGGTACCTCCACCGAGATATGAAGACAAGCAACATATTGGTTCACAAGTCGGGCAAGATCGCCCTCTGCGATTTTGGACTCGCGCGCAAATATCAGACGCCCCTCAAGGCAATGACTCAGATGGTCATCACGCTGTGGTACCGCCCCCCGGAGCTACTGTATGGCGAATCGGTTTATGGGCCCGCAGTCGACATTTGGTCCGTCGGGTGCATCTTCGGAGAGCTTTTGAAGAAGAAGGCCTTGATGGACGGCCAGGGCGAGTTGGATCAAATCAACAAGATTATTGCACTGGTAGGCGCGCCGACCGAGACCAACTGGCCCGACTTCCAATCGCTGCCCAATGCCAAGATGTTCCGTTGGAGGAGCAAGGGTCCTCCTACGCTGCCCGCAACCTTTCCTGTGAATACATTCACAGGAGGTCAAACGTACCTGGATCCCAACGGCTTCGATTTGCTCAGCAAACTTTTGACGCTGGATCCAAAGCAAAGGATATCGGGCGAGGATGCCCTGAAGCACCCATACTTTAGATCTACCGAGGGCGTAGAACGGCAGGTGCCAAGGTTTATCTTTGATTAAAATAATGATCTGGCTCTTCTGAAGCACGACGATAGATGCCGATATACCGTAGGAATTCCTAGCTTGCTAGGTGTCATATTACATGTACATGTACCGGCAGATGGAGGGTCTACATGTACCAGTCTGTCATGTATTGGTTCCACGTGTAATTCTCGCCCTTTTATTTGGCAGCCTTTTATTTTGGCGCCCTTCCGCCCTTCGCTTCCTGCTCGCTTCCTGCTTGCTGATTTTTCCTGCACCGCCGCCTGCACCCACCTGCACCACAAATAAGCAGTGCTTCGACAAGCAAGGGCCAAGCGGCCAAGCGGCAAAGTGGAGACGAGAGGGTCTGAAAACGAAAAGTAGATCTATGCATTACAGGACAGAAATCGCATGATCTCAACTTAGCATGCGCTCATCTGCCGGTCCACGTGTGGCCGGTAGCGGTAAGAGCCACCATCTACCATTGGTACATGTACTTCGCACCGTCCAGTCCATCCTCCTTTTCTTATTGTGCTCAACTTCACCGAGCGAAGCTGTTGCGGCTGCATCCCTCAAGCCTTACGAAGCGTTGGGCTTGTCCAGAGGTTGTACGCAGAAAGACATAAAGAAGGCATATCGCCGTGCAGCGCTGAAGCACCATCCGGACAAGGTGAAGGAGTGCGATCGCGAAGCATCAGAGCAGAAGTTCAAGGATGTTAATCAGGCGTACGAGATACTGTCGGACGAGAGCAAAAAATCTCTGTATGACAAATACGGAGCGGCTGCGTTAGACCCTAATTTTAATCCAGCTTTCGCTGGATTTGGCGGCGGCGGTAGTGGCAATGGGAGCAGGAGAAGAAGGAGCAGTGCTGGTCCTCAGCCGTTTCCATTCGAATTTCATCCTGGAGGTATGGGAGGTGCCACAAATGGTGACACGACGATTGATATTTCTTCGTTTATGGAGGATCTATTGAAAAAAGAGATGGGGGGCGCTCATGGTGGCAGTGGCTCTAGTAGCACTCCGCTCGGCGCTGCATTTAGCGAAATGTTTGGATCAGCCGGTTTCACGGGCATGAATGGCATGAATGGCATGGGAAGCAGTGCGACTAGCACCGCAGCTCCCAGCGCTAAGGAATACACAAGACCATTCTATTGCTCCCTCGAAGACCTCTGCGCCGGATGCACCAAAAAACTGAAAGTGACGCATCCGTCGGGGCGCGAAACGGGCGAGCAGGTGATGATGGAGCGTATCTATGAGATACGTGTTCTCCCAGGAATGCAAGCCCGCACAAAATTCAAATTTAAGGCGCAGCAAGGCTTCCCTCCCATTTCGTTTGTGTTGAAAGAGAAGGGACACTCGTTTTTGAAGCGACGGAATGAGGACCTAATTTTCGATTGTCATATATCGCCGAGGCAGGCAGATAGGGGAGCCAAGCTATCGATACCTTTACCCACGGGCGAAACATATAAAGTGTCAACAGAGCACAGAGTGCCAATGAATTCTGGCGAAACAATGAGAATTTCGGGTAAGGGAATGCCAATAAGAAGAAGAAAAGAGGGCGGACCAAGCCGAGGTGACTTGATCATACGATTTCATGTTATTGAAGAGCAGCAACAAGAAGGACGAGACAACAGATCGAGCCAGAAGAAGAGATAGCAGTAAACATCTGTCAGCACTTGCATACACCGGTAGAGGCGAAGACAACGCGGGAAAAGCTTGCATCTGGGGGGGTGATGATTGGATGATAGAACAGGTAAAATTGATTGAAAATACGTGATTTCGAGACGCCCGATCACGGGAGATTGGTAAAAAAAGAGAAGATTGGCACAAACCGCCACGCCCCACGCGGCCGTCGTGCTGTGGCTGGATCGGCTGGCTGGATCGGATGGCCTCTGCGCGCGGTCGAACTCATTATTAAAAAAAAAGAAATGAGCGCCTCCAAACCAAACATGAGAGGCATGAGGCGGCGGCGCCCCGGTGGTCTCACTCGGAATACTTCGTCGTCGCGGCGATTGTCCTCCGTCGTGAATCCAGATTTGCTCCACGACGTCGTCTTTCATGCTGCTGACGAGCATACACGGGCAAATGATGTCACCGGCCTAACGCGACGGCACTCAATCGCCGGCGTATTGAAATTCTCTCGGTTGGAACTACCGGGACCTCCACAGTCTGTGGGGGGTCCGCGAACACGGGCGGTGTCTGAACGAGTCGGTATTAGCCAACATGATGCGGCTGCTCTGCTTACTGATTGGAAAGAAAGCGAAAGGAAAGAAGGCCGGCCACAGAAGCTCAAGACATGGCTGAGCGACTTGCCTGAAGAATCACTGGAAGAAGAGAGCGATGAAGACAGGGCGTTGCTACAAGGAGATCAATTTGCAGATGGAGAATTGATCTACGATGAAATGGAAGCAATCGCACAGTCTACACCGTCGAATTGGAGCGTCAACGTCCTTGTCGGTGCATTATTTTTGGGATATATTTCTGCCAGTGCCGCGTTGCAACAGTAAGTCAAGCGCAGACAAAGTGACACGCCGTTTTCCACTGCTACCAGGCTGCAGGAAAATGCTTCCTTGCTGGTTTCTTTTTCATGCGTGTACAACTTACTTATTTCCAACTCCAATACTTCCTCTCACCAGACTGAATAGTCTCAGGCCTGGATGTGCCCAGCTCGTTACATTGTGCCAGTACCTATCGGTCATAATAGAGAAAGGAGGCATGGCTCTTTCCTATGTACAATCTCCGATCGTACCGATCAAGTACCACGCGTTATTTGTGGTCACGAATTATGCCAGCGTAGCAGCAGCAAATAAATCGTTGGCTCTTGGCTTGCCATTTTCGTTGTTCCTGGTTATTAAGAACACAAATTTGCTCTGGTCGCTCATGCTGGGGATGATCGTCTTCGGTCGTTCTTTCACTTCGGTCCAAATTATGAGCATAGCAACCATTACTTGTGGCATTATTATTTGCGTGCTTGGTCAGAATGCTGGCACCACCAGTAACGGCGCCATCGAAACGGTCGAGACGAAAGACGGCGCCGCGATTGTGGAAGAAACCAGTGAAAGATTCTTGTTTGGAGCCGCACTGGCCGCCTTCTCAACGTTTGCAATGGCGCTCCTCGGATCAGTACAAGAAGCATTGTTTGCCACATACCACGAAGCGGATGGTGAATGTCTCTTCTTTACACACTCGTTGGGATTACCACTCTTTTGTCTGGGCGATGGCCTCGGAAGCATCCGGGCGGATGTGATGGTGTTGTCGCAGACTCCAGCTCTGACTCTTTTCCTCCTTGTCCTGAACATACTGGCAACGCTTGCCGTTAAACATTCGTTTGTGCATCTTTTGGAAGAAGGAGAGGGCATTACGGCTACTCTGGCATGCGCCCTTGCACGTATGACCGGGGTGCTTTTGTCGCAGCTCATGGCTTCGGACTCCGCGAGCCACGAATTTTGGGTAGGCATGCTCCTTGTGGGTGGAGGCGGTCTTTCATATGCCACAGGCGGACGGATATTCAAAATGTGTGGGTTAAATCGGTACATGTAGCTAGAGATCTACCATGGTGGTAGAAAACGAATCCCGGTACATGTGATCATGCAATAACATAAACCCAGAAACATCATAGATCTAGACGCATTAATTAAGAGAAACGATAAAGCGAACATGGAAGAGCTACGCTACATTGCAACATGTGTACGTGTAGTAAAAAGTGGTTCAGTGAATGAATGAGATGTCAACAAGGCAAACCATTATCATCCTAAAGGCAGGTACACGTACATGTAGTTCCTACATGTATCAATATCACCCCCCCACACGCGTACTGTATACCACGAGGCTACCGTGTACCGATACCTACCGTACGTGTAGTCTACATGTATGTATGTACTGGTAGCGTAGGCTCGCGCGAGCCATGGGACTGACTGCTACGAGTAGGGTTCCGGTCACGAGCACGGATCAGGTTGGCGCGGTTGGCGCGCCGCACAACATGTTGCAATTGCATGGCACAAACTCCTCATCCCCTCATACCTCGACGCGCCCTACTACTAGCTAGACTAGACTAGTCACCATGCCTTCCTCGGCCGCTCTTCGCGCCCGGCAAGAAAAGGCGGCCGAGTTTGCTCCATCGAACCCATTCGACGGAGCCGACGAGGATCTGCTTCTCGGAACCGCCTCGGACATTGTTGCCGAAGTTGCTTCCAAGGCCAATCTCTTTGACGACAATCGGGAGGATATATTCCCTCAATTTGACGAAGGAGGTAAGGCGCAGATGCTGTGCTGTGCTGCGTGCCGGCTATTGCATTTACCATCGTATCGGATGTATGTGTACTGAAAATGGCTCATTTGACTCATTATTCATTTATATTTGTGCGTCGTCAACATCCAACAGAACTGGTCTTTGGTCGTGTCCTTGGACGTGGCGGCTTTTGCGTTGTCAATGAGGTCGCGGAGGTAAATCTCAAATCATCAGGACCTGGTGATGACCACGAGAAGAAATCCGGTGACAAGGATCAGGCCTACAAACGAGGATTCATCAAGGCTCGTTGTCTTCGGGATGGCAAGGCTCGATATGCTGTCAAGCAGCTGTCGGAAGAATCTTGTGCGAACAAGAGCATGTTTCTGAAGGGAATTATCGACCTTGCGATCGAGGCCAAGTTCCTTGCTGTTTTGGATCACCCTCATGTTATCAAGATGAGAGGTCTTTCGAGCTTTGGACCGTTCAATGCACCGGGATATTTCCTGATCTTGGACAAGCTTACAGAGACGCTGGAGGATAGGATTCGGAAGTGGGTAAAGACGGCATCGAAAACGAAGGGCGTCCTCGGGAAGGTGACCGGAGGAAAGAAGAGGAAAGCCGGGATGATCCTCGAAAAGGCCCATGTGGCATACGATCTTGCCACGGCTTTAAAGTTTATGCACTCGAACGGGTAAGTCCATTGTTCATCTTAATTTACTTTGCTCATTTCCCCTCGTTTCGTTGTCTAAAGATATACCTAGGTACCTCTTCTAAATATCATTTGTGTCATCTTTGCCTTCCGAACGCAACAGCATCATCTACAGAGATATCAAGCCCGACAATATCGGCTTCGACGTTCGCGGGGAGGTCAAGATCTTCGACATGGGTCTTGCCAAGGAATTGCAAGAAAAGGATAAGAATCAGGACGGAACCTACAACCTCACCGGTTTCACCGGGTCCATCCGCTACATGGCGCCAGAGATAGCCAAGTCGCAACCTTACAACCTCTCCGCAGATGTTTACTCCTATGGCATGCTCCTCTGGCACGTCTTCGCGAATGAGCCTCCGTTCCTTACCTATTCCGTTAAAATGTTCGACGAATTCGTCGTCCACAAAGGCTACAGGCCGTCCGTCGACCCTCAGTGGCCTGGAACCTTCGGTGAACTCATGAAGGAGTGCTGGTCGAACAAGCCATCCAAGCGGCCAGATTTTTCGTACATCACCGAGCTCCTTGCCGAAGAAACGCTTCGGCTCAATCCCGAGGAGGTATGTTGCCTTGACCTTGACATTTCTCGGAGGTCTATTGAAAGATAACTTTTACTGTATTTTGGAATTGAACGAACAAATGAACGAATAATCATGTTCAGATGGAGGCTACGAGTTGTTGCCGGCTGAGTAGATCAATCGCGCCTGCGGTGTACTAATATAAAAGAGAGAGAATACAGATCGAAATTGAATATGACTCTCTCTAGATTGCATTAGTACTTGAATGCGCCAGCTTTTCTCTGCAGCCAAGATTTATTCGTCGAATCGAAGGTTTTCCCAGCTGTCGGCAGAGAAAGTAGCTACGATTAGCCAGACCTCTTTTCGTCGGCCTGTTTCTTTTTTTCCGTATTCTGATCTTTGGAAGCAGGCAGAAGACCATTCAGTAGAATCCCGGACAGTTCCTTCTCCACAGACTCCCTCTTTTGAATCCACTCCTTTTGCTTTTCGACTACCTCATTGTATGGTTCATCGATCCACCCAAATGCTGATGGGGATGGGGAACTTTCCTCATCCATTTCATTACCAGCCTCGGTAAAACGAAGACTGGCGGTGTTGAACTTGCAACCATCTTCAATCTTCTTCCCCAGGTGTCTAACGTGGCTGAGAGCGGCTACCGCTTGACCAAGAGCCGCATCATACGCAATGACATCCTTCGCTAAATCGTCAGACGCAGCATGCTTGATATTGAAAGCGGTCGACGATCTACCGACAACTGACATCGCACAGCAGCTCGCAGAAATTGACGCAAGGGGCTTTTTCATGCTTTGCTCCACTCGAGCAAACGAAGTATCGAGGTTTTGGGACGTTCCATTGGTATGAGCAGATTGATGGGGCAAAGGAGAGGTCGACGTTTGCTTATCCTGGCGCGCATGGGCGTTTGATGACTCTGGTAGAGGAGTGACCTCCCGCGTCTGCGCATTCGCAATTTGCCGCTGCTGCATTTGGTGCTGCTTCTTCGTTGCTGCTGTCGCCCTTGCAGTCTTGGTATGCTTGCGACGAGCCCCCTGTTTCGTAGCAGCGGTGCCAGTTCCTTCGACGCCATTGCCGTTGTCTTCAATGACAGGATTTTCATCGTCAATAGCCTTCCTCTTTCCCAATGAGGATCCCTTCCGCTTCGGTGCAGCAGCTGGCTTTGCCATATCGACACCATTGGTGCCCTTGGTTAGTCGCGAAGACTTGTGTCGAGACGACGCCCGGTCTTCGTCGGGAGAAGCCTTCCAATGACTTTCCACACTTTCATCGTCTTTTTCAGCACGACTATCTCCGTCACGAGCTGTTGCCATGGCGGTGGATGCATCTCTTTCGTCCTCCAGAACCAACTCATCTTCGACGCCGTCGCCGAGAGCAGCATCGTTATCGCTATCCTCGTTAATATCAAGCAGGGGAGCACCTCGAATCTTGCTCGTGTTGAATTCGACTTGGGCAAATACATTCGAATCCTCCTCACCATTGTAGGGTGCCGTCGTCACACTACTCTGCGACCCAAGCTGTCCCTCCTGAGTCTGATGATCAATTGTCTCCACACCACGAGCAGCCAACAAATCACAGAAGCCCACAAATTCACTCTTCTTGATTTCGATATGGACAATGTTGGACTCCGGCGTATCGTCAAGGGCCTGCGACAAATTCGATCTCCTCATTCCATCGGACGAAAGATAAATGGTGATGGCCCCAGCTTCTCCAAGATAAGCGACAGGCCGATCAACGGCCAAATCTCCGCCTTGATCCTCCCAATCTTCAAAGTGCATCTCTACGAGCTTGGTGGTGCCATACAAATGTTCGACACTGAGACGAGCGCGCAGAGATGAGGATGTAGTGGCTGCCGTATTCTCACCATCAGTATCATTCTCTGTGATGGAAGAGTCGGTAGTTCGGAGGGTGTCCACTTCGTCTCTATTTCCTGCGCCGTCGAGGAAAAAAGACAGAGACGACCTATTGATGTGGACGCAGTCGACTACTTGAAGTCTTGGTCCAAAATCGCCGTCGTTGTTTTTGGGGTTGACTGTCAAAAGGGGACGGTGATGGCGCAACAAAAGTTATGAGGAAAACAAGCGGCAACGACACTCTTTATAAAAGAACAAAAGAAGCCATCACCTTGGAATACTTACAGACAACCTTGCATCCAAACGTTCTTGCATGCCCATTGCCTTGCTTGGTACATTCGCGAGCCCAAGAACAGAATGATAGACCGTCACCTTCTCCCATTTTAGAAAGTGCATGCATGTTCAGACGAGATATCTTCTTGCGGTAAACAGACGGAAAGGATTTATCCAGCTTCTTGAGAGTAGCATTTGCGACCTCCTGTCGGCGAACTTCTGCACCATCAAGAGAAGATGCGAGCAGAAGTTTCCGAACTCGAACCAGGAACAGGAGCGAAAGCTCAACTTTTGGGTAAGAATCCATCGTGCTCAAAGAAGCTGCCAGTTTGTGCAGATCACCAACGGCATTACTGAGACTGGTAGAATCAGATCCACGCGACGATGCAGACGAAATGATTTGCTCAATAGCAGGACTTGGATCTACCAAAGACAGACAAGCACATGAAAGATACGAAGCCTGACTCCTGAGACTCTTTTCCACTTCATTTGGCCTCGACCTCTTCTGAATCGATTCCTGGCATTGCACAGCAATGAGCAGGCGTGATAAAATTTTGGGCTTGGACAGAACCTCACGCATGTCCTCTGAAAGAACCAAAGGACCTTTTCGATCAATCCCATATCGAGAGAAGGAATTGAATATGTCCGTACCAGTACTTGTTCCGTCCGGGACATCCACAAAGAATCTCAGACAAGAACAAAGTGCCGAAAGTCGCTTCCGCCGCCCTTCTGCACCAATTTTCTTGCCGTCCATTGTTGCTGCTGCACTCAAAATAGAATTGAGGGACGAAGAAAATGTACTAACGGTCGTTTCAGTCTCACTTTCTGTTGATTTGAGAAGCGAACTTAATTGATTTGGAGGCTGCAGCGAAGACCGCATCTCTTGGAGCTCATTGTACAAGTCAGCTTGTTCCTTCAATGCATCGGTGATATCCTTCTCTTCTTGAGAAGTCTTTCGGGACAGACTGCGAAGCCTGGTAGTGATGGTTGCCAGTACTCGCTTAGTTGGCGTTCGGTGCTTGCCTCTTCCGGCAGGAGATGTGCTGTCAGAAATATTGGCTGCAGTCGTCATGAGCGTTGAAGCTTCTTCTGTCGCCTTCCCTACCATTCTTTGTCTCTTTTGCCGTGGCTGCTGCTGGCCTGATTTCTCTACCAGTTGGGAGTCCTGGTATTCGGAGTCATCATTGTCACCCTCGCTCCCAGAGCTCGACATAGAAGTCCGATCACGATGTTCCTTTGGTTGTGTTATGAGCTCATCCAATCCGACATCATCATCCTCACCGACATCACTATCTTCATCCTCCTGATGGACCGCCGGACTATGATGTTGACCATGGCCAGCAAGAACGGAATCAACGAGCCCACTATCGGAAGCTCGCGCCCTTCTAGCAGATCGGCCCTTCATTTCAACCGAAGACGCTTTGGTATCGTCAGCGTCAGCATCAGCGTCAGCGTCGCGGTCCAAACCATTAGCCCACTTGATAGTGGGCACATGCACCTTCAACTTCGTCTCCAAGACAGATGGACTGGAAAATGGAGCACCATTTCCCGGCCTCTGACGACGCTTTCGGCCCGCTTCTCCCAACTTACGTGTATCGGTAGGCGGAGATTTGGCGGCAATTGCTGCATTGTCAGCCAGTACCTTAGCGTTCTCCATTCCCGATGCTGAAGGAGGATCATTGTCATCCGAAAAGCCAATCCCTTGGCTTTCATCGAATTCATCGATCGGGTCCTGCTTCTCAGCATCAACGGAGGGATCCCCGTCCATGAATGGATCATCGACAGTATCGGATGTCTTGGTGCAACCGGAGGTAGTAGGCTCCCGATTGACCTTCTTCTTTTTGGTACCACTGGCACCTCTCGATCGCTTGGAAACAATTACGATTGGCTGTTTCGCGACATGGACTTCGGGCAGACTCTGAGAATAGAATGATAAAGAGTCCTCATTATCGGCATTGGCATTGGCATGGAGGTTCATCGACGAGGAAGCTGAGGAGGAAGACTTCTCCCGCTTCTTCTTCTTCATCTTCGCATTCCGACCCAGCTGGGTGAGCGATCGATTATCAGCCTTGGGAGTTACGGAGGTTTCCTTCCTTTTCTTTCCAACCAATTTTGGAGGGCTATCCTTGGGACCGTTCCTCCCTCCACCGAGCTCGTCGTCACTCTCATCACTGGAAGTAGTGCCATCGTTGACATTATCACCATCATCGTCGGCGTCATCGGTAAATTCGTTCTCCTCATCATCATCCGTTTCGGCACCGCGGTTGTACCAGGCAGAATTTTCCCTCTGCTTCTGACGGGAACTGCGACGACGACGCTTGTTCGTGCGGTCTTGGTCGCCGGCGCCACTGCCGCTTTCGTCACCCCTCTGGTCGCTCCGCTCGATCTCCTCAGCCTCGTAATCACCGTCGCTGTCGTAGTGCCGAACCCTTTTCTTTTTCATCGAGGCCGTTTCCTTCTTTTTCTTCTTGCCATTGCTACTACCAGTACTGGCTTGGAAGGTCTCGGCGTCGGACAGGCGACTGTTAGTGCTGTACGGAGATTCCACCACGCGCTGCTTGCTGGTCCCAGGGCGCTTCGTCTGGCTGTTATGATCGTCGGTGATATCGGAACCCTGGGTTTGAAGCCCATCGTTGGCCGAACCACCGTCGGGATCGGTAATCTCGTCACTCTTGCTGGAAAAGAAACTATCTTGCGAGGCTCGGCCGCGGGCATCTCCCCCCACCTCTTCCTTGTCTTCATCTTTCTTCTCGCCGTCCTCGTTCGCCATTTCCTGCTCGGGATACCGCTGCACCTGCATCAGGGCCAGGGCACCTCCGGCGTTGTGGCTGTGCCTGCTACCACGGCTGGAGCTCCTGGGCCGACATGCACTTGTACCGCCGGTGGCGGATGCCGTGCGGCGATGGGGCGACGTGAGCACGGGCGCTCCCCTCGTACTAGCTGCCGGAGTGGGAGCGGCGGCGAGGATACCGCCGAGGGTTGCCTGCGCATGCGACTGGTCCTCCTCTTGCTCTCGATCATCGTCGTCGTCACGATGGAGTACCACCGACCCATCGGTCTCATTCTTCTCACTCATAATGGGAGCATCGCCGTGGTCATCATTGCTCCTGCCATCGGCGCTGTCGGCTTGGACCTCCTCTCCCTCTTCGGAGGATTC
>Ga0115006_10001735_pt1:0-12500 | contig 13887 bp, 24 predicted proteins | sample ArcOceMetagenome_3_FD_88943 | JGI IMG/M metagenome (GOLD analysis project Ga0115006, IMG submission 88943) | Marine eukaryotic phytoplankton communities from Arctic Ocean - Arctic Ocean- Svalbard ARC20M Metagenome | ecosystem: Environmental > Aquatic > Marine > Oceanic | place: Arctic...
CTCGGCTGGTATCATCGTTCGATTCGGCCCACACATCCATCAGCGGGTCAATGACCCCTAGCTCAAGGATGTCTGCCGCTTCCTCTTCCTTGAGAAACTCAGTCATGTCTGCGAACCGCATTGCAGCTTTCGCCCTGATTTCTGGCAGAGAGTGCCGCAGGGATGCCGGCGTGTTCCGGAGCCGCTGCGTCCATGTAAATGCGGCGCCCGGGTCCTGCAGCACAGACATAATTGGTGCTTATTGGTCTTGTTCAGTAACCTCTGCACCCGCAACAACATACCATCGTGACATCTCACTCTTGTCACGCGCACACGGAATGTGCAGCAACCTTCCCTTAAGGGAGGATTACCGTAACTCACGATCGAGGGAGGTTGAGAAAGAGAGGTCAACAGAATGAAAAAAAACTAGGCACAGCACCTGCGAGTTGCTTGGTCTTGTTCGGGAGGTGCCCTCGCACTCATTCGTGCGGCCCAACTTCAATTTCTCATACTCCCGATACTCGGACATTACTTCTTCGTAGGAGCTCGCCTCTAGACGGTCAAGCAGCGCCTGCTCCTCGGCTTCTGCCGCCGCGTCCTGGTGCGTGCCAACGCAGGAGTGTTCAGCGTGCGTCAACTCAAGGGGAATGTCGTTCGCATGCTTGCACAGCAAGCTCGATCAGGGTCCATGGTTACCGCCTCAGCTTCATCCTGTTCGCTCCTCTTCGAGGCAGCAGATTGCGCACGATCAAAGGCGCGCTGCTCGCCCAAGCTCAGGTTGTCATACGCCTTTTGCTTCCTGCGCTTCTCCTCTTCTGTGTCGTACTTGTGGACCTTGAGCGCACGCGCAAACCTCTCAGCCTTGTGCGGGATGTCAGCATCGAGGCGGTCTGGCGCGGGAATTTCGTCCCAGAGCCCCCGAAAGCCCGAAGGCACCGCCTTGCCGTGGTACTTTTCAATGAGCTTGACATGCTCGTCGCGCGGCGTGTGGTCGCCCTCCTTGAACAGCGTCGTGTTGTTCGTCGTCGGGTCGCGAGGCCGCGGCATGGTCGAGTTCCACCACGCCTCGGCCTGGTTGACCTCGCCCTCTTCGCCCTGGGGCATCAGCGGGATCTTGGACAGCGCCGCGTCGAAGCGCGGCACGCACACGGATGTCCGGGTGACCGAACGCTTCGCGAGCGCCAGGCGCGCCGCCCGCTCTTGCTCGGCCTTGTTGCCAGCGGCCGCGGCCTTTTTGTCGGCCTCCGCCTGCGCGGCGTGCAGCAGCGCGGCGTGCGAGCGCGCCAGGGGCACGAGGTCGGCGCCCGCACACAGGGCCGGGTCAGTGCCAGTTATGGCGTTGGCGGCAGACGGGGCGAGGGACGCGAGGGCGTTTGCGCGCGAGCGGGAGCCAGCGACCCAAGCCCCACCTTGGCACGCTCCTGCCGGCGCGTCTCCTCGCGCGCGGCCCGCCGCTTCTCCATGTGCTCGACAACGTCCCGCTCCATCGCCCCTGCCGAAAGTGGCCTTCTCAGCCGTTGTAACTTGCTTCACCCCGCCCGGGGACCATGGCGCCGTGGAGCGAGGGCGAGCGGCGGTACCAGCGGGCAGCGCAGCGGAACGAGTTCGGCGGCCGGCGCGGGGTCCCCGTGCTTGACTTGCGCGAGCTTGGCCCGCTGGGTGACGGCATCGCCTTGCCGCGCGAGCGCGGCCCGGTGCGCTGGGACCGCCAGCCGCTGCGCGCAGAGGTGCTGCAGCCCGCGGCCGGGTGCGACGACGTCACGCCGCGCGCCTTCCGCAAACAGAGCCTGAACTGCTGCACGTCGGCCACGGGCGCCGCCGTCGGGTTTGTGGGCGAGGTGCAGCGCCAAAAAGTACGAGCAGCATCTGCGCCGCCCCCTGCGCAGGACGTGACAGGCTGTTGTGTTGGCAGCAGGAACCGAGGTTGAGGAGGAGCGGCCACGCCACGGACGCCCCGGTTCTCGCAGCACTAGGCGTCAGTCTGTAGAGAGAGATGGACAGGGTCAAAAAGGGGGGGGGGGAGACAGAGGGACCGTCTGCGTCTCGCGGGCGAGGAGCGCCAGTCTCCACACAGTCCACACCCGTAATAGGCATCCCGCGTGGCCGCACGTGGGCTCGGGGTGCCTGCGGTGCGGAGAGGGACAGCCGGTCGCCGGTCCGGGCGAGCGGGCGAGCCGGGCGAGCGCTGCGCACCTCTCTGAAAGAGCGGGGACTGGTTCATCCGTGTGCTGATGCGGGGCGCGGGGGAGGTCGCACGCGCACGCTTTGCCAGCTAACTGTGGGAAGTCATCATATGTGCGCAGCTTTCGGCGCGCCACGACGCTCGCGGCCAGATTTGCCTTCCGCACAGCGTTTACGACCGCGTGATCCGGTTTGCATGCATGCCCCCCCATGCCTGGATGCCCGGATGCAAGCACAGCAAGTTGACTTTGGGTGCACATTTCTCAGGGGATCCTCAACGGCAAGGCACCTGTACTCGTGGCATGTGAGCTTTCGAAAAAAGTTTGCCCGCTTTCACAGCGTGCATCTATGCAATACTGTCACAAAATTTCAACAGCGTGCATCTATATGCAATATTGTCACAAAATATTCGGGACAAGACAGCGCTCTTTCGCGGGCCACCGCAACCGGCTCATACATCTGACCCACGGAATGGGCTGTGAACCCTGGGCACAGGCACCAACAGCGCACGAGCCTGCCAACGTCAAGTTGTTTCCAACCATGTTGCACGGATACATGGAGGTTTTGCGCATGCGACCCTCATATGCTCGCTCACGCGTCGCTCTCGCATGGCGAGGCATGAATGCACGGGAGACTAATGTCGGTCGTGGAACAACTACACTCACGGCGCGGTGGTGGGGCTCGCGGCGCGGGGGTCAAACGCACACGCGCGTTTGCCAGTAACCCTCCCCCGTGGAAGTGCACATTCCGTGTGCGCGTGACGAGAGAGAGGAACTCATCGTCTCCCTTGCAGGGCGGCGTACTGCAACATCACACAAGAGCCCACTGGTTTGGCAATGCGGCCCCAGAACAGACCCAGGGCGAAGGTGCGGGAGCCCAGCGAGAGGAGACACGAGCAGGACCGTGGGCACGGAATGAGGCGGCGGTTCGTGCCGGCGCCAAGCAATTGAATTTGCTGATAGACGGAGGCTTTGGGTCCAATGACGGTGGAGGACAAGGAGGCGCAGGGAGAGGAAATGTTGCAGGAATACCGCAGGGTCTTCATCGTTCGGTGCATTTTCAGCAGGACCCGCTACCGTTTGCTCATCAGCAGCATAATCGAATTTTGCACCAGCGGAAAAGACAAGATGTCGACACCGCCTATGCGCACAGCTGGAGGGCTGCAACTCCGGTATGCATGTGTGTGCACGTTGGCAGTGCTACAACACACGTGTGCTTGCATCGTCTTCTCTTTCCTCGCAACCAGTAATGATACCACCTCTCTTGTCGCATGCACTCAGAATGTGTGACGCCACCCCCCGTGGGAGGTCAAAAACTACCCCGTGCAGCAACCCCCGTGGGAGGTCAAAACTACTCCGTGCAGCAACCCCCGGGCGGGGTTGCTGCGCGGAGGTACAGCAACCTCTTCTATAGGGCGGGGTTGTCGGTCAGTGGGAATGAATGCATGGAGGGACACTGAAACCACTACAAACATTTTTGACTGTGTCTCAGCCGCAGGAACCTGCACCTGCGCAGCAGGAGCTAGCCCCTTTGCCGCCGCTAAGCTACCCGTACCTGCTCAATGCCCCTGTGCACAACCCACCAAACCTCCCCCGAGTTGCTGCTGGTGTGTAAGTCTACTGTTTGAGTGTGTGCTGCGTGCACATTTGCCTGCGCGCGTGTGGCGAGGAAATGACGACAATGACGGTTCTGATGTACACGTGCCCCTCTCTTGTCACAGGGCTGCCCACACAGAGAGATCCGGCAGCTGTGCTATACCACTATTGAGATTGCTCAATTTCCTAGAGCCCCCTGCGACGGCGCGTGCTGGTTCAACGCATTTTTAAAACTAAATGCTCTGACTTAATCGTTAATTAATGATTTGGCTTAATCATTTCGTCACTGCTCCCCACGATGGAGTGCACGAAGGAGTGATCGAGAAATGGCTCAAATTTTTGTCCACGTCTTCGCAAATGCGCGTTTGACCCCCGGGCGTGGTGGTGCGGGCCCCACCACCACGCCCCTGGGCGCTCACGCACCTTGCGTGACACGCGCCGGCGCGTGTCACGCAAGGTGCGTGTCACGCGCGGCGCGTGAGCGCCGGAGCCTACGGCTGACACACATTCTGTATTCATGCGGCATGACCTCGCGTGCCACACATTCTGTATTCATGCGGCAAGAGAGAAGGTGCTTGCCCTCTCCTCGCCTGTGTCGTCACCTTTCAAATCTCCTCTCCTCCGGCCGGACTGGAAAAAATAACTGCCCACCACGTCCACAGTTGTCAGCGCACTTTGGAGACTCCTGGAAAAATTGTCAAGTCACCAGCAGTAAATCATTTACGGCTACCACCGGCTTGACAATGTATTTTGTTTGCATGGAGGATTGTGTGGAGGATTCGAGTGCCTTCTTCCAAGACCCCGACATCGGCTCCATTCAACCCCAACAGCATTCAGCGCGCGCGCGCAATGAGCAGTTGGTTTCCTACTCAACCTATCTGTCTTTCTCACCCCAAGGCGAAGGATTGCTTTCGTATATAGCAGTCTCTCCTCCGACTTCTTCCCTCTGCTGCCTTGTTTCAGGAAGCCCATCCCGTTCACCAGGAGCATGTCCTTCCATCTCTTCGCTGCTTCTACCTCCTCCTACCCCTGCGCCGCTCAAGCTGTCACCACTGCGCCTATTGAGGGTCCCCGAGCGGCCTTCGACCTCGTCATCTGGCAAAGACCTCACGTTCCCTCCAACTGTTCCTCCCCCCTCTCCCGCAACAAGCGTCCTATTTCCAGCGTCAGGGCTTTTTCTGGCTCCCGAACCTCCAGCATTCTCCGCGGGCATTTCAGATCGGGTAAAGTGGTCAAGGGCGAGTCCCTAGACGGGCGCGCGCGCGTGCACCCACACACCCACGCACCCACACACCCACACGCACGCACGCACGCACACACACACATACACACACACACACAGGGAACGAACGACCGACCCACAGACAGCCCGGAATCCACAGACAGACAGCCAGACACATGTTCATAACCAAACTCACATGTGTGTGTTGAATTGCGTCACGGGATCGTCAGCGAGAGAGGTAGGCATGTATGCGGTGCTATGATGAGGTGCGTGTTGCCGTGTGCACGGGCTGAAACTGTGCAGGCATGGCACCTTGCGGATGGCCACAGTGCGTGCGAGCGAATAGACTTGATTCTGCAGTGACGCCACGTCATCAAGGAGGACGTTCAGCTTTTGCAAGGTGGAGGGAGATATGTGATGGTCTCCACGATGGGACACTGCTTTAGAGTCTTGATGCTCGCGGTCATCATCGTCGTCGCGAGTGTCATTACTCGCAAAATGTGTTCCCTGGGCCAGCTTAATTGACAATGAACACCAACTGTCAGGTATGGACGTTGAGGGTGCACGAGTCGGCAAGCAGGCAGACATGTTACTCACTGGGGAATCATCGTCCTCATCATCTATGCCGAATCCCAGCGTCATTTCCCGCTTTGCAGTTGCAGCCCACCTTGACACGCACGCACACACTAGGGTTAAATCATGCAGTCATCATCTCTCGCGCTCTTTTTCATCTGTGATTGCATCTCATACATGCACGAGCACAAGACGGAAACACAACTCGGTTGGATTCGAGGGGACCGTCCACCAAAGTGCGTGCAAGGGTGGTCGGAGCACAGGCCGTCGGGTAACCACACACACGCAACCGCGCACACTCACATGATCGCAATCACAATCATGCACGCGCACGAGCAAGCCCTTGCACGTGCAAGCGCACGCACCTCCACTCCCAAGCTTGCACGTCACGTATAGTTGTATGCAAACCTACCATCTATTATGAGGTCGACCGCGTTGGAGCACAATCCTGGCAAGCACGTCTTGCATACCATGCGCGAGAAGGAGCGTTGTGAGGCCAGTCCTATACACGTGGACATGACATGTGGGCAGAGCAGGTAGGTGAGCACGTGAGTATGCAGCCGCAAACGGGCCCGAAGCTCTGTGAAAGGGGGGCCTAGGCCCACCGTCAGGTCCCTTTGCCTGTCTGTGCCCCTGAAACTATTTTCATGAACAAGCGCGCGCAATGTTGGTATTACCAACGTTTGACACGCAGGCTGGAGACAAGCTCCTGGTGTTTTTCTGCAAATGCAAATGTTGTCGTTCCGTCTGGGTTCCGTTGATCACGCAGGCGCAAAAGAACTAGGATTTGGTCGCGATCCTGTTGGCATTTCACGGCCAGCGGTCAGCGTAATGCCATCCTCTCTAGATATGCCAGGCACACTGTGTCCCCGGACAGCGCAAGGACGGTTAGCGGTATGCATGCGCACACAGAGCAAACCTCGATCTGTTCGCGCAGCAGCTCCTGCTGGCGTCTCCTGAGGACAACGGCGACCTCCGGATACCACTTCAACACGCTGCGTAAAACTTGGGGCGTCCACATGAAGAGCTCGACGTATGTACAGGCATCTACGTGATACGGCATTGCTAATAGTTCCTCCAAACCAACCACGCCCTTGACTCCAGCCATGAGCACCGACTCTCCCCAGAAGTCCCCCGAGACCATTGTGAGGCCTTCAAGATTGTTCGTGCCGTCCACAGCCATCCGAGCACTGCCATCGTTGATCACGCACAGGCCGGGCGGACGGTCGCCCATTTGCACTATTCTACTGAACGGCGGAAATGCCCTGACCTCCAATTGGGCGTACAGCTCGAGCAGGAACCGATGCCCCAATTCGTGCTGTTCCGCGAGGTCCCGAAACAGTGGAACTCGACTCAGACTCGCGCCGTGGCAATGCACAAGCACCGCTTCACGCAGGGAGGCAGGCAACTGGACGAGGCAACTCTGAAACTCCGACGCTCTCATATATGCGCGCGTGCTGTAATCCAGCCAATGCATCATCTTGTTCTCCTGGCGAAAATTAATGTCGCATCGCCGCGTCGTTTCCTTGACGCCCTCTTTCGTGGATGAAACCACGTTTTCAACGCGCCTATGGACCCGAGTGGCCATCTGCACCTCGGAAAGCATCGTGGCAAAGACCAGCGTGCCAATGTAAAAGCACAAGACCAAGAACAGCCGCTCATAATCTGTGGTGGGCTTCAGTTCGCCGAAGCCAACTGTGGAGAAGATCTGATTCATGAAATAAAAGGCCAAGAGATACTTGCTCATCAGAGTGTCGCCATCAGCGCACATTTCGCACGCAGGGAAGCCAGGCTCATTGCAGATGTCTCCATCGTTGCAGATCCATCGGAGCGCGTACGTGTTGACACGGACGGTAGAGGTTGAGGCCTCCCGTACGAACCACCATGCACACGCTGCCAGGTGCAGCACGTAAGCTGTGGCAAGCGACACGAGGAGGATACGAAGGAAGACGGGCGGCACCCTAAGTTCGGACTCGAGGAAGTTGCTCACGTCGCCCTGCACGCGTTGGACGGCGCGCAGAATGCGGACAACCTTTAGAATCTTTAGGGGTTTGAGGATGCGGGTAATGCTCAACGAGCGCTGCGTACCGCTGTTCAAGGACCCTGCTCCTGACGTCCCACATGCGCGGAGACTCCAGAAGACCAGCCACGACACGGGAACCGAGGTAATCGCGTCAAACGCAAGCCCGTGCGTGGCATAATGTCGCGCAGTCGTCGGGAGATCGTCCGTGTAGACACCGTGCGGTGAAGTGTAGCCAGTGACAAAGTTGACCCCAATCTCCAGCAGGAAAAATGCGTCAATGACCATGTCCATCTCGAGAGTCGGCAGCTTGTCGCAGACGGGGTGGTTCCAGTAGAAGCCCAGCAGGACGGGGGTGAGCACGGCGGAGTAGATCAGAAAAACAGTAGACACACAACTGATGAACAAGCAGAAGGGGGAGTCCGGATGAATCAAACGCGACGCCGGCCTGTTTTTGCTGCTCGAGTCGCGGATGCCAAACACGTCGCCGGCAACGCGCTGGGTGAGCGGGCCCCAGCACAGACTTCTCACGAGCCGTCGCAACAGCGGCCACCTGTCCGCCTCTCGGTGACCTGCGCGCTCCCGATCTCTCGCCGCTGCGCTGCGCCGTTTGGACCGCATTTCGTCTACGTGATCGTGCACATGGCTGGCGTGGCGCACCATGTGGCGCTTGGACGCCTGGTCGACCGCAGCTTGCACGGCCTCATCGTCCTCGCCGTCGTCGTCCGCGGGCAGGCTTGCCAGGAACGATTCACGGCGGCCGGCACCGCAGGAGCTGCTCGTTGGCGACGACACGGGGCTCGCGATCTTCGCTCTGCTGTCGCCCGCCTGCGTTGTCGTGTGTCGCTCAAGCCCCACGCCCCCGACCTGCGCCATGAAAACGGCAAAACAAAAAAAATGAAAAACGAGCGGCTACTTGCGCCTAGTATTGCGGAAGTTACCTGGCTCAACTTCAGAAGTACTGAACTGCTGACGACGAATTTCAAAAGGTGTGTGTTTCTGCAGATTATCTGGTAGAAAAAACGTGACACAGCCTCGAAAACCGTGACCGCGCGGCCACAATTCTGAAATGGCGTGGTCTCGGGCAAAACGACAATTTTTGCCAACTTCGAAACTGTGGGCCCCGGTCCTGGTGGACCGGGGGGCGGCGGACCGGGTAAGGTCTAAGGCCGGGCAGGATGGTGAACGCGAGAAGGGGATCGGCCGTCGATGATGTTGGTGTTTCGCCCTCTATCCACGACCTGCAGCATTCCAAGAGCTTCGGAGACTCGTTTGGACCCACAACGCACGACAACGCGGTCCTGGCGCTGCGGATGCAAGCGGCTGTCCATCGGGATATGACATGGCAGCGGCGCATCTTCGGGATCGGGCCCAAGCAGCTGCACCTGCCGCGTTCGAGGATGATCCACCCGTCCTCGCCTTTTGCGCAGGGCATCGCTATCACGTCGTCGCTGTTGCTGGTGTACTCGGCGATCGTCACGCCCGTGCTCATCGGCTTCTTCACAAACCAGCCCGAATGTTTGCAACACGACACCCTGGTTATCGACATGTTTGCAGATGTCTTCTTCCTGCTGGAAATTTTGGTGGCCTTGTGCACGGGAGCAACTGTCGACGGCGAATACTGCGACGAATGGAGACGGGTGTGGTGGCGCTACCTGACAACAAACCTGCTGTTCGACTGCTGCACATCCATCCCCGTGGCGTGGATAGAGTGGGCTGGCTTGCAGCAGTGTCGGTCGTTGGATATTGATATACAGGATGGCCATGACGCCAAGGGCGGCTCGCAGGCGTTGAAAGTCGTGCGCATCGTGAAACCACTGCGGCTCTTCAAACTCCTCCGCGTGCTCAAGGCCATGAAAATACTGCAGTTGCTCGATGATTTGGAGAGCTACCTGCGGCTGCCGCCCTTCATGTTTCGCATGGTAAGGGTTTTGATTATTATCCTGTATGCGGTGCACGTCACCAGCTGCACCTTTTGGCTGGTCAAGGAGAACACGAATGGCGAGGAAGAAGTCAGGGAGTGGTTCGCTGCCCTGCTGGACCATCCCGACGAGGACTCCGACAGCCTGTATCACAAGTATGTGGTTTCGTTTTATTTTATCAACACCATTTTTTCGACGGTGGGGTTTGGAGACATTGTTCCCGGCAACTCACCGGAGCGCTTATTTGTTGTCGGTGCCTTCTACTTGGTGGGTGTGTGCATGTGCGAATGTCGTGCGTGTAGGCTCGAGAGCCCGATGAAAGTACTGGCATCCGGCCACGCATTAAATCATCCCGCATTGCGCAGGGCACTATTGTCTTTGGGACGCTCTTGTCAGAAGTGGAGAACGCTGTGGCACAACTGAAACGCTTCTCACGCTCCAAGAGCCGCACGCTCCAAGAGCTCCGCGACTTTCTGAGGTCCCAGGAGGTATCAAACGACCTTGCAACGCCGGACTGCGATATGGTTGCCCATGTGGATGTGCTTCCACAAGCTGCAGTGACTGAATTCAGCCGTGTGGCAGATTCCAGCAAGCTTGGAGCGAAAGGTGATCAAATGGGTGGAATTCGATTACAGCTGCAAATATGATCATGCAACGAAGATGAGATCACTGGAAATGCTCCCCCCGCAGCTGCAGGTATTTGCTGGGCTTCAGGAAATCCCCGCCTTGATTGTCTGCCGCGTGCGGATGCACACCGGCCGGGTTCAGCGTGACGGGGATGCAGGCTTGCGACCTTGGGCCCGGCACCTTCTTCCTTGCACCGTGCGCCGCCCGGCACCGTGTTCCTTGCACCTTGCGCCTTGCTAGGTCGGGCTTGTGTGCGATTTGACCGCCAGGTGTTGCGTTGCTGGGATTCAAGTTCTGCAACTCACGAGAATGTGGGTACCAAAAACAGCACGACGTGTTGATGGTTCTGAACAAGGGGACTCTGAACAAGATGCGAATATTCCGCCACTTTGACCATAAACACGCGGATCTCTTCATCCTCGATTTGTACAAATGCCTTGATGTAAGGACCTTCCCCGAATTTTCGACCATCGCAATGCAGGGAGAACCGCAAGACGGGCTGTACATTGTACATCAAGGCGTTGCGCAGGTCTCCATCGTCCCTCCAGTTGAAGGGGAAAACGGCGAGCAGACTGTGGCAGCCAGGTCATCTGAGACCTTTGCTACCGTATCTCAGACTTTTGTTGCCTTTACACGTTTATGTCATCTGAGATATGTGCCTTTACGCGCAGTTTTTGACATGTGGGACTTTTGCCTGTGCATGCTTCTGAGCTGCTGCTTGATGTTTCTAATACTAATTGACCCTTCACTTGCAGCCCCTCCCGACAGTCGCTTCAGGAATCGTCATCGCAAAAGAGCTCCAACGTAAGTGTCAGATGTGGATTTGTGTGCAAAATACCGCATGCAAGTTACCAACGCGATGAACATTTTTGCAATGTTTGTGTGAGGCATTTCCCAGGTCAGTTCTGTCACTGTTAAAGGTGCTCGTCCAATTTCGAACACCGTATCACCAAGCGCCTGATGTATCATTTCTGGTTATGCTGCAGTTCCGATCAAGTTCGTCCTTGCGTGTCGCTCGCAAAAAGGAGCGGCGTCAGACGGAGGTGGATCTTATGGAGCTGAAAGAAGGCGACATGTTTGGCGAGTGCAGTTTGCTTGCCAATAGATTGGGCCCGCACTCGGTAGGCTCGCATTGGGATGCCAGCATCGTGTCCATCACACACGTCCAGGCCTTTCACCTCAATCAGGTGTAAAATGATGTGCTTCTTCTGTACAAATTGGTTCTGTCTCTGTCCTTGTCTGAGTCTCTGTCAATTCACGTTGTCCATGAATCTGGCAGGAGACATTTGCAATGCTGTGCAAAGCCCGCGGCGACAAATTTGTCGAGGGGCTTGTCAAAGCACACCAGCGCTGTGCCTTCAATCAGGTGCTTCTCTTGCTTAACCGCAAGCATGCGATGCAATAAGGCACCGAATCCTTCGCAGCAACACCCCGTCAACATTACACAAGATTCTGCAACTGCTAACGTAGCAAACCCCCAATGCGGTGTTCCAGTTTCTCGACTTTTACAGGAGTTCTCAGCACATGAAGACACAAGGCAAGTCAGATGGAGGTGGCGCAAGTGCCTTCACTGTAGAAGAGAAATGGGCCAACTTTGCGGCCGGGCTCTCTCAAACTTTGGTAAGCTTCCAATCGCTCCTAAACGCTCTGTCACGCTCTCGTGCTCGCAGAGGCGGAAGGTCTCCAGGATGTTTTATCTAGGATTTTGGACCCTAATCCATTTGGATGGTCTCATCTGCGCGCTTATGTTGTTCGTTCCTTCACATTTGCTCTTGTCTCTGCATCCCATGACGCCCTTTCTTGGCCCTGATCCTTATCGGCTCTCCTCAGTACCAAGATCGAATTCGCAAGCTGATCCTGCGCCAACCAATGGATTCCTCTGCAACACATGGCGAAAGTGGCAGAACGCTTGGAGACAGCATTGAGGAGGATAGGGACGATGACGTGGTGGAGGGGGAGACCAGCCCACGCAGGGATTACAACTCAAATGGGGTGCATAGTACCGAAAAAGCTGTTCTGCGGCGCATGAGCTCACTTTCAGAGCAGGTACTGAGAGAAACCACTCTATTTGAGCAATTATGAATATGATGTAGCAATCGCTTGACGTTGAAAGGTTAGATCCATCAATCTGGGCCAGATGCAGCAAACATGTACAAACAAACCCACTCCTTGCTCTTTTGCTTGTCTTCTGTCTCCTTCGCGAGCGTGATCAGGCAACATCACTGATGCCCATCCTTATGAACATGCAGATCCAGCACCTTTCTAGCGTCGTGGCGGCGTTAGCAGCAGCTGTGGCTGAAGATAATGGAGCGTCGGGGGCGCACACGGCAAGAGGGTTAGGAGAGGGGATGTTACCGAGGGCGTCAAGAACTTGCGCAGGT
>Ga0115006_10001736_pt1 | contig 13885 bp, 9 predicted proteins | sample ArcOceMetagenome_3_FD_88943 | JGI IMG/M metagenome (GOLD analysis project Ga0115006, IMG submission 88943) | Marine eukaryotic phytoplankton communities from Arctic Ocean - Arctic Ocean- Svalbard ARC20M Metagenome | ecosystem: Environmental > Aquatic > Marine > Oceanic | place: Arctic Ocean...
GTAAAATTTTTATTTTTGAAAGCTTCTAAACGCAATATCGAAATTGGGGATGGAATACAGATTTTTGTTTTTACTAAAAAAGGGATTTTAGTTGAAAATAGTATATTAAGATGTGATTGAAATATAAAATATACATTCTTCTCTTCTTAAACAGATAAAAAACCGGAAAAAAAAATATAGAAAATTTTTTCTTATTTTTTATTAGGCATAAATTAATAAATCAGGTCGATGAAATTTTAAAAAACTTTTTGGTCTATAAAAAATGTTTTTTTTTTTAAACACTTTTTTTGCCAAAAATGAAAAAGTAGACCATAAAAGTCTTTTTTTAAAAATCTTAATAAAACATAGCCGAGTTTTCCTTATATTCTTATTATTCGAATCTTGGAATACCACTATTCGAGTTTTTTCAAAGGTTGAGAAAAAATCTAGTCCATCTTTTTCGTAAGATTGAAAAAAAGGCGTTATTTTAGAAATACTTTGATAAATATTAAAAGAAAAAGCTTCTCTAAAAGATAAAATTTTGGAGATCTCACTATTTTTTGGAATTTTAAAATTTTGACCCGTATATTCGTCTAGCACTAATGAAAATTCAATTTGGCTTCCTAGATTAGATGATTTATGTTCGGATATAATTTTATTCGAAATTTTTCGTTTTCGATAGTTTAAAACCGAATTACTAGAAAATCTGAAAATAGATTTTTTTTTAAACCAATTCAAAAATAATTGTTTAAAATCAATTCTTAAAGAAATTTTTTCTTCAGATATCCACAATAGAGAAGTTTTTTTTCTAATAATATCTTTAAATATCATCTATTTCAAAAATTTCCCCAAAAAAAGTTTTTTCTTAAAAAAAATTTTGTTACTAAAATCAGAATCGCGCCAATTTATTATGAGTATAAACATTTTGAATGAATTTTTAAAATTTTAAGAATATTAATTTTAAATTCTATTTTAGCTTCTAAAATATAATTAAGTCTATTACTTTAAGAAATGTTGCCTTTAATTTTAAAACCCTATAATATACCTGAAAATATTCATTAAAATTAATAGAAGGGTTTAAAAATTAAAACATCCTTAATAAAAATATTTGTAAAGTAATCATTTTTTGTCTTTTATGAAAATTAAAAATTTAAATTACTTCTTTGTAAACTTAAATCTTTTTAAACGAACTAAACATCGCAATCAAATTTGTCATAACAACCGAAGTAGAGTTTTACAGAAAAACACCAGTAAAAACGTTCTATTTCAAAAAAATTACCCAGAAATCGAGATTATAATAAGTCTAAATTTATTTACTTTTTTTTTTCTAGAAAGATTTCGGGATTTTTTTATTATTGTGGAAATTTTTTCATTTTTGGAAAGGGAAGAGAGAAAAAATTTAAAAAGATTTTTAAGGACAGAGAAGATTTACGATTTTTCTCCATTCAAACCTATTGATTTAAAAGGTTTTCGAGTTTATTTCTTCAACACCCTTTCTTCAAAATTTTGTCTTTTTTATTTAAACTCTCATCCGATCTTAAATTTCAAAAAAACTTTGTTCGAAAAAGGAAGTTTTTTAAAACAATATTAAAATAACTCCTTAGATGTTCTAGGAAAAACATCTATTTTCAAATGAGGAAAATTTGTTATTTTAAATGAAAATTAATATATAGTTTTAAAAAAAATTCAAAACTGAAATATTTTTTAATTTATCCTAACCTTTCAATTTTCACTCACAGGTTGCGAAAAATGTGGGTTTTTAGAAATTAAAAACTCAAAATCCCAAAAGAGAGAAGATGTATATCCTTCGATTTTTTGAAAAAGAACAAATTTCTTTTTATATTATTTTCAAAATATAAAATTTATAATTAAAAGTAGAATAAAAAATCGAATTCGAATATGTATATTTTTAATTATTATGAATGGAATTGCATATAATTAATTAACTAATATTTTAATAAAAATTTAAAATGGTAAGTATCCAAAAAGTTATAGTTATCCCGAAGCTTATATAAAAAATAGAATAATTACTAAAAATTAAAATAGAATCAATCCGAAAAGTTAGCAAGAGTTTCGAGAATAATTGGTAGAACAGGGTCCCGAGGTGGAGTAACGCAAGTAAAGGTAGAATTTATGGATGATAAATCACGTACCTTGATAAGGAATGTCAAGGGCCCTGTGAGAGAAGGAGATATTTTAGTTTTAATGGAATCAGAAAGAGAGGCAAGAAAACTGAGATAAGTATAAAAAGACTGAAATATTATTTTTTTAAAAAACCTTAAATTAGTTATTCAAAATAGGAGTGGTCGAGTTTCCGTATTTCCAAAAAGTTGGGAGTTTGTTTTTTCGTTTGTAATATCTCGATAGTCTATGAATTTTGCTTTCAATCAAAATAAGACGAAATTTTGAATCTTTATCTTTTTTATTTCTTTCAAGATGTTTTCTTACATTTACAGCTTTTTTAATCAAAAAATATAGGTCTTCGGGAATTTCCGGGGCCATTTTTTTTGCTTTTAAAATCCTTATAATTTTTTTTCCGGTAATATTTTTAGTCTGAGGTATCCCTTTGCAATCCCGAAGATAAATTCCGATCTGGGATGGCACTAACCCTTTTTTAGCTAATTGGCAAATTATTGGAGTTAATTTTTCTAAAGTAAAATTTGACCAGCGAGGAGGAGATCTTCTGAAAGGTACTGTGGTGTTTGAAATTCCTTTTCTGCAATAAAAATAAAAAGTTTTGGGAACCAAACTCTAAATATATTTTTTTTTCTAAAAAATACTTACTTCTTAGAATACATTTTAAAAATGATTTTTTAAATATTCAGAAAATAACCTCGTCTTGTTTTGTAATAATATATGCGTGAAGTAATTTCATTACATATTGGTCAAGCAGGAGTTCAAGTTGCAAATGCCTGCTGGGAATTATATTGTTTAGAGCACGGGATAAATCCAGATGGATCAGTATCTTACGAAAAAACAAAAAAAGATAATGATGAAGCTTTTACAACATTTTTTAGCGAAACAAGTTCCGGAAAAAGAGTTCCTAGGTGCATATTTCTCGATCTTGAGCCTGGAGTTATCGATGAAGTAAAAAATAGTAAATATAAACAACTTTATCACCCAGAACAACTTATTTCTGGAAAAGAAGATGCAGCAAACAATTATGCTCGAGGTCATTATACCGTAGGTAAAGAAATCATAGAAATAACAATGGAAAAGATAAGAAAACTATCTGAAAATTGTTCTGGTTTACAAGGATTTCTTGTTTTTCATTCGGTTGGAGGTGGAACCGGGTCTGGTCTAGGTTCCCTTTTGCTAGAAAGACTCAGCGTTGAATTTGGAAAAAAATCAAAACTGGGATTTACGATTTACCCCTCTCCACAAGTTTCTACAGCTGTAGTAGAGCCGTATAACTCTGTGCTTGCTACACATTCCTTACTTGAACATACAGATGTTGCTGTTGTATTAGATAACGAAGCAATATATGAAATATGTCAAAAATCATTAAATATCGAGAGACCTACGTATACAAATTTAAACAGATTGATTGCTCAAGTAATATCATCAATAACCGCATCTCTTAGATTTGATGGGGCCTTAAACGTTGATATAACTGAATTTCAGACAAACCTCGTGCCTTATCCAAGAATTCATTTCATGCTTTCCTCTTATGCCCCCGTTATTTCATCAGAAAAAGCAACTCACGAACAACTTTCTGCTTCCGAAATTACAAACTCGGCTTTTGAACCAAGCTCAATGATGGCAAAATGTGATCCAAGAAGGGGTAAATATATGGCTTGCTGTTTAATGTATAGAGGAAACGTGGCACCAAAGGATGTAAATGGAGCAGTCGCGGCTATAAAAACAAAAAAAACTATCCAATTTGTTGACTGGTGTCCAACTGGTTTCAAATGTGGAATCAATTATCAAGCTCCCACCTTGGTCCCAGGCGGTGATCTTGCCAAGGTTCAACGGGCAGTTTGTATGATTTCTAATAGTACTGCCATTGCTGATGTTTTTTCAAGAATAAATCAGAAATTCGATTTAATGTACTCTAAAAGAGCTTTTGTTCACTGGTATGTCGGTGAAGGTATGGAAGAAGGAGAATTCAATGAAGCAAGAGAAGATTTGGCAGCTTTGGAAAAAGATTATGAAGAAGTTGGGACAGAGACAATTGATGGTGATAATGAGGAAGATTACTAAAATGTTTAAACTTAACCAATTAAAAATCTGATATTATTCCATAATCTTTAATTTAAATTTGAAAAAAAGCTAAAAATTTTGTCCCAAATAGGCCTATTGATTGGAAATAACAGCTAGTTTTCCTTAAGTCAAGGTCCTGAACCAATTTATCAAAAAATATATGGTCAACCCATTCTTTATTGATATTTTTAAAATTATTTAATTTTTTAATATTTTTTTCAGATTTCAAATCAGTATATTTGAATGAATTTTTTAATATTTTAATATTTTTATCTAGTTTTTTGTCTAAAAAAGAATAAGTATTGTTAATAATAAAATTTTCTAGAAAGGTTGTACCTGTGTCGAAACGCCTATTGTTTAATTTTACTGTTGGCTTTCTTTTTCTTAATATTGGAGCCATTACTTTTTTTTTCCAATTGATTTTCGTTTTTTTTTTGTTTTTTAGTAATTTTACAGTTGTTTCCAAATATAAAAAAAATATTATCGGACATTTTTCTTTTAAAAAAACATATCCAGTTCTGTCAATTAATTCGAAATTCAATTTTTTATTTTTATCAATTAACACTAAATTGCATCTTTTTTGTGGTTCTACTGCCTTCTGTGAGAAAAATTTTAATTTTGTTGTTATTGTGGATTCATTTTTTTTTAAAAAAGGTTGATGATTCCGATTTTTCTTTTCAATTTTTATTTTTTTACTTTTTTTAACATAATTAATTATTCTTCGAATTTTTCGAATTATTTTTAAAGATAAAAATCCAGGAAATTTTGAATTAAAATCAAAAAAGGTTTTCTTTTCGAAAAATTTAGTAAAATTTTCCCATTTCCGGGATATAAATTTATTACTTTGAAAATTATTACTTAATTTTTGGTTATATCGGTTTTTTTTACCTTTTTTTTTAATATTTAAACTTTTTTCTGTAAATTTTAATGACTTATTTGGTTCATATATGTTTAAATATGATTTAGCTAATTTTAAATCTATTTTTTCCATCAATTGCTTTTTCATCGTGAAGGAAACAAGAAAAAGAGGTTGGTAATCTAAGAAAATATACCAAATTAACATTATTGTACCTTTGATCCAAAAATCTTTTTTAATTTTAAAAAATTTTTCAGATAAGATCAAAGCCCGATTTCGCTTAAAAAAGTTTAGACTTTTTATTAATTCTTTTGTCTCCTGTCTCAAATTGAAAAACAATGTTCTTTTAGCTATCTTGTTTTTAATTGATTTTGAAATAAGTTTTGGAATTACCGAAATAGATATGAAATTTAAAATGAAATTGCTTTCTTTCAAAAAAACAAAGTTTTTTTCCAATGATTTAAGAAATCCAAAACAAATTGATTTTTTTTTTAACATTTTTTTTTCCCCAAGGGGTTCTTCAAAATTTGAATCAAATAAATTTAAGTTCCAAACATTTTGGTAAGAATAGGTTAGTAAAAAATTAAAAAAAGTTACTTTTTTGGTTAAAACAAAGCTTAAGAATTTAGAAATGTTACAAAAAAAATTCATTTTTTTCTCCCTTTTTAATTTTAATAAAATTATGTTTTTAAATTTTGCTGGATTTGAACTGAAAGGTAAACTTTGATTTGGCTTAATTTTTTTATCGATCAGTTTTGTTGTATGGATTTTCAAATAATTTGAAAATATCCGCGTTTCATTATTTGGAAAAAAAATCCTGTTCAGACGGAAAAATTTCAAAAATTTCGATAAAAAATTATATTTTTGAAAGAAATCCAAATTTGGTATTCCTGATAAAATAGTTAAAATTTTATTCACTTTTATACCATAAATTAAGGTTTCATTGAATTTCTTTTTAGGCTCACGGAATTCGTTGGTAACCGTTTCTTTTTTAAACCTAAATAAGGTTCGTTTAAAATTATGATAAACACCAAAACTGGTTAGTAAAGATTGTTTGAATTTTTGCTTTTTTCTAATATTTTTAAAATATAAAGTGTTAGCGAAAAAAAAATTTTCTAGGTATAGTCGAACAAAATAATATTTTTTATATATCGAAAAAAGGTTATTTTTTTTGATTCTGTTTTGAAACATTGGATTTTTTTTATCGCCAATAAGAAAAAAACTAGAAATTTTCTCATTTAAAGGTTTTTTTTTTTTTTGGGAAATTTTGAAATAAATAGAAAATTTTGTAAAATTTAAATTCGATAAAATCGATTTACTTTTTTTTTCATTTTGATGCACTAATTGGCTGTTTTTGGTGATTTCTCGAAAAAAAATAATATTTTTGGGATGGTTTTTTCTAAATGCCCAAAATTTACAATTTTCACTTTGGACTTGATACGATCGCATTAAATTTAAAAAAAAATTTTGAAACGCTAAACTATTTTTAAATAACCAGAATTTATTTAAAAATTTGGATATATTTATGGTTTTGAGTATTTTAAATAAAGAAAAAAGAAGTTCATTTAAATCATGGTCAAAAAAATTAGCCTAATGTGTTCAGTTAATAAACTTTTTTGGTTAAACAACCCTTTTGATATATTAAAGATGAGAAACCAATTTAGGTTAATTGGAAATTTAGTAAAAGTACCCATTTTTAACAATCAAAATAATCTTTTTCTTTTTTTAGATACCGAGGAAGTAATTTTAGGTCTTGAAACTGGTTTTTTGAAGCCTAAATTCATCAGGAGAAAAAATAGACTCCTTTATTTTTTGCTTAAAAAGATTGAAAAGAGTTTAAATATTTTAGGGAAAAACTATGAAATCAATCTGAATTTAAAAAGAAGATATCACTTGGTTAAAAAATGGAGAGAGGCGAGCGAGATTATCATAAAAAATTGTAAACCTAGATCCAAAAAAATTTCACTTTTAATTTTTGAGCAAAATTCTTTTTTAAATTCCAATAAATTCCTATTCAAAATCAAAACGAGACCCAAATCTACTATTAATTTGAGCAATTTATTGAATAAATTTAGTGAAAATGATTTTTTGAAGTATTCTATATTCAAAAACTTATGGCAACGGGGCTTTTGTTTGTATTGTGGGGTTAAGTTTGGATGTTCTTTTCTAGCTTATGCTGGAAATATTACTGATGTTCATTCTTATCTATCTATTTTTGTTGTTCCAATTCAACGTGTTCAAATATCTCCAAAGTTCATTATTGCTTTCGGGAGATTAGGTACGATTACCAAAAAATTTAATATCATTGTTTATCTTAACAAGGTTTGTGTACCAAGGTTTATATCTTTAAGATGGCATAATTTTCTACCTTAAAAATAGAACATTCCATTGGATATATATAAATATATTTTCAATTTTTAAATTTATTTGCTATTTTACAATGGTCAAGCATAAAAATTCTATCCCAAAAGTTCACTGTAGAAAGCATTGGCAAAAATACGTAAAAACGGATTTTAATAAATCAGCAAATAAAAAAAAACGTAGACTTAAAAGATTTTCAAAATTTTCAAGTTTGAAAAAGTATAATTTTTCTCCAAAAAATTTTCTAAGACCCGTTGTACATAACCCAACCAAAATGTACAATTTAAAAACTCGCTTGGGACGAGGCTTTTCATTGGAAGAAATGAATGAAATTAAGATTTCAAAAAAAACTGCTTTATCGGTAGGTATTTCTTTTGATAAACGGCGGCGAGGTGAAAATAAAAAAAAAAATTCCAATGCAAAAAGATTAAAAGATTATCTAGAAAAAATGGGTATTATGTTTATAAAAAATAAAAATAGCGAAAAACTTTCTACAGGAAAAAGTTCGTTGTTTAATCTTTTGCCAATAAAGATAATCAAAACAAGTCAACTAGGAACCAAAAAGGTAAGATCAACAGAACTAAATTATAACAATCCAAGTTCACTAAGATTATTTAAATCTTTACGTCCATCAAAATAAAAAAAAAATATGTTAATACACTTAAAATCGATCTAACAGAAAATTTTTTTACCGAAGAAAAGTAACCAAGGTAATTTTGTTGTAATAAGGCCTTGGATAGAAACTTTATATGTTATTGATAATTCATGAAATAAAAATAAAGATGTCATTTTCCCCCTTTTCTGATTTTTTTTTATATTATTTACCATTACACCAGTTAATATTAGCTGGAAATCACTGGAAGTTCCTAGAATACGAGCTGAATTCTGAAAAAATCCGGAAGTAAAACAGTATCTAAAACCGTCGATTAACCCTTTATAATTTTTTTTTGGGCTAGAGAACTCAAAATATGATTTAGAAGACTCATTAATTTCCCATAATTGATTTTTTAAATTTGAGGCTAGCTCAAAAAAATGTAAATTAAATTTATGTAATCTGCACCAAGATCTTTTTTCAGTTTTTTTTTCGATTTGAAGGAATTTTTTTAAAATAAATGCTATAAAAAAACATTCTTCACTTACTTTTAAAATATTTCGTAATTTTCCAAGGTTTCCTAGGTCGTTTTTTATTTTTACTTTTAAAAAATCAAAATTCAATGAAAGCATCGAACAGCTAAGTAAAATATAATATTTTATTTTTTCGTTATTTGTTTTTAAAGATTCAATAATAACCCTAGAAAGCTTGGTTTCCATTGGATAAATCGATAATAGTTTCCCAATCCAAGTTAGTTTAAATTGTTGATCGATAGCACCAAGAACAAATAAGTTTTCCATCGACCGTTTAACTATCCAGCATGTTGGAATATTAACGAAATCTAATCTGAACAAATCCAAAGAATTGGAAGCTAGTATATGAAGCAATAAAGATGATAAATCTGAACGTTGGATCTCAGCGGAAGGGTATTCGGAAAATTTTGAGTATTCGAGATATGTAAATAAGCGAAAACATTTACCATCTCTATTTCGCCCGGCCCGCCCGGCCCTTTGTTTCGCTTCACTTTTAGAAATAGGAGATATTTTGTATAAATCAATGTTGGTTTTCCAATTCATAATTTTTTGCTTGGACAAACCTGAATCGAGTACATGCTTTATTCCTTTGATTGTTAGACTAGATTCAGCAATATTTGTAGATAAAATGATCTTTCTTTTTTTTAAACTAAAAGAATTTACAATAATCAATTGTTGAGAAAGGGGTATATTAGAATGAAGTTTAAAAATGTTAAAATTTTTTTTTTTTTTTTCTAATAAAAATCTTAACATTTTTTCGCATTCGAATATTTCTCTTAATCCTGGAAAAAAAACTAGAAAATCACCGCCTAATTTTTCAGTTAAATGAAGGTCAATAATTACTGAACATAAAGAAATAATATAATCTAATTGAGGCCGCTTTACATAAAAAGTACGAATTTTATGCAAACTACCTGGTACATCCACTTTCCCAACGTTTTTTTGGAAAAACTGAGCTAATCTTCGGGCATTTCCCGAGGCGGACATAAAAATTAATTTAATGTCTGAACGTTTATCTATAATTTTTTTTAAGACACCAATTAATAAATCTGTATGAAAAGTTCTTTCATGAAATTCATCTAAAATAATGCAAACATTTTTTTCGAAGAAAAAATTGTTAATTAGGTTTTGAAAAAGAATTCCATCAGTAACGAATTTTATTTTTGTTGTTTTATTGCTTTTTTTTTCGAATCTAACAGAGTAACCAATCAATTCTCCTATTTTTTTCTTAAAAACTGAAGAAAGAAAATTCGCAGCTTTTATAGTAGCAGTTCTTTTGGTTTGACTTATGATTATTTTTTTAAAACCCGATAAATAAAGCATTTTCGGTATGAATATTGTTTTTCCAGATCCAGTTTCTGCTTGAACAATTGTTACTTGAAATTTTAAAATTGTCCTCAATATTACTTTTTTATAGTATTCAACTGGGATAATTTTATTAGAGAAGTACTTTTTTTCTCGAGTATCCATTTCCTTATAAAGAAACCTCATTTTTGAAAGAACTAAAATTTTATGCAATCAATCTTAAATGAATTAATTTTAGCAAAAGGAAAACCTGGACTAAAACTTTCAGAAATTCAAGAAAAATATGGTTCTATATTAGATTTCAAAGCAATGAGTTTATTGTTTTTAAAATTAAAAAAAACACCTTATTATTTTTCTGCAAATGATATTAAGTATACCAAATTTTGCAAAATAAGCTGTAGATGGGAAGTTTTTAGAGAAGTACATCTTGGAAACTTCGTTCTCAATAACCCTCCATTGAATGAGATTTGTTCTCAAATACTAAGGAAAATTTTCAATTCAGGCCCTTTGGGTATATCACAACATACTATAGGTAGCGAGTTAGGTCTTAAGTCTGCTGATATTCATCATCATATCAACAATTTAATAAAATTCCAATTAGTCAAAAAGAAAAATTTTACTGTTAAATCCAAATCCAAATTAAACAATATTATTCAACTAAAATGCAAAATTTTCGAAAATTTGGATAAAAAAAGGTATAACTGTCAGGAGTTCACCAACAAAAATGAATTTTCCATGATAAATAATTTGATTAAAATTTTGTCAAGATTCGAACAAACTGTTAAACAAAAAGATTTGAAATATGGAACAATGGAAAAAATAGACGTTGGATACAGGGAGAAACGAAGATTTCATAGAAATTGGCAAAAAGCTAAACAAAAATTTTTTAAAGCAGGTATCAATTTGAATAAACTAATTCAAAAAAATCTTATATCAAATAAAAAGAAAGTTTTTAGAAAAAAACTGAAAAATACAAACATCTTTATTTTCGATGAAATTTCATGGATCAATTTTAATAAAACGAATATTTTCATTACAATTATTTCTTTTTTGCTATCACCAGAAATTCAAATAAAAAAAATTATGGATCGTAATTATTATTCCGGGGTTTCCTCTCCCTTCTTTCTAGAAAAATTTAAAGGTTATGTTAACTATAAAACTATTCAGTTCATTCTTAAAACCCTCGGAGAAAAACGATACTTATCAAAAACACTTGAACAAAAGGGACGACAGCGGATTATAAAGTACCAGAAATTGATTGAACTTGAATCTGAAAAGGAAAAAAAATTCAAAACGGGTGTAACCTACCAAGCAGCTAATAGAAGACTTATCCTTTTATCTTGGGTAAAATCTAAGGTCTTATTGGTAAAAGATTTAGGTAGAAGAATTGCCTTAAAAGAAAACAAAGGGCTTAGGAAAGTAGATTCAAAAGTAATACGAAGAGTTTTGAGTGACCTTATTGAAAGAAATTTTTTGAAAATATTTAAAATTAATATTCGGGTTTTAAACCAAAAATCGAGAGATATCGAAGTAATAACAAGAAAAGAATTTGATACTACAACTTTCGATTTCAAGGGATACCTTCAGGATATACATAAAACTACAAACTTTATGGAAAAAAAGCAAAAAACTCGAAAATTTTTTAAATTCATAAAAAGTCATTCGATGGTATTAGTTTTAAATCTATTTTCGTCTTGGTTAAATACAAACCAATTATTTTCTTTCGTTTCGAACGATTCTGTAAAAATGTCAAATAATTGGAACAATTTTATCAAACTAATTTCATTGTCTCGAAAAAAATTTCTCGAGTCCCAAAAGAAACGGAAAACAAAATTTTATAGTCGTTTTTTTTTAACACAAAATAAATTATCTTTGAGATATAAAAAAAAAAAACCACTCGAAAAAATTTTTTTTTTTTTGGATTATATAATTTTATCAGAAAAAAAACCTGAGATAAGTGAAAAACATCAGTATCTTACAATTTACCAGAATTTAACTAAAAATAAATGCTACCGTAGTTTAGATCAATTTCAACGAAATATTGAGATAAAACGGAAAATTTTAACAAGAAATAGAAATAAAAAGCTCCGAGATAAATCTGAAGGTTTTTTATTTTTTCGGAAAAAATATATAAAAAAATTCCAAAAAAAGATTAAAAATTTAGTTTTAAAAAAAAAAAAAAATATTTTTGAAGCTAAGTTACTCGAATACAAAAACTTTTATTTTTTTTTTGTGAAACTGATTCAAATAAAAGACTTTAATATATCTATTTTAAAAGTTGAAAGGTGGGATTCCGAAATCGATATAAATCTTCTAGAAAATTTTTTTATTAAAAAATTTAGGCTGAAAAAAAAAAATTCCTTTTTTTCCCGGAAAAAGACAATTAACCGACGTTTGAACGGGATACTACGGGTAGAAAATATCAAAATAGCCATATCATATTTAAATAAATATTTTAAATTTAGTCACTTGGGAGAGTCAATACATTTTCCGTTTACTCCGAGAAATATTTTAAAAAGATGTTTAGAGTTATCGCCCTTAGAATTTTGTTTTAATATTCAAGAAACGACGAATATTGAAAATTTAAAAATAATATATTCAGAAAGCTTTTTCACAGATAGTTTAAACAAGGTTTCACTTAAACAAACCTATTTTTTTGAAGAATTAAAAAAAAATGAGTTTTTAACTGAAAAAAGTCTTCGCAAAGTTAATTGGATTTTATTTCTTGAAAATTATTGGAAATTCGAAGTAAAATTAAATTTTGAAAAAAAAATTTTTAGAATTAATATGAATTCTTCAGGAAAAAAAAGGAATGAAAAAAAGATTGAAAAAAATTTTATGGATAATGCAACTAAAAAGAAAGGCTTTTTAAAAACTTTAATTTTTGAAGGTTGCCGAAAAATCATTTTATTTAATTTCTGTTTAAAATTTGAAGATAATTTATCCCATATGATACCTTTTTTTTTAAATGAAATTTTAAAAGAAGATGTCTCCTTTAGTGGAAAATTTTATTCAACTCATAATCATGAAACAAAAATTAATTTAAATAAAGAAAGAAAATTTTCGAAACCTCTAGAAGTAAGAAATAGGATATCACGATCATCATATAAAAAACATTTTAAGGATTATTGCACCCAAGAATTAAACTCAACATTTCTTCCCTTGATTGTTGATAAAACCGTAGAGATTGGTTTTTTTGAAAAAATGAACTATTTAATCCAACACAATAAAAGATTCAAAATATTAGGAAATAGATATTCCAATAATCTCAAATTAAAAATATCAGATAGAAAATTCGCAATTAGAAAAGAAAATCTCCAGTTAATTCAACTTTTCACCTGTTTAAAATGGACGAGTTTGGGTTATTATTACATGTCCTCTACCGTTTCCAGAAAAAATTTTCTCTCACCTCATATTTTACTCCGACAGTTTGATAAAAATTCTAGATTAGATAATAAGCTTAATTTAAAAATAAAAAATGGAAATTTATTTACACGGGACAATACAAATGATATAATACTTCGGGGTATTAAAATTACACTAGACGACCTAAACCCTTTTTTGTCGCCAATAAATATGAAACTTAAAAATTTTCTCAAGGTTAAACATTTTTTCAAAAAGAAGCCGTGTATAAAATCACGGAATTTAATTATTCATTCTTATTTTAAAACTGACATATTTCTTTTTTAAAGAAAAAAATGGAAAATTTTATTTTTTGTATCAAGAGGACGATTGACATTAAAATATTATTAAAAAATGCATCGATTATTCTAAGTTTACATCCTCGATGACAATTATACCAATACAATTTCCTAAAGTGTTCAAATTTTCTTCGGAATATTTAACTACTATCGAATCAGGTACTGAATTTTTTAGAGAAGCAAATTCTTCAGGAGTAGGTTGTGGTGGTAAAAGGATTCCTTTCGAATTACAAGCTATCAATCGTCCTTGGTATTTGGAACTCAATACATTTGAAAGTAGAACTGGAAAATTTTTGCCTAATTCACTTCTTAATGCAATAAAAGCTTTTTTAGACAGTGTGACAGGAACTATACA
>Ga0115006_10001737_pt1 | contig 13880 bp, 11 predicted proteins | sample ArcOceMetagenome_3_FD_88943 | JGI IMG/M metagenome (GOLD analysis project Ga0115006, IMG submission 88943) | Marine eukaryotic phytoplankton communities from Arctic Ocean - Arctic Ocean- Svalbard ARC20M Metagenome | ecosystem: Environmental > Aquatic > Marine > Oceanic | place: Arctic Ocean...
ATAAATTAGCATCCTACCGCGCTGCATTTCGTGAAATAGGTGTTGCAGAACGACAATTGTGCGGTGGTCGAACGAACAGCAGATGCGAGAACGGGCGATGCAAAAGTTCAAAAACTGCGCTACGTTGCAGAGGTTTACATCGTTACACAGCCAAATTTATAATCACCCAATCACAAAAGACACCTCGAAACTAGACAAATTTACAAGTAAAAACGCTGTGCCGCTCTTTCGGAGTGGTTCCAACTTTGCGCTTCATAGTGACCTTGCATTGCGGTGTTTGAAGACGACTTAGAGTTCCCCAGACAGCACCTTTGTGAATGCGATTGTAGAGAAGAAACCGGTGGATCAACCAGTGATGCAGTAGAAATGAAATTTGTGCAGCAACGGAACAGAAAACCAAAAAACTGCAAACCATACCGGATGGGCCGAACTGTCGAGCCCGACAACCCATTGGTTAGTAAAGGCCTACGCGGATCAGCGTGTTGGGCTTCCAGTGACCCCGTGCATCTTGTGATCCAAAGTCTCTGTCGCCCACCTTTACAATACTGTTGAAGGTGATGACTGCCAATCTGCCAAAAGGGGGTCGTTTGTTTGCGCTAAAAAATCACCAAGTTCGCGACGAAGAGACTGCTTTTTGCATTGATGTTCCTTAGCTGGAGCTAGATTTTGTACTTCGCCTGGGTCATTTTTCAAATCAAACATTTCTTCCCGCATGCCTCGGTGCCAAACGTATTTGAATCCATCAGCTTTGATCATCCGCCAGTCGGTAGTCTTCATCCAGTCGCCGATGGGGCGTTGCATAGCCATTTGAGAGGGGCGACAAGGATTAGTCCAATCCGCTTTCCAAAGATCCCGGCCTGACCAATCTGGCCATTCGGGCAGGCCGCACAAAGCTGACAGGGTCGGTGCGATGTCGATAAGGCTGGCAGGGGTTTGACTGATGGTGACTTGTTCGCCAGGAACACGGATGATGAGCGGGATGCGGATTGATTCTTCAAATGCGACCATCTTTTGCCACAAACCATGTGCCCCAAGATTTTCACCATGATCAGATGTGAAAACGATGATAGTGTCTTCGGACAGTCCTTGTGTTTCTAGCGCCTTCAGAAGCTGACCTACGAAGTCATCGATCATTGTCACAAAACCCCAGTAGACAGCATAGCTCTCCCGCCAATCGTCGAAATTGGCCCCATGATCTGAAAAAAGGTCGCGGTAATAGCTTGCGCTATGCGCCTCATGTTCCCCCTTTTGAGGGCCAAAATTTCTGGGTAAAGGCACACTTTTTGGTTCGTACATTGCAAAATATGGTTCGGGAATCATAAATGGTGGGTGCGGACCGTTGTAGGAACAAACCTGAAAGAACGGCCTATCAGGATCACGCGTTTGGATCATATCCAACGCAAAATTTGTGACATAGGCCTCATTCGTTTTGTCTATGGGCAGGTTTTGGCAATACACTTTGGGGATCGACATTGACGGTGTTCGGGTTGTGCGCGTGATGGGGTCGTTAAACATCCAGCCGTCGATAAGCCCCTGCTCGATGCACCATTTACTGTATTCTGCAGTGTTATCGCCCGCATGTCGGTCAGTGAATTCTGCGATGTTGCCTTCGCCCATGTGCCACTTACCCGCATAGTTGATTTGGTAACCTGCGGTGCGGAAATGATCGAGCATACCACAATTTGTCAAATAGCCGTCCTGATTGGACATCATATCGTTTTGCGTTGGATACAATCCGGTGAACAGCGCCGCGCGCGACGGCAAACAAAGCGGGCAAGGCGTGATAGTGTTATTAAAAGTGACCCCGCTTGCCGCTATACCGTCGATATGTGGAGTCTTGCAGGGTGTTTTCCCCAAGCATCCAAGCGTCTCAGGCCGTTGTTGGTCAGTCAAAATAAGCAAAACGTTGGGTAACTTTTTCATGGCTGGACCTTGGGCGTTGTCAAATGGACGGTTGTTGCGTCAAACTGGGTTGAACCCGTTCGCCACTGTCCGTTGAATTTCGCCACGCAATCGCGGAGGGGGTCATTGAACCTTGCGGTTTCCTGTATAAGTGCATTTCGCATTTCATTCATTTTTTTGGCGTACAAAAGATCGCTAGAGGCAAGGTTTTTCATCTCGCAGGGGTCGGAGTTGAGATTATAAAGCTCATCATAGTCTCCAGGCGAAAATATGTATTTCCAATTGTCATCTGATATTAAAATACGCTGTGAATAGAGATAACGTAGCCCGTGATATTCGGCCAATAGAAAGTCGCGTCTCTCTGCATCTTTTGATAAAATCTCTGGCGCCAAATTGCGAGCAGCTCGTGGATCGAATGCAATGTCCATTAGTCCCATCGCGGTTGGAAGAATATCCATGTTAAGGGCCAAGTTGGTCAGCGTCGCAGGGGCCAAGCTTGGATGGCAAAACACTAGGGGCACCCGCATCGCTTCCTCGTAAGGCAAGCCCTTGTCGATTAGGCCCCCATGGCTACCGGTCATATCGCCATGATCAGACGTAAAAATAATCAGTGTGTCGTCGATCAATTCACGATTCGTGAGAAAATCTAACAGCCTGCCTATCTGGCTGTCCAGCAGGGCTACGTGATCGCAATAGAGACCGATGTATTCGATCAATTCCTCCTCGGTGCGTGGGTGGCATCGATAGAAATCATCGCGTTCGCGTTTGATGCGGGCGGGTTTTGCTGAAAGATTATCATTAAAATTGTCCCAAACAGTGAGGGTGCTGCGATCCGTGTACTGCCAGAATTTATCGGGGATCAGATGTGGGCCATGTGGATCCCAATATTGTAGGGACAAGAAAAACGGCCGTTCTGAACTTGCGAGGGTGTCAAGCATAGTCATTGCTTGCAAGGTTTGAAAATAGCAGGTTGTTGATGCAACTGAACCGAGCCACCGACCAGCCGCCATGGTTTGCTGATGGGGGTTGAAAAATAGTGTCGGCTCCACCTGATAGCTCAAGGCGTTTGTGGCTAAATAGCTCTTATAAGCCTCCGTCGTCGTCAAATCACCATATCCTGCAGGAGCATCACCGAGAAACCCGTAATCAGCAGGCGTATTTTTCACACCAACATGCCATTTCCCAACAAATCCGCACTGATACCCCACACGTTGAATATCCCTGTGTAAAAGGCGGTCAGGCTTGGCTAATTCGGTGCCAAGGGCATGGTACATATCGCAATTTGTGCCCATCCCATGGCGAAATGCATAATCGCCCGTGAACATTGAAGCTCGCGACGGCGTGCACAGTGGGCAGGTTGCATAGGCGTTTTCAAAATTGACGCCACCAGCGATTAAAGCGTCTAGATTCGGGGTTTGAGCCGGGACTTTTTTGTTTGGCCCCACCACGTCATGGCGCAACTGATCAACGCCTATGAACAAAAGGTTCTTCATTGGGCAGCGTTATCCTCGAGCAGATGACAGGCGACAAAGTGGTCGTGGCCTTGGCGGTGGTATTTGTTAAGTGCTGGCACTTCTGTGCTGCATCGTCCAAACGCTTTGGGGCATCTTGGGTGAAACGGGCACCCAGAGGGTGGATCGACGGGGCTGGGTACGTCTCCTTCTAACACAATCCTATTAGTTTTCTTGTCCAAGTCCGCGACTGGAATGGCGGACAAAAGCGCCTGTGTGTAGGGGTGCAAGGTGTCAGCATAAATCGCGCTTGTCTCGGCCAATTCAACTATTCGACCCAGATACATAACTGCAATTCGATCACACAGATATTCGGTCACTGCCAGGTCATGTGTGATGAAAAGATAAGTTAAATTACGCTCAATCTTGAGCTGCATCAGCAATTTCAAAACCTGTGCTTGAACCGAGACATCTAAGGCGCTGACAGCTTCGTCACAGACAACCAGCTCTGGATCAACACAAAGGGCGCGGACAATACCGATCCTTTGCCGTTGACCACCCGAAAACTCATGTGGGTAGCGATCCATATAGTCGCGCTGCATGTTCACAGCTTCCAACAAGTCACCAATAATTTTTCGCCGCTCGGCTTTGGATTTGATCCCATAGCGTTTCAGTGGGTCCTCGAGAGAACCAAATATGGTGAACGCTGGGTTAAGTGACGAATGAGGATCTTGAAAAATTATTTGCAGTTTTTTTCGGTAGGGTGCCAAGGCATCATTGGACAAACCGCAAAGCTCCACTTGCATGCCTGCATCATTATAGATGACCTCTCCCCCGGTAGGGCGCACAAGTTGCAGGATCGATTTGCCGAGCGTCGTCTTTCCACAGCCACTTTCCCCGACAAGCCCCAAAACCTCACCACGGATCACATCAAGATCGATTCCATCTACCGCTTTGACGTGACCAACCAACGTTTTGAACACACCTGCATGGATTGGGAAATAAGTGCGAACCCCTCTTAGCCTGAGGATTGGTGTGTTGGCGTTAGACATTTTGAGATATCTCTCTTATGCGATGGCATGTTACACGGTGTGTCTCGCTGAGATGTTCTTCTTGGGGCGTGACTTTACAAACGTCAGTTGCAAAATCGCACCTTGGGGCGAACTGACAGCCCTTTGGGCGATCATAGGCGTCGGGTGTCGCCCCCCGGATTGATTTAATCTCCTGATACTTTCCGCGTCCCAGGACAGGTATCGAGTCTAACAGGCCAAGAGTGTAGGGGTGCTGGGGTCGGCGTAGAACATCGTCTACGGTTCCTGCTTCAACAATAATTCCCATATACATTACGGCCACTTCATCGGCCAATTCAGCAATAACTCCCATGTCGTGGGTGATCAGCATGATGCCAGTGCCATTATCCTCTTTCAGCTTGTTCATCAGCCCAAAAATCTGCGCCTGAATTGTGACGTCCAAGGCTGTTGTCGGTTCATCGGCGATCAGGATTTTTGGGTTGCAAGACATGGCCATAGCGATCATCGCCCGCTGACGCATACCGCCAGAAAACTGGTGTGGATATTCACGGGACCGTTTTTCTGGCAGAGGTATGCCCATGTCGGTAAGCAATTCGACGACCCTGCGTTGCCGACCTTTGGCATCGAGCCTAGTATGGTATTTCAGTGCTTCGTCAATCTGGTACCCAACTGTAAAAACGGGGTTAAGCGCAGTCATGGGGTCTTGAAAAATCATCGCGATCTCTTCGCCCCGAACTGCACGCATTTCTTTGCTGTTGCGATCGAGCTGATCAATTCGAATGTCGCCTTGTTCCGAATGATACGTAATTGATCCCTCTTCGATGCGCGACAGGCGCGGCAGTAGTTGCATTATGCTGGAGGCTGTTACGGACTTTCCGCAGCCACTTTCCCCCACAATGCCAAGCGTCTTGCCCTTTTTTATCGTAAAAGAAACACCGTTCACCGCCTTGTTGCATCGCTTGTTAGTATAAAAGAATGTCTTCAAATCTTTGACGCTGAGGGCTATTTTATTATTCATTACCTTACCCCTGCAACGTTGGGTCGGTTGAATCGCGCATACCGTCCCCAATGAAGTTTACGCTTAACACAAAAAACGAAATGACCATACCGACGGGCAACCACATCCACCAGTTGTTTTCCAATACGCGGATGTCCTTGGCAACGTTCAGGATATTGCCCCAGGTGGGGATGCTCAGTGGGACGCCAAGGCCTAAAAAGCTAAGCCCAGCCTCGGCCAGTATGAACATTGCGGTGGTGAGTGTAATGTTGACCATGATCGGCCCCAGCGCGTTGGGTAGAATATGTTTGTAGCAGATTTTGAGTGTCGGAACGCCAAAGCTTTGCAGTGCTTGCACAAATTCCTCTTCACGTAGAGATAACATCCGTGCACGTGTCATTCGGTACATACTGCCCCACCCCGATAATACGAAAATGATGATCAGATTGAGAAGACTTTGCCCTGCAATCGATACCAAGAGCAGCACCAAAATGATTTGTGGGAAGGCCATGAATATTTCTGATATACGCAAAGCAACAGTATCAACCCAGCCGCCGACATATCCGGTATACGCGCCGAGACCTACGCCGATAACCGCAGCTATCAACGAACTGCCCAATCCCACCAGAATTGAAACACGACCACCGTATAGAATGCGTGCAAAGACGTCGCGCCCGGTGCGGTCGGTTCCAAACCAATGTTCTGCTGACGGTTCCTGCAGCATCTCCCGAAGGTTGATTTTCAGCGGATCATGGGCTGTTAGGATTGGTGCAAAAATTGACGATAGTAAAATTATCATAAAAATGACCAACCCGGCCACCGCTAGAGGATTGCCCATCAGTTTTCGAAATGCGCGACTGCCCTTTTGAGGTCTGTTCAGACCTGCCTCCTCGCGGGCGAGGATACGGTCAAATTCGTGGTTTAAAGACGCGTTTGCCATTATCAGATCTCAAGCCAGTCGAACGCGCGGATCAATCAGCGCGGTCAAAACATCAACGATCAAACTTGCCATGAGCATCGCAAAGACTGACAGAAGCGCGATGGACATCACCAGTGGATAGTCGGCACCCCGAACAGCGCTGATGAATTCGCTGCCGATGCCGGGCCATTGGAACACCTCTTCAATGATAACAGAGCCACCGATCAGAGTGGGCAGGCGAAACCCGATCAGAATAACTACGGGGGTCAGCGCAACGCGAAACCCGTGGATGATATTGATTCGCCATTCTGGCAACCCCTTAGAGCGGGCAGTTCGAATGAATTCGCGCGACAGACTGTCTAGCATCGCTGAACGCGAATACCGCATAACGCCTGCAGTCATCATCATTGACAAAACGAGGCCGGGTAAAATGATGTTAGGGAGGTGATCAAAATAGCTGTCATATTCTGGTATCAAGCGTCCGCCAACAGGTAAGAGATCAAAATGTAGGGCAAAGATCAGAATCGACACAAGCCCAAAGAAAAACTCTGGGATCGATACTCCAATCATGCCTAATATGGTGAGTGCGCTATCAGTGGGTGACCCACGGCGCAGGGCGCTAATAGTGCCGAGCACGCACCCAAAGAGTGTCGAAAAAATTAGCGCAAATAGGGACAATTCCAACGTTGCGGGAAGCCTGTCCAACACGATCGTAGAGATGGGAACGCCTCCAGACAAAGAGTGGCCAAAGTTGCCCTGAACGACGTTAGAGACCCAGATAGCATATCGCTGGACAAAGTTTTTGTTCAGGCCCAACGCCTCGCGCATCTGTTCGTATTGTTCAGAGGATACACGGCTGGCGGCTTCCGGGTCTATCATATGCGACACCGCATCACCGGGCGTCAACTCAAGCCCCAAATACACAAGAAAACTGATCACCAGCAGCATTGGGACCGTTATGAAAAGCCGCCTGAGAATGAATGTCAACATAAAGAAATGTCCTTCAGCAGGCTCACCGATCAGTGCGGCCCTTGAGGCCCGCACCATTTTTGGGTTGAAGTCTTATTCAGCGATATTAGCAAATTTGTTGACCCGTAGCGATCGCGTATAGGGAATGTCCGCTGGGATGACTCGCATGTGGTTCATATCCTCCAGCGCTTTGACGTCACCTACTGATTTGGTGAATCCGTAGTCAAGACGACCGGCTTCTGCGTTCTGAATGACGTTTCCGTCATTCTCGCCGCTTGGGAAGGCCACAATTTCTTCGATCTTAGCGACCCCACCGTGATAAGCCTCAAATGGAGTAAAGCGAACAAAGTCGTTCATCTGAACCTCGGCAATCTTGAATGGGCCGGATCCTACAGGGCTTTGCCAGAAAGGATGTTGCTGGAATTCATTGGGCTTCACACCGTCAAGCAAATGCTTTGGAAGTGGAGCAAATTGGCTAAACGTCAGCAACATGTTCGGATCAAGCTTTGCAAAGTTGATAGTCAGGCTGTTTCCATCTGCTGACATGTCTGAAATTGCATCAAACGTGTTGGAGAATACAGCGTTGATGCCTGGAACCGTCATTGCAGTTTCGATCGACCAGATGACATCATCAGCTGTAAGGGGCTGTCCGTCATGCCAAGTCAGGTTTTCTTTCAAACCAAATGTGACCGACATTCCGTCGGATGAAACATCGACCGTTTCCGCTAGCTGACCCTCAGTTGGGGCAAGCGCACCATCCGCAGTCATAAGTCGATCAAGACCAAATTTTGAAAAGACGTAAATGCCTGGATTAAGCCATGGATGATCAAAGAAGGTGCTTGGTGCAGTATTTGTATACATCACCTTCTTGCCATCATCGTTGGGCTCGACAGTCCAATTGGTGACGCCCCAATCATAGACGAATTGATCGTTGCCGTACTGTCCGCCGTTTCGACTAAGCCTAGCACTCTCATAGATAAAGAGTTGCTGATAGTAGAGTGCAATGTCCGACAACATTAAATTCTCATACTGTGTAAGAGACTTAAAGGCTTCTTGTTGCTGAGACACATCCACAGTGCCGTTAATCGCGTCGATTAAGACATCGCGATTGGAATCGCCCGGTGTGTAGGAATTACGGCTCGTATAGTACTGGTTATAATACTCCTGAAGCGCAAGAGCCGCTCTGGCCCCGTAGGCAATGTCCCAAGTCACAGCACTCGTGTCCGAACCGACAGCGGGTAGCGCATTCAACTGCCCCCCAACATCGCCTTCTAATTTGCGATAGGTCATTTGAACGCCTACATCTCCAAGATAGGCTTGGAGTGCTACCATCAGATCAGCTGTCAATTGGTCGCCATAATAATATACTATATCAAGAACTTGGCTGTCGTCCCATGCGGCCTCGGCCAAAAGCGACCGCGCTTTGTCGGGATTATACTCATAGCGTTCTAAACCACTGGCTTTGTAGGGTCCGTTTGGGATCATTGAATCCGCAACGATAGCTTTTCCCTCAAATAGGGTCTCAACAATCGTATCCATGTCGATGGCATAGGCTATGGCCGCGCGAACTCTCTGATCGGCAAGTTGGTTCACTCGGTCTGCGTATGCACTGTGTGATGTCATTGACACCGCAGCAGCGATCGCAAGACTTAACATTTTATTCATTACTAAACTCCCTAGGTTATGATATCTTAGTTTGAGCTTCGGTATTTTTCTCCATTTCTATCCGAAAATAAGTTGCAAAATTACGGGTCAGATGATCGGTTAAAATTTCAATGGCCTGATCTGCCTTCTTGTCGATAATAGCAGCTACAATGGCGCGATGTTCCTGATTGCTTGCGCGGTTACGTTTTTCAAAATCTGGCAACAGCGCTCTGTTCTTCATGAGCCGCTCGACAAAGGTGTCGTGCAACGCGGTGAAGATAGGATTTCCTGGAATTTCAGATAAAGCCTGGTGAAACTGGACGTCAGCGGCGCGAAATCCATCCACATTCTCGAGATTTTTCTCACAATTATCAATAGTCTCGATTAGCTTCCCGATCTGTGCATTAGTGGCGTGCTCCGCGGCATAACGAAGCAAGCTTGTTTCCAAGAACAATCGAGCCTGCTCTAGATGCGCTAAACCTTCGCTGCCTGAAAAAAAGAACTGTGCGGCATTTCCTACACCTTCCATGATTTTGGATAGGGTTGGGGAAACGACGCGTGGACGTTTGCCTTTGGAATGCTCTACCAAACCCATTCCATTAAGAATCGTGATTGTCTCGCGAATGACATTGCGCCCAACTTTGAAAGATTCACACAGGTAGCGTTCGCTAGGCAACATTTCCTTAGGCTGATAACGGCCCGCACGGATGTCGGCAGCAAGGCTTTGCGCAATTGATGAGGCTGAATTTTCAGATGACACGGTTTCCTCCTTTCAAAAATAAAACCATAATTATCTTTTGGTGTCTACTTTTTTATCTTTGGTTGACCAAAGCTATTTTCATGCATAACAATTGAAAGATCAGTTTTAAAAAATGTGTGTTATATTCGACTGGCATACTGTTTGAAAAAAGGACCAAGGATGACAATTTCCGGATCAATTTTTGCGGCTTTACTAACGCCATTTTACGATAGCGGAAAAGTAAATCCAAACGGAGTTGCACCGCTTGTAGATTACTGCTTGTCAAAGGGTGTTCATGGTCTTTATGCGGGTGGAACGACTGGTGAGAGTGTCTTGCAAACTCTTGAGGAACGCGCAGAGTTGTTGACAGCACTAGCAGAACATGCGGGCGGCAAGTGCACATTGATTGCCCATGTGGGTGCCGCCTCAACCAGCGATGCCGTATCGTTAGCCAGCACTGCTAAATCGTTAGGATATGACGCAGTCTCCGCAGTTCCACCTTTTTACTACAAGCACAATTTTGACGACATTAGCTTCTATTATCAGGCCATCGCAGATGCCTCAGAACTACCAGTCATCATCTATAACATACCGGTCCTGACGGGCACTGATTTGACCTCACAAAAACTGTTGTCGCTTATGCAAGACCCACGCATCGCTGGGTGCAAATTCACTGCGAAAGATTTGTTCCAATTTCAACAGTTGCGGCAAGCAGCACCTGACAAAAAGTTCTATTTTGGAACAGACGAGATGTTTCTCGGTGCGGCTGCGATGGGAACTGATGGCGGTATCGGGTCCACCTACAACTTGATTGGTGATGTCTACATCGGGATAGAAGCTGCCGTCAAAGTAGGCGAGATTGAGCATGCACGCAGCCTTCAGGCCAAAGCAAACGCTTTAATTGTGGTTCTTCTGCAAACTGGGGTTATTCCTGGACTGAAATACGCTCTTAACAAGATGCAAATACCTGTTGGTCCGTGCCGCGCACCGTTCAGACTGCCGGACGCCGATTCTTTAAAGCTTTTGGATCTTTGGCTTACTGAAAATGGGTATTTGGGATGACGCGGTCTCCGAACATTCTCTACGTGATGTTCGATCAGGCTAAGGCGTCGGCCATGTCTTTTATGGGCAACAAAGAGATTTCGATGCCATATTGCGAGACCCTTGCTAAGCAGGGCTGGGTTTTTGAGAACGCTTATGCGGCGGCCCCGATCTGCACGCCGTCCCGGAGCTCGGTCCACACGGGGCTCTTTCCGCAGGTTCACGGTGTTACGTGCCATCAAAATCGGGCACCCTACAATGTGCCACAACTGGCCGAAATTTTGCAAGGAGCTGGCTATTACACCGTCGTTGCGGGCCACTATGAACCCGAACGAAATCTGTCGCGGGGGTGGCATGAACAGGCTCCGATGCACGAACGTGGACCGTTGTTCAAATCTTGGGAAGATCATAAAGACGCTGGACGAAAAGACATAGCTTGGTCAAGTGGCTCCATTGATGTGGAAGCGAGTGCGGGCAACTCTGCCCTTTTGACTGACCGGGCCATTCGCATGATGGAACAAGCCCGAGCCAGTGATCAGCCGTTCTTTATGCACATGTGCTACGACGATCCGCATCCGCCCTACTTTGTACCGCGCCCCTATGATACGATGTTCGATCCTAACAGCCTCACCTTACCACAGATTGGCGAGATTGATGACCTGCCGGAGTGGCATAAAAAGGTTCGCCAGGAAGTTGGTACGGATGCTGCGAGCGAGGGGGACTATCGCAAAGTTTTGGCCGTTTACTATGGAATGATCCGCTATATTGATGACGAAATGGCCCGTCTGCACAACGCCATGGAATCACTTGGGATGCTTGAAAATACCTGGGTCATTCTCGGATCAGACCACGGAGATTATACCGGCGAAAAGGGTCTCTTTAACAAATCGGAATCTCTATATAAATGCTTGCTCCATGTACCTCTGATCATTGTGCCGCCGAAGACGGCTGATGAACCGGGCCCACGACGTGTTAAGGGCTTGACCAGTTCGGTCGATCTGTTCCCGACGATTTTGGACATCGCAGGTGTGATGCCGCCCGAAAATCAAGGCCGTAATCTACTGAGCTGGGTGCGTGGCGGCCACCGAGAACCTTTACACCACGAGATTTACGCTCAGATTGGAGACTATCACGGGTTTATTGGTACCAGTTGGCCGTCAGGAATGCCTAAATCAGGCCGCCACCCCAGCCTGTGCCACTGCATCAGAACAATGGAGCGCGCCTACATAATCGACCCGGATAATGGCCATGAGGCCTATGATTTGAGGAGTGACCCTAACGAACTAAGAAATCTTTTGAACGCTGAAGCGCTGCCTTTGGACACCGAATTTAAAGATATGAAGAGGCGGTTAGAGGCGTTTATCGTTTCTTGCGGAGATCTTGCCCAACGATTGGGAGTCGTAAAAGGCGATCGAGGATTTGTGAATGGCTGGGAATAGGACATCACCAAAAGGGGACAGATGGTGGAGAAAGAAATAGATTCTGAAGCTGAGAATACGCAACTATTGAAAGATTTCAAAAGCAATGGTTGCGTCGCCTTTAACCCTCTGCTTTCGGTCCAAGAAGTTGGGGCTTTAAACGTGGAAATCGAAAGGTTTATCCGCGATATTGTGCCATCAATGCCAACTGCGCAGGTTTATTACGAAGACAAGTCAGACCCATCGACCCTTAAACAAGTACAGCGCATGTATGAGCATGACGCTTACTTTGAGGACCTTATGTTGAACGGGCCAGTCCGTTGTATTGCCGAAACAGTTCTGCAGGAAGATGTGGTACCCGTAAACATGCAGTTTTTCAACAAGGCGCCGAATGTTGGTCAGGCGACGCCGGCCCATCAAGACGGCTACTACTTCCACATTGATCCTTGCGAGGCCGTGACAGGGTGGTTGGCCCTTGAAGATGTGGATGACGAGAATGGCTGCATTCACTACGTAATTGGTTCTCATAAGGCTGAAGCGTTGCGCCCTCATGGGCAGACTGGGGTCCTTGGATTTTCACAGGGTATCACGGATTTCGGCACGGTCCTAGATAACGCTAATGAGGTTGCATTTCCTGGCAAAGCGGGCACATTCCTGATGCACCATGCGAGGACTATTCACCGGGCTGGGGCCAATCGATCCACTACCCGGTCCCGTCGGGCCTTGGGATTCATCTACTACGCCAAAAGTGCGAAATTGGACGTTACCGCCAAGCAGGCCTATCAAAAAAGCCTAGATGATCGGCTGAAATCGCAAAGCAAAATTTAGGCTACCAAAATGCCAGAAATATCTCATATCAGATGTATTCTTTTAAGTGGACCCTACGCTGATAAGGACGAGCCTGAAATCAAAGCCTGCTTTCCCAATGGCCCTAAGCGGACAATCGGCATGGTTGAAGTCACTTTGGATAACGGTGTGACTGGTTTAGGAGAAGGCTATCTGGCGGTTTTTGCACCATTGGTGTTCAAGTCGATTGTCGATCTTTGCAGACCACAAGTTCTGGGCAAAGATGGTTTTGACATTGAGCGCCGCGTTGGAAATTTGAGAAGCCTCTGTGATTATTGGTCACTTCAGGGCGCAGCGCGCCATGTCATCAGCGCGTTTGATATCGCTTTGCATGATGCAAAGGCCAAAAGTCTTGGGGTTCCGGTCCATCAGTTGCTCGGTGGTCCAAAGAAACCCTATATACCGATTTATGGCAGTGGCGGATGTTGTGATACCAAAGAGGGGTTTTGGTCGGAGCTTGATTTGCTTGAGAGCTTGGGAATCAAACGATACAAAATTCGCGCCAACAAGACTGATGTTCTTCGCACGGCTTGGGTCATGAACGAAGCTGGAAAACGTGGTATCTCCGTAGGTGTCGATATGTGCCAAAACCTCGCAGACCCACCGCAAGCGGTGAACGACGTAGTTACCTATATTGATGCTGTCCACTCAAAAACTGATCACAGAATGCTCTTTATTGAGGAAGCTATTGGACCTGATTGCCCCAAGGGTTTTCGTGAATTGCGCCAACGCACCGAAGTGCCCGTTTGCGGTGGCGAGGTCATCACCACGCCCAAAGAAATGATCGACCGGATGCAGGAAGGAGTTTACACATTTGTCCAGCCTGATGCCTCTGTCATTGGTGGTATCAGTTCTGTTATGGAGATATTTGACGCCGCTTTGGATATTGATATGGACGTTGTTGTTCATGCTTGGGGTGGTGC
>Ga0115006_10001738_pt1 | contig 13879 bp, 11 predicted proteins | sample ArcOceMetagenome_3_FD_88943 | JGI IMG/M metagenome (GOLD analysis project Ga0115006, IMG submission 88943) | Marine eukaryotic phytoplankton communities from Arctic Ocean - Arctic Ocean- Svalbard ARC20M Metagenome | ecosystem: Environmental > Aquatic > Marine > Oceanic | place: Arctic Ocean...
ATGATAATGTAACAAGGCTTCTCGGCGGTCAGGCTAGGAGGAGAGCTGGTCCGCGATAATGGGCCTCGTGTGAGGCCGTGCCTAATACAGTGCACGAACTCAGCCGGTCGACACTTTTGCCTGGAGCACGGCTAACGTCCTCTGGGCGCCGGCGGGCGGCGGCGCGGGCGATGCCCTGCGAGGGTCGCAGCCGTGCCCGCCGGCGTGGCCCGTGCCCCCGACGCACCGCGCACAGCTGCGGTGCCTGACCTCTGTGGCCACAGGTCCCGGGCCCCACCGCACGCCGCCCCCCCGCGGCAGCCCCGCCGCGAATGCCCGCACCCGGGGGTGGGGATGGCGCTGCGGCCGCCGCCGCGGACGGGGGTGCGCCGGCCGGAGGCGGTGCGATGAAGATGAAGAGGGCGGCGCAGGCTGCCTTGGCCGGCGGCATGGGGAAGGCGCTGCTGGCAAAGGTGCCGCCCACCCCTCTTCTCCCTGCGCGTGTGATGCGCTGCTGCGCCGCACCCGCCCAGCCGGTCGCACTGGCTGCCGGCGCTGCATCGGGCCCGCGCCTGCGTGGACAGTGAGCGTGTGCGCCCCGCCCAGGCGACGGCGACTGCCACCAAGCCGTTGGAGCCTCTGCCCGACAGGCTCAAGCTCAAGACCTTCATCCTCAAGCACTGGACGTCGTCCTTCATCCACTCCGCAGGGCACCTCCCTGCGTGCTACCATACCCGGAAGGGCATCCATGCCAAGTACTGCAACGGTGTCTTTCTGCACTACAAGACGAAAGAGGGCATTTTGCACGGGGAGTTCAAGCAGACGTTTGTCGTCACCATTGAGGCGATGCTGGCCATCATCAAGGAGCTCGCGGCGAAGATGGGCGAGGCGCCGCCGCCCAAGGCGATACCGGATTTCGAAGAGAGCAGCATGTATCCCAAGGGCTACCCCAAGCCATTGCCCGAGCTGCAAGAGCCTGCGATCTGCTCCTGCACGTACCCAATGACGTGCAGGAAGCACATCAAAAAGTTGCCGACCAGGGATGCGGATGAATTCTTTCCACACTTGATGGACGAAAAGCTACTTGTGCTGGAGCCGATGCCGCCAGAGCCTGCATACCAAAAGATACCCGAATACCAGCTGCCGCTGGATCTCAAGAAAACTCCCGAGTTTGAATACGACCGGGTGATTGCCGAGGCGGACTTGTGCGAAGACGGACTCATTAGAGTGTCTGTCGACGAGCCTCCCCTGGAAGATCGTCGCCTGGTCGCGGGTATAGTGAGCATCACCAACGTGGGTGAGGGAAATTGGCGTTTTTTTGGGGAGTGCCTCAACGCACTTGCAAAACATTGTCAAGTAATCGTTGTCATTTCGCCTGATGGCGAGTCAGAGGAGCACGACAAGGCGCTGGACTACATTGAAAACGGGGAGGGGGGAGGGGTCAATAAGCCAAAGCTCGAACAGTGCCGGATTGAGACAGCAGTCCGTAAATTCAAGGGGAATCGTGAGAGGGCGACAGAGTTGGACTTGCTCAGATCTGACATTATCCAAGCGCGTGAACTCACTGGAATGGAGGTGGGCCGATCAAAGGAGAAGCGAAGGATTGTGGCTTCTCACTGCATCTGTGCCAGGGTGGATATGACTGATCAGGCGGATCCGAAGAAATTGGTCTCAGTTGTTGCTGCAGCCCAAATGCTTGAGCACAAAAAGAAGCAGCTGGAGGAAGCTGGTCCGAGCTTCAGACCAAACCAAATCCTCGTCTTCCCCCTGAAACTGTCGAGTGATTTCACTCCTCCCGCGCCCCAGATTTATCCCCCCTTTGACGAGAGTCCATTTGAGATGCCGCCGAGGCCAAGCGTGCGCCCGACCATGGAGCTGCCGAGGATTTCGTCTTACCTGCCGTTTGCCTTCAGACCTTTTGATGACAATCTACCGCAGACCATCTACGATTTGCCAACCGGCACCGGGCAACTGTGCCGGATCAAGCCGCCAGTATGGCAGGACCCAATTCTGGATGACGACGAAAAAGTCATTGTGCCAGACTTCGAGTGGACGGACATGAGATTGAAGCGGCAGACTACCCCGTGTCTGTCGCTCGTGCCATTTTACAAAGGAGTTGAACTGGAGTTAGAACCTGTCAAGCAATTTCAGACTGATGAACGGCATAGAGTATACCACCTCCCGCAGTACATTGCGCCCGAACTACTTACATTTGTGCCAATGGAAACACCGGAAATCAGTTTTGAGAATGCGCGATGGCTTCCGAACAGACAGATCAAGAGCATAGACAGGTTTTTGTTGCAGCAAGACCTGGGTCAAAACCCAGTATTCGTGCTCGATGCCGCTGGTTCGATGTCGGGCGACAGATGGCAGTCACTGCTGTCGAACATGCTAGATCTTTTCTCGGAAGATGGCCTCGTCCGGTATTTCACGTCCTCTTTCGATATCTTGGTGACTCAGAACAGCAACGTCTACAGCTTCAGCGGCGGTGCAGGCCCCCGTCGCCAACTGACCTCCAGTTCAGACTTTTCATGTGAGTGCGCCCGCAGCTGGCTGTTACAGTGGGTTCCTGGAGGCAATGCAGACATGATGGCAGCAATAATCTCTGCGCTTGAGTGCCAGCCATCTGAAATTCACATCATCACAGACAAACATCCTGAAAGAAGCCAGCCCATACTAGAGCTTATTCGCAAAAGATGCAGGGATGGTGGATCAAGTGATGATGACCGCCCGCGTGTGAATTGTGTTGCGTTTGAAGCCCATCGACCGGCATGTCGCTTTTTGCATCGCATGGCCCAGATGACAGGGGGTTCATATCGGGAGTTTAAATTGCATGTGGCTGCTTGTCCCTTGATGAGACAGAGTGCGTCTGTGTTGGGCATGAGAATAAGTGGAGACACTAAACACGTTGACGATGTAGAGGACAAAGAGCTTGGAATGGCGAAGATATTTTGGAACAAGGTAAAAGATGCGCTACTCCGCAATGGAATCATAGCTTGGATGTTGGACACTGACAAGAGCTCGAATGGGATTCTCCCCACCCGGGATGTCGTGAGGAATGTCAAGTCGTTGCTTGAGAAGGCCGGGATGTCTTCCGGAGAAATGGCTGAGATGTTCCTAACCGAAGACGACTTCGGCGAGGACGAAGATATAGATATACGTGACCTCGTACGAGCAGTGGTCATCGACGGCTACACCAAGACACCGCACGACAAACCGCAGCCGCCCGTGAGATTCTTTGGTCTCAGCCCAAAAACTCGGGAAGTTATCATTCAAAATTCAGACGTCCTGCTGCAATTTTTCCGGCAGGTTGACGACGACGGAGGAGAAGAAGCGCTATGTCTCCTACCGAGAGACGTTGTAAAAGCACTCGATGCCTTCAATGCCGAACACAAACTTGGCATCTCAGAGGTTGAGCTGGTCAAATGTTCTTTCCTTGTTATGCCCAGCGACGATGGAAGAATCGACTGTAACGAGTTGCTGAGCTTTTTTGACAAGGACGCTGCCAAGCGCGCAGCCCGTGTGCAGCAGCAGAGCGAATTGCGCAAGAAAATGTCCCATAATAAGGAGGAGTGCGAATGTGTCAAGTCTACCACGTACTCAGATGATTCTCTGATCCATTTTCTGACGCCGGAGGAGCAGCACGAGCGCATGGAGCATATTCGCAGAGAGGAGAACGAGTATTTGGCCAAAAAGCAGAGGATCGAGGCAGAAATCCGAGAAAAGAATGACAGGCAACGACTCGAAGTTGAGGCTGCAAACGAGGCTTCTCTACGGGAGGCCCAACAAGACCACGAGCGCCGGCTCAAAGAATTTCACGACAATCTCGACGAGCAGGTTCGTAAGGACCGTGATGCATTTTTTGAGAGACATGCTGCTAAGCCAACAGCACGGAATACGTCTCGCGTCCTCAAGAATGCGTATGACATTCTCAGGCTGAATGTGTCTGAAGGGAATAGACCGGGCGGTGTGCCACCATGGACTGTCGAGGAGCTGCTCCACATATTTGCGGATCCCTTGTCGTTGATAGATGAACGTGTAAAACGCGAAGCTCTCGAGGAGAGGACAAAAGCCCATGCAGATGCTCTCGAGAAGATGGGCGGCACTCGCACAGTTCCGAATATTTTGGAATTCAACACAAAGACACTGCACGCGACACTTTCCAACGGGGAGGGAATGGGGAGAACGGGACTGCTTCACGATGTGAGGGACTGTCCAATATGTTCACTCGCGGTGCCGCTGAGTGCAGAAACTAACATCGAAGACCAAGAGTGGCATATGGTGGACGTCAAATTGATGTTTCCACATTTCAACGACGAGATGATGGTGCCTGAAATTGCGTATTCTGTCCAAAAGGCTCTGGCCCGTGTCTTCATTCAGGGCGATTTTTTCGTCCAGACTACTGACGTGGAACTGTACAAGCTCACAAACACCAAGCCAGGACCTGTAGAGGCATACAACGGCATGAAATTCAAGCTACAGGTCCAATGTCTCATTTTCATGCATTCTGGGCTGGACAAGTGCCGGCACGCAGTCCAGCGCTTCGATACGTTTCTCAAGGCCGGAGAGCTCGGTAAGACCCTCGAGCATGCTGGATTCCCAATGAAGCTCCTCAGGAAGGGCAAAGTAGAATTCGACAAACCAAAAGTGTCACACCGCCCCGTCAACCAAGAACGAGTGGAGAGTGTAAAAGTGTCATTAGATCAGTACGAAGCTGAGTGGAATGAATACGTGCGTGCTCTGGAAGTAGAAGATGCCCGGCAGAAGGAGGCTGATGAGGAAAGACTGGCGATGCACAAGCGTCTGTGCACTGCTGCAGAGAGAGAGAATTACCGACGACTTGCTGTAAAGAAGAGGCGACTGCAGAAAGAGCACAAAATTTTGTTGCGGAGCATCAATGACCAGAACCAGGCTCGACTCAAAAAATATCAGGCGCTCCTTAAAAAAGAAAACAAAGTGCTCAATGACGAGGAGCGAGCGAAACACGCGGCAAAACAGGCGGCAGCCGAAAAGCTCTTCAACCATGACTTTGACCAAGTGGCAGAAAATAACAAAATGGCAAAGCATGAATGGGAGCAGCTCAAGGAGTATAATGCTAACTATCACAAGGAAAAATCACGCTTGGCGATGGCAAAGCGAGACGCGTATAAGGTGTGGCAGGCAGAGAACAAAGCGGTGAAGTTTGGCAACGATGCCATGCTGAAGGTATGCGTGTTTGCGTGTGTGCGTGTACGCGCGAGCGTATACAAATCGATGTGTTGCAGAGAAGCATTTTTCGTGTTTGACACACAACGAGTGATCGATGGTCAAATGGTAAAACACTTTTTTTCAACAGGCTGCGCAAGATGAGTATGACAAGGTAGAGGCGCTTTGGATAAAGAAGTTTCAAGAGACGGCCAATTATTCAAAAAAAGTGCATACAGAGCTGAAGGCGTTCGTAGACCACCGACATGAAGAAGCGCGCAAAAAAGCGTTTGGTAAACACCAGTACCTGTACAGCGGGCAGGAGAAGGCCAATGATATGTTGCTGGAAGGTGAGAAATGCTGATAAATCCGTTACAGCTATCAGAATCAGCATGCGCTGGCGTGCCAGACTCCACCTTATTACCAAAAATCATTTTTTTTTTGTGTGTGAGTGATACCCAATCACGCTGCATCGATATGCACCCTACCTGGGAATTATTGCTTTTCTTGCTCACTTTTCTTGTGTGGACACCCAGTGTCGAAAGCACTTTACTTGCAAACGAAGCGCGACATTGAAAACGCCAATTATGAGACCGAGAAAAAGTACAGGAAAAAGTGCAACGAAGTTGCAAGCATCAATCGCGAGCGTGAACAGGAAGTTTTGCGCTCCAAAATGGATGCAAAGGACCACAACAAAGCCGAGATCGATCGGTGCAATCAGCTGTTTGACGAACAGTATCAAATGATCGTACGCCTCAACGAACAGATCCGGCACGCCTTGAATGCAGATAACCTAAAGCTCATCGGTGTATTATTCTTGTCATCTTTTTTTGGTGTGCTGTGGTGCCGTCTCTCATGCTCCGACCCCTACGCGTGTGACTTTTTCTTTCCGAACAGAGGAAATCAAGCGAGACAACATTTTCCAGATCGACTATAATCGCGAAAAGTACCTCAAGTATTACAAGCGCGACATGGAACACAACGAGACAGTAAGCACAATAATGAAGCAGACCGCCGAGATCCGAGAACAGGTTGCTGATTCTTACTGAGTAAATGGCAATGCTGCGTTGATACATGTGCTTGCGGAATACCACCAATGACTCCGTGCCTGAACGTTGCGTCATAGTTGGTCGCCTGTCGTCGATTTCTCAATGTGATAAAACGACATTTCTCGGAACGCATGAAGAAAGCCGGAATACCCTACGATGATCCAGAACGCAACGAAATTGCAAGTTGCGAGCAGGTCAGCATCTCAGCCACCTGCTAGTACAGCGTAGTGTCTGCACGTTGCGTTCGTTTAGCTGAGACGCGCGGACGACGCGCTTGCACATGTGACCACCGCACGAATGTCGGAAGCATGGTGCCTTGGGGTGCACGGCTCTGATAGACCAACCTTCGTAAATTGCAGGTGTCAGAAGTGGTAAAATCAAGTGCCGCCAAAGTCTTCTCCAGTTGGTAAGGATCAATCAGAGCAAACCCGTGTCACGAATTACGAAATGTGCAACATGGTGAAGATTGTCCTGATATCGATTGTCTGCCGATGACACGCGCACATCCAACACCGCCTACTGAGATGTTTAGGGAGCACGAATAGCGTCATTTTGCTGGCTGCATGAGTCATGACAATTCTGTGCAAAATTAAATACAACAAGGTGGCACGAAGGCGGACCCACGGAGCAGCTCATCATCTTCTGCCGCATGGATCCTGAAATTGAAGTCGAGCACCGCAAACGACTTGAGCATCGGGATGATCATTCACACGAAGGCCGAGATGCTGAAAGACCCAAGGGCCGCACCAGCGCAGTGCTCGTCTGCGCGCAGCAGGGAGACGACGAAGATGGCGAGATGACACCACCAACTCGCAATACTGGACTACGCTTTTCGACACCGAGACCTCCCAAAAGGCTCACAAACAGCGAGGGCAGCAAGAGACGTCCTGCATCAGCGCGCAGGTATGTCTTGGATGCACAGTCCATCCTGACCAGCACCGCTGCTCTAACAGGAGGGGTTGACGAGATGGCAGGGCAAACGAGCGTGAAGATGCTGAGGGATTGAAGCGGTTTATGAGTCCAATGCGACGGCGCGTGCCAGAAGGCAAGGATCGATACTGGAGAATGTTTGAGCAGGTCAAATCGTAGCAAGATAGGGTCCGTGTCTTGAGATCTGCTGCGCAGAAATTCTATGAATCTAGGGATGTGACATTATGCCATGATGCGCGAGCAGAACATTCTGCACAAGCCTTATGCACCGCCAAAAGGCTCGCCGTTGGAGCAGAAACCCACCATTACCCCTCGCAAGGAAGAGGTGAAGGAAGCGCCTCCGCCAAAGATAAAGCCCATGCACCTCATGTCGTGGGATGAGAGGATGAAGGTAGAATCTCTACGCTTCCACCCGATGCATCCGATCATCATTTCTAGTGTGCTGCTGGGCCAGTGCGATGACGAGACGATTTGCTCAGGAACTTGAACGTCAAAAAAAGTTGAAGGAGAAGCCAGAGAAGAAGGAGCCACCCAAGCCACCACCGCCAAAAGACCCTGGCGACGACTGGACGCCCATGCATGGTATCCGCAACCCTACTACTTTGCCCTTCCTGAAGTGGTACTGTGTGAATTGGCATTTGACGTTCGAATGTTGCTGACAGACATCTTCGACGGCGAGGATCCCTCTGATCAGCCTTGGAAGCAGCTCAAGCTGATGGGCACTCGTCCGAACTCAGCACGGCCGTTTGGCTCGGGTTCTCCCCGCAACTTCTTATGGAACGTGGCTGCAGGTTCCAAACTCTTGCCCGGCGGCTCAATCGGAACGCCGCAGGGGGTCGAAGCTCTCGAACTTGATAGCCATCTGGAGCGGATGCAGCTCGAGCGAGAAGAGCGGCAGGTACACCAGCACCAACCAATCACAGATATATATGACCTCGCTGTCTTCCCATCTGCGTGTGTTTGTTTTGCACCGCCACTTCAGGGTAGTCCATTGACCCTCCTCTTCCTTTTCTTATCCTATTTGCGCTTCGTGATGCACGCAGCGACGAATTGCAGCGCGCGAGGCGATGAACAAAAAGGTCGACGGCGAAATCAAGATTGAAGCTGAAGCCCCGGCACCCTCAGAAGGTGGCTCGTGCCCTCTTATTCATGCCGACTCTGCACTCCGTCATGGCGGCCCTGCAATGTGTTCCTGCGTCCTTCCCGATCTAGCCCACAAGATGCGCCTTTCCTTCTCCCGCTTTCCTCTCTTGCTCCTGATGTCCAGACGGCATGTGTGTGCTGGCGCAAACTCACGGTCTTGCGCCCGCATCAACACCACACTGGTGCGAAAACAGACCCTCGGAAGGCGCTGATACCAACAGACATATTTTTGGAGGCGCTGCTGGCGGCTTTCCAGCACATGGGCGTGGAATTCGACAAAAGCTCAAAGGGCGCCAACATGCGCATCACAGAAGGCGACGCCATTATCCCCATGCTTCCTGCAGGTTTCTGCTCCATTTTTATTGCGTACGCTGTTGGATGCTCAGGCGATCCATATCCTCAATGTTCAACAGTACTTGCTAAGCATTTTTACTCACTCGTGCGTGTGTCTCCTCGTGACGTCGCTCCACCAGATTATCAACCCAATCGGCATGTCCCCGACGATGGGCACCTAGTGCCGACAGACGGACGGCGGCTGCTTGTTCCAAAGGCCGTTCAGCATGTTGGTGTCTTCGCCGCACACAAGGTAAGCACACAGTGTAGCGCATGGCCTCATCTCACACGAACTAATCATGATTGGTATTGCGCTAGCCTGAGTGCTCAGTTGCTTTGCTGCCCGCTGGCAGGCTGTGGCAAGTACCGGCATGGCTGCGGCAATCTTATTATTTGCTCACGCGTTGGCCATTTCCCGCTTTCCCTCCTTTCTTTACCACCCTGGCAGCATCGTCCGAACCAGACCGCTTTCAGGGGGGTGCATGGTAGGTGGGACCCCGCTCCAACGGAACCATCCCGGGAGCACCAAGCACTTTGGAAAACTCAGCTCTATCCGTGAGTCAGGCCACCACTACCTTGGCCGTGTAATTATGAGAGGGTAGAGTAATCTTTCAGATGGCGGTTCACCGACAACCTTTGTAAATTCATGTACATTCATTGCAGTCACAGTGTGATTAAAATCTAGTTAAAGAACTAGATTCTAAGGAGCACGTAGTGTCGTGTGCGCCTTGAGCGGGCGCAGTCTTGCAAATCGAAGCAGCGTCGGCGCCTGTTTTCGCAACGGTCGGTAGGCACATGGAGTAGATCGGGGAAGTAGACACGGCAAAGCAGGCAAAGGTGTTGGTCAGCGCAGACACCAACATGAGGCTACAGGCACGCGCCAAAGATACGCTTATAGAGCACATAGCGGCACAAACAGGCGCACTCGAATCAGAACCAAGTAGTAATCACTCAACAGTCATTCCCGAAAGATGGTGTTTTTGGTTAAGTGGATGTCATCATATCAAAGCGCTTTCCTGCTGCCGCTGCCGCCACGCTATGGCGTGCCTACGTATTCGCGCGCACACAGCAGCAACCTAACCTGAGCGGAGAAGCGACCACCCATTACAGCGGCGAGCCATCAACGCGTAGCACGAGCACCGCTCGAGGCAGCCGTTGCACAAAGCTCCTGCTCGACACAACGCGCCGGCGACGACCATGCAACATGCATCTTTCATGCAACATGCATCTTTCATGCCGCATCCATCTTTCATGCCCCATTCGCCGCGACTCAGCCCACGAGTGCTCGGTGTCCATCGTCCCCGCCCCTACACGCCACCTGGCAAAAACACACATCACGCCCGCACGTCAGCGCACGTCCGACAGTACACCAGCCAGCACGCAACCGACCCCTCCCTATACATCACATCGCTACATTCCCCACTCCTGCAGCGAAAGGCAGCGAATATCCCGCCGTTGAACGGTCCAGTCTCTCAGGAGCTATCGAGACCAGTGAAGACCGACGGGCCAAGGCAGGTCTAGGACAAGTGGTCGGAGCGCTGAGCAGGAGAGCTGCTCACCACTGTAGCAAATCTCGTCCGTTTCGCAGGCAAGACACCGGCACACACACAAAAGGACACAGGCACCGACAAAGATTTCACGGCAGACAGGAACAGCCAAATATCCCGCCGCAGCACAACCCAGATTAGGGTTTAGGGTCTAGGATATCCCGTCGCAGCACAAACCAGCGCCTCAGGAGACATCGGCTGCCGGCTGAAAAGCGACGAGCCTGTGCTCTCTTGCACCTCTCCCATGTCCGCTTTCGCCATAGCAAGCGAAAGCAGGGTTACAACACCGGGGCGTGCTTGTTCCTTGTTCCTCCCAAGCTGTACAGCTGCACTGCAAGTTGTACAGCTGCGTGTTCCTACACATTACCCTAGCCGAGACTCGCCCCCTTCTCCCACGGCGCCTCATCACCTGGGCAGCTATTGCACTGCAGTAGGGAGCAGCGACGATCGAATTGTCCCCTTCTCAAGTCAAGTCGCTTGTTCTGAGGCGGCCCAGGTCGAGCAGCGCCAACACCAGAGGCCGCCGACACCGCCGCCGCCATCCGCCGTCTCTGCGCAGCACATCCCGAGCACGCCGCCCCCGCATGTCAGAGCGCGTTGCTACTACACCCGCAGGCGAGGGCGGGCCCGTCCTTGCGTGGTAGCAAGAGGGTGCGTTGGCGTCATAAATTATTAATCTTACAGTTTCGAGTCACGTATGAGGAACGTGTACGAGGAATTCGTGTTAATCATCCGCCAACACACAGCGGCTGTCTCACACTCGAGTATGAGACAGCACACGAACGACGCAAGGCACGCGGGGGCAGCGACCGCGCGCATGCACTCTGGGACTCGCGACTGTCACTGGCACGGACGCCAGGATCTAGCAGGAACACCAAGACTGCACCCGATAAGAGCGGGGCCTTCAAACTATTTCCAGCCACTGTCTCTAGCATTCGAAACGACCAAGGACCACCATTTGGCAGTAACAACCTTGCGGTAACAACCACCCGGCGGAATTGGAGATACAGAATGCAATGTGCGGTGGGCAAAACGGTGGCGCTGTGTGCGCGTGTGCGTGCGAGCACGCGCAGTGTATGCTGCTCTGTCCAGTGTACACACCTCCCGCACGCACACCCCACCGCGCTGCTGCTCAGGCCGGGAAGCACCGCAGCGACCCGGGCGATTGTTGCGTGCTCCTGCCAGACCATTACGTACTGCCCGTCAGCGACGACATGGACACGCGGTGCCGCCACGCGACGGGGGGGGGGCAGGGGGCCCGAATGTCGGGGGGATCTCAGTGCGCCGGTGAAGACAGTTGTATCGTCACAGTCAGTCTGACACGCTGTGTAGAAGTGCAATGGGTTATCATCATAGAACCGCCCGCCCAGCCGCCTTAACATCGGAACCTGCCGCCACGCCGCGGCTGTGGCCGGTTCTTCGCAGTGCTCGCATAGCGCACGCGGGGGCGGTCGCACGCGCGCACCTGGCGGCGAGCGGCGGCGGCGGCAGACGCGTCGGCCCCGGCAACGATGCTGGTCGCCGGCCCCGCACTGCCAGGAGTTGCCGCGCCGCCTGCCCCCCCCGATCCGCACCCTGCCGCTTCGTCCTCACAGCGCAGCAGCAGGTCCTTGCACGTGCCGCTGCAGCTGTGGTGCCCGGCGGCAACAAACTTTCGCGTGGAGACCCCCTGCAGGGGTCTCTGCACGGGGTCTCCACGCGAAAGTTTTTTGCCGAAAACGATTGCGCGTTTCGCGAGCTTCCATGGTGACGCGCAAGCATCTTCTGGCGCTGGCGCTGGGCGCGGCGTCGGGCGCCGAGGCGTTTGCGCCGACCGCACTGCGCCTACCCGCAACGACAGCCGGGTGCGTGCAGCGAACGCGTCGTTGCGTGGTGCACGCGCATGTCAACCGAGCCGCTGCTCCGCTGTCGCGCAGGCACCGCTGTCGCCCCCACACCTGCGGACCCTATCCCGCACACCTGACGGCGTCTACTTCCCGGGTGCCTGTCCCGACATCCGATATGATGCAGGCGTGCATGTGCGCCGCAACCGGCCCTGGCCCTCTCCATGTCGGACGAGGCGACACCTTCGCGCCGCCAGCTCCTCAGCGGTATGTCTCATGCATCTGAGCAGAGGACAGCCGGCGTGAGTCGCCGTAGTTGGCGCAGCCGATGCCCGCGCCCGCATGCTTGCAGCTGCACGTGCACATAAACACCGGCAGCTTTAAAGCGCATCCCCCCGTGCCCTCTGTTGCCGAATTCGCTTCGCCATCCCTGTCTTGCTAGAACCACCACCGCGTACCGAGTGTTGGCATTCTCACGGTGGTTGACGTCTTTTGCATGCGGGGCTCGGATGCAGGCGTGAGCGCTGCAGTGGTGGCGGCTGCCGTGCGGATAAACCCCGCCTCTGCAGAAGATGCTCCTGAGAGTGAAGTTGGCACGGAGGGCACCACCGAGTCGGGCGTCAAGTACAAGATCATCAGGGCGACCACGGCGCCGGGCAACAAATTCGGCATTGTTGAAACGGCGAAAAAGGGCGATTTTGTTATCCTCACGCTCAAAGCCACGGGCGCTGACGGCAGCGTGATCATGGACACGACGCAAACCGGACAGGGCTTTGCCGTTGAGCTCGGCAAGAATAAGACTATCCTCGGCCTCGAGGAAGGCGTGCAGGGGATGAAGGCTGGCGAAACTCGCATCCTCTCTATCCCTGCTGGACCGCTTACTGATCCCATCAAGCAAGACGTGCAGGTGTGACTTCTCTCAGCCTCGCAGCCTCTTTGTGTGTATGTGTTGCCGGCGTGCTCGATGCACGCCAGTATGTACTCTCTCGCGCGCGCACGCTCGCGCACTCTCTCTTTCCGCTCCTCGTTCCCTCTCTGATCTATGCCTGCCCCGACCTTGGTTGCGTTTTGTCCGAACACCACTGTTCCTAACTTGCGAACCGCGCAACACGTTGCCCTTCCCGCGCCTTGGCCTCGCTTTCGTAGGTGGAGGTGACGTACGAGCGTAAGTCAAACTTGTTCAAGATATTTGGTGCATAATCCTGTTCTCTCCCTCTTGCTCCTGCAGTCCCTCTCTCGAATGCTCCCTCTCTTGCTTGCTCCTCGTTCCCTCTCTTCCTCCCCCCCACCCCCTCGCTTCACCGCATCCTCGTACGGTACACTCCCCGCCTCTTCAATCCCCTGCTGCTCCACTGAAGGTCTGTGCGTGAACATACGGGTATTTAACCGTGTATCATAACGCGGGCTCTGTAAATAAACTTCTTCTGTGTTTTTCCACCGAGGACAAGAGCTGGTGTCAACTAAAGCTAAACCTCAAATACCGGTACGTGTCACTTGACCTTGGGACGAGGCGTGTGGAAGCAGTCACGGGACCCTGTTGATCCAATGTCGTTTACATAAAACAAAGAAACACACACGGTGTCGCTCCGTGTGAAGGGCAGTTCTAACAAGCTCGACGTGCCCTCTCTCTCCCTCTTTCACTTCGCTTCTCGTGTCTCTTTCTCTCGCTCCCTCTTGCCAAAGAGAGCGCGACAGAGGAAGAGAATGAGGGTTCTCTCGCTGGAGAGACAGATCAAGAGAGGGAGAGAGGGAGGGAGAAGCGGAGGTTGTTTGGCGTATTCATTTGATTCACAGGCGGAGGGAAATGCGGGTCTTGCCGGCCGCGCCGGCCTTGGGCTTTTCAATCTTTTCCACCACAACCTCGAGGCGCTGGCCGACCTGCAGCGCCGGC
>Ga0115006_10001739_pt1 | contig 13873 bp, 20 predicted proteins | sample ArcOceMetagenome_3_FD_88943 | JGI IMG/M metagenome (GOLD analysis project Ga0115006, IMG submission 88943) | Marine eukaryotic phytoplankton communities from Arctic Ocean - Arctic Ocean- Svalbard ARC20M Metagenome | ecosystem: Environmental > Aquatic > Marine > Oceanic | place: Arctic Ocean...
AGAACGAGCTAATGCAGCAGGCGGTAAGAGAAGAGATGCGCTGAAACAAGACATTCGAGACGTGGGCAGCAGACACAGAGACTGAAACAAACCCAGAGAGTCTCGGTAGCCGGACGCGCCCTTTGTTGCATAACGGCTTGTCGTAGCCGGAAAGAGTTTGGGGCTCGCAACTCGCGCCAACACCTCCTCCACCTGCACGATGGGCGAATAGATATTTGATGGGGAGCAGGTGTGTAAGGCGTGGGTCCGGGCGAGAGAAGGCAGAGACAATTCACCGCGTGTGAAGGAGATAATATAGGGCAGGAGTGTTGACTGGGACTGATCATCTATCCTTCTTGAACGGGGGTGCAGGAAAGACAGCCCGGGGGTGTGCGTTACGGTTGAGAAGACCAGATGTGGGTGTGGGAGAGAAGTGTGCGTCAAGTGTGTGTGGGTGCGGGTGGCAAGAGGGTTCCAGGGGATAGTGTGGGGTTGGCTGGCGGGGGCGGACAAGGGGGGGGCATGGTGTTGGAGGGCGCTGACTGCTGCGACTGGGAGCAGTTGCTGGCCATCGACGCAGCCGCCATTCGTAAACACTGGCACGTGCACACATGCCACACGTGGAACAACACACGATAGTATGCATGCCAACACGCGCACGCACGCACGCACGCGCCCCGGCACGCACGCACGCACGCACACACACACGCAGGCATGCTCGCACGCACGCACACACACACACGCACACGTACGCGCGTACACAAACGTGGGCACAAACGTCAGACTTGCACGCACAGGGGCACACAATTCTTGCAACATTACTTCCAGAGACAGAGAAGGGGGGGAAAGGGAGGGGGAGTAGTGTGAGACGGCAGCATAGCCCTATATTCTGTCTTGGGGGGGGAAAGGGGAGGGGGTTGTGTCAGAAGGCTCAGCCCTTGTTCTGTGTTGGCGTCTTTCTGGGTCTGCAGCACCTTGTACTGCTTGGAGACACCGCTGCACACACAGACACGCAAGTCTGCATACATGACGCCTGAATTTAGGGTGCACACCTGCGTACATGGCGGCAAGGGCCCGCGCCGAGAAGAAGCCGTTGGAGCTCGGCAGGCACACGCTGCTCCAAAGTCTGGAGTTGGCCACCACAGCCATGGTGCTCGCATCACACGCCGCCTGAGCCCGCATGCCCACGTGCCCACGGGCAAGGGCGGGCACATGCGCGCTCAGTCAGGGATACACACGCATACACACACACACACACACACACACACACACACACACACACACACACACACCATGCATCCCCCGCCTCTGTCCTGCCCCGCCTTTGAGGTCCTAGCAGTCGCGAATGAGACTGAAAGCCGGACGCGCACCACTTCACACTCATACCTGAAATCTCTCCTCCTCTGTAAGCCCCAGCACTACGGGGACCTGGGCTGTCTGGCAGACTATCCTGGAACGCTCTCGGGGCGGCAGGCACCCCAGAAACATTTCCCCCTCATAGCCAAGGCGCTTGGCAATGTCTGCGAGACCGACAGAGGCAAGTGAGAGCGATGCATAGGGAGAGAGGGGGGTGGGGGGCGCGGGGGGGGGAAGAGCGCGCGGGTGAGACAGAGAGAGAGCAAATTTGAGAGAGCGCGCGAAAGCGCGCGAGAAGGTGTCGCAGGCGGGTTGATGAGGACAAGCAGGAGCGGTCGTGTGGCACACCTTCCGACACGACTTGGCGAATGTGCCGTCGCTGTCCGTCAGCACGCTCAACGATGCCGCCCACAATCCACGAGTACGACATGGGGTGGTAGGAGGCCCGCGCCCCTGGCTCCCACTCGGGCTCGTACTCCTCTACCCACCGGATCCCTGCTTCCCAGTGCCGGCGCCAGCCCCCGCGCACCGCGTCGAGCGCCTGCGACGCCAGCGGCGGGTGCTCGGGCATGCCCCCCCGGTACCCGGCGGCCGCGGCGATCGTGGTGTCGCCCTTGCCGCGCCTGCCGCCGCCGCGCGCGAAGCCGGGCCACACTCGGGTGACCCGATCGTCAAAGGAGACTCCCTCCCGCGCAGCCACGATGCACAGGGCCGTCGACGCCACGCCCTTTGCGACGGACCAGGGATGGAAGAGCGACGTCTCGGCCACGGGGCGTGCCGTGCGCGCGCAACAACCGCCCCAAACCGACACGAGCGGCCGCCCGCGCACCCGGGCCGCGACCTGGATGCCCGAGCTCAGCAGGCCGTCGGCCACCAGCGCGCGCACCTCGCGCACAACCGCGGCTGTATGCAGGTGCGTGTATGGTATATGCATGGTGTGTGTGTGTGTGTGCATGTGTGTGTGTGCATGCGCGCGCGCGCGCACGCGCACATGCACATGCGCATGCACACGCACATGCACACGCGCATGCACACGTGCATACACACGCGCATGCACGACATACATGGTCGTGCCTTCGCACACCCACACGCTGCGCATATAGCCACACGCTGCGCATATAGCGTGTGTGCGCGCGTGAACAAACATGCACGCACGCACACTGAGACCCGAGGCTTCCGCGTTGATGCCGCCGTCTGTTTGTGCGTGCACCGCCCCGTGCCGGAGCAGCGAGCCGGCCGGGGGCGCGGTGCTGCGGCGGAGAAGCGCCGTCGTCACCAGGCGCATCCCCACTGACCTCTCCGGGGAGAGAGGGAGAATGCTCTGCACGAACTCACCGGCGCACGTCCCACATGTACTAGGAACCGTGACGTACAAAGGTACCACGGGCCCTCTCTGCCCTATCAGCATCGCATGCCGGTGTAGACGAGAAGGGGGGCAGAGCGTGTGGCCGAGCCGGGCCCGCCACGGGCACGGCGCTGGTGGTCTGCTGTGGCGGGACGTCCGTGCGCAGTGTCCTGGGCGCAGTGCGGCGGCCGCCGTGTGCCGCGCACACCCTGCGCGGCGTGCCACAAGCGCACTTGGCCTACAGAGGATTTTTTAGGTGGCCGCCACCGTCGACCACCGCGGCCCGGCGGGCGCGGATCTGCGCGCATCAGTGGCCTGCCCTTCGCGTAAGCACAATAGAGGGCGGGTTGCGACCCCGCAGCGGTCCTTTCCGTCGCGCCCAGAGGTGCCTGTCTGTGCTGTAAACGCTCTCGCTGTGCGAAATGGCTCTTCATGCTGGAAGGCGAGTTCACGGCGAAGCTGGCAGCCCGGAACGCGCATACTGCGCCAAGCTTGCCCCCTAGTGGGGCATGACGGGCTGGGCATGCTATGGCGTGCTGCACTTTGTGTGGCTGCGTGCGGCGCGCGGCACTTGCGCCCTGAAACGAGGCCACCGGGTGTGACGGCTGATTTTTTTCGTGTGTGGTGGACGCAGCCCGCCGTCGCGTCGTCCAAACGCGCACGGGAAAGATGGCCGAGGTATGTGATGACTCTACGGCACTGTGGGATCCCTTGCGGGAGCAAGATTGGGAGAGCCTGGGCATCGTCGCGCAGGACAACCTTGACCCCGACGGCGGACTGGGCTGGGACTGTGTATCATTGTCGGGCGATTCTGAAATGACCTCGGCTCCGCCGTCGGGTAGTATTGATTTGGACCCACAGGATTTCGACACGGGCGCCCATCGCCATTCAAAGGTGGCCACCCCATCAGTTGCCTCGCCCAAAACACTTTTGTGCTCTCGTGTGGACGTGGAAATTGACCGCAGAGAAAGAGTTGGACGGTTGCGGATATGGAAGCCACGGCGCTATGCCTGCAGAGACACGAGCCCTTGACGTCCCTGGGTCATTTGTGCAGGTATGTTTGCAGTTTACGAGCCCAGTGTGCTCGGCGGAGGGCTACTCCCTGGAGGAGTCTCCCTGGGCATTTGAATCCGCTCGCACAGGACACAACCAGCCAGAAGCGCACTGCTCATCATCTGCAATGGGTAGACAACCTGCGGGCGTGCCTCAGGGGTCCGGCGCTCCATTTGGAGCCGCGCGCGGTGGCATGGTGTCGGATCAAGGCTCAGGTGCTGATTCTTTCAACTCGCGCTTCCAGCTTTCGCAGGCACCTGGGCCTGAGGGATCCAAGGGGTGGGGTAAGAAGCAGGGCGGGGGCGCAGGGCGGGTTTCGAAGGGCGGGGCAAATGGCACGAATCCAGGTGCTATGAGACTGTCAATACCTGGCTCGAGAGTGGGTGGGGATACACGCATCAAGGGCGAGGACCACGCATCTTCTCTGCAGCTACACGAGGCTGGTCTTGATCAACTCGTAGCCGCGGGCAAGGCGAGTGCGCAGGAGAAAACTGGCCTGTTTGCCGTGCATCTGCTCGTGACAGCCATTGCAGAGGGCAAGATCCTGGCCACAGCCAACCCTAAGGTGATCTACGTGCTGGTTCCTGTACTAGAGTAGCCTCTGTGATGATCGTGTGTCGAACAGTGCTAGCTCATGTCGCTTTGTGCCATCAGTGGTTGCGAGGAATGGTAGGTGACTGTGAGTGGATGCGCACGCCAGGGCCTGAACGTGCTGGAGCAAGTGCGGCGCAAGGTTTCCAAAGAGCAGAACACAGTGGTGCAAATGTCGGTCGAGGGCGCGGTGGATTTGAAGATGCGGGTCTTCGTGGCCAACAGCGTCGAGGCCAAAGCCGTCTGGGACTACATCTCGGCGCACCCGCATCAGGTGCCAGCTCCGTTTGTAGTGCTCGCCAGGGATCTGCACATGGCAGTATCCTACGAGTCCACCTGCGTCAATCCGTCGCAAGCCAGCGTCGCCGACAGGCTGCGCAAGCAGATTAAGACCCACGCTGTCAAGGTGCTGCGGGAAGCCATTGCGGACAAGTCATGCGCCATCACCACCGCGATGCTGCGGGGCTACAGCGGGCCCATGGCGCCTGCCCAGGTGATCGAGTCGCTCGTCGACATGCGCAACATCAGCATGCCCGGGCACCCGGGCAAGCGCTGCATTCTGCTGCCAGCCAAAAACAAGGCTGCGCGCGATGAGGGCAGGGCTTCAGGTGGCAGCGACAAGACAAACCAGTCGTCGCCTCGCCCTGCAGCGCCTCGATCTGGCGGCAGCTACTCGAGCGCTAGCTTTACCAGCACCACGTCGCGCGAGACGGCGCTCTATCCCTCTCTCCAAATCCCCCTCACCCCAGCCTCTCCCGACACCTCTGTGCCTTCTACGCCGGGAACCCTGGGGGGGGATGACGCAGACGGCACGTGGGAGTCGTCGCGACTGACGGCGCACTTCCCCGTGAATCTATTCGTGACGGCAATTGCCGACGGGCACATGGCCTGTGACACGCAGCCCAAGGTGCAGGACCGTCTTGCTCACATTGTTCGCAAGGTGCCAAAGGAGCAGAACACTTGTGTTGAGGTGCGCCCCTGCCTCTCGACATGGCCCGCCTGCCCTCGCTCGTTTTGCACCCTCCTTCTCTCCCTGCGCCCTCTCCTGCCCCTCCGGTGTCTCCTCGCCCTCGGTCTTGCTGTGGCAGAAGACGCTAATGGATCGCTCGAGACTGACTATTCTCTCTTGTGACAGGTGGCGGAAGGTGGTACCATAGACCTGAAGATGCGTGTGTTTGTGGTCAATTCAGAGGACGCAAAGGCGGTGGGCGAGTACATCAAGGCGCACCTGGACCAAGTGCCCGCGCCGTTTGTCGTGCTTGCCCAGCACCTCTCCATGGCCGTGCTATACAACCCACAGACACTGGATCTGTCGGATGGCTCGGTAGCGGATCGCCTTCGCAAGCAGGTTGCATCCTTGCCTCGTGCGTGTGTGAACGCGCGCTGCCTGCCTGGCTGTCTTTGGTGCGTTTTGCTTGGGGCAACCTGACGGTGACTGTGGCAAGCGCAGGCCAAAACTCGAGCGGTCAAAGTCTTGCGAGAGGCCATTGGCCAAAGCGGCGTGGGCCTCACGCAGCACATGCTGCGCGGACACTGCGGTGCTATGCACCCAGCTGAGCGCCTCGCGGACTGGCTTCTCTCCAGAACGCAGCCGCTCGATGGGGACCCCAACAATCGGGTAGGAGTGTGTATGTGTGATTGGTGTTTGTGTGCCTTGCACGGCGGGTGTGTACAGCTCTGCACGCAGGGTGGTATGGGCTTTTGTCTCGAGCCCCGGTCCTACATTTAGAGCTTATAAGTGTGTGCCAGGGCGCCAGTGTTACGTTATTACGTATACTGGGCGGCCGCCCGCGACGCATGCCTGGGCGATGTGTGATGGTGTCGATACTGAGACACTGCGCACTCGTGCACCCCGTGTGTGGCAGTGTATAGTGTTCGCAGCGCGCAACAAGGGAGGCAGCATGCCGTGCTCGCCTCGCAAGCGAAATGCGCCCGAGTCGCCCCGGGGCGCGCTGTCGCCGAAGCGGCAGTCAGGGTTGGCGGATTTGGCAGGGCTTGAAAGGTCGGCAAGCGAAAGTGAGCAGGCATCAGCTAGTGGCTCTCGGTCGCTGTCTCCCATGTCTGGCGCGGCAGCAGCGCAGATGCCAACGGCAGCAGGTGCCAGTGCTTCATTATGCCAGTGCTTCATTATGCGGCTCTTCCCATGCTATGAGGCTCTGAACCACGCATGTGTGTGAGCTTTCTTGCATGCTGGGGCGTGGTCGTCTGCTGTTGCTCACGATGCTTCTGTGCGGCAGCAGCGCCACGACAGCCTGGCTCGCGGGGGGGGGGCGGTGGTCGAAAAGGCGGAGGGAGTTCAGCCTCGCATCTGCATCGCAACATGCTCGACAAAGCGCTCCACAAGAAGATCAAAGGCATGGACGCAACCTCGTCGCCTATGACGTCGCCGGGGCCGCTCTCCGTGCCTTCTCCCATGCATCCGTCGCCGGACATGCATGCGCACGCCATGGCTCACGCGCACGCGCACGCTCACGCTCACGCACACGCGCACATGGCCCACATGCACGGTGCACCGCACCCCATGCACGGAGCACCGCCTGGTGTCCTGGGCCCGATGGCGCCTGGTATGGGGATGGGAATGCCCATGGTCTATCCCAGTCTGCTTCCGCCAGGCTATGCGGTGCCACAGCCTCCTCACCAGCCTCACTCGCGTTAGATGGAGGGCGTTGCTAGAGAAAGACGCTCGTTGCCGTTGCGAGTGAGGTTCATTCGATCGTGGACGTGACGGCATGCAGCAAGTTGGGGCTGACATGGGGCGGTATTGAGGTATGAGGCAAAAGTGCAGAGACGTGTTTCGTAGTTCGCCCGCCTGTCAGATTGCGAGATCCACATCCAAGGCGCACATATATGGTCCTAAAATGGGATGGACCTTGACGAAGACAGCACGCACACCGACCTCGCGCATGCACTCCTAAAGATTCATGACATTTCAAGCGTATTTTTTAAAGAATTCTGAAGGATTGGACCATTTTATCCGAGGGCATACAATGGCTTCGACCTCTTCCTCGCCAAAAACGGAGCACGTGCAATATCCCACTCCCCCTCTCGACCCCAATATCAATTTCATTTCATCTTCGCATGCTCAATTTCACCTCTACTTCATTCCCGCTCTCCTTAAACATTAAACGTGTATGATTGCGCAAGGGGATCGAGGGCAGCCTCGGCCTCGGCATCCGAAACGTCCTCAGAACCACCTGGCAACGGCGACATCATTCGCATTGACTCCCGTTTTCGTGCCAAGCTGCACACACACAGCGAAAAATCAGGTAGGCAGAGTGAGAGGGCGCGAGAGAAAATCAGAAATGCAAATCGCTCTGGTGTGCACAAGAGTCGTGTTCTTGTGTGTGCCACACGCACACACGCAACGGCTCAGTGCCAGAGCATGCACGTCGATCATCAGCCCGACCAGGCGTCCTCACCTCCACTCTCGCTCGAGCGTGCGAATGCGCATATCCTGATCTCGAATCTCCCGCTCCTTGGCCTTGATGTGACGATGTGCCGACGATACCAACTTGAGGACAGATTGCACTCTCTCTGTCAGGTCCACTGAAGAGGCTGTCCCCTGAGATGACACCTGCTCCCCGCTGCCGACCCCGCGCTCCCCGCGTGTACTCGCACTGTGCATATCGACAAAGTTCTCAGCTCCCAGCAAATTTTCCGCCTGCCCACCGCATACAGCAAATTACAGGCACATCCATGCACACACGCACTCGCAACTTTCGCACCCGGTACAAGCTCGGATAGTGCGCACATGTTTAGCATCCACGCGCGCGCATGTTGACAGGGTAGATGCCTCGACACACCTGTGCATGCAGGTCACAAATCATCGCGTGTAGCTCGGAGCCTTTGCCCCCCCCTGCGCCAGACTTAGCGGCAGCACCCGGATTCTCCTTGTCCTTGCCATTGGCCGCGCTGGACGCGCGAGCGTTGGAACTCATCGTGGCAAGTGGCCGCCGCTTGTGCGGCTCTCTCTCCCTCTCTCTATGTTTCGTGGTCTCGGTTGTGCGAGTTTCTTTTTCCCGCTGCTGCGAGGAGAATGTGCCCTGCAACGACAACGCGAGCACGCAAACAGCCTTTCATTCTGTCTCTGTCTCTGTCTGTCTCTGTCTGTCTCTCTCTGTCGCTGCGCACATACGCGCACAGCGATTCTGTCAGCACAAGACCAAGATGCTTGCACGTGCCTTCTTGCTTGTACCTGCACGACATGAGGACGCGAGCGCACCGGCTTCTTCGTCGCGTCCCCCTCGCCAGCGGACTGGATGTCTCCTCCTCCTCCATCTCCTCCATGGCTTCTCAAGGGTTTAAAGTCAAACTTGTCTACGGGAGCGGCCACGTCCGAGGGAGGTTTGTGCGGGGCCTTTGGCAAACAACGCATGAAAGCGAGAAGCCAAAAATTACACAGACACGCAGCCAAGGTCAGCACGCAACGACGTAGGCGCGCATGCGTCCGTACCACACATGTGCTTCCACGCCGCTTACGCCGCCTCAATCTTGCGCCGCGCAGCACGCCCTTCTCAGCCTCTCCCCAAACCCTAGACCTCAAATCCTAAACCCTCCCTCGCACTCACATGTGCTGCGAGATCAGACTGAAGACGGGCGACGTGCTCCAAAGCCTCATCACGCTCAGCAGACACGCGCAGGAGCTCTTGTCCTATCAGCTTCTCCTCCGCCTTCATTGCCTCCATTTCCACTAGCCACTCGCGTTTGTCTTTGTCACTTCTCCCAAGCTCCCACTGCAGATTTTTGACCTGACAGGGTACACGCACGGGCACACCATAGCGCGTGCACGTAAGCCATCCATGCATAGACAGTCGCAGGCATAAGTGCTACATGCTGTAATTTGCAACCGGGATCACGCGAAGAAGAGAATTGAGGGAACTTTAGGATTGAAGGGAAGAATGAAGGGAGACTCAAGAGTCGAGGGCACGAACACATGCATCACCTTGACCTTGAGATGCTGCAGCGCGGATTCCCGAGCCGCATCACTCGATTTTTCTGCTCCCATCTCGCTGTGCGCCTCCAAGACAAACGCCTCGTATTCCGCCTGCATCCACGCACACAACGTCATTTGATTCAGCACTATTCACCCCCCCCAAAAAAGTCAGATTGCACATGTTCGAAATAAAAGTCAGATCATACATATCCAACACGTGCGCACGCACGTGCACGGCACACGACAAGGACAGACCTCGAGCGCCTGCACCTGCTCCACGAGACCTAACGCCTCATACACAGCGCGAGAATAGGTCGCTTCGAGCCTGCTCATCACTTTGTGAGACAAACGAGAGCACACAGGAAGCTTGGCGAGACTGCAGGCCAGTAGGAGTGGAGGAGGAGGAGGAGGCGAGGCACGATACCTCTCCAGGCGTGTGGCCTTTTCACCCAGCCCGTGGAGGGCAAGCTGCAGTGAGTAGATCTGGGCGTCCTTGTCTGCGAGCGCTACGTCTTTTTCGTCAAGGGCGTTCATGATGCCGTCGACCTCCTGCGCGGACTCCTCACACACCTGACGACGAACACACGCACAGACATCCGCTCCGTAACAAGTCAAGCGTGAAGATAGAACACACATACGCGCATGCCATTTAGAATGTGCAAGCACATTTATGCCCACAGACACATTCGTGCGAGATCACGCAGACATGAGCAGACGCCGAGAAATACTTGTACGCAGAACAGACCTGCTGCAGCTCACGCAGCTCACGCTCGTGTTCATGCTTGGAGCTCTCGAGCACTGCGTGAAAGTTAGCTTCCATGTCCACCATTTGCGAGCTCAGAAGCTCCAACTGCCTACAGTAATCTGCTTGTCCTGCTTCAGCGACCTGAGCCCGAGAATGAACAAGCTCCGTGTGCGACGCATCTTCGTTCACGCATCTACAGATGTTCTCTAGTTCCAACACGGCGCCCGCCACTACTCGACACATGCCAGCCATTTCCTCGTGCAACTTGGTCATTGTTTGATCGAGGCGGCTTATGTCAGCAACACGGCGCCCCAGCTCCGCTTCTACCTCGTCTACATGCGCAGCGGCAGTGGCATGCACGCGCAGCACTGTGCTTCGCATTCCCTCCATCGCTCTCTGCTGGCACTGCAGCAACTCCTGCCTGAGCGAGCAAACGTCGAGACGGAGCAGCTCCACCTCACCCAAGGCGGCACTTTCTCGCGCGTGTCTTGCACTCTCCCTCTCTCTGTCTCTTGCGTCTCGGGCATCTGCAGCATCCTCAAGCGCTCTCCGGTCTCCCTGCAATTCCTGCAGCTCCTGCGCGGATTGGCGCACTTGATCAGACTGGGCGCGCGTCTGCGTCCTGGCGTCGTCAATCTCTGCTTCGAGCGAGGCTACCGTTGCCCGAAGCTGCGCGATGGTATCTTGAGACTTGAGGCTTTCTGTCTCCATCTGGGTCTTGTTCGCGTCCAACTCGCTCTGTTTCTGCGTGCAAACAGTATGGAGGCTCCCGATCTGCTCCTCCAGACGCACAACTTCTTGTGCACTCTCCGCTTCAGCCTGTGCTAGGTGCTCAATGAGCCGCTGCACCTTAATCTTATGCCGCTCTACTTGCCCCTCCCTGTCGGTAAGTTGCATTCTGACCCGCTCCGCCTCCTCCAACGCCTCTGTTCGCTCCGTGGCTACATGGTTGAGCTCTTTCACTTGCTTCTCCGCGGCAAGGAGCGCGGTTGTCAAGCGCTCAATTTCAGTTGCGTTGTCCTCACGCACCTGCTGAAAGTGCTGCTCGGAGATCTCCACAGCGGCCTGCAGCTGGCACACGTCAGCTTCGCGTCGCTCATTCTGCTCCAAAGCATGCACCAACTGCAGCTCAATCTTTTCTTGCGCCTCCTTTGTGGCGAGATGTTCGTGCTCGTTCTGCTGCATACTTGCCTCCAAGTCCTTGCGCAGGCTCATCTCCGCCTCGATTTGCTTCTGAAGGTCTGAAATCTGCGCCTGAAAATCAGTCTGCGCCTTCTTAAATAGCAGCAACTCGCTTTTGCAAGAGCAGAGATTTTGAGCTTGATCTACCAGCTCCTGCGAGAGCATGGCAATTTCCTTCCGCGCCTGCTCTGCTTCGAGCTCTGCGCGTGAACGAGCTTGCTCAGCCTCCTCTCGCACAACCACCCCACACGCGAGTGCATCATCCAACTGCTTCACCACGCGCTGCAGCTCCTCCTCCTTCGCCTCCATCGCCACGCCCGCGCGTTGCATCTCTTGCTCCCTGGCACGCGCTTGCTGCTCTATCTCGCCCTCCCGCTCGCGTAGCTCGCGTTCCTTGGCCTCAACCTCGCCTGCCAACATCTTCTCACGCTGTCTGCTCTCTTCCACAGCACGTTGTGCCTCCTCTGCCACTTGTCTGTAAGCACAGGTTTGCAGCCTTTCTGTTTCCTTCGATTCCTCTCTCTCCCTCTCCGCCTCGCCCAGCATTGTCACGCGCTGCTTTAGCACTTGGAGCTGCTCCTCAAGTCTTTGTCTCTCGCTTTCTGCCTCCTTGACTTGACCCGCCATGATGCTGCGCACCTGTTTAGATGCACAAGAAGAACCAAGCAGCATCTGTTGTTATGTGCGCACCCATGCATGCTGCAAGTATGAACGCATGCATGTATGAACGAATGCATGTACGCGTGCGCATTTGCCCGTGCGTGCACGTAAACGATCGGCATACCTGTTCACTCTTTTCCCAGTCCGCCTTGAGCAGCGCCCACTCGCGCTCTCGCTCTTCTTTCTCCCTCTCACACGTTGCCAAGGCGTTCTTCAACCTGGACATCTCGTTCTTCAATATGGACATCTCCTTTTCCCACTCCCCCTTTTCGCTCGCCCGCTCATTCTCAGAACACTTGCGTAGGACAGCAAGTTCTTGGGCAAGTGCATCCCTCGCCTCCCTTGCCTGTGCACAGTAACACAGCCACACCGCACAGATAATCAACAACCAACAGGTCGCAATTTGCCAGGACATGGACTCGGACGCACTGCTTACATCATGATGACAAGTGGGCATGGCAAAAGAGTGACAGCTCGACGAGCGCAAGCATGGAATCGAAACAACAGGAAACAGATTAAAAGTCAGACCGATCGCAATTCGCAGGACAACTCCTCTTTCAGGAGCACACACGATCCCTTTGCCTGTTGCACTTCCTCTTCCATGGCCATCCGCTGGCCTTCTGTACTTCTGATGACCTCTTGCAGCCTTGCCAGTGTCTCATCGAGCTCCTGTTGCAGGACCACCTTCTCCACGCCCACCGTCTCTAATTGCTGTCCTCTGTCATTCGCACACTTTTCCGCTTCGCGCGCCCTTTGCTGTTGCACTTTCGCCCTCTCCCTTTCCTCCTGCACTTCTCTGTCTCTCTCCTCTTGCTCCTGCTGTAACGTGTCAACGCGTAGCAATGCACTGCGGAGCTGTTCTTTCAGGCCCTGCATCATTTCCCGATCTTTCTTGGTCTCCGCTTCTGCAGCCTGTCTCTCGAGCACAAACTTGTCACGCTCTTGCATCCACTCTTGATCCCTCTGCCCTTCGACCGTTTTGAGCCTCAGCAACTCCTCTTCCAAAGCCGTCTGTTTGAGCGCCCAGTCGTTGCGCACACTTACCATCCCCTCTCGCACCTGGGCCAACTCCTCATCCAGGCCCCTTATCTTCTGTTTCTGTTCCTCCTTCTCCGAGTATAAGCTTGCAATCCTCGACTCCCCTTCCTCGCTCTCCTTTGCTAGCGCCAAATTCCTCTCCTCCACTTCTTCCTTGTCCTTTGCGAGGCTCCTAATCCTCTCCTCCAGTTTCATCTTCTCTTCCGGCTGCTCTTGCTGCATGTGACAAAGCCTTTGCTCGGCCTCTTCCATCCTACTGTGCGCTGCCTTGGCCTCCTCACACTTTTTTGCAAATTCATTCTTGTTCCGGGCAATTAGTTCTTCCAGTTCATGCCTGCCATCATGAGCACGCCCAAGCTATAATCAACAGGCGCAGACAGACACACAAGGGCAGTGGACGACAATGGAGGGGAAAGGAGCGCGGGACCAGACCTCTTGCTTTCTGCGGCCTGCAGCCGCACGAGCAGGCTCGCACGAACCTTCTCGCCAGCCTGCGCTTCCTCCCGCAGCACCTCGCGTTCGGCCTCCAGATCCGCGCTGAGCTCCTTGGCACACTGATCTCGTGATTGCAATTCAGCCAGCGTGTGGATGAGTGTGAGTAATTGAGCATGTAAGATTGCGAGAGCACGTGCATCCACAGAAAATAAATGTTACCTATAACACTTTGTGAGTTAGGGATTCGGGCTTGTTGTTCTGATTGCTTTTTCATATGTGGGGCGCATATGTGGGGCGGTGTGCTGCGCATGTACGCCCTCCTCGGCAGGTGTCACCGCAGTGGACTTTTGTGACTTGGGCGACCTGCTTACTTTTGTGTATTGCTCTGTCCGCAGGGAAAACAAAGGTGCATCTGCTGCTGCTACTTCTACTCCACCTCTCAGTTCACTGCGTTAGCTTTGAATAAACCTTCCTCCCCCTCCTCCTCCTCCTCCTCCTCCGCGCTCGGGGTCCTCCTCGTTCACTGCGTCAGCCTTGAATAAACCTTCCTCCTCCT
>Ga0115006_10001740_pt1 | contig 13868 bp, 11 predicted proteins | sample ArcOceMetagenome_3_FD_88943 | JGI IMG/M metagenome (GOLD analysis project Ga0115006, IMG submission 88943) | Marine eukaryotic phytoplankton communities from Arctic Ocean - Arctic Ocean- Svalbard ARC20M Metagenome | ecosystem: Environmental > Aquatic > Marine > Oceanic | place: Arctic Ocean...
AAGTTTTATCCAGAAAAGTCTAAATGTATTGATGAAGGATAGAACCACCTTTGTGATAGCACACAGGCTTAGTACTATACAGCAAGCTGATCAAATACTAGTAATAGAAGATGGTCACATAGCCGAGCGAGGGAAGCACCAAGAGCTACTAGATGCTAAAGGACGCTACTATGAGCTATATACGTATCAAAGTAGGATATAGGGATTGGTTAATTTGCCTGGTTCTTCCAGCCTAAGGCAAGTAGGAATATTATTTTGCCTCAGTAATTAGGTTCCGAGAAGTGAACAATAAAGCCTAAATCGAGTCTCAAAGATGACTGTCATCCTGAGCAGCAGGCGAAGGGTGAACTTGATACTTCTCTCGTTCTGACAAGCTTTTCCCAATTTACTAAGAACCGAAAATCTGCTTTAGTATTATTTCTGTAATTAAGTAGGTGGGTTTCACGCCGGTAGTACCCAGACCACCACTGGCCAGTGTGCTCCCTGTCTCTAGCGGGTTATCACTTGCATAGTACGCGTAGTTCACACATACATCGGTGCGTATACTCTTTCGTACTTTACTGTGAGCTTGTATTGCTTTTTGGTAGTGAGCACCTTCCATCTCTAGGCCTACCACGCCCCAGGTACTTCTATTGAAGTAGCGAAGAAGATCCTTGTTTTGTAGTGATGTGCCCAGTACAGATATCATAGCACCATCGTATACGCCTATATCATGTCCTTTCAGATCGGCTATCTTTAGTCCATTTTCAAACGGATAATTATCTGCAGTACCTTCAAAAATGTGAGAAGAAGGAATCATAATATCTCCCTTGCCACCTGTTAGTATTCCTGCCTTACCCATAATAGAGATAGAGGATACATTGAGGTATATCGCTGTATCGTCATTCGATTTATACGGCTTTAGCAGCTCATCCATAGTCTCATAGGCTTGCTCACCAAAGGCGTAATCCATCACTACTATGACAGGCTTATCTGCGTCATCTAGGTTTTTTATTTTAGTAGCATAGTCACCAGAAGAGTATTTAGCCGTATCAAAAATCTGTACGTCTATATTAGTGCCGCTCTTATCTTTTATGAAAGTCATCCCTTCCTTAGTGGCTACTTTAGCTACGGTATCTCTATGCTTAGAGTTAGCACTCAGCTCCTCAAAAATTTGGAGTTTATTCTGTCCTTTTAGTTTTGTTTTTAGCGTTTCAGGAGCGTAGAGCGAGTTTTGTACACTATGCATATTGGCACTTATGATATGGATAGGCCGCTTCAGCAGTCCTTGCGTATGCAGTACAGCCTTTATACTGTCTGCCCATTGCTCTCCGTGTATATGTTGCCCTAGCGTTTCACGCAGTACAGAGCTAAAGGTAACGGTACGTTTATTCTCAAGCAGTATCTCGTCTAGAGCCAGCTTGCCTAGCCAGTAGATTATATCTAAAAAACGCTCAGGCTTCGCGGCACTACTAAACTTAGCATACACACCGCTCACTTCTTTAAAAGTACGTCCAAGTATGTTCGCCGTATGAGAGAGTGCTATCTCACGCTCGTCTTTGGTTAGGTTTTCCGTTTGTAGTACTGCCACTTCTAGCTTTTGCCAATCACGGTTTACATCTCCTTTTTCATTAATGAGCACCTGCTTCATGATCTTATGGCTCTCTATGAATAGGAAGGTAATGTGGGTCAGTATATCGTATATCTCCGAACGGCCACGCGTGATTTCTATATTCATCTGCTCTGCATCTATGCGGTAGCAGTTTCTTCTACGCTTAGGCGGTATTATAGGAGTGAAATGGGTATCGGAGTAACCCTCGTCACTTGTTAGGTTTATATATCTGCACTCTTCTATACCCTGAGGCAGACGATCTATCACATAGAGTAGGCCATCTAGCTCCACCTTTTCTTGGGCTATACTGCCGTATATCTCTGGACTAAGAGTGAGCAGAGCCTCACGCAGCGTCTCGCCACTTACTCCCATAGGCTTATAGAAGCCACGGTTAAAGAGGTGACGCATCGTCACAAAAAGACGTTGGATAGCATCGGTACTTTCTTGGGCTCTGGTGCGGGAGTATGTGGTGTTTTTCTTCATAAGTGAGTTACGAAGATAGCGAAAAGCTTATGGAGAGATTACGTAATAGTAGACAGACACAAAGTGACAAAGGCTACCTGCTAGTACAAAAACGTGAAAAATAGCGTGATTATAGCGGATATGCTGCGGAAAGCTATAAAACGCTGCCCCTATAATATACGAGAGGCCACCTCCCAGGAGCCAGTATAGTCCCTCAGTAGGTAGATGAGCCATGAGTGGCTTAAAAGCAAACACCACCATGCAGCCCATGAAGACGTACATCAGCGTGCTGAGCTTATCATACCTGCCTGTGAAAAATAGCTTGAGTATAACGCCTGCCACGGCAAAGGCCCAAACGCATGCAAATAGAATCCAACCTGTCTGCCCAGCTAAGGTAATCAAGCAAAAAGGCGTGTAGGTGCCCGCTATGAGAATGTATATAGCTGCGTGATCAAAGATATTGAGACGGTTACGTAGTTTAGGTTTCTGGGCACTGTGGTATAGGGTAGAGGCTGCGTAGAGTGTAAGTAGCGAAGCTCCGTATACTGCTGCACTCACCGCATACGTGGGGTCACTCATGTCTAGTGCTCTCGCTAGCAATAGCACAGTACCTACCACACTGGCTACAAAACCTAGCCCGTGAGACCAGATATTAAATTGCTCTTCCTTATGTCCGTATATGGTGGCTTGGTATTTGGGCATGGTAGGTTGCAAAGGTCAAAGATTAATTTGATATTGAATTCTTTTAGATCTTATTATATTTATTCACCTGTTGTGAATATCGGATAGTTCTTACCCCAACATCCACCCCAAAACGCCTCTACATTTATCCTCGCAGGCAGGGTAGTAGGCTCCGTGAGAGCGGGTAGTTATAGCACTGCTCGGCGGTGCTCCCCACCAGAACTCGCCTATGGCCAGTGGCCTAAGGTCATGCTGGTAGGCGTACTGTAGTAGCTTGGGTGCTGCACATTCTCCTGCTCCAGCGGGTGGCGTAGTAAATAGGTCTTTGGGTGTGCGTAGTTCTCTTGCGGCATTAGAAAATTTATATGCGTCAAAGAGTTGACTCTGCAAACCTTGGGAATGGGCTTTCCGCTTTTCTTTGAGCAGCATTAGTTGATGCGTGGCTTTGCAGCCTGCCAGTTCCAGTTGTTTTATCTCCTCATTGATTACCTTGAGGGCACGCATGCCTTTGTTTAGGAATGTATCTTCACTCAGCGAGTCAAACACGGGCGGCACAAAGTAGGAGTGGTGATTTTGGCTAGCTAGCTTACCACTAAAGGCGGCTAAGTATCCTAGTTTCTTATCAGCTGTTTGTACTACGAGTACACCAAACATTTTGCCTATGGGTTTTAGCGTGGTGTCTTCCGCTTGTAACCCGAAGTTATGTTTCCACTCTGTTTGTGTTTTTAGGTGTTGCTGTAGTTGTGCTACTGCTATAGACACTAGTGGGTGCTGCTTATCCTGCACTACGAATGGATCGTTGAGCTGCGTGGGGATAGCCGCATCTGTGGTGGTGGCAAATGAATGTAGTTTATGGGATGTGCTCACGTGTATGGGGCAAAGGTTATCTTTTGAAAGGTAAATACAAATACAAATACATCCCGATAGCTATAGGAATATATATACTCCAGAATAGAATAGTGAATCAAAGCAAATTTTAGGGGCGTTTATCCGCTGTGTTTACCATGAAGAATTGAATGAAGGAACAATGCTTAAAAATCGAACCAGGCTCTACGTCTGTTGAGCTTTAGGTCTTTGAGCGTGCTACTTTTTACATTGATACCAAAACTGAACATTTGGCGACCGATAGGGAACCACTCAAATTTCATAACCCAGCAGTGTAGGTCTCTATCTAGAGTTATAGAGGTAAGCGATATATCCTTTTGAGTAAAACTGTATCCAGTGTTTACGCCTATTTTCCAGTTAGGAGTCAAGCTTAGATCCCCATTAATGGTAATACTATGCTCTATCGTATTTTCTATGAGCGGCTTGGTGGTAGCTCTTAGGTTATAATTCAGGTTTAGACTCCAAGGTAAATCGAAATCTATATAATTCTGAATATTATTGTTGATGAACTCCAGTTCTTCTTCGCTTACCTTATCAGATGTTTTTGGCTTGAAAGCTTCTGGATTTAGATTGGTAGAGATAGTAAGGTTACTAGTAGTGAAATTACCCAATTTTCCCATCACGCTTGAGGCATATTCGGTGCTTTTTATGGAGTTAGTTCCTGCATCATTTAGTACGTAGCCATACGGATCGAAAGTCGTACCAAAGTTCATACGTATCTTATTCAGTATAGTAGTATTACCGCTTAGTCTAAAGACCGCCAGGTTAAACGAATCTGCCAAAAAATTGTAATTACTATTGATATTAAGACTCTCTATTATCTTTACTTTTTTTATGCCTCCATTAGTCGTGTCTTTGGGCGAATGTACTTTTATCTCTAAGTTGTTTCCCAGCCCAAAACTTAATGCACCTACAGCTCCTTGGCTTGGTCTGCCTATTATGGCATTTTCGTATATGGAGTAGCTTCTTACTTTGAAAGCAGAGTCTATGTAGGTTCTATACCCGCTCTTTTCTCCTTGGCTAAAATCTGGACTAAAATTAGCTGATATATTGGGTCTTACTACGTGACGAATGGCTCTCAGCTTACCGCGCTTAAACTGCTTAAGTCCGTATAGTATAGTACTAAGACCTACCGAAGCTCTGTATGTGCTAGCTCTAGAAAACCCATTCACATTATCAAAGGTCTGCAGGGTGTCCGCATTGCTATCCCATACTTTGGCTGTAGTTTTAAAATACCAGTACTCATCATAGCTAAAAGAAGGATTCACTGTAAACCACTTCAATGCTTTAAAAGAAGTACTGATGGGAATACTATGACTGGCACCATTTTTAAAATCGTTTCCTAGGCTTGGAGTGCCAATAGCAGGAGTACGTCCAAATATTTCTCCAATACCAGCTATTAGAACCGTATCTATAGTTTTTAGCTGGTTTTTGAAAGTACCTTGATAAGAGAAACCCAGGTTATTCAAAAAACTACGTGCAGTTTTATTTTCGGGTTTCAGATTTTTGAAAGGTAACTGTCTGGTGACACTGGTAGTAAGCTGAGGTAGGGTAGTGGTGAGCTGGCCTGTAGTCAGGTTTTGACTCATATTAGAAACCATACTCAGATTCAACTTCCGCTTAAAGAAGCTTTTGCTGTAGGACACACTCGAGTTAGAGTTAGTACTTATTACATCTTGGTAATCTGTGGTATTATTCTTTAAGAAACTGGACGTTACAAAGTTGACATTAGCAGAGAAATTGCTTCCTGGTTTAGCCTTAGAATCTCTAGCATAGGTCCAGTTTAACTTGTAGTCATTGGACACTCTAAAGTCAGGAGATTCTGGCTCGCCAAATTCGTTTCTATTAAAACTCAATTGCAGATTTCCTCTGTACTTATAGCGTCTATAGTATCTAGAAGTAAGGGAAGCTCCAAAACTGCCGCGGAAATAGATGTCTGTCTTTAGTTGTACGTCTAAGTATTGATTTACAGGGAAGTAGTAGCCCAGTCCTCTCAGATTAAAGCCACGCTCCTGCGACTCACCGAAGGTAGGGAAGATAAGCCCGTGCTTACGCTCCTCTGGTATAGGGAAAAAACCAAAGGGAACAAATAGCGGTGTGTTGATGCCGGCTATCACGAGATTAGCTGGACCTGTTACTATCTGTTTTTTGGGTATTACTTTTATTTTGTCTGCTTTTATGTAGAAGTGTGGATCGGGTAAGTCGCACGTAGTGAAACGAGCATTTTTTACATAGATATTTTCTTGACTATCTCGGAGTACACGCTCTCCGTGTATGAAACCGTCTTTTTCGGTAGTGAGCACACCATAGCTTATGCCTTTTTTAGATTCGAAGTTATACAGCATAGTATCCGCTTCGTATATCTTCCCGTCATCGTCAAAGGATGGTCTGCCTACATACTTCTGGGTAGTATCGCTTATTATACCAGTTGCAAATAGGTCTTTACTGTCAAAATCTATTTCTATATATGCAGCATTTAGTTTTATATCTTGATAGAAAATTTTAGCATTGCCATAGAGGTATGCTTTTTTCTCTTGCATATTTAGAATGATGGAATCATCGGCCTCATATTCTATATTCTCTTGTATAGAAGATACGTGGTTGGCTATAGAAAAACCGATGCTATCTTGACCTAGGCTGTCCAGCGTAAAGCTGCTATCTGTAGAGTTAGATGTAATGGAGTCTGTGGCAAGTGAATCTAAGGACTGAGCTATACCCAAAAACGGTGTACTAAAAAGGAAACATAACCAGAGTATGCGTTGATACAAAAACGTCTGATAGTTAGCGTGTTGTAGATATGTTTCTTTAGAATTGTTCAACGATTCAAATCTCCAATAAGAGAACAAATGCCACTGCAAATGAACAACTTATATCCTACAAAGAACGAGACTAAGTTCATATTACTGTTTTTTCTAATAACGATTTCGATATTAGGTAGTTCGCAGCCCCTTAACTTGCTAAAATCTTCGATAAAAGTAGTGGTAATAGACGCCGGGCACGGTGGCAAAGATCCAGGATGTCATGGTCATTCTAAAATAAACGAGAAGGACGTAGCACTAAGTATTGCTCTTAAACTAGGTAAAATAATAGAAGAAAACCTGCCTGATGTACAGGTTATATATACCCGCAAGGATGATCGGTTTATAGAACTTTGGCAGCGTGCAGCTATAGCTAATAGAAACAAGGCCGACCTTTTTATATCGGTACACTGCAATGCACATACAAGCACCTCACTTAATGGAGCAGAGAGCTATGTGATGGGAATACATAAGACGAATAGTAATTTGGCGGTAAGTCGTAGGGAGAACGAATCGCTACAGCTAGAGGCTAATTATCAGGAAAGTGGTCATTATAGTGATTTTGATCCAGACTCTCCTGAAGCTCAAATTATACTTAGCTTGTATCAAAATTCGTTTTTGGAGCACAGTATAGAGTTAGCTAGTACTTTGCAGGATAAAGTAAAAGCAAAAGGAAGTTTAAGAGACTTGGGCGTAAATCAAGCAGGGTTTGTAGTTTTATGGAAAACCACGATGCCAAGTGTGCTTGTGGAGACTGGCTTTCTTACAAATGCAAAAGATGAAGCGTATTTGACTTCTGAAAAAGGTAAAAATGAGTCTGCAAGGAATATATTTGAAGCCGTTAGAGATTTTAAAGTAAAATTAGAAGCTTCTAAATAACAAAAATAATAAAGACGATAATACATGGCAATTTCAAAAGAATTAAAAGTAGGAGTATTGGCTGCTGCAGCAATATCGATTTTAGCTTTTGGCTATAATTTTATGAAGGGACAGGACCTGTTCACCTCTACCAATGAATATTTCGGCAAATACGATAGAATAGAAGGCCTCTTTAAATCTAATCCGGTACTCATAAACGGGTACACTGTAGGCAGTGTAACGTCTATAGATATGAATAGAGAAACACTTGAACTTACCGTAGGCATTACTGTGGGAAACGACATTAAAATTCCAAAAAATTCCATTATGAAAATCGTGAATAATGACATGATTGGAAGTAAGGCTGTCGAGCTAATTTTCGGGGATGACACTACGGTGTATGCTCAAACGGGTGATTACCTTATTGCGAAACAAGACCAAGGAATAGCACAAGCAGTTAGTGGTGTTTTAGAGCCGCTTACCAAGAGTGTAAACTCTGTATTGGGTAATATAGATACGGCCATAGCAGGTGCAGACTTAGCAGGTACATTAAAAGATGCTTCTCTTGCATTGAAATCTTTTAAAGAAACGGCAGACAAGCTAAATAATCTATTGAATGGCAAGGATGCAGAAATAGAAGCTATACTAAGTAATGTCAAAGTAACCACAGAAGGCTTGACAGGGCTTAGTCCTCAAATAGACGAAATACTATCAGAAATAAAAGGGACAAGTTCACGTCTTTCGGCTATAGAATTTGAAGCTTTATCTACTCAAGTAAAATCATTAGCTGGGGAACTAGAGAAGACCGCTGCGGCTATAAATGGTAAAGAAGGCACGCTTGGGATGTTGGTCAATGATAAGAAAATTTACAATGACCTGGATGGCACCATTGCTAAACTAAAAACCCTATTAGAAGACATAGAAAAATATCCTCGTAGATATACTGGAGTAACCGAGCGTCAGCGTAAAAAAGGCGATAAGGCGAAGGAAGCAGGGGAGTAGCGACTAAATAGTACCTAGTTCCTTTACTAAACCTGGTCCGCTGTACACAAATCCTGAATAGATTTCTAGAAGGTCTGCACCTGCATCATACTTAGATTGGCCACTTGAAGCATCTTCTATGCCGCCTACGCCTATTATGGTCATCTTAGATTTAGATCTAATATGCTTCACAAAAGTGTTAGATATTTCCAATACAGGAGCTCCACTTATGCCACCCGCACCTATTTCGTTCACAATAACCTGATTACTATTTTTTAGGATAGAGCGGTCTATGCTTGTATTAGTAGCTACTATTCCTTCAAATGATATCTCGTTTTGTAGCTCTACGATTTCATCTAGTTGTGTGAATGTAAGGTCTGGTGCTATCTTAAGATATAGAGGTTTCCATTTATCCTGAGTATCCCTTATGGCTATTAGAGCACTGAGTATTTTTTTTAACTCTCCTTTATTTTGCAGTTCACGTAGATTTGGTGTGTTTGGGCTACTCACATTTACTATGAAAAAATCTGCCAAGTCATAGAGGCCTTCGTAGCATTTTGCATAGTCGTCTACCGCATTTTCATTAGGGGTAGTTTTGTTTTTGCCAATGTTAATACCTATGAGCATATCACAGTTTCTTTCTTTCTTGCGAAATGCCTGTAGTCTAGTTCTCAATGCTTTTAGTCCTTCATTATTAAAACCCATTCTATTGATAAGAGCTCTGTCTTTTTTAAGCCTAAATAGACGTGGTTTTGGATTCCCACTTTGTGGTTTTGGTGTCACCGTACCTACTTCTATGAAACCAAAATTCAGTGTATACAGCTCATCTAGGAATTTCCCGTCCTTATCAAATCCAGCAGCTAACCCTACTCTATTTTTAAAAGTAAGCCCATCTATTTTTTTAGGCTCAGCAGTAAACTGAAACATAGGAGGTACAAAAGATAGTTTACTTACCATTTTGAATAGTCTCATTGTAGTATAGTGAGCTTTTTCTGGTGAAAGCAGAAAGAATATGCTCCTTAGTATTTTATACATTAGGGCAAATGTGACTTAACATTTTATTAAATTCAAATATCTGGGATATAAAAGACGTAATAATATAGGGATATAGAGAATTGAAGTGTTCTATTTAGAACGCTTTTAATATTAAAATAAAGTTAAGCCCCTTCTAAACACAATGTTAAATTTGTGGTTTTATAAGTAATCAATATGTCAACCAAAAATCAAGGTTTAACAAGTATAGGGAGGAAAGTGATAATGGCACTCACAGGCTTCTTTTTAATGTTCTTTTTGCTACAGCACTTGTCTATCAATATGATGTCTGTGTTTAGTGCGGACTTGTTTAATGAGGTGTCTCATTTTATGGGTACCAATCCTCTAGTCCAATATGTACTCCAGCCCGTGCTTATATTCTCCGTTATTTTTCATTTTGTATGGGGAATGTATTTAGAGTATCAAAACAGTCAAGCACGTGAGGTAAAGTATGCTATGTACAAAGGCAGTGCTAATGCTTCTTGGATGAGTCGTAATATGATTATCTCAGGTTTAGCAGTGCTAGGTTTTTTAGCACTACACTTTTATGACTTCTGGATCCCAGAGATCAATACAAAATATATAAACGGCGATATGAGTGGTATGCTTCCTGGAGCAGACGAGTATAGGTACTACGAAGAATTAGTACATAAGTTTGCAGGGCAGCCTATTAGAGTAGGATTGTACTTATTCTCTTTTGTAATGCTTTCGTTACACCTATTACATGGATTTCAGTCTTCATTTCAGTCGGTAGGGTATAACAGTACCAAGTACACTCCTGTTATTAAAAAATTAGGGAATGTATTTGCAGTAGCTGTACCGGCAGGATTTGTACTCGTAGCTCTAACTCATTTCTTATCACATTAACCAAATTTTAAATACATATATATGTCAATATTAGACGGAAAAGTACCAGCTGGTCCCATTAAAGATAAATGGACTACCTATAAGGATAAAGTGAATTTGGTAAATCCTGCCAATAAGCGAAATATAGACGTTATAGTGGTAGGTACTGGTCTCGCAGGAGGAAGTGCGGCAGCTACACTTGCAGAGCAAGGGTATAATGTAAAAGCATTTTGCTACCAGGATTCGCCACGTAGAGCACACTCTATAGCAGCTCAGGGTGGAATAAATGCTGCTAAGAATTATCAAGGTGATGGAGACTCTACATACAGATTATTTTACGATACTGTAAAAGGGGGTGACTATAGAAGTAGAGAAGCTAATGTGCATAGACTTGCAGAGGTTTCTACCAATATTATTGATCAGTGCGTAGCTCAAGGTGTTCCTTTTGCTAGAGACTATGGTGGGTTATTGGATAATCGCTCATTTGGTGGAGTACTAGTTTCTAGGACTTTCTATGCCAAAGGGCAGACAGGTCAGCAGTTATTACTAGGAGCATATTCTGCTATGAATCGTCAGATAGCGAGAGGTAAAATACAAATGTTTAACCGTCATGAGATGCTTGACGTGGTAGTAGTAGACGGGAAAGCCCGTGGTATTATAGCTCGTAATCTAGTGACAGGTGAGATAGAAAGACACTCTGCTCACGCAGTAGTGCTAGGCACTGGTGGATACGGAAACGTATTCTTCTTGAGTACTAATGCGATGGGAAGTAATACTTCTGCCGCTTGGAAAGCCCACAGACGTGGTGCCTATTTTGCAAATCCTTGCTATACGCAGATACACCCTACCTGTATTCCACGAAGTGGAGATTACCAGTCTAAGCTCACCTTAATGTCTGAGTCTCTCAGAAATGACGGACGTATCTGGGTGCCAGCTCGCATAGAAGATGTAGCAGCCATACGATCAGGAGAATTAAAGCCTACGGCGATACCAGAAGAAAATAGAGATTACTACCTTGAGCGTAGATATCCTGCCTTTGGTAATTTAGTGCCACGTGACGTAGCGAGTAGAGCAGCTAAGGAAAGATGTGATGAAGGATATGGTGTGAATGGCACTGGTGAAGCAGTCTACTTAGACTTTGCTTCTGCTATAATACGCTATGGAGAGGAGCAAGCTACTATAAAGGGAGAAAACGACGCTTCGGAATCTCGTATCAATGAATTAGGTAAAGACATAGTAAAGGCAAAATATGGCAATCTGTTTGATATGTACAAGCAGATAGCAGCAGAGAATCCATACGAGACACCTATGATGATATATCCTGCGGTTCATTATACTATGGGAGGCGTTTGGGTAGATTATAACCTAATGACTACTATTCCTGGTTGCTATGCTATAGGAGAAGCTAACTTCTCAGATCACGGAGCGAATAGACTAGGGGCATCTGCACTTATGCAAGGTTTAGCTGACGGATATTTTGTACTACCCTATACCATAGGAGATTATCTGTCTCACGATATACGTACAGGTAAGATTTCTACGGATACTCCAGAATTTGCAGCGGCGGAGAAAGAAGTGAAAGACAGACTAGAAGGTCTGGTAAATAATAAAGGAACCCACTCTGTAGATTATTACCATAAGAAACTGGGTAATATTATGTGGGAGAAATGCGGTATGAGCAGAAATGAGCAGGGACTGAAAGAAGCAATAGCTGAAATAGCAGAACTCAGAGATGATTTCTGGAAAAATGTAAGTGTACCAGGTGGAGCATATGAGTTAAACCAGCAACTAGAAAAGGCAGGAAGAGTGGCTGATTTCTTAGAACTAGGAGAGCTTTTTGCTAAGGATGCACTAGATAGAAACGAGAGTTGTGGTGGTCACTTCCGCGAGGAGTCTGCAGAGGTAGGTGGTCCACAAGACGGGGAAGCACTTAGAGATGACGATAACTATGCCTATGTTTCTGCTTGGGAATATAAAGGTAAGCCAAGTGATGCAGTATTGCATAAGGAGCAGTTAGAGTTTAACGATATAAAATTGACACAAAGAAGCTACAAGTAATATGGATAACATGAACTTAAAACTTAAAATCTGGAGACAAAAGGGAGCAGATGATAAAGGCAAGATGGTAGACTACCAAGTAGCTAACATCTCTGAACACATGTCCTTTCTAGAAATGATGGACGTGCTCAATGAGCAGTTAGTCAATAGCGGAGACGATCCAGTATCTTTTGATCACGACTGTAGAGAAGGTATCTGTGGTAGCTGTTCTATGTTTATAAATGGAGAGGCTCATGGACCTGTAAAAGGGACTACTACTTGCCAGCTGCATATGCGTAGCTTCAAGGATGGAGATACTATATTTATAGAACCATTTAGAGCTAAAGCATTCCCAGTAATAAAAGACTTGGTAGTAGATAGAAGTGCATTTGACAGAATACAGCAGTCTGGTGGATTTATCTCGGTAAATACAAGTGGTAATACACAAGATGCTAATGCGACTCCTATACCAAAACACGACGCTGATTTAGCAATGGATGCCGCAGCTTGTATAGGTTGTGGAGCTTGTGTGGCTACGTGTAAAAACAGTAGTGCGATGCTATTTACTGGAGCGAAAATATCTCAGTACGCCCTATTGCCACAAGGCAAGGTAGAAGCTAGAGACAGAGCTCAAAACATGGTAGCTCAGATGGATGCAGAAGGTTTTGGTAACTGCACCAATACGGGTGCTTGCGAAGTAGAATGTCCTAAAGGAATAGACCTTAGTAATATTGCAAGAATGAATCGTGAATTGTTGAGTGGTTCGTTGAAGTAAAAGAATTCTCGCGTTCACTTCTCGATACATTTTAAGCAAAGCTTAAAACACTCGAAATAACAAGAGTCTTCAGTAATTAGAAATATTGTTGTAAAGGGCATTGTCAGTTCGAGTGTTTTTCTCATAGAGAAAAATTTATTGAGAATTGGACAATGTCTAAACTTAAACTTATAAATGTTCAGCGGAATAATAGAAACCATAGCCACCCTAAAGCAAATAGAGCAAAAGGGAACCAATGTTACTTTTACTTTTGAGAGTAAGTATACACACGAGCTTAAGATAGACCAAAGCGTTGCTCACAGTGGTGTATGTCTCACTGTAGTTGCTATTGATGGAGATGAGTATAAGGTTACTGCCATAGACGAAACACTTAGACTTACAAATCTCGGGGAACTCAATGTAGGCGACAAAGTAAATTTTGAACGCTGCATTCATATGAATGATAGGCTAGACGGACATATTGTACAAGGACATGTAGATGGCAAAGCGACCGTACTTTCTGTCCTAGATAAGGATGGTAGCTGGGAGTATGAGTTTGAGATGGCAGAAGATTTTACAGACATCAACGGTCACGCACCAGAGAAGCTCATCATACACAAAGGATCTATTACCATCAATGGAACTAGCCTTACGGTAACCCATATTACAGACCGTAAATTTGGCGTAGCCATCATTCCGTATACCTACGAGCATACTATCTTTCACACCTTGCAAGTGGGCCATATTGCCAACATAGAGTTGGATGTATTGGGGAAGTACGTGGCTAGGTTGACTTCAAAACAGGATCTTAAGAAATCATCATCCACAAAAAAGCCTGAGTAGTTTAAATCACTCAGGCTTTTCTCACTCTTTACTGTAGTTAGTTTTTAATAACCTTAGTTCTTACTACCGAGTTATTTACTCTAAATTCTACAAAGTATAT
>Ga0115006_10001742_pt1 | contig 13865 bp, 7 predicted proteins | sample ArcOceMetagenome_3_FD_88943 | JGI IMG/M metagenome (GOLD analysis project Ga0115006, IMG submission 88943) | Marine eukaryotic phytoplankton communities from Arctic Ocean - Arctic Ocean- Svalbard ARC20M Metagenome | ecosystem: Environmental > Aquatic > Marine > Oceanic | place: Arctic Ocean...
AGCGCGGCGGCGAGGCGCGCGAAGAGCAGCGCGAAGCCGCTGCGCAGCCGCGCCGTCAGCGCCACGTCGCAGCCCGAGCAGCCGTGCAGCAGCTGCGAGCCCGACGAGCGCGGCGCGAGCAGCCCGGCGCCGTCGGGGCCGACGCCCTGGATGGCCTTGAGCGCGTCGCCCATCGAGAGGAGGACGAGCTTGCGCACGGGCGGCTCGGCCTGCGCCGCCGCCAGCAGCCGCAGGAAGGCGTCCAACCCGTCGGCGCGCAGCGTCGCGCGCCGCTCGCGCTTCTCGAGGAGCGCCTGCAGCAGCGCGGGCGACATGCCGCGCATCGCCGCCTGCGCCACCGCCGTCCTGCCGAAGCGCTCCTCGGGCGTCGCGGCGGGCGCGCCGTCGACGCCGTGACTCTTGGGCGCGGCGACGAGCCTGTCGAGGAAGGCCGTGTGCGCGCGCTCCTCGGGCGAGAGCGGCTCGCCCAGCAGCAGCGTCGCCGCGTACTTGGCGCCGAGCCACGCGAGGCTCATCTGCGCGTCGTACAGCAGCGGCAGCGCCGGCGTAAGGCTCGGCTCGTAGCCGTGCATCGAGCACGCGTAGCCCCACGCGCAGCCCGCGCCGGGGCGCGCGCGGCGGCCGGTCGGCGCGCGCGAGGCGCGGAAGCGCAGCGCGATCGCCGAGCTCGGCAGCACGAGCGGGCTCTTGGGCCACCCGCTCGGCGGCCCCGAGAAGGTGTGGAGGAGCTGGCCGTCGACGAGGACCTGCAGCGACGCCTCGCCGTCGACGGTGGCGCAGCGGCCGTCGAAGCGGAGCCACACGCACGAGCACGCGGCCGTCGAGACGAGGTGCTCGCACGTGCACTCGGTCGTGTACGGGTGGCGGCTCTCGCACCTGTGGCCGGGGTACGCCAGCTCGAAGTCGGGCTGCCGCTCGAGCGAGCGCAGCGCGGCCGACGCGCCGGAGCCGCCGCCCTCGCCCTCGCCCTCGGAGGAGGAGGAGGAGGAGGAGGAGGAGACGGGCGGGAGCGACTCGAGGAGCGGCGCGAGGTGCGGCAGCAGCCGCGACGCCATCGTCGTCGCAAACGACGAGTAGAGCGTCAGCGAGGCGCACACGAGCGGCAGCAGCGCCACCAGCGTGTGGCGGAAGCAGCCGTCGGGCAGCGTGACGCCCATCGGCGCCGCGCTCGCCGCCGCACGCGCGACGTCGGAGGCGCGCGCCATCAGCGTCGACGCGCACAGGCACATCGCGCGTACGACGGGCTCGTCGGCCTTGGTCGCGGTCGAGGCGCGCGAGAGCAGATCGCGGAACGCCGCGTCGACGAGCGAGAGCGCCGCCGACGGCCGCCGCCGCGACAGCCAGCCGCCGCCTTGGCCGCCGCCCTGGCCGCCCTGGCCGCCCTGGCCGCGGCCGCGGGGCTGCGGCGGCAGGGGCGGCGTGCTGTCGGCCGCCTCGGCTCCGACGCTCGTGCCACCCGCGTCGGAGGGCGCCGCCGCCGCGTCGGCGGGAGGAGCCGTCTCCTTGGAAGGCGCCGCGACCGCCGCCGGCAGCTCATCAAAGCTTGGAGTGCGCCGCGCCACGCCGGTGGCCGCCGCGAGGGCCTCTGCGATCGCCTCTCCCGCCTCGACCTCGAGGATTGCCGTCAGGTGGCGCATCAGCGCGGCGCCCGCCTCGGCCTCCTCGGCCTCCTCGTCCACATCCACCGTCGCGGCGGCGGATGCGGCGGATGCGGCGGATGCGGCGGATGCGGCGGTGGCGGCGGTGCTGGCGGCGGTGGCGGCGCTGCCACCGACGAGCAGCAGGCTCGGGTCGGGCTGCCGTGCGAGGCTCGCCATCAGCACATCCGCCAGCAGCGCGCGCGGCGGCACGTGAGGCCGCCGCTCGCTCTCGCTCTCGTCGCGCCGCGTCGACGGCGTGCCGCCCTCCGACGCCCCGCCGTCGTCGGCCGCAGGAGACTGCGACGGCGCCTGCGCCTGCTGCGCCGACGGCTGCCGCCCCACGACGGCCGCCTTGCCCGGCAGCGACGCGCCCGTCTCCGCCTCCTCCTCCACCGCCGCGGACGAGCTGAACTGCGGGCGGTGCTTCCAGCCGGTCGGCGACTCGAGACTCGGATGCGGCACCACATCCAGCTGCGGCGAGATCGGCACCACGTCGATCTGGTCGTCGGCACCAGAGAGGCTGCCGTTGCTCGGCCGCTCCGGCAGCGGCAGCGGCGCGTTGTCGACGCTGGCGACGCGCGACACGGGGAGCGACTCGCCGAGCGGCGACTCGCCGAATGGCGGCGGCAGCACCGACGTCGAGAGTGCGTCGGCCATCGCCGCCCGCCGCCGCGCGATCTCGTCGGCTGAGATGAGCTCATCAAAGTCAAACTCGACGCCGACGCGGCCGCGGCCGCTGCCCATCATGCCGCTGCCGAGCGGCGTCTGCGGCCGCGGCGTCGTCGCCGCCGCAAACGCCGCGTTGGGATCGTTTGCCATCGTGGCCATGTCGCCACCGCCGCCCATCGTTTCGCCGGGTGCGGCCTCGTCGACGCCAACGTAGAGATCGAGCTCGGCCTCGTCGTCGTCGGCGTCGAGGGCGGACATGGCCGTGCCGTGCTCGTCTGGCGCGAGGAGGTGCAGCAGCAGCCGCCGCCGCGCCGCCGCGTCGGGGAAGAAGATCTCGAGGCCGATCTGGAGCAGCGCGATCGCCTCGGCGGTCGTGTGATCGCCCACCGGCGTGCCGAGGCGCGGATCGACCCAGCCCGCGCACGCGCCCTCGCACGCCAGCCGCAGCAGCAGCCGCCGCACCCGCCGCAGCAGCACCAGCCCGCTGCTCGCCTCGCTCGCGCGCCGGCCGCTCGGCCGCGGTGGCTGCGGCTGCGGCGGTGGCTGTGGCTGCGTCGCATCGGCCGCCTCGGCGGCTGCGGGTGCGGCGGCGGCCGCCACGTCGGAAGCCGCCTGCGGTTCGCCCCGCGCGGCCGCCGCGGCCGCCGTCGCACTCGCCGTCGCCGCCGCCGCCGCCGCCTCAGCAGACGACGGCGCGGCAGCCACGGGCGCCGCCGCACTCGGCGCCGCCGCCGCACTCGCCTCGCCATCGCCGCCGTCGTCGTCGTCGCCGTCGCCGCCGCCGTCGGGACGCTCGTCGTCGTCGTCGGAAGAAGTAGGAGGCGGCCGTGTGTTGAGGAGGTCGATGCCGAGGTCGGAGAGGTCGAGGCGGCAGACGACGACGAAGTGGAGGTGCGTCTTGACGAGGCGCAGCAGCGATAAACACGAGTAGAGCGCCGCGCACTGCTGCTGCGTCTCGAGACGATCTCCCGCACCACCCGCCATGCCCATGCCCATGCCCATGCCTTGCATCTGGTCTCCCATCGCGAGCACCGCCGCGAGCGCGTGCGCCAACACGCCGAGCAGCCGGTGCAAGCTCGCCGGCGAAACGTCGAGGCAGAGCGGCGCGTGCAGCTGCAGCTCCGGCGGCCCCGACCCCGACCCCGACCCGCCACCACCGCCTCCGCTTCCGCTTCCGCCACCCGCCGCCCCCGCACCACTGTCCCTGTCGGCGCCGGGGGAGCTGCGCTCGGCGGCGGCGAGTGCGACGGCGGTCGCGATCTCGGCGGGCGGCGGCTCCGCGGCGAGCGACGCCAAGTCGTGCTCCCACCGGCCGACGCCCCACACCATCCCCACCGCCGCCTCCGAGAGCGTCGCGAGCAGCAGCGCCGCCGCGCACCCACTCTCGACGGCGCCCGCCTGCAGCAGCGTCGTGCGCGACGGCGCGTCGCCGCTCGGCTCGAGACCGAGCAGCGGGTGCGACGCCAGGCTGCCGAGGAGCGACGACGGCGTCGGCGGCATCCCCCACCGCTGCGTGTGGCTCGCGGCGCACGCGGCCGCGATGGCGCGCAGCAGCTCGCTCGCGTGGCAGAGCGCCGGACCCGAGAGCAGCGCCTGTGCCGCCAGCAGCCCGCTCGACAGCTCGCCCGTCACCAGCGCCATGCGCAGCAGCGACTGCAGCGCCACCTCGGCACCCGCCGCGGCGCCGTCGCCGCCGCCGCCGCCCGTGCCGCCCATGCCGCCCATCGTGCTGAACGACGGCGAGCTATCGAGCGGCGAGCCGAGAAACGACAGTGACGACTCGCCGCCAAAGGAGCCGCGCCGCCCGTCCGCGTCGCCTCCAGATCGCATCTCGACCGACGCCGTCGACGGCGACGGGCGGAGACGCAGGCCGCCGCCCGCGCCCGCGAGCGTCGTGACCATCGACGCACGCTGCTGCTGCTGCTGCTGCTGCTGCTGCTGCTGCTGCTGCTGCTGCTGCTGCTGCTCGGGAGAAGAGGGCGACGCGGGCGTGCCGGGCGTCGCGGCCGACGACGCGCCGGCGGCGGCGAAGAGCAGCAGCCGCGAGCGGCCCGGCGCGGTGGGGGCGGCGGTCGCGAGCGCAAAGAGCTTGGCCTGCAGCAGCGAGAGCGTGCGCTCGAAGCCGCTGAGTGCCGGGTGGTCGTAGAGCTGCAGCGGCGCGAGCTTCCGGAGGACCGACGCGCAGCGGCCGAGGTGCGACTTGGTCTTCATGAACCACGTCGAGTACGAGCCGGTCAGCTGCTGCTCGCCGATGTCGACGTGGCGGTCGAGGCACTCGAGGGCGCGCGCCACCGCCTTGGACGAGCCGTGCGCGCGCGCCGCGAGCTGCGCGACCTGCGCGCTCCTTCCATTGAGCGCGTACCGCTCGCGCCAGCGCTCGCGCGGCATGCGGCCGCGCATCCGCTCGCGCACCAGCGCGAGGTTGGCCTGCTGCAGCAGCCGGAAGCGGCGCTGCATGATCAGCGCGAAGCCGCGCTGCATCCCGACCGCCGCCACCTCGGGGCACTGCCGCCACAGCGTCGACTGCGCCGCGGCGAGCTGCAGCGTGGCGCGCCGCGAGAGCCGGCTGTCGAGCGGCCGCAGCACGCCGCTGCCCAGCACGCTCAGCTCGGAAGGCTCGCGGGGGCCCGGCTTGCCCGTCGCGGCCTTGTCCGCCGAGCGAGGCGCGCTCGCTCGAGCCGCAGACACGCGGGTCGCAGCGTCGGCGGCCGGCTGAGGAGGCGCCGAGGCCGAGGCCTCGGAGCTGGCGGGAGCGGAGCTCGCTCCCTCGACTCCACTCGCGATCTCTCCGGCATTGCCTGTGGCGTCCGCCGGCTCAGACCCGGCCTCCGGATTGGCCTGCGCGGCCGCGGCCTCGGCCTCCGCCTCGGCCTCCGTCTCTGCCTCGTTGGCCTCGGCCTCGTTAGCCTCGGCCTCGGCCTCGGCCTCGGCCTCGGCCACAGCTTCCGCTTCCGCCTCCTCGAGCGTCGCTGCCTCGTCGCCCAGGTCATAGTCGTCGTCAGCAGCCGCCTCCACTGCCGCGTCGCGGCCCCGCTCGCCCGCCGCCTTCTTGCGCGGGTCGGCCCAGCAGGTGGTGCGCTCGTTGTGGTTTACGAAGAAGACGCGGCCCGAGGTGCGATCGACGCGCTGCTCCCAGCCAGCTGGGAGCTCCGCGCGAGCGCCACTGTTCTCAAATATCTCCGGGTTATGGCGCCACAGCCGGTGAGCCGTGCGCGGGACGCCCTGCATCACTAGCGAGAGGATTTCGCGGTCATGCTGCGGCGTGGACTCCGACGTGCTCTCGGCCGCCGCCGTGCTCGACACGCCCGCCGGGAACATGCTGCGGCGCCTCCGCGATGAGCTGCTCCACTTCACGCGCGTCCCGTCCCCGCGAGAGTTTTGGGTCGTCAAGTCGCTCGCCGCCGACGCGTGCGTTGGTTTGGTTGTTGGCGTGGGTCCAGGCATCCCACGCCTGGCTCAAGCGTCAGTCAACCCCTGGCTGGGTGGCCTTCCCCCCCGGGCGCTGAGAAATCCAGGACGCACGCATAAATTTCATCGCGCATTCCCCTCCGCTTCCCAAATAGCCGAGGACGTGGTTCATACAAGAGCGCAGACATTGACTTGACTGACTGAACAGATTTAATTACACGTGGCACGCGTCAAGCAGGTAATGCAGCGCAGGGCGAGGCTCAACGCGTTCCGCCAGCTCAACGCGTCGAGCCTTTTCCCTCGCGCGCGCCGCGTGGTTGGCTATGAAGAGGCTAGCCTCGTACTTGTGGCCGACGAGCCGGCGAGAAGAGCAGGTGGAGGCCAGCGAGACTGGGCTTGTTCTCGCTGACGACGTGATTGGCGCGGTCGCTATCTGCAGCGCGAGCCCCACGTCGCTGGCATGGTGCGCAACATGCAAGTCGTTCCGGCAGGCACAGCCGCCGCTGCGTGGGCTGTCCATCGCGAGTTATCGTGCCATCTCAACACCAGGCCAGCTAAGCATCTTACTCAAGGTGGATTGGCATGCTCACCGGACCGTCGACTCCATTCACCCGCGTTATGCAGCCGATATTACGCACCTGGAACTCTCCACGTCTCGTCAAGAGGAGCCTGATCTGCCGCTTGCACGGCTGGAGACTCACGGCGCGCATCTGACGTCATTGCGCGTGCTCGACATTCACCAAGGTGGCTCGGGTATCCATGCCGACGAGTGCATGGCTCCTCGGCCTGCAGACTGTGTCAACTCACTCATCAAGAACGCCAAGGAGCTCCGCTCGTTGATGCTGAACCTCAAAATCAACTACGAGCCCGTGAAATTGCTGGAGGTGCTGATTACAACCGGCCCGAGGTTGCACTACCTGCACGCTGAGCTGATCCCCTGGAGCTCTTTCAAACATGAGGCCGTCGGCTCGCCCGCTGAAACGACAGTGCTGCAAAGCTGTGCCACCAAGTACTCCTCGGCACTCAAGCAGCCTGCCTACGTGCAAGCCCACAAACCCGAAAACCGCCCGCTCTACTCGTCCATGAACTTTTCCAACGACACGCCTCAGCAGGCGGCATGGCGCAAGTCGTTGCCGTCCCTGATGGAGTGGTATGCGCAGGTGCGGCCCAAGTGGCGACGCGAGGCGCTCGGCTTGCCGCCATCGACGAGATCGGAGTTCGTCTCGATCGAGATTCAGCAGCATGACACAAAGAAGGCGTTCCGCCCTGGAACATGCTATCGTCACTCCCGGACGCGGCCGCTTCGCCCGCTGCTGGACGCGCACGTGCGACGCGCCAAGGCAGGAGAGCTGAGTTTTGGGGGATGCGGACGAGCTGGTCGTCGGCCCAGCAAATCTGTCGTAGCGGGCGAGCTGAGCTTTTACTTCTCTGCTTTCCCGTCCACGGCGCAACAAGAAATCGATCCGAGCAAGACACCTGACGAGCTCGGCATGCTTGAGGGTGGCAACCACATCCTTATCGGCAACCTCGTTATAAATTGGCTTGATTGAGTCAGGCTTAGCGTAATCATTCCTTTAAATTCGTGGCTCCGCTCCGTGCCACAAGGAAAACCACCGCACGCAACGCGCCGCGGCGGCGACCCGGAGCTCGAACTTGGGAGGCGCGCCTGGCGAGGCGAATTATGGTGCGCAGCTCCACGTTCGCCACGGCGCTGCTGGCCCTGCTAGCCGCCGAGCCCACCAGTGGCTACGTCGTCGTCGGTGGCACGGCTCGCCAGGCTCGTGCGGCGAGCAGCGCGGCGCTCCGCCACGCCTCGCCGCTGGCGCAGGAGGATTCGGGCGTGGCCGGGTCGGAGGCCTTTATTGAGTTCATCGTGGGCTATCCGGAGCCCGCCGTGCCCGATGTGAAGCTCACGAGATCGCGCGATGGCACGACTGGCGTGGCCACGTTCACATTTGACAACCCGAGCTTCCTCGCGGCCTCCAGCGCGGAGCTGGGCGAGACGACTGGCATGTACCTGAAGGACTCGGAGGGCACGATCCAGACGTCCGAGGTGCGTCGCAGCCCATTCCACGCATGTCTCGTCTCGCGAGCTCTAAACGGAGCACGCGCGCTGCGCAGGTCACTGCCTCGTTCATCAACGGCAAGCCACGGATTGTCAAGGGCGTGATCGTCATGCGGGGAGAGGTGTGCCGTCGACCGCCAGACCTGCTCCCACGTTTCAGGGCCCAACCTCACACGCCCTCCCTCCTACCTTCGCGCAGGACGAGTGGGACAGATTCATGCGCTTCATGGAGCGATATGCCAATTCCAACGGTCTTGGCTTCACCAAGGCATGATCCATGAACCGAGGTCTCAAGGAGCGAGGCCTCGTGAAGTGAGTTTTGTGTTTTATGCGTGTTGACGCTTCTCGCATTTTGCATGGTAATCTTGTAACTTCATCCGTACTCAGAACACCTGCGAAGTCGAGCGAGAGAACGCCGCACATACAGGCGTAGTACTCCTCTGAGCAGCTGAGCTCACACATGCAGCTTCGCTCCGATCCGGAGGAAATCATCGTCTACAGTACCAGTGGCTACCAGGCTGCCCCATCGAGCTGCCCTACAGCACCGTGACGGCCTCCTCGTCATCCTTCTTATGGTGATGGTGGTGCTTCTCGTGGTGATGTTTCTACTTGCCCTTTGCCGGCGGCGCTTCCCCCGCCAATACCTCTGATTTGGCCTTGTTGGCCGCCAGCATCATTGGCGACGGCTTTGGCGCATCCGAGGGCAGCGCGCCCGCGCCGCTGATGGCGAGCGCTTTCAGCTCTGCGCAATGGTGGCAGGGGTGGCGTGATCTCAATGGGATTAGGAGGCTCGATTGGCGTGAACGGAATGGTACTCACCGGCCTCCGTCATGTCAGCTTCATCGCCACCACCGCCCTTCTCAGTCTTGTCATCGTTCAGCGAGGTGTCGGCTGAGAAGCCCGAGGCGTCGACGGCGTTGATCGCGCCCTCAGACATTCGCCGCGCATGCACGGCCTCGTTCTTGTAGTCGGGGTCAGTGTCCCAGTCGTCATCGTCCCCCACTGCGCACCGAGCGAGTCCGTGTGAGGGCAATGCAAGGGTCGCGTTGGGGAGGAGCACGCGCGCGCAGCTCTGGTGCGAATGCATGAGCGCTCAAGCGATCGCGCAGCGTACTTGGTTGCGTCGGAGCGCTCCGCAGTGAGCGCTGTGAAGAGCGTGGACAACTTTGGACGGGGAGGTACATCACTCAGCACAGGTGACGCCAAAGGCACAAACGCGATGCCATGGGCGCTGCTCTCGCTCTCTGATATATTTAGCGGGCCTGGAGGCTGCGGGTGTGGGGAGTCACATCACTTGAACCGCGTTTTCCTGGCGCCAACTTCGAGCGAGCGGGTAAGGCTGAATCAACCGGTGCAACGCAAATGGGCACGCAAACGCAGCTAGCCACCCTTCTGATGCGGTGCAGCGACGCCAGACGCCGGCTCGAGCGTCTCGGCAAGGCAGAGAGCCTGCTCGGAATGGTGTGCGCGATCGCCTTGCTCGGCGGTCACCAGGCGGCCGCGAACCTGATCACGCTGGCCACCATCACCGATAGCGGCGGCATGCTTGGCGCCAAAGAGATTCAGACCTTCAAAGAGCAGGGCGAAGCGTTCGTCAGAGCCGCCCTCAACAGCTACATGCACACCGGTGTGGTCGCTGCTTTGGTCCTGTCGACCCTCGTGCCCATCGCACTGGAGTACGTCATGCACGAGGTGGCGGACGACCTGAACCAGATCTCTCTGACCCGTTTGAAGGAAACGCCGCTGGACGGCTGGACGTTCAACGAAGTCACGGCCATTGGCATGTTCGCCTCGATGCAGATGGCCCTGAGTGCGGCGTTCGTCGGACTGCTGCTCAGCGCCCGCTTCTACTCGCAGGTGTCCTTTTGGATGCCGTCGCTGGAGGCGAAGGTGCTGCTCGTCACGCAAATGGGCATGCTGCCCTTCATCATGGAGCTCACCAAGAACGCCATGGTCGTCATGTCGGCCGCCTTCCTCGTCTTTGCGATCTCTCGGTCCTTCGGAAACTTTGATTTGTGGTCCTGCGTCGCGCTGCTCCCCCTCATCTCTGTGGCCGCCACCTGGACGATCAACGAGCTCCTCACGTCGCTGAGCAGCTGCCGCCTGCTGCGAGATGAGGCCGCGGCGCTCCTCGAGATGAGCCACGCGCTGTCACCCGGCCCGTGCCGCAGCCCCGCTGCCTCGGCATGTGCCTCGGCCGGCTCGCAGGCCCGCAGGGCGTGGGCGTCGACGCCGCCCTCGTCGCCAAGGCTGCCAGGCGCGGCCAAGAAGGGGTCCCAGGCGAGGCGCATGTTTTGAGGTGGGGTCGTGTTTGTCTGTGCGTTGCGGGATCAGGACCGGTTCATCGCACAAACCAACGCAAGCAGCCCGCCAACCCAGCGCGTCCGCCCCAAGCCCGCACACGCCGTATCGCGACCGACGCGCGACTATCATGCCCCTCGTCGGCCTCAAGAAGCACGGGCGCGGCGCTGGCTTCAAGTACCACTACAACATCCACGTGCAGAGCGTCGTGCTGCGCGAGGGCGTCGCGCTGCCGCCCGACGCCACTCTGCGCGTGCTGTGGAAGCGCGGGGACAAGGTGGCATCTACGCGCGAGCTGGCGCCGGCGGCCGACGGCGTGCTCGGCTTCGACGAGGGCATGTCGATGGTGTGCACGATGTATCGCGACAGTAGCGCCACGACGGGCGCGTACGCGTCAAAGGAGGCGGCGTTCACGCTGCTGCAGAGCCGCTCCGCACCCGGCCACCGCGGCCACCAGCGGCCACTCGCGAAGCTGACGCTCGACCTCGGGCCGTACGCGCGCGTCGAGTCGGTCTCGGAGGAGCTCAAGCTCGTGCTGCTGCACGACGGCGTGCCCGTGGGCGACATGCACGTCAAGCTCTCGTCGCGCTGGCTCAAGAGCTTTGCGCGCGCCGGCGGCGAGAGCGAGCACTCGATGGTCGGCGGCGACTCGGACTCGGCGAGCGACTACTCGCGCTCGGGGTACGGCTCGGAGTCGAGCGTCGGCGACGCCGACACCGACACCGACTCGGTCGCGTCGCAGGACCTGGCGAGCGAGCAGGAGCTCGACACGGAGGACGAGATCGACGCGGCCGAGCTGGCGGAGCAGCGGCAGCACGCGCTCGCGGTGCGGGCGGCGCCCTCCTCCTTTCCCTCCTCCTCCTCCTCCTCCTCGACGGGCGGGGCGCGGCAGCCGCGCAAGAACCCGCTGATGCGCCTCCCGTTTCCTGGGGCGGCGGCGGCCGCGCGCAACGCGGCGAGCGCGCGCGAGCGCGAGGCGCAGCAGGCGGCCGAGCGCGCGGAGGCGCTCGCGGCCGCCGAGCAGCTGCAGGCGCAGCTGGCGGCGCTCGAGCTTGCGGGGCAGCAGGCGACGTCGGAGGTGCAGAGGCGCGAGGAGGAGCTGGCGGCGCTGCGCGCGGTGTGGGAGGCGGCGGAGCCTCAGCTGGCGGCGGCCGAGGCGCGCGGCGCGAGGCTCGACGCCACAGTGGAGCAGCAGCGTCTGCAGATCGAGACGCAGGCGGCCGAGCTGGAGGCGGTGCGCGACGACAATCTCGCCGCCAACACGGCGCTCACCGAGGCGCAGCGCGCGGGCGAGGCGGCGCAGGCCGAGGCGGAGGCGATGCGGCAGAAGGCGGCGACGCTCGAGGAGCAGCTGAAGGAGGCGGCGGCGGCGGCGGCGGCGGCGGCGGCGGCGGCGGCGACGGCGGCACCGCCGGCTGCGGTGGCGGCGGTGGCGGGGGATGCGGAGGCGGCGGCGGTTGAGGCGTTGACGGCGGCGCGTGCGGAGTGCGACGCGGCGCTGGGCGCCAAGGCTGAGGCGGAGGCGCGCGCGGCGCGGGGCGCGGAGGCGGAGCGCGAGCTGCTGCTGCTGCTGGGGCGCAGCCTGCGCCACCGCCAGCTCGGCGCCGACGAGGCCGTGGGCGCGCTGCTGCGGCGCGCGCAGCTCTTTGGCCGCGTCGTCGGCGATGCGATGGGCACCTCGATCGGCGTCGGCGGCGCCGGCGCGCCCGAGACGGCGTCGTCGTCGACGTCCGCGGCCAACGAGGCGATGGGCGGCGGCGGCGGCGGCGGCGATTCGTCGGCGACGACGCGCAACCGCGCGCGGCTCGCGGCGACGGTCTCGGAGCAGTGCTTCGCGGCGGGCAAGGCGGCCAACGTCGCGGGCGACTTTGGCGCCGCGCGCGACTTGTTCGAGAGCGCCTTCGTGGCGCGGCCGCGCAACGCCTTTCTGCTGTCGGTCGCCAACATGCAGCTCAAGCTGCACGAGCCCGAGGTGGCGTGCGCCGTCTACAGGCGCATCATCGCCGCGTCGCCCGGCGCCGCCACCGACAAGGAGCTCGAGATGGCGGCGCGCAAGCTGCAGGAGGCCGAGGCGAGCGTCGCTGCCATGCACGCCGCGACCGCCGCCGACAGTGCCGCCGCTGGTGCCGCTGGTGGAGGTGGTACGGACACGGACGCCGCGCCACCGGCACTGGCACGCTCGGGCTCGACGACGACGGCGGCGGCGGTGGCGGTCGACGCCGACGCGCTGCGGCTCGAGCGGCGGCTGCGCAGCCGTCTTCTCGAGGAGGTGGAGCGGCTGCGGCGCGGCCTCGCGGAGGAGGGGCACGCGCGCGAGCGGGCGGCGCGCGAGGTTGCGGCGCTCGAGCGGGCGCACGAGCGCGCGCGCCGCAAGGCCAAGGCCGAGAAGCTCGCGCTGCAGGTGCGCCTCACCAAGTTTGCGACGGACCAGGTCGCGCGCTTCGCCGCGAGCGAGTTTCTGGAGCCGGAGGGGCCGTGATGGCGCCCGGTCTCAAGCGGTGGGTCGTGTGTAGAGTCAGTGGAGTGATGTAAGACCTTCAGAACCCCTTATTGCTTATTTATCCCAGTTACACCCCCATTGCTTGCGCAGAGAAGCTCTGCGTATCCAACCGCTCAACGGTACCGAATTCTTGATCAAGAATTCTTGCCAGGAGAGGGAACGCTCAGTCGGTCAGTGCTTGCCCTTCTTGCCCTTCTTGCCCCCGCCCTGCTTCGCCTTGCCGGCCTTGGTGCTGGGCGCCTGCTGCTTCTCCTTCTCCTCCTCGGCGAGCAGCTCCTCAGCTGCCGCGGTCGCCTTGGCCTCGGCCACCGCGAGGGATTTTGCTGCCTCGTGCTCGGTCGCATCGCGCTCGGCCTTCTCCTTGGCGAGCAGTGGGATCACCGCTTTGTCGCACGCGTTCGCGAGCCCTTCGTAACTCATCTTGTTGGCAGTCGCGCGGCGCGCCGGAACAACATGGCCGCCTCCTTGAGGTCCGCTGCTTTGCGTGGGCCCGCGTTCCAACCGTTATCCGCGACAATACCGGCGGCACCGCACAGCACACGCGCCCGCATAGTGAGCGCACCCCCCCCTCCCTCGTGCGATGCGGCTGCGGCTATCACCCGCGCCGATAGCTGCTTGAGCGCCTCGTCGTTCCACCACTCGGGCTTGGGGGCGTCATGGCAGTCAGGGTGACTGAGCACGTCGAAGGCCGATGCCGCCGCCTGTGCCCAGTCCTCGGTGCCATCCTCATACAGATTCATGGCCTCGAGGTACGCCTGGCTGGCCTCCACGTGGCGCTCTGATCGACCCAGCACCACAGCGAGATTGCCCCACAACGCAGTCTCGTCAAGCGACATCTCGATTGCTTTGCGCCAAGCCTTGACCGTGGCGTGGTAGTCGCCCTTGACTCCGAGGGCCATGGCGGCTGCGCCGTGCTTGTCGAGCTCATCGCCCGTCCTCTCCGCAGCAAGCTGCGCGCGTTTGGTTAGCAAGCGATCACTCTCCATCAGGGTTCCCGCAGCACGCTCGTCATGTGATTTCCTTTGCTGCTCGTGCCACTTCCTGTGCTGAGGCCAGTGGGCCTTCATGCACTCCTCGCCGCAGTAGTAGGTCGCTGGCAGCTTGTGCTTGGCGCACAGCGCAGCACTGCCACTTGGGGCGGTCATCGGGCGGCAGCTTCAAGCAGTTGACGCATGCGAGCGACGGCTCCACCATCGGTTCTTGCGCATCGACGAGATGATGCCAGAGCATGCAACGCTACTTTGCCACCGCCGCAACCGACCGACAACTCAACGGCGAAAGC
>Ga0115006_10001743_pt1 | contig 13858 bp, 19 predicted proteins | sample ArcOceMetagenome_3_FD_88943 | JGI IMG/M metagenome (GOLD analysis project Ga0115006, IMG submission 88943) | Marine eukaryotic phytoplankton communities from Arctic Ocean - Arctic Ocean- Svalbard ARC20M Metagenome | ecosystem: Environmental > Aquatic > Marine > Oceanic | place: Arctic Ocean...
CAGGGAAACGGTTCGGAGGCTTTGCTGGCACAAAGGTGGCCTTTCCAGTACTGCAGCTCATCCCGTGTAATCAGGACCAGATCTCACCCGAATGCACTATCGCGTTCTGCATTAGCCTCGCACAGGGCGATGCCGAGATAGAGCCGCCGAGTTTGCTCCGAGTCCAAGTCGTCGATGACAAGAAACAAGATGCGCAAGAGTGCGAACTGAAGCAGAGCAAGAATGATTTGAGGAGGAAGGCTGATAGTCTCAGCACCGAAATTGCGGTGCGCGGCATTGTCTTCGTGGCGCCTGTCTACTAGTAGACATTAATTTTACATGCTGCGCTTTTTGAACATCTTGTGCAAATGTCTTGGTGATTATTTTGTCTGACATGTCCTCTGTGTTTTAGATCAAAAAACGTCTGCTTTTGGGACTACAGTCAAAACTGCGGTAAGAAATTCGCCCATCGATGTCCATTTTTTCTCGCAGTAATTCTGTGCTGACGATGATTGAAATACCGCAGAGATGGCCCACGGGCCCTGCCCGATATTGGCGCTATTGATTCGAGACTGCACCGCCTTAATTCAGAACTCAACGATGTTGGACAAAAATCCGATCGAGCTAAGGAATCATATCCAGAGCAACAAGCTCATATCGTCGGAGTGAAAAAGGAAACGCCAATCGATGGACTGCTGGGGCTTGCAGCTGAATTAATTTCTATTCACGGAAATGAACGATGGCCTGTGAATGACGTCAAGACATTGGAAGCCGTTCAGAATGCCTTTTCAAGCGCTTTTGGTAGCAAAAAGCTCAACATGGCGCTCTTCAAAACCGAAGAAGACTTTCAGAAGTACAAGAGCCGACCACATCGTGAGGTAATCTGTAATATGTTACCGAAATCCCGTACCTTCCTGTCAGTTATTACATGCCCGTTCATCATTTCATAGACGCTGATCAGCATCCCGACCATTGATTCTATTGTTAGGACGAGTATCTTACGTGTGTCAAATTGGATGGTGATGTTCAGAAAAAGGCAATTGGAATTGGCCTGATGAGGACTATCGAGAAACTCTCTGCTGCTCATCAACGGCACCAGCAACAACCGCCACGCATCAACGGTTGCGAAGCACCTGGTTATCTGGGGATAGCCGCAGATTTTCTGCGGACATCTGCTCGGTCAGACCAGGCGGCTTTAGAGGCGTTCAAGCACGAGATGTTCAGCAACCTGCTCATATTCGATACTTACGACAACGCTCGCGAGTGCAACAGGAAACAACTCATGAATGCAAATACACATAATCCCCAACCCCCCACTGCATTGCATGCCTTCACACGCAGCCTGGCTTTTCCTAACTTTCATTTGGCTTTACATTTCGGCAGGCGAACAAATCCTCGTCACCGAATGGTCGGTCTTGATAAGGTGACATTTGTTGTATTTCCAAACTTTCTTTTTCGCCCAAAGACAGACACTACGCAACTGACTTGTGAAACTATTTGCAGCCTACTGAGATCATTGATCCTTCCGGAATTGAGGATGCTCTTGCGTGTGATCGCGCCCCGAATGGGTCAAAATTTGGTGAGTGATGTTGCAAACACGACCTAAATTTTCAGATTGCACGGTGCGCAAAATAATCCGACATTCAAAATCAGGCATTACGCCGTGGCACGATAGCTTGAAAAAAAAGGAGTTCGATGAGGAAAAGCAAAAGATCCAAGCATCCATTGAAGAAGCGGAGGTCTGTGTCTCGAGCCTTGAGCAGCCTTTGTGGTCTATCAGAAGTGCTGCATTCTGTTGTCAACATGTCGTTGGGGTCCATTTTTCACTGACAAGTATTTCTCGTTGCCAGACTGTGAAGATAGAGCTCAAGGAATATCACAAGCTGGAGGAGGAAATTTCAGATATGCAAAGTGAGCTCGAGTCTAAAGAGACGCATATCTCGGATATCGAACAACGGCTGTTAGCACTTGACAAGGAGCGCCCTCAGGCTTCCAACAAAAGAGCTCGCACTAAGTCAGGCGGAGGATCAGCACATGCGAGCGCAGGTGCCACTGCTTCTCAAAACTCGGCCAAACGTGGGCGTGAAAACGACGGGTCCGCCGGTGCTAGCGATAGACGGCGACAAAAGCCAAGAGGGGAGGGAGGAAGTAAATAAGTTGGCAGGAAGTGGCTAAAAGCAGTTTCCCACACAAGAGCGCGCGCGTGCTCGTGTGTGTGTGCGTGTGGAACAGAGGGTGAAGAACGAGAAGGTTGAGCCGAGCCCCGATCGGAGGCCTTGCCAGCGTAATCTTGAAGCTTGCGCCAAGCCCCATCACAGCAATCTGCATGCCAGTAAGCGCACTCTCGCGACTTCCAAGACTGTGTGACTCTCCTGCATGACATGCGGCTACAGCGATGAAACGACCTCTCACACTGTGCGGTCGTGTCAAGACGCACCACTTCCAGAGTGCACGCGGACCAGAACGCACAATGTGTGAGGGTTGCTAAAAGAGTACCACCAATAAACAGCCCACTTTCTCTCACTTTGAAAGACTCGACCCGGGTGGCGCCGCCTGGGCACATACTGGTCCCAGGAGGGGTGGGGTCAATTCTGATGTGCGCCAGGCGCACATCAAGATTTGGCAAATCTTCGGGGTGGCCTCAGTGCGTGGATCGGGTAGCTCGGATCGAAACGCGTCTGGCTGCTTGGGTGGAAGACGGCGCGCACGTGAGTAAATTTTTCCTTCTGTTTCTCGACGAGGACAGGAGGGGGGTGTGAGCCCGGTGGTTAGAGACAGAGACAGAGAGAGAGAGAGGAAGCCGTACTGGCCGTTTTGATATTGGGAAAATCCCAGGGAGGTCCTACGCAAACCCCTCCCTCGTGCAGTAATCTTCCTACAAAATCGTTTCCGTTCTCAGAAAAGGTGTTCATACCACCTCCCCGCCGCGGGGAGGTGACCCGTCTGATTTTTCGGCCAGTATACGGCCAGTACGGGGAGGAGGAGGAGGAGGAGGAGGAGGAGGAAGGTTTATAGGAGGAGGACGAGGAGGAGGAGGGGAGTTTAATGACAAGCAATGATTGAATGAAAGTCAGCCGGTAAGCACATCACGCTGTCGCTTTTATGAGAGCTGTATTAAGAAACAATGTCCATAGCGGTGTGTGTGTGTGTGTGCACGGAATATCCCGTGTCAGCCAGGGCGCTGGCGATATCGTCCCCAGAAATAAAGCAAAAAACCTGGCGAACGTGTGCATAATGAAACAAGTTCTTACATGTAGAGGGTATAGATACACACACACACACACACACACACACACACGTTTGTGTGTGTGTGTGTGTGTGTGTGTGGCTCTCAGGACACGCTTCCCGCCGACCGCCTCTCAGGACACGCTTCCCGCCGACGAGTCTGCGCTGCTCCTCTTAGTCTTACCACCGCTTCCTCTTGCCTGGCCCTTCTCTCTCTTCTTGCTCTCCTTGCTCGTCTTGCCCGCCTAGTAAAGTCTCTCTCTTCTCCTCTCTCTCTCTCTCTCTCTCCCTCTCTCTCTTTCTCCGCATCCGTGACTCAGATAACGAGTGGTGCACCACGAGCTGCTGACTGACCACCGACGAGAACATGTACACGATTTATTTCTGTCATTTACACTTAAGCTTTATACACAATAAGGCGACTGAGCCATTGCGATTGCTGCAGAGGCATCTAGAGCACAGATCCCGGGATCTGTCCCGGGACTCTCCGCACCTGCACACCGCCGGCGCGCCAAAAATCGAGGAAAAATCCCCAGCCCCCACTGCCTCCCCTCAGATACTGTATCTGCGGCTCGAACCCGGAGCTGGAGCTCAGTAGAGGGGGCGATAAACTGCGATCGCCGAGGCTGCAGCCCGTCGCCCCGCTTGCGCCCGTGCCCCTCGCAGCTCCGGGCCGATAGCTCTTGTACAGCAACGGCGCATAAGCGCTGCGATGTACCCGCGTGTACTGCATTTCGAGCATTCTTCTCCGTCCCAACTCCCCTTCCTGCGCAGAGCCCCCCCCCCGAATCGCCTCGACGCCCCCCCGGAAGCCCGAACGCACCTCGCGGCAGTCGCTGGGCACGACCTCGGCGTGCCGCATCGCGTGCTCCGCGCTGTGCAGCTCGCGCACCAGGGGATCGGTCGCAGACAGCCACTCGTAGATCTGCATGGGGGAGGCCTCGGGCGGCAGGTCGGCCATGCCCATGGCCTGCACGTGCAGCGGGGCGTTGGCCAGCGGCCAGAGCATTTTGTGGATCAGCGAAAAGAGGTCCAGCTCGTCCCCGCGGCCCGCGGAGGCCTTGGCACCGCCGCTCGGTGCACCCGTCTGCAGCGGGGCGCACATGGCGTCTGGCGGTGCCGGCGGCGCCGCGTGCAGCAGCAGCCACTCGGCCGCGGCCGCAAACACCCGCGCCTCGCCGACGCCAGCCGGCATCGACGCAAACACCCTGCCGCGGCTTGCCGCGCCGGCCTGCAGACCCACCGCGGGCGCGAGCGCGCCCGGCGCTCCAGCGGGGGCGCGGAATGCGAGGCTGCCCCGCGCATCCCCAAGCACGAGCGGGGCCAGCAGGCAGACGGCTACGAAGCGCGGGGAAACGCCGCCTGCGCGCTCGCGGGCAGGTAGGGCCACGCCCGTCAGTCAAGATGGGCCCATCGTGCAAGTATGCGCGCCGGCGCGCACGCGCACGTGCTGCCGGGCCCTGCGAGCAGAAGGGCGCGGGGCGCCCGGGCCCCGTGGGCCCCGCGGACCTGGCGGGAACACATACACACAGTATGTGCCCCCATTCTTGGGTCCATGCCGCGGGGCAGCAGCAGCACCGGCGCGGAGCGAAGCGCGGCAGCCCCGTCCGTAACGCGCGCACGCCGCGTGCGCGCCGCGTGCACGCATCAGCAGCCTGTGCGCGAGCAGAGCGCGGACCTGGTGAATCCATGCTCATGTGCCGATGTAACATTTTGAGAAGACGTATGTTTGAGTTTAAGAGGCGCAAAAACTGCTGTTGTAAAACGGGGTACAGCAAAAACCCCGAAACGGGCGTAGGCAAAAAAGAAAAAAGAAAAAAGAGACAGATCTCCCGCCACAACCCCAACACACGGCGGGTGGGGTGCGGGGAGCACATGTCCAACTGGGGACGGGCGCGCCGCGCCGCGCCCTGCTGCTGATAGCGTGCGGTGGACCGGGCGGGCCCGACCGGCGCGGGGATGATCAACTTGCTCAGCCACACGGCGAGCAAGGTGCAGAAGAAGCTGGGGGCCGCAAGCGCAAAGTCGCGGCAGAAGTGCAAGCTGACGCTGCTCGTCCGGCGCATCCTCGTCGAGGGAGCGGAGCGCGGCCATGTGTCGGTGGAGCTCTCGCGCGGCCTCAAGGCGGCGGCCACGGCCCCAATGCCGGTCAAGGACGGCCTGGTGCTCGTGGCCGGTGCCCCGGAGCTCAGCATCATCAGCACGATTGAGCGGGACGAGTACAACGAAAGGCGCGAGAAAATCTTCAAGCTGTCCGTCAAGCTCGTCTCCACCGACCAGAATGGCAAGAAAATCGACGGGGACAGCAAGGTGTTGGGCGCCATCGAGATCGATGTGAGTGGGGGCTGCGAGCGACCCGCGCCTGACACGCAGGCTGCAGCGCCCCCGCTGACTCCCCCCGCCCCCCCCCTCGCGCAGGTGGCCGACTTCATCGGAAACGGCGACCCCCTCCATGTCCAGCAGGCCCGCACCTGGTCCGTGCCGTGCCGGAAGGGAGACAAGCACATCACGATCGAGACTGTCTGCAGCGCGCGCCCGGTGCCGACGCACAAGATTGTAGAGCAGAGCGACGACTCAAACTTTTCGGACATGAGCAGCCATGGCGCTTCGGACGATGAGGACACCATGCCCAGGTGATTCGGTCATGCATCATAGGTCGGTCGCTGCCGCACGGTGAGTGTGCAGCAGCGCCTAGTATGCGTGAAGCTGACCCGGACGAACTCGTTCGTCTCTGCAGCCTGCAGCAGGTCTTCACAGGCTCCGATCTCCTCCAAAGTGCCTTGAAATTCCAGTCCGACAGCGACTACCAGTCCGAGAGCGACACGACGCCGAAGAAGTCTGCCATTTCGCCTCCGATGCTCGGCATCGGCGTCAAACTCACCAAATCTGACAAGCTCCGTGGCACGGAGGCCGAGAACCACATGACGGCAGGGGGGGTCAGCGAGTCTCCCTTGAACCCTGTATCCCACACAGTCTCGAAACTGTTAGCCTGCAAGGAGGATGAGGCGTCAAGGGGAACTGCAGCGCCGATGCTCAGTGCGGACTTAGCTGCCGCGAAGCGTCGCGTGCCGCTTGCAGGCAAACACTTGTCTTCTACCCCTACCGTTTCCAAGGCGGAGTGCAAGGCAGAAATGGTGGCTGGTGGGGGTGGAGAGAGCGGAATAGCACTTGCTCACCCACCAGGGAGTGCGGACGGCAGACCTGTGCCTGTTCGGATGCAAGACAGAAGGCCGTTCGGGGACGATTCGGTGGCATCGACAGGGGAGGGGCACGGAAGTCATAGAAGCAGATGTGATGATAGTACGCCCAGTGCAGAGGTGAACACGTACGTGGTTGCTAAGGACCAGGACGGCGAAGCAGAGCGAACGTGCGGCAGATGCGGGGGCCTTGAGCACCAAGTTCTCGAGCTGCAGTCAAAGGCAAGTGTGCGCAAGTCTTCACTTCTATTTGCTGGGAACTAGTGACGCCTCGCTGCACCTTCTTGCCTTGACTTTCCTTGTCATTGCTCCAGCATCAACACATGGCACCTATCTTGTGTCATCACGTGATAACAAACTGCACTGCATCGTATGAGCAGCTCGACAATACCCAGGAGCAAGCAAATCAACGGCTGTGTCTGTTGGAGCAAAGAGAGACACGTATTCGCGAGCTGGAGGCCAGCGTGGCAGAAGCAGGAGCAGAATTGGAAAGATGCAATGCCAGGCTGCATGAAAAGGAACAGGACAACGTGCATTGGCAAGAAAAGTTTGGAATCGCTGATAGGGAGATGGCCTTGATGGAGAGCGAAATGAAAGAGATCGAAGGCAAGAACCAGCGCCTTGAAAAAGATGTGCACCAGTTGCAGAAGCAGTGTAAGAATCTGAAACAGGATCTTGACAAGGAGCGGCGACGTGCTGACCAGGATGCGGATCAACGAGAGCGAGAATACGAAATTGCGGTAAGTGATGCGTGCAAAAATGATTACTTCGCTGCGGAAAACATGGTTGTAGCCCTTCTCAAACAGCATAATTCATATTTGTTGGGCTCTCTTATCTGATTTTGAGTTTATTTTATGACGTCAGCGGGAGCGGGAGCGGACAAGGTCAGACTCGCTGCTTGACAAGGTGTCAGACCTCAAGGACCAGGTGTCAGGACTGACCCGGCAATTACACGCAAGCAAGGAGGAGGTGCAGGACGTCACCGACGAACGTGACCGTCTGCTTCGGGAGTGCAGTGAGCTGCGCGCTGCTGAATCTGAGAGCAAAAGACAGCAGCGTAACATTGTGCTAGAGCTCGAAGAGGTGAAACAATCTTGTGCCAAGGCTGTACAGACTGCCACTGGGCATGAAGAGACGTGCAGGTATTCTTGCTGATAAAGTAGATTTTGAAAGAAAAAAATGTGGCATGCCTTTGCCCGTTTGCAGATTCTCATACGTGATAGGGTACACAGGTTGCTCAGCGAAAAGCTACGGGAATGCGAGAGACAATTTGAGAAAAGTCAGGTAGGTCAGCGGGTTGCAGAGGATCAGATCACGGGGATGGAGGCGCAATTGCAAGCTGCTCATTCCCGAAGCCGTGCATTAGAGGTACTGCTTTTTACAATGAAAGCAAGAAGTCTTTATGCATGCTGGGTGCACCAAGGATTGCCCTCTGCTCTCTGTTTCTGTCTGACAGCTCGTGCTGTATCGCAAAATAGGAGCGACTCAATGCGCAGGAGGCACAAGCATGTAAGGAGCAGATGGAATTAAAGAAACAATTAGAGGAGACCGAAGGACTCTTGCTGAGTGAACGTAACATGTCTGAAGTCAGGTACAACCTGTTGCGATACACGGGCGCTGTATTCGCATCTGTGCATGCAGTGCGTGGCAATATTTACCCCCCGCTCTGATGAGAACTGTATGATCGAATGCAGAGGTCAAGAGCAACAACAGGGGCGATCAGAACTGGAGGAGCACAATCGGATTCTCACAGATCGGATTGGACGCCTTGTTGCTGATCAGAAAGAGGCATGTGAGAGCCTGAAAAAAATTGAATCGCAACGGGAAGAACTGCAGGAACAGCTGGAGAGCTTGCACGCCGAAGTCAAGCGCGCAGGCTTGGCCCAAGAGGCTAGTGAGAGAGACAAAGCACAGATCACAGAACGGGCGCACCAGGTGGCGCAAGACTTGCAGCTCTGCACAAGTCAGCGAGAAGAAGAGGCGCGGCAATTGGCACAGCAGAGTGAGAAGTTGAGTGAAGTCCAATCTTCTCTGACCTCCAAGCATCAGGAACTGCTGGAAACTCAGGAGGAACTGCAAAAAGAGAAGGAATTGAATTTCCAGAATGATCAAGCGCAGCAGACAGAGCGTAACAGCTTGCGTGCGCAGATTGATCAACTGCAACTTTTCGTATCGGACGAATCGAGGCAGCGGGCTGAAACCGAAGAAAAGTGCAAGCATTTAGAATCACAGCTCGAAGCTGCTGCACAGAAGACCAAAGGCGCCCAGGCGCAAGTCTCGACGGCCCAGAGCGAGCTCTCGTCTGCGCGGATGGAGGTGGGGGTTGGAAAATAAGCATGCATTCACCGCTGAAAACTGTTTCTGCCAAGAAGATTCTATTCATTGACGGTTGCTGGCTGCACTTTTTTTTGCTATGCAGATGGAGGCAGAAAGAAAAAGGAAAGAAGAGTCAGAAGCCGAGTGTACAGCGGCTAAGGACGACTTGACCAAGGCGATGGCGCACGCGAAAGACACCATCGGGCAACTGAAACAAATGTGTGCACGTCTAGAGACAAGTCTACAGACCAAGCAGGATGCTTTGCATGATGCGCACAAGGAAGTAGACACATTACAGAGGCAGAAGGATGATCTTCTTGATAGACTCACGACGGTCTGTGCTGATTTTCTCTTTGTTCACGCATTGCATGTACGCCCCCCGTTTTGATCCCAGGGTGCTCACGATTGTCGATGGTCCATGTTTCCTGTCCATGTGTCTTGCACCTCTTCTCTCACTTGCTCGCGCGTGCTCGCTCTCTCTCTCATCTCAGACTCTGGATAGCTCCAAGAAGAAGGAAGAGGAGTGGGATCGAGAGCGGGGAGAGTGGGGTCATGAAAGGCAGGAGTTTGCGAGAGAACGAGAGGAGTGGAAGAAAAATGCTGCAGAGCTTGAGCAAGAAAGGCAGATTGAGAGGGAAGAGGCAGAAGAGCTAAAGCGCATGAGTGAAGAGAATAAGCAGCGAATTCAGCAAGACGTGCAGGAAGCGAAGGCTTCTGCTTGCAGTGGTGCAGTGGAGGGGACTGCTGCTTGTGCTTTTTGCGCGGTATTACAAGGGCAAGAGGACATGTTAGACAAGGGGCTCAGCGCGGAGTGTGCGCTTCTTGATATTGTGCAGCAGCGCTTCCCGCTGCTGGGAGAATTAGAACGAGAGCGTAATCAAGCGATCAAGGAGGAGTGGTTTCAGAAAATGCAGCAACAAGAGGCCGAGAGAGTACGCGGGCTCTCGGATCTGTCAAAGCTTACCACATCAGCCTCGGAAGCGTCAGCGCAACCTTCTCCCTCGGGCCCTTCATGCGCTCTTCATGAAGCGAGCAGCGCAATACCAACAACCCAATTTGATCCAGCGTCTCTAGCAGATCAGATGACGCCATCTGAGCAGCAAACACCTGCCATTCAGACTCATGAGATCGACGGTGAAGGCGAGGGTTATTATAAATCCCGCATCATCGAGCTTGAGCGGGAATTACAGCAAGTGAAATCGGATGCTGAGCTTGAGGCAACGGTCGCAAAAGCTAGTCAACGGCAATTAGTTGCGACATCGGATAAAGTGTGCAGATTAGAGGCTCAACTTCAGCAGGTCTGGTCGGCTCTTGTGATGCAGAATCTGTGCCATTTCGCGATAGTCGTTTCTTTATGCCCTGTAGCTCCGTTACAAGCCTGACATCTTTGCATGTTTCTAGATGCAGGCAGATGTCAACAGTAAGGATGATCCAGAAATCATTCAGCAGCTCATCCAGGCGCGCATCGGACACGCAGAGGCTGAGGGACTCGCTCTTGAAAAGCACCGGCAAAATGCGGAGCTGAGACAAGTGATCAGAAAGTTGAAGCAAAAGTTGACGTCCATGGAAGTGCGTTTGTACAAGGTGGCAGAGGCAGATGAGGTGGTTGCTACGCAACCGAGTGCCCCGTGCAAGGACGACCACTCCAGTACCTTCGGTGCTCATAATTTTCATTGATTCAGTCCGTGTGTTGCCATCCGTTCCTCAGTGTTATATTTTCCCTCACCTCCTCAAGCGCCCTTCTACCGTCCAGCATTGATTCTCACATTCTTGAAACATGTGGCAGGCGTGCGCAATGCGCTCCGCAAGACCCTGTTCGGTGCCAACAGTAGTGGGGCGGGCGGAGAAACCAAGAAGATAAGTGAGAGTGACGTAAGTGAAATCAGGGAACGTGATGCTAAGATCAAGCAGCTGAGCGAGCGGTTGCAGTCGCTGGAATCCTTGTATAATCAGCTTATGGAGCAGCACAATGACCAATCTTGAATGGGGCTATACTTTGAAACAAACGAAAAATGTGGTGAGGGATCTGCCAGGTGTTTGTCCATCTGTGTGCCGGTCTGATTTTGTAACAACTAGCGACAATAAACATGATGACAATCTGACTTCCGTTCTAGCGTGGAGCCATCCGGGTGACATCTTGGGATTTGACGTGTCTGACACGTCGGGTCTGACCGAGGTCAGTAACTTGCAGGACGAGAGCGATTGCATCGGCGAGAAAACGTGAACAGGAGAAGCTCATGTCTTGGTCTTTCGCGAAAAGCGAGAAAACACGTAGGAGATGCCCTTGCCTAATCTCCGCCGCATCGTCATTGCCATCAGCGCCCCTGTAGTCACAAGCAGAGTAGTAGAGGCCATTTCGCTGATACCGCCAGCGTCCTCAGCATGCTGCTCGCGTAGCTGAGCCACGCGCGCAGCCGCTGCCAGGGACTCCAGCGCCCCCACCTCACTGACCCAGCGACGGGGCTGCTCGTCCCTCGTTTCGTTATAATTTTCAACAAAATGCACCGTCCTGTCAGCACCCGCTTCGTTCACATTGATGCCGGACAGGAATTCCTGCGCACGCGAAGCTTGTGGGGCGGCATCTTCGGCGCCAAAGACTTTAAGCACATCAGAATGCGTCGCTACCAGGGGTACCTGCGGCATACTCGCCTCTTGAAACACCCGTTTCCAAGCCATGTACACCTTGGCTGGCACGGGCTGATGGGGGTTTGTCACCAGAACCACGGCCTGCATCGATGAGGAGAGGGCGAGGAGAAATCATGTGTGTGTATGAGTGAGTGAGTGAGTGAGTGAGTGAGTGAGTGAGTGAGTGAGTGAGTGAGTGAGTAGTGAGTGAGTGAGTGTGTGTGTGTGTGCCATGGGCGCGCGCGTGTACATAGCCTCCCTCTCTCACGCACACGCGGGCATCGAAGAGGAACGAGTGACGAAGAACGGAACATTTGGGCCTCACTCGCCTGGCAGCGAGGTTGGTAGGTTTTCCAGTTTTGCATGGCGTGTCGCAGCCGCTGCCCAAACCCGCGTTTCTCCTTGAACGTTCCGTCCGGGTTGAGAGTCCAGTTGGTGCCATCAGGGTCCGCTAGGAAAGACCACGGCACCCCTCGGATTATATGCCCGCCCCGAAGGGTCACCGTTGCGGTGCCCTCACTGCCAGTCCCCGCACCTCCCTTTCCACCTCCTGCTCCCTTGACTTGCGACTCAGTCAGCGGCACAGTGGTGCCGGGAATCCACAGCCACCCGCCGCTCCGTCTGCGCAGTTCGTCCGAGAGCCAGGTCACATTGATCGCGCCTGGCACATCAGGGCAGATTGTCATGACGTCTTCTCCCTTGACCACTGACGACGCCGCAGGGCCGGCGCCAGGGATAGTCTGCGCAATTACGCCCACCCTTTTGCGAAAGTCGAGGCCCCGTAACTGCGACCTGCCCACCGCAAATTCGGCTTTGAGGCCACACCCAGGAGGCGCTGCGCAAAGGACAGAGTACAAGATCTGGGTACAAGGTCTCAATTTGTGGTCTCTAGGGGGTCGGAATGGGGACTAGAGTCTTGAGCAACCTGACGAGAGCGAACTCGGCGTCGATTTCCTGGCGCGACGGATTGAACTCGTCGGCAAACTTGACGCCAATAGTGTCCACCAGATACAACATGTACCGCCCCCCGCCCCGGGACGAGGCCATGGGCAACATGTAGCGCGAGTATGAGCGCGTTGTCGAGCCGTCGCCGCTGGGCACTTCGTCCACGGGTACGACGGTTTCTGATTGCGTTGCTCCGCGCTGCATGTGAGGAGGAAGGCGTGTGAGGCGTCATGATGTCGAGCATCATCTGTTAGGTCGAACCCGCGCGTGATTGCGTGTGCGCTTGATCACGCACATTTGAGACGCAGCACGTGTGTATACATGTATGTTTGAAGACACATGCACACGGATTCTGAATGCCAAGGTCTCTGATGCACATTTGGACGACCTGGGAGGAGGGCTCTTTCGTTGCTGCCGTAAGCATCATGTTTATGAATCGCGATTTGCCGTGTCCCATCAGCCCTGCATGATGCATACGTGTTGCGTAATTGTGTCTATGTTCGTGAGTGTTCGCATGTGCGTGTGTGCAATGGTGAGGGCGAGAACTTGAGTTTGGGCGTGTCTAAAGTGTCATATTCCGATACGACGGTATGTTTAGCCTGTTTCTGACGTCGTGGCTTCATACGCCCCAGCAAATCTCAGTTCCTTGTCGGGTGCGCAGTGTGAAACAGCAGGGGGGGAAAGAGGGAGAGAGCCCGCCCGCACGCTCTCACACGTACCGAAGACGCAAATGTGACACGGACGGTCGCGGTCACGGAACTTGTCGACGATCTCCTGCGCGCGTGTGCGATATTCATGCGTCTGCTCGCGTGGCCTTGCGTTCCCGTTCGCAACGCGCGCTCCACACTCGCCGTCGCGGCATGCGAATCCTTCCATGGGTGCGGCACAAGCGCGGGTGGGCACACCTGAATGTCCTCGCGCGTGGCAAGCGCGTGCTCGCGGGCATCGATGTTTTTGCTCTCATTTTCAGCCTTGAAGAGCTCATACTTTTCTTCAAACGTCATGTGCAGGTTCTCATGCTCGTAACTCTGGCGCGACACGTGCGAGAAAACTGTTAGCCCAAGAGCCTGGCTGGCGCGCGTGAGACATGGGGTTCCCGCTCTTTCGGTGACCAATGAGGAGAGCAGGGAAAGCGAGCAAGCGCACACGGGGCTTACAGCATTGCAGCAACAAAAGCCAACCTGCTCATCGCGCACCGCCTGGTTGTGCGCATCAAGCTCGCGCTGCAGTTCGGCGTCACGTTGCGCCTTCTCGTCTGCCTTCTGCTGCGCGACGAGGCCCGACATTCCACCAACCTTTGGTGTGAGCCTCCCGCGCTAGAGGCTGCTGAACCGGCGCTGCAGTCGCCCGCTTCAGTGCTTAGTCATTGCATGCATTGAGAGACTCTGTGATGAGGCGCATCGGAAACCCACGAACTCACCGTGACCTCCAAAGACCGGGGGTCCACGGGTCCACGGGTAGGCCCGAAGGTGACAGCGTCCATGATGGTTCTGCGCCGCGAGAGGCGGGGCTGGGGCGCAGGGCGGCCGCCAGGGCCGAGGCGCGGGTGCGCGCGGGCCCTGGTTGCGCGG
>Ga0115006_10001744_pt1 | contig 13855 bp, 6 predicted proteins | sample ArcOceMetagenome_3_FD_88943 | JGI IMG/M metagenome (GOLD analysis project Ga0115006, IMG submission 88943) | Marine eukaryotic phytoplankton communities from Arctic Ocean - Arctic Ocean- Svalbard ARC20M Metagenome | ecosystem: Environmental > Aquatic > Marine > Oceanic | place: Arctic Ocean...
CAGCAACAGCAACAGCAACAACAACGAAAAGAGGCATCACCACCAGCACAATACTAATAGCGATGCCAACAATAATGGACACGGACACGGAAATCATCACCAACACCACCATGCTCCCAACAACAACAACCAGCAGAGGCATCACAACCACACGGCCCACCGGCATCATGCTCACAAGAAGCCCGCCGCCCTCATGACGGTCATCATCAACCGCGTCGACCTGTACGACGGGGCGGTGGCCGCCAAGGTGGCCCGGGACGAGATGGAGGAGGCGGCGGCAGCGGCAGGAACAGATCCGCAGCAGCAGCAGCAGCAGCAGGTGAACAGTGCCATGAGCGCCGGGCAGAGGGCGGCGATGGATGAGGCCGAGGCGGAGCTGATGGCGGCGGCCCAGGCGGCCATGGCGGCTGGATTGGGCGGCGGTCCGCCTCAGCAGCAGCAGCAGCAGCAGCAGCAGATGCCCCACCCGATGCAGCAGCATCAAATGGTGACGCCGATGCATCCTCATCAAGCGATGCGCCCGATGCCGCCATATCACATGCCACCACCCCACCCGATGAACCCTAATATGATGCCGATGATGCCTCCGCAGCATCCCGGCGACCCCACCCTGCCAGGACATGGAGGGAATTCAATGCATCCGCAGCATCCTCATCCACAAATGATGCCACACCCCAACATGATGATGATGATGATGGGAGGTCCTCCACCACCAGGAGGAGGAGGGATGATGATGCCGCCGGGCGGAATGCCCCCAGGGCCTGGCTATGTGGACCAATATGGTCGACCTATGCCGCCCCCGCAGCCGCAGCAGCAGCCCCAACCTCAACCTCAACCTCAGTCCAATCATCCTTCGGCACCCCCGTCGCCCAGATTGCAGCCCTCCTCGACCGACCCGACCCCACCGGCCTCACCCAATCTGAAACCGAAGACAGAAAAGAAGAAGAAACAGCAGCAGCAGCAGCAGCAGCAGCAGCATAATCATCATCACGGATATCCGGCCGTCTCGCGCTACTACTTTCGTACAGCCTCCACGGCCACAGCGTCGTCGATCGGAGATGGCGACTACTACTACTCGTGCGTGTCCGATGCCGATCAGGCCGGCGACGTGAGCGATCGTGGCGCGACGAGTGAGCCCGTCCCACCGGAGCATGGAGGCACAGAGGATGGTGGCGAAGCTACGGCTCCAGCTGGGGGACAGGGCGGGGTGGCGGTTGTCCGTGCTCCGCATCTTACCCACACGGAGCAGAGCTGCTGCGTCAATCTGTCCCGCTGTTCGGGGGCGCACTCGCATTACTGCACTCCGAATCCGTACGGAGCCCTGCCGGGGTGCGAGATGGTGGTGGACAACATCACGCCCAATCCCCACCCGACGTGGGCTGTTCACAATAAGTACTGGTCCCAGCGTCGACGCTTATTCTCCAAGTTCGATTGCGGCATTCAGCTGGACAGTGAGGGTTGGTACTCGGTGACTCCAGAGATCATTGCGGACCACGTTGCCGCAAGATTTGCCGAGCTCAGAGCCACTTTTGCAGCCCGAGGATGCGGAAGTCGTTTGCCTTTCATGAATGGCGGTGGTCAGCAGTACGGCAACGACCCTCTCGGCCTCTTGGGTGGACCAGGGCCCGACGATGCCGGAAATACGAGCGGTGTGAATGTCGACATATCCAACGGCGGGGGCGGTCTGGTAATGCTTGATGCCTTCTGTGGCTGCGGAGGCAACTCAATCGCCTTTGGAAAGCTCCCATCGACGTACGTGTCGCAGGTGGTCTGTGTTGATATCGACCGCAATAAGCTTCGCAATGCAGCCCACAATGCGGCTCTGTACGGCATCCCGCCGGATAAGCTGATTTTCATCGAGTGTAACACTCTTCGTGTCCTTGAGGGATGTTATCGCCATGGGCGCCGTGCTGATCCCTCTGACAGCGGATATTCTCGCGAGCCAAATCTCTCCGCCGCCGCAGTAGAAAGAGTGGAAGGTTTCCTTATCGGCGGGGAAGATCTGCTCCCCCCGCACATTGACGCTGTGTTCATGGACCCCCCTTGGGGCGGAGTGGATTATGGAACATGCGGAAAGCACGGATATGATCTCGAAAAGAATATGAAGATCATACGCGACAAGGGAACGAATGATGATAATGATGCGTCTCTCGCGAGAACGAATAGTGTGCGGAAGCTTTCCGGAGCCAGTTCATGCGAAGAAGATTTGCTTGGGCCGGAAGAGCAAGATCCCGATGCCAACAGCGGTGGACTTGATGCCTTCTTTGATGCCTTCGACACGGGTCCAGCACCGAAAGTTTCCCGGAAATTGGCTGCCAAGACGATGTCACAAACCATGCGAGACCTTGCCAATGAGGATTGGGTCGACGGAGTCGAGCTGCTTAAAATTGCAGCTGAGGCGACGAGGAGTCGAATTGCGTTGTATGATCTACCCAAGAACACTAATAAGGAGTCTCTTGGAAAAGCCGCTCTGGCCGCTGGATATCGTGGAAATATTAGGCTCGAAGAGCACTTTTTGAATGGTCGTTTGAAGACAGTCACAGCCTACTTAGGAACTGACTTCAGCGAATTGTTGAACTGAGTTCTCGGTCCATCTGTTGCGTAGAGCTACTACGTAGCTACTCTAGAGAGTAGCTAGCTGAACTAGACTTAAAATCATTTCTATCTGCGCAACAAGATTTCTATGATAACTGTTCTATTTCGTCGACTGCCGGAAAAAGGTGAACAATTTCTGGCCACTCAGAGGACCAATGAGACGCTTGAGCTCGTCTCTCGACATTTCCGCAAGGCCGGCGATTGTATCGCAATGCGCCATGATTGTTCTGGCGCTTTGAACAGTAATTCCCGGAAGCCGGAGCAGCATGTCTCTTGCAGATTCATTGATTTCATTTTCTTCTTCACCGTCTTCGACTTCTTGAGATGGATCCATCCCTAACAGTGCATCAAGCGATTCATTGGAGCCAATTTCAATAGCCTTGTCGATATCGGGTTCGTCGTGATTCTCTTTGAGTAGTTTGAATATTCTCAACGTCTCATGAGGCGATCGGGACCACAAAATACGGAGCTTAGGAAAATGAAGAGCCAGAATACTCATTTTGGAACAAACGGCATCGCTGCGAATGTCACCTCCAATGTCGTTGCCACTCTGAAGACAGAAAGATTTACTCGGGTCGAATTCAATCAGAAGAATCGGACATTTGTAATGCTTGCACATCGCTTCCGCCTGTGTGTAGAGTCTGCCAGAAGCAAAGCTCCCAAACAGATCAGATATACTCTTTCTCTCGACACAGTGAACCTTGGAAAGGACAAAATCGCCGACGGTGAGAGTCGCCGGTGCCAATCTCATACCACCCTGATGCAGAATGGAGGGCAAAGCCGATCGAAATTCTCTCACATCAACACAAATCTCCCGCCGCTGTTGGTTGGCCGTTGCTTTGCCACGTCCGGTCCGCGTGTCCATTGACAGAGGCAACGATCCGCCGGCGTAGGATCCAGCAGCTCCACCCAAGGCTAACTGCATTTCTTGAGTAGAAGTATTGATGGTATTGAGCGGCATTGGCATTGTCTTTTTGTGTTGAATGAGACGCTCGAAAGCTCTTTGTTCGCGATCGAGCGCCTTGAGAAAATTCTTTTCTTCGCAGGACGCCTCAAACAGCATGAAGAATACTCGGAGGCGGTCATGCTTGGAAATATCACTGTCAGTACCCACGGAACCGCTCTTCTTATTATTGCCAACTTCTTTTGGGGGCGCTTCGTTCGAAGGAATCGCCGCTGCAGACGCGGATGTCCTTGCGTGCATCTCGAGCGACCGCACAAAAGAAGGCTCTGCATCGTACAAAACCACATAATCAGGCTTGAGGTCGTCCAGCATCAAATTTGTTTGGTCCCCTTCAACGCTAGAGTACGTTCGAATGACGAGACGGAGCTCGTCCAGATTCCCAACCTTGTATGGAAGTTCATCCTCGTCGTCAGAAAAGTCGTTACCGCTCGAAGATAAATCTGCATCAACTTGTTTGGAGGGCTTTACACTGTAGCCGCCCCCTACTTGTCCTCCGGCGAGCAGATCCTGTTCTGTCTCCTCGAGCGCTTCATCTAAAATAGCTCGACGTTCTAGGTCCTCGGCCTGCATCATCCGATCACCGCGGCTTTTCTCGGTGGCGATTCGCCGCTGTTTCCTTTTCCAATCTGGTACAAATAATGGTTGCTTTCGCTTTGCCCCCGCGTGCTTGGACCGATCGGCTTCGGCACCAAAGAGAAAGTTACGAGCTCGTCCCTCCTCTTCCAGTAGCAGGCGACTTTCTTCCGATATGGCACTGGATCCGCCTGCATTCCTAGCGACGGCTCTGGACCTATCATTGACTTGCTCCAAGTATCGCACCCAGCGAAGAGTCATAATCCGTTCTCTTCCTTCAACAAGATACGTACGGATTGAATCCAGAGTCCGTTCATCTCTGACCATAATCAATACTCTGGCACCGCCGGCAGTCTGCGACCTGCCCGTGCGGCGATTATGCTCTTGTCTCTCCGGCCAGTCATTGCGAATCTCGGTAACAACTTGCGTCAGAAGCCTCCACTTTGGATTCTCTTCCAATATGGGTTTGAGCCGAGAGACTGGATTCGGAACACGCTTTGTAGGTTTGGGTCGGGTAACCTTGAAGATTCTTTCCCGGGCTTTTGTGAAAATGATGTCCCCCGATGCATCTAGAATCCACATCGATGGGTGCCTGGCTCCAACCGAAGCCGTCTTGATGCTAATAATTAGCTTGTAGAAGCTAATACAATCGTAATGTATCAAATACTGGAACAACGCGCGGAGGGTTCGCAGATCATTGACAAGCTGCTTCGTCTGCGGCGATAATTTGTGCCAATCGTGTTCCAACTGGCGCGAGATCTGCATATCAAAGTTGGTAGTAACTACATTCTCCAAAGTAAGGTCAGAGGACGACCACTCGATGAGCGATGTGGATTTCTTGAGCTCACGGATACAAACCTGAACCGCAGCGGCAATGGCATTTTGTATTTCTTTCATGGCTGGGGTGAGCTGCTGATGTAGCTCGTCTACGTATGGGGGACATTGTTCCAACTCTGATGCCACAACGTCGTGGAAGCGAGGGTACAGATACAACCTTCGCACGTGCAAACTCTTCAATATTTTGTCCACCTTGGCAAATCCAGCCATGAGAGCGTCGCAGTTGTCGGAAAAGGCCTTGACGAATCCATGTGGTGACGGAGAGAGCGCTGATGTTCGCGCAACAGTCCGAGCGGCATCGGGCATCCCAGCCGTCGCGGTCGAGACCATCGTGCTGCCGCCATTGCCGCCTCCGCCACCGGCAATCCACTGCTTCTGAGTCCGGTATATGCGCAAGATGAAGGCATCCGTCGACTGCTCCGTTACATTCTCAGCATGGGCCACCAAAATGCCCTCAATGTCTTTCGGATTGGCCACCTGAGTTAGCAAATCAACGATCAAAATGCGGCTTGTGATGAGGAATACCCCGCCCCTCTTGTACATGGCCTCTCGATCCTTGCCCTGACCGGACTCGTTGGTTACCTCGGTGGGTAGCAATTCTGGAGGGCTGCCCCAATCCACAAGAGTTGCTACCAACGCCCTGCGCTCGGAGTCCTTGAGACCAAGGACAAATACCAAGGGGGGTGTTGAGACTGTCGAGGCCACTGATGAAGTTTGAGCTGTTTGTGGTGCTGATGATGCCGCCGCCGCCGCCGCCGCCGTCTGTTCCAGACGCTCATTCTGTTGCTCCTCCCTCACCAGCGCCGCATGCCCATCTGGTCCGGGGTCGGCGTAGAACCGCACAAAGGTCGCCAGCAGGAGCAGCGTTCCCAGCCCCCGGCCCAAAACGGCCAGACCGTCCTCGTGATAGAGCTCCTCGAACGCGTCCATCAGGTAGGCCGGGAGACGGGCCTGAATCATGGGCGCACGAGAAGACGGTGATGAGGCAGCAGATGATGCAGAGGAGGCATCGCCAGCTCCAACAATCTGGACCTCATCTTCATCGGACGAGTCGCCGTCGGACATGCTTTAGTAGAGAGATCGCCGGGCGGGCAACAGGCGGCAAGCTGCCACCAGGTTGCTGGCGGTTGGTGTTGTGGTCGGCTGGTCGGCTGTGGCGGTTTGCGCCATCGCATCGCAATTTTTTGATTGAGGAGTTTCTTTATGATGTAATGTAATCTCTTACAGCGGTCGACCATGCATGGAGATGCCCGTCGTTCGATCATTACTTGACTTACTGTCATACTTGTCGCCAGCAAATCAGAGATATGCAGCAATAACAGTAGGCCCGGGTGGCGCATGCATGCGTAACAGCTTAGCCGGAGCTGCAGCCGGGCGCAAAGGACAGGAAGTCTTTGGCAAACGAATATGAGCCGCGCCAACAAGCCCCATGCCCACCTCCGCCGAGGCACCAGGCTCCTCAATACCCTGTCCGCCATGCTTCTCCCTCTTTTGGAGTTTGCCATGTTTGTACAGATGGGGGTATTCTTCGCCTACTTCGTGTCGATGCCGGAAGTTCAACCCACTAACGTCTTGTCGCGTTTGCGCAAGGCAGCCACTGGCGCCGTGGCACAAAATTTGCACCCGATCAAGGTGGGAGAGTACAGAGGGATGGAAACATTCTACGACGTCCGACTTCGACAGGTGCAGGATGCCATACGATCTCAGCGCACCCTTTCGGCCGTAAACGACGAGGATCGGCTATCGTCAAGAAAAAAGGGGATGGAGGTGGACGTTTCGCCAGAGACCATTGAGGGATTGACGGCAATGATGTTGGAACGTGTCGTTGCAGATCTGAAGAGCAGCATGGACGAGAGCAACAGCAGTATCAATGATGAATCGATCAAATCCTGCTACGAATATGGGGATTCGTCATCGGTTGTTCTCTCTGACAGGTGCAAGTCGGCGTACATTGAACCGTCTGAGCAAACGTCGACACTGGTCGTTTTTAACCCTCTGCCGCGAAAGAGACGTTGGTGTGGTCATATTATTGAGGCCGGTCAGACACTTGCAATCGGCGACATTGCAGCATGCCAAGAGGACTGGATGAATCTAGCGGTATATCCACCACCGTTTCTCGTCAACAGTGACGAAGATGATGCAATTGAGGTAGTTACCAGCCAGTTTTACATGTTTGGAAATTCCGACGAGATTCGACGACGTCCCAACTGTGACGTACCCTGCACGTGGAAGGGCGCCCCTTATGGTTCTTTCAAAATATCAGGGACCAAATGGGAATTCACCCAATCTGCAGAAGGACCACAATACTATGAAGAAAATGTCATCGACCCGAAAGCTCACCTTAGGGACCAGTTCTATTCCACCGTCCTATTCCGATCAGATATTCCACTTCCGTACTTCAGTTTCGAGGAATACAACATCAAAGCACCTGATTATGTGTCATTCGACAAGGGGATCAAGGGAGCGTCGTTCATTGCCAACAACTGCGACAGCATGAATAATCGAGAGGCGATGGTAAGGGGTATCATGGCCACCGGATTTCGTGTCGATTGCTTATCGGGCTGTTTGCACAATGCCGACCCCCCACACGGGCTATCTATGGACAACAAGAGAATGCTCATGAGGCAATACCTCTTTCATTTGGCATTCGAAAATCAGAACGAGGACGATTACATCACGGAGAAATTATGGGGTAGCCTGGAGGCTGGAGTCATCCCCGTCTATCTCGGTGCTCCCAATGTGAGGCTACATGCCCCGGAAGGTTCAATCATTGTAGCTGCAGATTTTGCATCGCCTCAACTTCTGGGAGAGCACTTGCAAAAGGTGGCAAACGACGGAGAACTCTACGAGCAATACCACGCGTGGCGAAAACAAGATTTGTCAAACACGTTTCTGCGGAAATATAACTTTACTCGGACGCACTCGGAGTGCAGAACTTGCCTATGGGCCTACGCCAAGAAAAGAGGATTGGGTTGGGATCACGAGAATCAGAGAATTACTCCACCGCACCTTTCACGTGAAATTTGCACTGATGATATGAGTGGGTTGGCTTCAAGACCCTTCAGGGAATCTTATTTGCTGTATGACTTGACGAGGCAACAGTATGAGGACTCCCAGAGTCACAGAATTATAGAAAGAAGCGCAAGATATGAAACCGACCAAGCATCATCAGCAGCAAAACACCCCCAATGCAGCAAACGAGGTCTCCAGTCGTCGCTCGTCTCGAGTCACCACGAAATCGAACGATCCCTAGTGGAACACGACGGAGTCATTGATATCATTATCGCCATCAAGTATCGCCACATGCGCAAGGGGACAATTCTACCACCCTTATTCCTTCGATTAGAAACAACTATCAGCAATGGGAGAGAATACTACACTGCATCAGATCATAGAAGTCCAGCGTCGAAACGCACATTTAATGGTGCTGATAGTCATCACTGGCAAGAACAGCCCGACGGAATGCGCTACTTGATGATTCAAGATCCCAACTCTAGGATCTCTGTATGGGCAGACTGGACGACTCAGATGCTGAGCACTGTTGAAGGTTCGATCGACATCCTTTTATTGCCAGAGGAGGTGGTACCGGTAATGTCGACGACAACTCATCGCAAGCTTAGAGTTATCGTGGAAGATTCCAATCCTCTGCACTACGACACAGATGTTGGCTCTCCGACGTATTTCGCAAAACAGCAAGCCAAGGATTTTTACCATCCGATGGAGGTTTTTTACGCAGGATAGCGAGGAGTAGCTTTTGCGGCAAGCAAGGTACATGTTAACTAGATCTAGATTCTACAGTTTATGTAGACTCTACCGGCGTGCCTTTCGAGAGATACCGAAACGAAAAATAATTTATAACACAACGAAATAGACAGGAGAATGTTGTTTCCGTGGGTCTACTGACTCGAGTCTAAAGGATGAGCAAACAGAGGTACATGTAGATCTACTACATGTAGCTAGATCGATCTAGAGCAGCAAGGGGTCGATCTTGTTCGACAATCGACAATTGGAATGCCTGCGTATCACACGGTCGCGTGCGCATTTCAGGTTCCACGCGTTGCCCCACCACGCACGAACGAAGCACGAAGCAAGCGCCTTTGCCAAAAAATCGACACATCGAACTCGCGCCTCCACTTGAACTTATTTTCCAATGATTGGCTTGTATTATGTGCAGCAAAACATCTGAAGAGACCGACAACAAAAGTAAACGGCGGCAGAAGGAGAGCGCTTCGTCTTCTGACGTTGTCCCTCCGCTGTCTGCGGAACCAGTTGTCGTCGACACAAAAAATATGTCCCCATCATCACCTCAAATACGAAGAAGAACAAAGCGATTAAAGCAAAGCGATGTCGCTTCTCTTCGAAAGCATAATGCTGCCGTAAAGTTACAAGCGAAGAGAACATCAGCATCGGCGTCTCCGAAAACGAAGCGAAGATCTAGGGCAAAGGCCAAGCACGAAGCCGACAAGCCCAGCGGCGGCGTGGAGGCAATCCTCCCCTCGCTGGGAATTGTGGCCGTCCTTGCCTTTGCAGTCATGGCCAAGATGGGTTTCCGTGGCAGAGCCGACGTAGCTGGTATCGATTTGGGCACTACTAACTCGGTCGTATGTGTCCAGTCCCCTCTGGAGTCTGCAGGACAGGGTGGAGTGGGAAAGATTGAATGCATCCCCGACCCGGCTAATGGTTCTCCCATTGTTCCTTCGGTGGTGTCCTTTTTGGATCATGCTAGTGGTAGCGGTGGCAATGCAGATGACCGGCCGAATGTCGTCGTCGGTCACAAAGCCAAGATGCGGATTGACACGCATCCCCATCACACTCTCTACCACGCCAAGCGCGTCATTGGACGATCGTTCAAACATGATTCAGTCAAAACCCTGATGGAGGAGGTTGAATTCAATGTCGTTCCTGCACCATTGGAGGAAGAAGAGACAGGTGCTGATGCCGATGCCTCTGGGGTGAATACCAATGAAGGAGAAAGCGTGGCATTTCGCGTTCCGTATCATTCGACTGCTGCCGATGGCACTGATACGCACAAGTACCTCCACATCAAGCCTCAGCAGGTCGGATCGTATGTTGTGGACCATTTGATTTCGATGACGAAAAAGTTCTTGGGGCACGAGAATGTCAAGACGGCCGTCATTGCCATTCCCGCGAAGTTTAACTACGAACAGCGAATTGCGACCGTCCAAGCTTTTACGGGTGCCGGGATCAAGGTTGCTCGTATCCTCGAGGAACCTACCGCCGCAGCTTTGGCGTATGGTCTTGATAAGAAGGACGGCGTCAATTACATAATGGTATACGATTTCGGGGGTGGGACGTTGGACGTCAGCATCTTACACGTGAGCGATGGTGGATATGTCGATGTGATGGGGAGTGATGGAGATAATCGCCTTGGCGGGGCTGACTTTGACGCAGCGGTGGCTCATGCGCTCATGGAGAAGGGCGGTAATAAGACCCTTCAGCGAGTTACCGATGCGTTGGTAAGAATTGAAACAAAGCTCAAGAAGGAGGGTATGGTGGACGCGGAAGATGATCTAGAAGAGCTTTTGGCCGAAGGGTGCCCAGTATTGGAAGATACACCTCCTTGCACGCTCTCATCGTTCCACACTATTGGCGAAAAAATGAAGATCGGCCTTTCGGCATATCCCGGGGGCGGAGGAGTTGTCGAGGAAAATTGCCTCGGCCTTCTAGCCAAGGATAAATCCAAACCCGAGACGATTGCAGAGTTCTGCTCGGCGCTCAAGCCCACCAAGCTCAGCCTTTCATCAAAGGAGTACGACGCAGCTGTGGTGCACCTATATCGTCGCTCCATGCTTCCCGTCCAGCGACTACTCAAGGACCTCAACTTGAAGACGGACGAGATAGATGAGGTTGTCATGGTTGGAGGCACTACTCGAATGCCGAAGATTCGTGATATGGTGCAAAAAGAGCTTGACATTGAGAGTCTCAATACTCACATCGACCCAGATCTTACAGTAGCATACGGTGCAGCTTCTGTAATCGATTAAATTTTAATCTAGCTAGCTACAGCCACTAATATAATCTATCCACGCTTTTTATCAAGATGCTCGCTACCGTCCTTTCGAATCTGTTGTCGCTTCTTTCCTCTTCGCTTCTTTTTATGTGTTGGAGCTGAGAGGACCTTTTCGAGTGCTAGATCTACAATAGCTACCTTGGGTTTTGTGTGGCCTTCCCTGCGAACAACCGTGGCCAGCAACGCCAATTTTCCCGCGGTGTTGAGGCATCTCACGTATCCGGCCAAATCATACGACGACGGCAGAGGAAGTGACACAGCTGATCCATCTGTGGCATTCATAACCTCGGCACTTTCATCCAAGGCTGAATTGTCACCAACAGTGCAACTGCAAACACGAAGGCCGGCAAATGCGTGTCGCTCTTCTCTACTCCCATCGTACAGCAACAAATCACAACCAAATTTAGATCCACAAGCGATGTGCAAATTCGTTTGTCTGTACAGCAGTTTGTAAACGAGTGCAATGTCTTCGTCAAAGCTCGGCAGCTCAGATCGAGTTGAAATGAAAGCCCATCGCTTCTTCTCCTCCCCTGTAATTTCTGGTGACATTTTGGAGTTGTGCATTGGGCTCTTGTCCCCATCTTTATTCTCTTCTTTGCTCTCCTTTTGACCATCACTGCACATATTTGGAGTGTCGCTGAGAAGACTCTGCGGTCGCAAGCGGTGCCACATCTCTGGAACAATTTTATACGCCAATTGTCGAAGGTCTTCCTGAGACCGAACTTCCTCGGCGACATCCATAGCCTCCTGTAGTGTTATCGCCCAAAGAAGACTCAAGGGCTGATCAATTCCAGTGATACTAGTATCGTCGTCATTGTCGCTTCCCATACTAGGACCTGCGCTTGGATTCTGGGAGGCTCCGCAAATAATATCCCTGCGTAAAGCCTCAATCACCATCGGAGGGGAAAGTACAACCGGAGGCACTCGATTCGACGCTCCCAAAAGCTCAGCAACTTCCTCTTCAATTGCAGTTTGACTTACTACCACGGCATAGTAATTGTCATCGTCAGATTTGCTCTCGCCTGTTGCATTAGAATCATCAACTGGAGCGTCTAGCTCGATACGCGACGCGACAGCATCCTGGTCTTCTTTCTGCTCTTTCTGCTGTTCTTTGAGCCGCTTCAACATAGCCAACCTCTCTTTCATTAGCCTTGATTTCTTTTTCTTCTTCTCTTGCTTGGTCATTCGCCGTTCTACTCCGTCCTCATCCGTCGTCATGTACGAAACCTTGGTTGGATGCATCATTTCGTCGTCTGTGAAAAATGAAGAGCCGAATGTTCGGTTAGCCGGCCCAGCTCCATTTATTGCGGCACCGTCTTGAGATTCAGAGACGCTACTACCATTAGTATCGTCCTGAGTGGTAGAAATATGAGCCGCGAGCAACGCCGGAAAACCCCGTTTCTTGATCGCTTCCTTGACGGCCTGGCTGGACGGACGGACTCGACGCACACCGACATGAGTTGGCGGCAAACGAGCCTCACTTGTTGAAAGATGACAAGTCAAGCTCGAGGAGAAGATAATGGCGGCTGTATCTGCTCCCACTGGGGCGATTTCACCTTGCACAGATGCCGCCATTGATTCCATTCGCCGCCGCTTACTTCCAGTGCTGACTTCCTGGCTGATGATATGTGCAATGTGGCGTGGCGATGGCATGGCATGGCGGCGGTCGATGCCGCGTGTCCGTCCGTCGACCGCTCTCTTGTGAGCTGCATTGCAACATACATGTAGGAACCTATACATGTATGCTGCTGCAATAATAGATCTACGTGTAGATCTATTTAGCATGACTATGTACATGTACATGTAGATCTAGTAGATTTAAAGAGCTGGAAGAGCACTTTCCCTCGGAAAATAGCAAAGTCTTTGCACAATATTTCCACCCTCCCAATACGTGAAGCCATAATAGAAGAGTAGCACCCCAAACAAATAACCATTTGATATCAATCTTCGATAGCCATAGACAGGTGACGCTTTATCGAGGTAGCAAAAATCAGGCAGACCCATGTAATTGCAGAAAGAATGGCACAGGAACACCGCGGGTAGCGATCCAGTTCGAATGAATGCATGTGCCACGTAGGCCCCAAAGAGCGTGGTGTATGCGAATTGAAATACAGTCATTATCAATACCGACTTTGCATCGACGCCCTCTCGAATCTTGAGCATGGCGTGGTGCAAATGTGCAGTACCAAAGAATAAGGGTACAGTCCATGCCACGGCCACAGGGCTCAGACCAGACTTGAGCAATGGCACCACCATGCACCCACGAAATGCAACCTCCTCGGCAAGTGGTGCCACAATAAGATCTCTCGCCTTTGCCCATTTGGACGATGGCCCGGTCTCTCTAAAGAATGATATTGTTGGTTTGATCACAATTTCTCGGAAGGCTTGAAAGTATCCAATCGGTTGCTTTCTCGGTGTGCAGGAGAAGGCACCGACAAAATGGGTCTTTGCCAAATGCAGCCTTGCCAGAGCGGTAATAACCGGCCCGAGATACAAGGTCATGACGTGAAGCAAAACGGCAACGTCTCGTCTCGCATCCCACGACCAACCAAGATAGCGCAAGGCACTGGTGCTGCTGTTGTGACGGCTGCTATTTGATTTCCATCGATCCTCACTGCCATCTCCGTCAATGCAGAACAAGGCCGGATACAGGAGAGTCGCAACGAGACACGTCACAAGCACCAACAACATGCGCCATTTTATTTGCCGTTCATCGTCCCTTGGCAATCGTCGAATATCCTTGGGGACGACGTAAAGGCCGCCGACGAAGGCAGTGGAAAGGATAAAGCAATACGCTGCAACGTAGGTCGGAGATGGGTTGGAGTGTTGGCACGACGAGAGAAGTGGTGGTGGAG
>Ga0115006_10001745_pt1 | contig 13855 bp, 8 predicted proteins | sample ArcOceMetagenome_3_FD_88943 | JGI IMG/M metagenome (GOLD analysis project Ga0115006, IMG submission 88943) | Marine eukaryotic phytoplankton communities from Arctic Ocean - Arctic Ocean- Svalbard ARC20M Metagenome | ecosystem: Environmental > Aquatic > Marine > Oceanic | place: Arctic Ocean...
CATGTTTTGGGTAAGCTTACAATATCCTTACCTCTGGCCAAATTCTAAGCTTACACTAAGGATAAATCATATCCTTATAGGTGGGGACGGACTGTACGCCAAGAGAGAAGACCCAACTTGAGGCGTCGGCTACTACCGGTAAGCAAATTGTGAGATACATGTTTGCATGTAGGAATTGCTACATGTGTAGATCTACTACACGTAGATCTACCGACCACCGGTGGATATCTACATCTCTCAATCCTCAAGTGCCATGTCATCTAGCACTTCTTCTATCAGCTCCCTCTCCTTCTTGACTTCCTTGGCAATCTTCTTTTCGTACTTCTTCATTGCCTCCTTGTGCTTCTTGCTCTTCGTGTGATTCTCGAGCTGCTTCTCGCTCTTGAAATCCTTCCGGCAACACTCGCACCGCCAAATGTCTGGCTCTTCCGACGAGCTTGATTCGTACGATGATTCATCGACTTGATCGTCGACGTATTCGTCGTCAGCGGCGTCACCTTGATCGTCGTTCACATTCTCAAGTTGTGCCTCAGCCTCATTTTGTACAGAACCACTCTCTTCCTCCGAGCCTTCGATATTCTGCGGTTGCGGCAAATCTGTATCATTGTTGTTCTTGCTGTTGTCTTCTTCCTCATCCGAAGACCAGCGATTCTTCTTCTTTCGACCCCTCTTACCCTTCTTGCCCTTGCGTCGCCCTCCGCCGTAAAAGTCATCGTCGCTATCGTCCAAATCAGCCAGACGCACACGGCCTGACGCAACGTCGGCTGCTTCTGCCTCGGCTTGCTCTATTTCGGCCTGCTCTCTCCATTCCTTCCGTTTTTCCATAGATTCCTTCTTTTTGCGTTCATTCTCTTCAGCCCTTTTGACTTCCTTCTCCTTGCGTTCAATCTCGGCGCGCTCCTTGGCTGCCCGAACACGCGGATCGCGACGCTTTACAAAATGGACGAGGGCCAACACATCGTCATTGCGCTCACGCTTGGCTGCCTTTCGTTTCTTCCGATTCTCGTCATCGATACGCCGGCGCACATATCGACTAGGTGCATCTCGAGGATCGTACTGATCTGCCCAGGCAAAGCTCAGGCATGACGAGAAGGCCTCCCACGACGCGTAGAACTCTGACACCTCGGACCAGCCGGATTGAGAGTCTCCAAAGCTCACCTCTAGACAGTGATAGTTTGGCATCCCAGCCTCGTCAATGTTGCCCTCGGACACCCAACCGCTCTGTTCCCCCTTCATAATTTCTGCAAAGACCATTCGATACACTGCGTAGAAACCATTGCCATCGTCACCATATCCGTCATAGCACGACGCCGTATGGAATTCCAACACGTCAAAAATGAAGCTGATGCCGCCGCCGCCATCGTCACCACCGTCGCCAGCAAAGCCCTTGCCGCCGTTGAGGATAGCTTCTCGGTGCTGATCGTACCACTTCCGCTCTGCCGGATCGGAAAGCGTCTCGTACGCTGCCTGCACCAAGCGGAACTCATTCTCGTCGCCACCCTTGTCTGGATGGTGCACGAGCGCCAGTTTTCGATGTGCCTTTTTGATTGCAGAGGAATCGGCGTCTCTCTCGACCCCCAGGACATCGTAATGACAGCGGATTTCCCCGTTCTTTTTCGACATGACTGATATATGCTTATGTTTTGCGATGGCGACGATGAAGCCGCCTGGGAGATGCCTACTAGCTAAAGACTAGTCGTAGGAATCCTACTCGACTGGGGAGGACGGGGGAGGAATGCGATATGCGATGGTTGGCTTGGCGGCTTGGTGCTTGCGGGCTCGGCTTTTTACGTGACGTAGCTTGTGCTGCTTGAACCGGCATCGCCAAACAAAGAACCCAAAACCCGCATCTTCACCATCTTCCGTCAACAATAATACTCGCATGTACTAGCGACGACTTGCAGCTGGACTGACTGACTTGCAGCTACATGTACATGTAGCTATTGCCATCATCATCGAGTCGAATCGAAAATCATGGGGAACTGCGACAGTTCCTGCATCGCCAAGGTGGGGACCAGCAGGAGTAGCACCAAGGGGACACATGTCCGAGGAGGACGCGGCGGAGTCCGACATAAAAGAATCAAATCAGAACATAAGCATCAGGGTCCGATCTATTGGAAGTTTCACGAAAACACGAGCGCTCTTGAGTATTACGAACCAATCCGCAGCATCGGGGAGGGATCGATCGGGAGCATTCATCTCGTGAGGCGTCGTCCCGAAAGAATCAGCGTGCCGTACCAAGAGTGTCTGGAGATCATTATTGATGGTGACAGCACCGACCATCCCGAGTGTTCCAGTACGTCGTCATCGGAAGATGGAACTGATGGTCCCGAAAATGAAAAGGAGACGAGTCAGGATCAGGAGGAGTTCTTCGTCTTGAAGTCTATTTTAAAAGATCATCTGCAAGATGATGATTGCTTGAACGAAATGCGAAGCGAGATCCACAACATGAAATACTTGGATCATCCTCACATCGCGAAAGTATACGAAGCATTCGAGAAGAAGCGTATGGTTTGGATGGTGATGGAGAATTTAGGTGGCGGCGACTTACGGTCGCGAATGCCGTACACTGAGGCCGAGGTCGCTGATGCCATTCGAGACGTGTTGTCGGCGGTCGTTTATTTGCATTCGAAAAATGTGGTGCACAGAGACTTGAAGCTGGAAAACATAATGTTTGAGGACGACAGTCCAACTGAAAGTGCATCCGTGAAGCTGATCGACTTTGGCTTATCAACCAAGTATCTCTCGAATGAGTACAAATACATGAGGGAGAGAGTCGGTACAGTCTACACTATGTCGCCTCAAGTGGTTCAGGGCCGATATGACAAGTCTTGTGATCTGTGGAGCGTGGGTGTCATAACTTACATACTCCTCTCTGGCGGTGAGTTACCCTTTCCGGGAAAAAATCGAGCGCAAATCGTCAAGATGATAATGCAGTGCAAGTTCAGTTTTCATGGAAAACAGTGGAGCAACGTTTCCAAGGAAGCCAAGGATTTTATTACGTCCCTTCTACAAATGGATCCATTAGACCGTCCACGGGCAGATGCGGCCTTGAAGTCTAATTGGATGAAGAAACAATTTCCTCCTGGGGCACCGAACCCCAAATTGCAGCCCAGTGACCGTCTTGATGCCAGGCGAAGATTACACGAGTACGGAAAGGAGACAAAGCTCAAGCGACTAGCCCTGTTATTTCTCGCACACAAGTCTACAACGAGCGAAATTGCCAAGATGAGAGAACTGTTCGAAGAGGTAAGTGTATGTTATCGTGAGCTGGAGTGTTCGTTACAATTTATCATTTAGGCCTATCTTATACGTGTGGTGTTCAACATTTTTCTTGAATCAATAGATCGATGAAGATGGCAATGGGGAGATCAGTCTTGCAGAACTAAGAAGGGTCCTCGGCGGTGAAGATTCCAATTTATCGGCGGCCGAAGTGAAGAAAATATTTAAAGGTGTGGATGCAGATGCCAATAATTCGATCAACTACAACGAGTTTCTAGCAGCTACTTTGGAAACGACAGGCCGAATCGAGACGCATCGCCTTCGTGATGTTTTTGACCGCCTCGACACAAGCCGAAGTGGAACAATCACCAGAGATGATCTAAAAACAATTCTTTCTAATGAAGGAAAGTACAAAGGGAAGAAAGGGAAACTGCTATTGGATGAGGAGGTTGAGGACATCTTTGCAGAACTCGGCAAGGAGAATGACGAGTCGATCAAGTTTAGAGAATTTGTTCAATTGTTTGACGAGAGGCGAAGGACCCTTGCTGGCAGCATGAGAGCCTGTACTCGTCGACGTGTCCTTGAGGAGAGCGATGATGACGATGATGATTACTTTGAGAATGCCATCATCCCAGGCGGAGTTTATTCCTTCGAGTCCTGCCATACAACCCCATCGACTTACATGTACGACAAGAACACAAAGGCTCTGCACAAAGTTGGTTCATTGATCAAAGGGTCGTAAGCTACGTAGTAGCAAGCTCATGGGCCTATTATTTCCATTGATACTACTACTACATGTAGCTTCACTATTTATCTGTTGGGTTCAGTTCCTCTACTCCTACTATGTAACTAGCTAGTAGAAATTTCCAAGGCAAAAAGTTACAGCGCTTTCCCAACCTACTTTCCTTCCAAAGCCGCCGCAACGTCACTGCCAAGCCCAAGGCCTGCCCAAATATTTTTGCCATCGTTATCAGGAACGTAGTAAGAATTCTTTCTGTCATTAGCGACCTTGCCGATGGCACGCAAAGCCGCTTGGTTAAAGCCTACTGTGTCTCTAATCTCGGCGAGCCGAAGTTTGACCAATCTCTTAAGTTCACGAAGTGGGGTCGCAAGCGATCTATTTGCAATAATCTGGTGTTGTTACAAAAAAAGGGTTGGCACATTATTGTAAGGGATTTGATGAGCTCGACGAATTGGACGAGGCACAACACAAAGCACTACATCGACATCATCAACCCTCAGAAATTTGGGTATAGAATTTGGTCTCCAGTGGACTTGTCAGACAGGTAAAACTATAATCGTCACTGCGGATAGATGAACATTGCCACAACGCTGCCTTGCGCATTTACTTACCTGAGATTGGTGCGTCTTTACCAAAAAGATTGCAATCTTAGAGCATAGTTCAACACCGCGACTGCTCCGAAGGAGCAATATAAGGTAGTGCAATAAACGCTCCATATGATTCAGAGGAAGAACGAGGAGACTTTGTTCAAGATCGGCGCTCTTGATCGTGCGGAGAACCCATAGAATGTACAGAGATGGTTCCATACCGAGCAACATAGGGTTCGGTCTTCGCTTCTCGTTCCGGCCAGCCTTCTTCTGCGCCCTGTTAAATGTGGCGATGTCCCTGGTTTCCTGGTCGGCAAGCTCGATGGCTTCCATAATTCGATCGCCGGCTGCAACACTGAGGACACTTCGGCGGACGGCCGCCTCGCTTTGTGGCTGATCATCGCCAGCAGCATCGTCGTCGCCATCAAGCTCATCTTCATCGTCTCCCTGACGACGGCGTTGCAATATACCCGCAGTACCTTGATCCCCACCCTTACTGCCATTAACTTCGTCAAACATGTCCTCAAGTTCTCGTTCTCGTTCCTCTTCAAGAAAGACCATATCCTTCGTCCTTTCCCAGACACGGATTTGCCGGTCCATACCGCCGGAGAGAATATAAGCACCGGTGCGACTGACGGTAAGGCAGCTGACCTCGGCGGCATGCCCATTTAGCAGGAGGATCTGCTCAAAACGATCGGCGTCCCAGTAACGGACGGTGCCGTCCTTCGAGGCAGTGAAGAAGTAGTGAGTCTTCCGAACAAATCTTAGGTCGGTGATGGAGTCCGTGTGGCCGTGAAGGGTGCGGTGAGTATCGCCAAAGTCAAGACCCCATATCTTGATGGTCTTATCAGCCCCTGCCGTGGCCAAGATTGTGTCATCGTCGGCGGCATCGAGGGCAAGTGCTGGAAGCTTGTGCCCGTAGAGGCTGAGGAAAAACTTGAGGGAGTCGTCAAAAAATACCTTGATTGTGCAGTCAAGGGAGGAAACAAACACCATCCGTTGCGACGGATCCATGGAATACGAATATCTCACTGCAACTACGTCATCAGACATTTGTAGTGAGCGGGTGTGAACCACCATAGGATGGTGGGCACCCTCTTCGGCGTCCTCTTGTCTCTCCACATCCCAGAATTTCACCATCTTATCGGCCGATCCAGTAACAATCGCAATGGGCTCGTCGTGCTCCAGATTTGGACGTCGAAGGTCGAGACTCCATATGGCTCCGCTGTGGGCATTTTCTTCCACGTAAACGATATCTCCTGACGCAACGTCGAGAACCAGCAAGTGGCCTTCTCGGGTACCAATCACTATGTGCGTATTGCCCGGCAAAAAAGCTGAGCACAGCCCATAATACGAAGACGAGCCAGATGGCAATGATGTAAGGGGAATCGATCGAAGGCAGGACCGGTTGTTTACATTCCACACCTTGGTGACGCTCTTCGAGACAGTGCACGCAAGGACGTCGTCAGAAGAGAGAGATATCGAGCGAACGCCCGTGGGGTGACCGTACATATCGAGAGATGACAATTTATTTGCACTGTAGACAATTTGTGTGGTGTCGCTGCCCTTGACCTTTTCGACCTTCTTCGCTACCGAATGCACTTCGAGAGCATTCGTGGCGAGGGCACAAACGACGCGAATACCACCTCCTCTTTCGATGAAGGGGGCGAAGGTAAATCCTTTGATCTTGTGAGAGGCACGGATTGTGGTGATATACTCAAACTCATCAGAAGCCTGGATGGATTCTGGATCAATTCCAGCGTTTAGGCCTGCAGTATCATCTCCCTCTGATTGCTCATTGTCATCCTCTGATTCATCATCGTCAAGAATTCCCCTCTTCTTCCCCGATTTCTTGCTGGTATCATCATCTGCGCTAGATGCCTTCTTTCCACCCTTTTCTCTGCGACGGCGCATTCTTCGCGTCTTTTTTCTCTGCGCCTCGGCCTCGTTACGGACATGGTAGACGACAATTGTCTTGCCGTTGGTGCGGCACACTCCAACGTACCGACCGTTTGGATGGAAGTGAATGGAGGCGACCTTTTCGTTGCTCGTTGCGACGTTTGGGGGTGGATTGAGGGTACCAATGAAATGGCATGCATCGTCCTGATCAGAGGACGGAGCTGTCGCCACTGCATCGGCACCGCTCGAATTGTCTTGTTCGTCCTTATTCTCATCATCAATACCACTGGCATCTTGATCATCTTCGATTCTCTTGGGCTTGGTGACCGACCAAACCCGCACGGCCCCATCGGCACAGCCTGTAACCAAACGCCAACGTCCTTCGTCGCTCGAGGCATCACTGCCCTCTGTTGTTGACAAACTACTGGTACCACCGAGACGAACTGCCGCGCTGCACGACACCTCTCCACGATGGTTGGCAATGGTCTGCACGCAGCACTGCCCGTCCAAATCCCACACCTTGACCAAACCCTCGGCACTGGAGGTCACCAGCCCATCAAAGGTGCTGGCCAAGTTCGACGCCGTGGCTTGGACGCCACCGCCCAATCCAGGCCGGATGAAACTGATATCGGTAACGGCACCGCGGTGTCCCAACAGACGGAACAGTCCCGTCTCGGCCACAATGTCCCAAACGACGACGGCCCCGTCCGACCCACCCGACGCCAGCCGCGTTGCTGCCGCTCCGCCGAGGGCCGATCCCGACCGATCGAACACGACGCAGCGGACCGGGCTGGACCCATGTCCGTTCAGGACCAATGCCTCGCGCGTCACGAACTCCTCCGCTCCTGCCCCGCCCTCGTCGGCGTGGAGGAGGGAGTGGACGAGACCCAGATTGGACGCCGCCTCCGAACCCGACGACGAGGACGAGGCGGCCGCAGCGGCGGCCACCTCGGAGGACGACAGATCGAAGATCCGGACGGTCCCGTCGGACCAGCCGGTGGCGACCTTGCAGTCGCCCTCGGAGCCGTAGGCAGCAGCATCTCCCTCGGCGACGGACGATCGGCAAACATCCAGGCACGTCACCTCGTCTCCATTGAGGGATCTGCCGCTACCCACGCCGCCGGAGGGGCTGTCGCGGTGGGCGATCTTGATGCAGGGGGCCAAGCTGCGCAGGTTGAAGCCGATGATCTGCGAGGCGGCGTTGGACAGCAGGGGGGCCGCGGGGGAGGATCCCAGGAAGGCCAGCGTCGAGGTGGTCGGCGGGGCCGTCGACGAGGCCGTCGACGTTGTCAACGAGAAGGCATCGGCGCACTCGTACCGGAGGTAGGTATGCTGCATGATTGCCTGGTTTGGGCGTTGTCTACATTGACATGTATTCTTGGCCGGGTTTGGAGAATGGCGCGGCGAGAGCAAAGCGGATCGGATGGACGGCCCAGATTTGTCTTGTGCCGGTGTGGAGGACGGACGGTGGCGCAACCGCCTACCGCGCGGCCCCGGGCCGCAGCGGCCGCAGCTACCGCACCGCTACCGCCCGCTACGTAGCTACGTAGCCGGCACCATAATATTGTTGATTGCAATACGCCCCATGGCAATACATTGCAGATATTGCAATATATTGCAATATATTGCAATTATTGCTGCAATATATTGGCAATACATTGCAACAATACAATATATTGTTTCCTTTGTTTCACGCCACCAGCCCGCCAGTCCAGAAAGAAGACGGAACCATGAGCTTCGTCCTTCGGAGGCTCGTCTGCGCGGCACCGTCGGTCGGCTGTACTAGTACTACTACTAGTAGCAAGACGTGCCGTGCCGTTTTCACTCACTGCCATTATTCACAGCGCATGTCGTCGACCATGCCCACCCGTCCAACAAAGAGGAGCCGAGAACGAGCGGGCAACGCAACCAACAACAACAATAATGGGCTGCTCCAAAGCCAAGCTTCCGCACCCAAACGGAAAGAGCGCCTGGACGTTGCCATCGTGGGAGCCCCCAACGCCGGAAAATCCCAACTGTTGAACGCCCTCTGCGGATCGACCGTCGCCGCCGTAAGCCGCAAGCGCCACACCACCCGCAGCGGCATCCTCGGCGCACGGACCGTCAACGACGAGCAGCAGTTGGTCTTCGTCGACACGCCCGGCTTCATGCGGTACAAATCGGCCCGGAAGGAGGGACTTACTCGCGACCTCATGACGAGCGCCGAATCGGAAATGACCGACGTGGATTACACGCTGGTGGTGATTGACTCCGCCCGGAAGTTGGACGATGATCTGAAGGAGTCGCTGGTGACCCTCATGCTCAAGGCTGCTGCCAGTGAGGGACGGATTGAGGCCACGATGGGTTTGGAGGACGAAGAAGATGAAGATGATGCTAATGTTGCCGCATGTACTGATGTTGATGATGGGGAGAGGCGAACCACCGAAAATACAATCGAGCAGGAAGTTGTGCGTGAAAAGTTTGCAATTGTACTGAACAAGGTGGATCGTGTCGAGCCCAAGGAGAATCTGTTGGATATTGCCACGGTTGTTGGCGAGATGGGAGACGAATGTGTGCGGTACATCGAGCGAGAGTGTCCTACATATATTGATGACAGGGAACTCAATGACGACGACGAAGCCTCTCTGCGAGATCCAGACCCCGAAGTGTTGGAGAGGCTGTTACCACCCGTTTTCTACATTTCGGCTCTCAAGAATGATGGAGTGGACGATGTCCTGGCGCATTTACTTTCACTCACCACGCCGTGCAAAGAATGGCCGGTGCCAGCAGATGCAGCCGCGCTAATGTCACCTCAAGAGCGTGCCGAGGAAATCATTCGAGAGAAAATCTACAGATGTTTACATCGCGAGATCCCGCATCAAGTGAAGCAGGTGAACCGTATCTTTCGGCCCATGGCAAATCCTCACACCGGAGAGAAGGTAATACGGATCGACCAAGATCTGATCGTACGGACAGAGAGTCATCGGCGCCTCGTTGCTGGAAGGGGTGGTATGACCTTGCAGCGCATGGAACAAGATGCCCAACGAGACCTTATGAAGGCATTCGATTGTGATGTGCAGCTCAACCTGCATGTAAAATTCACCAAAAGCCAAAAACATGAGCGCAACGTTGACTCGGAACGATCTGGCATCATTTCAAGAAGCTTTTAGATCTCTAGCTAGTAGCTAATCATAGTAAGGAACTTCCTACGTAATACCTACCTAGGTACGCAGGAGAAATTTTTCTTTATTTCCAATGCACCAAACAACTCTCTTCTTATCTTAAGTATATGACACATATATTCAATACTGTAATTGAAAGATTTCTTTCAATCCATCGTCCCATGAGAGCACGAATAAGTTGTGCCAAATTTCTCATTGAGATAGGTAATTTGTTCTTCGCTCATCGCATCGTTGCGAAAACTCAGGGTCACAGATCCCTCCCTTGACCGGATCCTTTCACATACCTCCTTGAGGGTGTGACCTTTTCCCTCCAACGATACAGAGTCAACGCCAACTAATCGAGAGCCCAATAGCGGCCTCGCGTCAGAGGCGCAAGTATCGATATCAGCAAAGCCCATCACCACAAAGGCGACCTCAGGCTGCGTACGAAATATTTTTCCAATGCCATCGAATGGAAGGCCAACCAAGGTATTCTTTTTAAAAGGAGATTCTTCACTCATCCTGGGGCGGATTGGCAGAGGCAACAATACGATGCCGATTTCTTTGCGGTTTTCGATGGTGATCTTGTAGACACATTTTTGTTGCTGTCCTGACTTTACGTTGTTGACCGAACGAGACAAAAGATCGCCCAATGGTAAAGTCTCTTCCTTAATGCGCAACGTCGCCGAGCTGTCGCAATCTGAGTCCATCGACGGGCTGCCAGGCAGAATAAGAGGGTTAGAACTCACACTCGACGACACCGAAAGCTCATCGTCCATCGCACCGGTGTTGTTCCGATCGAACGATAAGGAAGACGAAAACGACTGCTCATGAGCGATGAAGGCGACAGTTCTGTCAATCTCATCACGAGCCTCCCGATCCTTGTGTTTCACATACTTCCTCACATCTCGCACCAACGCCTTCCTCTCCTCTTTGAGCATTGCATTTTCCTTCCAAAGCTGGCGCAGTCCCTTATTTGCAGTGGCAAGATTGGACTTGGTAACCAACAACTCGGACCTGGCGGCTCGTATCTCCTCATTGGCCGCATCTGCCTCTGCTTGGGTGAGCGCCAAGTTACTCTGAAGGGTCCTACAGGAGCTGTACAGCGACACAAAGCCCGTATCCTCCAATCTCCACTCCGTTACGAGCTGGTCCAACATGCCTTCATCGTCATCGATGATAGCCGCCGTTGGTGATGGCGGGGGCTGCTTCTTGACCAGTCGCGCCAACGCCCGCGTCGCCGATATCAGCGCGCCGAGCTCCTCCTCCAGCTCGATTACTCGTCGTTGGGCGGCGTCCCTTTCTCGAATGATTGTGTCGTCTTCCAACGTCTCCCCTCCCTCCTCCCACTGCTCATCGTTGTCCTCGTCGTCGTCATAGGAGGATGTCCACGTCATTGGGTTGGTGTGATTGTCGTCATCGTCTTCATTGTCGTAGATGAATGCCTCGTTGACGTCGGCCGCGACCTTGGAGATGTCTTTGGGAGCAGGAAGATGTTCTTCAAGCGATAGGTTGGTACGAATGATGATGGATGGATTCTCCAGGATGTAGGTGGGCACGTCGTCTCTCATCTCCCGATCAACCGTGCGGATGGATACGGATGGGTCGGCGGTGATGTCGATAAGGTGTGGCATGCCGCTACTTTCACTTTCGGTTGTTGCTTCGTTGATAATAATTTCTCTCAAGTGTTGCCACATTTATTTATGTGGTTGAAAAAATATTTTGGATTGACTATTCAGATGCAGATTCAGTCTGTTGGATTTATGACACATCTCATCATCATCGCAAGTCGGCAGCAATCGGACCAAAAGCTTCTTTCTTATCTTGCTTGGAATTCGATCGTGGGAACGTTGGCTGCAGGACCTTCTTGAGGAGAGCTTTCTAAATCTTGATGACGCCATCGAAATATCATTCGATTGTTGAACTTGGAGATACGGCAAAAAATGGTGAAAAGAACCTCTGAAGCATATTCGGTGTATTGGTAGACTTGAACAGGTTATTTCGACGAGCCGGCCCCGCTGACCGTGCTGCCTCGTGAAAAGTAACCTCGAAAGAGGCAATGATCAAAGTAGTCAAGTGTATTTACGTGTCTTCCTGCTCCCTCTGGAAACTTCCGAAACCTTTAGCGAGCCGGCCGTCCCCAACCACATTCTGGCGGTTTGCCATCGCAGCGATTTAGATCAACCGTCGAGTGACGTGCGTGGCACGCGATGAAAACGTGCGTGCGTCGCGAAGAAGCAAGGAACTTTCACGTGCAGGCCCGTGCCATCCACTCTTTCCCCTTGTTGCCCGTTACCGGTATCGCCACCATGAAGCTCTCCGCCCTCGCCCTTCTTGCTGTCATCCCCGCCGCCTCGGCCTTCAGCCCCGCTGTCTCCGGACGTGAGTTTTGACGGGAGTTTGGATTTGTGCGTCTGTTGACGATGTCAAACTGTTGGGGCCATCGGCGCTAGTGGTTGCTTATCGAAGGGGTTCCTTGGCGGTTGGGTTTTCGGACTAAATACGGTACTGACCCCCTTTCATCTCTCTTCCTTTTCGTTCTTTCCATATTTATCCTCGCTCACAACAGGCGTCAACACTGCGCTGGTAAGTTATTGTTGATTGGAGAAGCGTTGAGGAATGCCACGTATCTTTCGAGGAGAACAACGGGGAGTCGGCGAGGTGTCGGGTGATGGGTGATGGGTGGCAGTTGGTGTTCGTCGAGACGGAATATGATGGACTGCACCAGGCCCACCAGGCCGGAAGCGATTCATTGTGACAAACTAACCCACCAGCGCTGAGTTGAGAAGGGGTTAACGCGATGAAAAGGCCAGAAGGCTAGAAAGTGGCGGTGGTTGGGGGGCAGTGCATGGAGTTATCGCTACTTTTGCCGTCCACCACACCTCGATTGAATCTCACCAAAATATATATATTATGTTCTTATCATCCCGCTCTTGCTCGCAGAATGTTGGTGGCTCCCTCGACACCCGCACCGGCGCCGGCATCGGCCTCGACTCCTCCGCTGGCTCCCTCTCCGCCCCCAAGCGGAAGGGCGTCGACCCGGCCGACACCATCCTCGTCCAGGGTGGCTCCCTCAAGACCTGGTCCTTCGCCTCCCCCGCTCTCGAGCGCCTCCAGGTCCGATTGACCACCGAGGGCCGTCCCCTTGACGCCGACATCGAGCTCTGGCAGGGACCCGACAACACCCCCTGCAAGATGCGGGTGTACGTCGAGGACGGATCCCTCCGCCCCTTCTCCGCCGTCATTGAGACCCCCCGCGGCCCCAACACCGTCGCCATCCGCAACATCGGCCAGATCGAGTTCCCCCTCGCCGCCAAGGTCGCCGCTGACGACGTCGACCGCCCGGCCGCCGACATCTCCTCCGCCGCCATGACCATCCAGGGAGGAGCCCTCCGCACCTACCCCTTCGACCCCTCCGTCGAGTCCGTCCAGATCATGCTCAAGACCGACGGCCGCCCCCTCAACGCCCGAATTGAGCTCCTCCAGGGCCCCAACAACAACAAGCAGGTCATTGAGCTTTACACCGAGGACGGCCTCGACCGCCCGTTCTTCGCCGTCATCGAGACTCCCGGATCCGGCAACGTCGTCCGCGTCGTCAACACCGCTCCCGTTGAGTTCCCCATGACCGCCTCCGTCGTTCCCAATGAGATCAACACCGACTACTCCACAAGCGGAGTCGTCATCGGCGGCGACACCGGCTGGTAAATTTGAGATGAATTGGTTCTAGTTGATGTGTGTCCCCCCTAAAGTCTCGGAAAGATTGAGATTATAGGAGAATCAATTATACATACGCAAAAACACCAACCAAAATCAAATTTATCCAACAAAAAAATTCAACCAACCAAACGCTATCGAGATCCCATATTTGCTGGCGACAGGGAAACTTAAATATACCTCTCCTCTTCTCCTCTTGACGAGGGGGAATAGGAGTGATGTGTGTAAGCTGGTCTCTGTCCAGTGGGTCTGGAACTTGAATCGGGGTAGTACCAGTGCAACAAACAAATTTTTATAATGTAGCGAATCAGCGAGTACGAGTTATATGTCCATTCAATGGTTCCTGGCGCGGAGAGGAAAGAGATGTAATTGTCTACGTAGTTAATCTAGCGAGGAAACAATTAGGTGCAAATGGATCTACATGTACCTTACCTAGGTACAGTATCTCTGCTCTCCTTTGAAATGATTCATTCCTCCCATGTCCTCGCCTCTCGGCCGATCAAAGTCAACGGCGGAAAATGGGAAAAATTCGCATCCCCCCATCCCCCCCC
>Ga0115006_10001746_pt1 | contig 13854 bp, 18 predicted proteins | sample ArcOceMetagenome_3_FD_88943 | JGI IMG/M metagenome (GOLD analysis project Ga0115006, IMG submission 88943) | Marine eukaryotic phytoplankton communities from Arctic Ocean - Arctic Ocean- Svalbard ARC20M Metagenome | ecosystem: Environmental > Aquatic > Marine > Oceanic | place: Arctic Ocean...
CAACTGTACCCGACCAACCCGGATCCCAAAGTCACAAAGTATCGCACGGCAGCGCAACGGCAACGGTATTGGTCATACATACGCGCCCACAAGCACACACACACACACACATACACACACATACACACACATACTTACCCCACCAGGCCCTGCACCCGCCCCCCGCCGCCGCCGCCCACAGCGCGCGCCGCCGCCGCGCCGGGGAAGCGCCGCTCGGCGACCGGGTTGCGCGACGGGCTATCGTGCAGGCGCGCCCGGCGCTCCGCCGCGGCTCCCTGCGAAGATCCGTGCAACGGCGACCCCTCTCTCGGGCGCCCCGGCCACGTCAGAGTGCGCGGCAGAGAGTTGACAAGGTCCTCGCGGATGTGCCGCAGCGCCTTGTCGTCGAGCACGGTGCGGCGCTCCGCTTGCGCCGCGGATGTCCGCTGCTGCGCGGTTCCGGCGGGCGAGTGCGCGGCGCGGCGCTCGCTGCCCCGCCCGATGGCGCGCTGCACCACCGCGCTGTGCGGGCGCGCCGTGGGCTTGGGTGGTGCGCCCTCCCCGCCCGCCGCCGCCAACCGCTGCGCCACCCCCTGCAGCGCCTTGGGGTCGAGCGTCGCGCTCAGGCCCATCTCCCCCGTCCCCATCCCTGCCCCGTGCACCGCGATGCTGCGCTCCGGCCCCTCCATCGGGCCCGCCCTTGTGCACCAACAAGGAATGGGTTGCACGAAAACCACGTCGTTTCGCACGGCATGCAAGTGGAGGAGGACACATTCCATACTAATGAAGATTGGTACCTGAAAAGACCCCACGCCCCCTTTCCGCCTCCAATCTGCAGGCGGAAAGGGGAGGCGCAGGGTTTGTTCAGCATGGTTGCCGCGGCGCGCGCGGCGCTCCTAGCGGCGGCGCTCGCGTCGGCCTTGGCGCTTCCACCGCGGCGCCCGGGGGCTGACCAAGATGGTGTCGCCGAGCGCCTCGAACGCCTCGAGCGCGGGCTGCTGCCCGTTCCCGCGCCGCCCGCCTCGCGCGACGCGCCCGCGCAAACTCTGCCGGCGCGCGCCGCGCGGGTCCAGGAGCTCGTGCGCAGCGGCCACGGCCAGGTCGGGCGCTGGTTCAGGGACCTCGTCCCGCTCGTCGAGTGCGCGGGCGAACCGGCGTGCACGGCCGGGGCGCTGGCGCAGGTCACGCCCAAAATCTACCTTTTTACTCTCCCAGGCATGGAGGGCCTCGTCGAGCTCGTCCGCGGCAACGCAACGTGGTTCGCGGGCCGCGTGGCGTGCGCCGCGCCGACGGTGGCGGCGTTCCAGGAGGCGTTGGAGGCCCTACCGGGCCCCGCGCCGCGGATCGCCCTTGTCCCAGGCGGGCGGGCCCCGCTGCGGGCGGCAGGCAGGCCGTGGATCACGATCAGCCCCCGCGCTGCCGAAGCGCTCGGCCGCGTCGGGGAGCTGCTGACGGCGCCCATGGCGGCACTAGAGGCAAAGGGTAACCTCACGCTGGCGCTCGAGGTGGATGTCGACGACGCCTGGTTCCTCGCGGGGCGGCCAAGTGCGGACGTGAGCGCCGTCCACCTGGTCGGCGAGGGGCGCATTATCGTCAACCCTCGGCACGCCGCCAAGCTGAGAGCGATTGCGGCAGCGGGCGCAGGTGTTTGTCCCCGTCCCCCCCCCCTCGTGCGCACGCCTTCCGACAGGGCCGATTGGACGCAGCACTGGCGCCAAGAGCGCCGGCAGCCCTTTCCAGCCTGTTTCCCGCTGACACGGATCGCACACCCGCGCACGCGCCTCTGCGCCCACCGTGCCGCACAGCAGGCAACACGATGCTGAGCGACTCCTACGACGCGATCAGCAGAGCGCTCGCTGCACCTGCAGCCTCCTCCGGGCACATCACAGATCCCAGGCAGCTGCAACAGTCGGCAGACGCCGCGCTGCTCGACATCCTCCTGTCTGTCGTGTCCGCCACGGTGGGCGATCAAGGCTTGGAGTTGCCCTGGAAGTGCTTTGTCTGTGTCGTCACCCTGTCCATGCTCCTCCCTCTTGCCACCAACCTCGCACTCCAGGTGCTCGTTCGCCCTCCCCGTGATGATCTCGCCCCGTCCCTCCCCCTTTTTGGGACATCGACAGACGCCCTCCACGTGTGTGTGCAGGGCGTGTGCCTGTCCCTCGTCTTCGCGCTCCGCACGCCCGCACTGATACGCGCGCGCGCATACACACACACACACACACACTGTAGGGCCTGGTGTCGATATACTGTGCCGTGGCCAAGTTGCCGCCGGATGATTGCATCTACATTCGTTACGACATGATTGCTTTTGCGGTATGTGTGCCTTTGTTGGTGAGCGTGTGTCGGTGTGTGCCTCGTGATTCCTTCGCCCCTCCGCCTATCCCTGTGCGCGGCAGCCTATACCCGCCTATACCGCCGACACCCCATGCGCGCCACCCAAGTGTCATACGCAGCAGTGTGCGCTGCCACGCCCCCCGAGTGCACTCCCGCTGACGGTTGAATGAATGACCCCATGTGTGCATCAAACACACATAAACACACTCTGCAGTTACTCATCACGCCGCTCGAAGTGTATCCGATCGCGGAAGTGTGCGTTCTGCAGCACGGCTGCCACTGACGGAGCAAGCGCAGCGCTTCAGAAGTACCACCCTGGATGGGGAATAAATCTGCTCTTGCTGCCCCCAAAACCTCCTCCTCCGCCACCACCTCCCCTCCTTCTGCTCCACTCTGCCTGCTAGGAAAATGGAACTCCAGATACGTGGCTTCGGACGCCACCGAAGCCACGGGGGTATTGGGGGCGTGGCATCCAGGAAAGTGCGTGGCATCCTGGGCGTGGCATCCTGGAGGGTGCGAGGCATCCTGGGCGCGGCGTCCTGGAGGGGTGCGTGTCATCCTGGAGGGTGCGTGGCGTAGCATGCTGGCGCGCGCGCCAACCACGCTCGCGCCTCCAACCCTCACGTTTCGGGCGGCCAACGCGCACACCTCGGCGCTGTCAACACGCTCACGCCTCGGCGCCGCCAGCGCGCCAACTCCTGGCCGCGCTGGGCAGACACTCCGCATTTTGAAGTATTTCGAAGATTCACCTCGTCCTGCTTCTCCTGTCCCTCTGCTCCTCCTGCCCCTCCTCCTCACGGCTTTGCGGGGCACAGGGAGGGGGCAAGGATTGGGGCAAGCCGTGTTTGTGTGTTTTATGCTCCTCTCAACCAAGTCCACGCGCAGGCTCAATGCAGCAGCAGCGCATCCGTGTTCCACAACCGCACCAGCGTCGCTGTCCATCCTTGCGTGTCAGCGTGAGAGCGTGCGCGCGCGTGCTGCGCTTGCAAGCGCCTGCGTGCGCGCGTACATGTGCGTGCATGCCTGCGTGCGCGCACACACGCACACACCCTGCAGGCGCCTTCCCTCCCCACTGGGTTGATGCGCGCGCGTGCATACCGAGGTCGGCGTCGAGTTTCTTAGAGGCGAGAGGCTGCCCTGGCTTGTAAAAGGGGTTGGACATGCTTTCTGTGAAGAGCGTGTGGAGCTTCCGGAAGAGCGCCTTTACTATGCTGCGCGTGTGCGTGCGGGTGCCGCGGGTTTCACCGCGTCAGCATGGGCTCTGGCGCAGGACGCCGGCGGCGCGAGCGGGTGCCGGCGGTGTGCGAGCAGCAGGACGCTGGGCGGCGGCGGGGCGCGGCAGCAGGCGGCTCCCCACCTGCTGTCCTTGTTGTCCTTGTCGTCCACAACCAGGACGAACCGCACGCCCGTGTTGGTCACGTAGCCGTACACCCGGTAGTCCTGCACTAGGACCAGGACCCCCAGGAACGAGTCGATTTGCCGCGGGCCCCCCGTCGTGGCCCTGCGTCGTCGTGCGAGCCGGCGCGGGCCGTCAGCGCCCGGCGCAGGCGCCCGGCATGCCCGCAGCGCAGCAGCGCAGCAGCGCGGGCGGGCGCGGGGGCGCGCGCACCGCATCGCCTGCTCCTTCTCCTCAAACGCGTCGATCGAGCAGTAGCATATATGGTGGAACTTGGTCTCGTCCTCCCCGGCACCCTCAAAGACTCTGAGCAGCAGCGGGTTGTTCTCCTTGGCCACGATGCACACGCACGCGATCATGGCCAAAGAGGGAACCTCCCCTCCGGCCCTCCCCTCCCCTCTCTCCTTCTTGCTCCCGTCTACTCCTGAGGTGTAACGAACCACGCCACAGCGGGTTCGTTACTTATGGTTCGTTCAAAAAAAAAAAGTTACAGTACCGAGGCTCCAAACTTGAACTTGAAAGACTCGGACTCGGCCCGGGACTCGGACTCGGACCAGTAGACGGCCGGCGCTACTCAGGCTAGTACCCGGGCCCGGGCCGCGGCCGCCGCGGCCGCGGCCGCGGCCGGCCGTCCGACTCGGAGTCGCCGGACCGGCGTGACTCGTCGGCCGGCGAACTTTAACGTTCACGGTCACACGGTGTCACTATCATAGTGGTCACGGCCCGTGGGTTCGGTTAAGCCCCGCCCAAAGGTCCCGGCGCTTTCTCTCCGAGGTCCAGTGGGGCTTGCAGGCCCGCGCGTTGTGTGTGTTACGGCGGTTGCGTGGCACCACTGTAACACACACACACACACACACACACACACACACACACAACTACTGTAACATAGGAAGCAATCATAAAGGGGGGGGGGTATTTTGGAGGATTCGTTTTAATCCCAAACGGGTCGCTGCCGGTGAAGCTCCTGCGCCCTGCACTCGGCCCACGTCTCTCTGCCTCCTGGCCTCTGCCTCCTGGCTGGCTGGAGAGCGTCAAGACTTGCTCGAGTTCTCGGACAACATGCGCTGCACCTTCTGCGACACCAGGCTGTCCATGGAGGCTACCTCTCCGCTGCCTCTATCCCCAGCACCGCCTCCACCCGGCCTTGACGACACGCCATTAGCGCACACCTGCATCGAGTCGAGCTCCTGTGTTGCCTTGCGCAAAAGCTCCTCCGTCTTTGACAAATTCCTCCTGTGTCCGTCTCCAGCTGGCGCCGCAGCCGCAGACGCGACAGCGGGGGCTGCGGCGGGGGCGGGCGGTGTTACAGGCGGCGGGTCGTGAGCATGCCAGCGGTTGGAGGGTGCCGCGCAGTTTTCCCCCGCGGCACCGTGCGGGGCTGGCGGGGCCACAAGGGTGCCATTCCACGCGCCAAACGGTCGCTGCAGCACCGGCATCTGGTGCCTCTCGCCCGCCCTACCTGCCGCCTCCCCGCGCACCCCACACCCTTGATCGGGCTGCTCGGCTGGCAGCGGCTGCTGCGCGGCCGCATCCTCATGTGATGAGCGGCCAGGAGCGTGGTTCGCCAGTGCAGCCTCGTCGCGGCCAGTGTCGTCGCGGCCGGTGGCGGCACTCGGCTCCTTGGTCTCTTGCGCCTTGGTGTAGGCCCCGTCACCGTCGAAGGACACCTGCCCGTTGCGACTCATCTTCTGTCAGCATGGCGCGAATCCTCCAAAACACCACATCATGCGGATTATCAGTGCTGCGCGTGAGTGTAGTTGTTCGTAGAACAACTACACTGTTCTACGAACAACTACACTCACGCGGCTGGAGGATTCGCGGCGGGCCCCCCGGCGGCGCCGCCGGCAGAGCCGGCGCCGCCGCCGGGGCGCCCGCCGCCGTTGGGCTAGGAAACTCGTGGCTGCGCGGCGCCAACAATCCGCATGATTTCATATTTTGAAGGATTCGCCGTGTGCTATCACTGCGCAAGCCGTCACTGCGCTCACGCCACAAGTCGTTTGTCCACAGCGCGGCCTGCTGGCACACCTCTTTGGTGCCAGCGCCTGCGGGGGGGGGGCGGAGGAGGGGTAGAGGGAGTGCGAGGGGGGGGGCAGAGACCCAGTGCTGAGGCAGCGCATTCAACTCGGCCCAATCTCCGTCGCCTGCTGTCAAATCACCATCCTCGGCGGGCTGCTGCTCATCCTGCTGCTCCTGCTGCTGCACGTAGCCCTGCGCGGCGTTGCCGACTGGTGCATCGCCGATGCTGGCCACCATGGTGCCGGAAGGGCCAGCCCTTTCAGCGAGCCCCAGCGTCGTGGCACCGATGGCCGGCCGGTCGAGGGGCCCTTCGGCAGCAACGAATTGGCCCAGCGCCTGTTGCTCGAGCCGCCGGCGCTCTCGCTCCAGCCGCTGCTCCATCTGCTCGCCCAGCTTTTTCTTCTCAGCCTCGAGCCAGCGGAGCTTTTCCTCCTCAAGGCGGTTGCGCTCGATCTCGAGCAGGCGCTGCTGCTCCTTGAGCTCCACGAGCTGCTGCTCCTGCATCTTGCGCCGCTCCGCCTCCAGCTTCACCTGCGCTATGTTGTGCGCCTGCTGCTGCAGGCCAATCAACTCCTGCTGCCACTGCAGCTGGAGGTTCTGTACAACCTCCTCCATCTTGGCGGGCGCCAGCGCCTTGCTGTTGATGTTGGTGCCCGCATCCTTGTTCGAGGGAGGCCGCGCCCCGGGCACGACGGTGCCAGCGTTCCGGAACTTTCCAGCCTTGTGCGGCAGCTGCAGGAAGTGGCAGATGTGATTGCAAGTGTGGCTCTCCAGAAACTTGGTGATGCCGCGCATGCCCAGGTTCCCCTGCCCGTAGCCCTGCGCGCTGATCGAGTGGATCTGCGGGTCCGTGTACATGTCGGCGACGCCCTGGATGTCGCAGATGAGCAGCTGGTGCTTGCTTGCCTCCCAGGTGAAGTGCGAAAAGGCCTGGGGCGTGTTGCGGCGATCGTCGCTCCAGTCCCAGTTGTTGTTGTACTTTACGTACTGCCCGGGCACGTAGCGCTCGACCCCGCAGATGGGGCGCGTCCCCCTGTCCACAAGCTCCATCACGTAGGCCCCTATAAACTCGACGGCCTTGGGGACCCCTCTGCCGTTGAAGTCACGCGCCCACTTTTGCGCCTCGCTCTGCATGCGCACGTCGTCAAAGTACTGGCTAGGCGGCGTGCCGGCCACTTTGGAGATTTTCGCGACATACCGCGACTCCTCGCCCGACGCTGAGAGGTCGCGCATGAGGTACGCCGCGCGCATGGCGCCCTCTGCAAACGCCTGCCGCTCGATAATCACGTTTACGAGCGTGCGCCGCCACTTGGCGGTGGCGACGTCGTACTCGTGCTTGATTGCGCGCTCCGAATCGGTCACGTCGAAGTCGTCGGTGTAGATGTTGTCCGGCAGCTCGAACTTGGGCGTGGGCAGGCGCTGCTTGCAGGCGAACAGCTGCTCGAGCGTCGGCCGCACGCCCACCTGCGCGAGCGCAACGAGGCGCGCGGCAAGCACAAACTCGGAGCGCGTGAGGTGCCCCTTGCCGTCGCGGTCGCAGATCTCCCACACCGCCTTGAGGGTCGAGTGCGGCAGGCCCGAGCGCGAAAAGAAGGCGACTGCCAGCTTGCCGTGCAGCTGCGCGTGCTGGCCTCCCGCCGCCGTCTGGAACAGCTCGCGGAACTGCTGCACCTCCTCCGGGAGCAGCCGCACAGCGCGCCGCAGCTCGTCGTCGGAGAGCGCCCCCGGGCGCCGCCGCGCCGCCGCGAGCGCCTGCGGCGGCGCGGGCGCGTGTTCCTCCGCCTGAACCCCGCCCCGCGGTCGCTCCCGCTGCGCCTTTGGCGGCGGCGTCAAGGCCTTCGGCTCCCCAGACATGTCCCGCCACCGCCGCTGAATTTTTTCAAGTGTTTTTTGATGGGAACCAACATCTGTCAACCGCTTTGTCAACTGCTAGAAAACAACCTCTGGTTGCCCTGGCGTTCAAACGGTGTTTTCAGCGTAGAGCTGCAGCGTCGAAACGGCGAACACACACGACACCAACAGTGGGCCACCTGGGGCGCGGCACACACCCGAGCCGCGCCACCGACCCGCGGTGGGATGGGCGGCGGCGGCGGCGGCGGTGGCGGTGCGGTGGACCGGCGGGTGGCGGCTGGACGCGCGGAGGCGCGGCGCGTGTTCCGCCGCGGCGACCCGCGGGCTCGCTGCTGACGGGGCTCCGCAGGGCTGACCGGTGGTCCGGGCGCGGAGCAAAGGCAGGATGCAGATGGCGTGAGGGGAGCCCCAGGCCGCGCCGCCAGTCGTCCACATCTCCCCGGTGCCGTGCCCGCCCGACAGCCTCCAGGCGCCCGGCGCAGCGCCGGGGCAGCCCGCGACGCCGCCCGGCACGCCGTCGGCGTCTTACAAGACGCCGAAGAAGAACGAGCAGGAGATGAACAACGACTTTGACCGTTCGTTCCAGATCGATGCCGAGGCGCTCACGCTGAAGCACCCCCTCGCCAACGGAGAGGGCGGCATCGGCGAGGTATGGGTGGGCGAGTACCGGGACGACAACGGGACCGCCCACGACGTGGCGGTCAAGCGGTACCCGAGCGCGTTTGGCCCAGAGGAGATGCGGATGTTCCGCCGCGAGACCGCCGTGCTCTTCCTCGCTGCCATGCGCTGTCACAACGTCTGCAAAGTGTACGGGACCGCGGTCAAGGAGGGCAAGCTGTGCATTATCATGAAACTCTACAAGGAGTCCATGCGGGGCCTGCTGCTGCGCACAGAGGGAAACAAGCTCAGCCTGGACAAGGTGCAGCGGTACGGGGGCGACATTTGCAAGGCAATCGCAGAGCTCCACGAGCAGAACATCATCCTGCAGGACCTGAAGCCGCCCAACATTCTCCTCGACGAATATGATCACTGCGTGCTGGCCGACTTTGGCATCTCGAGGTTTGTGCAGGGCAGCAACCCGCACATGCCCTCGCACGTGCAAGGCACGTTCAACTACATGTCGCCCGAGGCATTTGATCCCGAGCAATTTGGCGGCATCACAAGTCGCACAGACTCCTGGAGCTTTGCCTGCACGCTGCTGGAAATGCTGACGGGGGACCAGCCTTGGAAAGACATGAAGATGGCGCCCATTTGCTTCAAAGTGATGCAGAAACAGACGCCAAACATCCCAGCGGGACTGCCGCCGGCTTTGGAGCAGATGCTTCGAAGCTGCTTCTCATTCGAGCCCGCGAACCGCCCCACATTCAAGCAGATGTTCAATGTCTTTCGGTCTGATTGGGCTCTGGAAGAGAACCGCGCCGCCGACCACCAAGCATCGCGCCGTGCACAGGACCCGTTGGGACTTGGCCCCATCCTGGATGCATTCAGAGCAATTGGCCCAGAGGACAATCCGAATCCTCCACCCAGGGTGTCGAGGATCGGGAGGCAGGCCTCGGCGTCAGGTAGCCCGAGTCTCGCGGGGCGTGCCCCGTCGACGACGTCAGAAATGGATGGTGACAAGCTGACGGCCGCAGAACGCAAGGGAATGCACGATAGCTCCCTGGCTGGCCTATACAAGAGAGCCGCTGAGGCTGATGAGGCAAAAAAGGTATTGTGCGCGTCTGAAAAACGCGCTAAAACGCTAAAGAACAATGTAGACCATTGTAAGCACACAAGCAGAGGCGAAAGGATGTTGGCACAGCAAGGCAAGGCTGCCATCACAGTGGAGGCAGATTTCTGCATGCATAATGTTTTTTGGGGCTTCGTCCCCTGAAGAAGAATTGACTTGTTTTCCACGGCATCCCACAGGAGGCAGAGTCGGCGAGGAGAGAACTGAGAGATTTGAGGAGCCAGGTACGAAACAACAGTTGTGCATGGTTTTGCAGTCATCTTCGCGCATTGGCGCGTACTTTTGCATGTATCCAGGCTCATGTGAGATTTCATGCGCATGTGACCAGGTGCACGTACTGCGGGAGGAGCATGAGTCTTCAGATGGACGCGTGAAAGAGGCACTTGCTGGTAAAGAGGAGCTTGCTACCCAGCTTAACAAAGTCATGAAGGTGATGTTTGTAGAGCGCGTGCGCAAGAACCCCAAACGTGAGATAGAAATGTGGTGGGGGAGGTAGTGGTGCACCCCTCTTTCTGAGAAAGAGGAGCAGCAGTGGAGACGGACAGCATATGATGGACAGTTTTGTGTTTTGGCGCGCCAGACCCCCTGTGCTTGGTCGCATCTTCGAAGATGAAAATTTACATTCGCGCGTGTATGTTTATGGCATAAATCTGTTTATGCTTACGTGCGTGCGCGTGAACCTATACGCCAGCGTGCTTGCTTATGGGTGTACGCGCGTCTAATCTGGTGCACGTCCTGCGCATGTGCGCTCACAGGTTTGTCAAGAGCTGCGACGCGAACGCGAAACCCTGTCTCATCAGCTGCTCGACCTTCAGGAGCAGCTCATGTCGCAGGTCTCAACCCTCTGTGACCCAATCCTCCCATGCATTCAATTCCACCTGACCACAGATGTTCCACGACCAACATCCACTGCAGTTGAACAAAGTGTGTGCTTGCGTTCCCACACACATGCTGCTTCCATATCTAAGCACACATACGTGCAGGAGCAAAAGATGGCAGAAGAGCGCGGGTCGCGACAGAACGCCGACACTGCCAAAAAAAATATGGAAGAGCAGCTTGCCAAGATGTCAGTTGCCTACCAGGTCCTCATTCGTGCTTTGTTGCATCGCACTCATGCGACTGCAGGAAGCTGTGGCAAATACCAGTGTAAGCCGTGGTGGCTGCATTATAGAGCATCGATTGAGGTGTCACATTATGACGTACCATTTCACAACACCATCCTATTCTAATCATTCTTTCCATCCTTTGGTAAACGATCTGTTGTGTCGACAGGAGGCTGTGCGGCAGTCTTCAGAATCTGTGCAGCACGAAAATGTTGAGCTGAATGGCACGGTGCAAAATCTAGTGCGGAAACAAGAGACGATCACGCAAGAGCTCATCGAAGTGACGGAGGAACGCGACAAGCTTGCAGATGCTAACGACATATTGCAAAAAGAGAAAGTGGAACTCAGCAAGGCCGCTGCTGCTATACAGGACGAGGTGAATGTATGATTCTGCAATAGAGTGCGCTTTGGTAGATAGCGTGGGAAGTCAGTGCATACCTATGCCTGCGCATCTCCATCTCTCGAGTACGCGCATGTTCACGTAGCCTCCACACACTGACATGCACGTGCATATGGGCAGCGTGACGATATTCGTGCCCAGCTCGAAGAGATGCGCGACGTCCATCAGTATGAGCTGGAGCAGGCAAAACTAGAACACGACTCTACTACCACCGCCGCGCATCGCATGGTCTCACAAGAAAAAGAAACTGCAGATCGCAATTATCGTGAGTTGGAAGCGAAGCTCAGCGCAAAGGTGCGCGAGGCGGAAGCGGCAGCGAGCCGTGCGGAAAGCTCGTTGCAATCAGTGACGGAAGACAAGGAGCTGCTCGACCGCCGCCTGGCGCAGTCGGCGCTCGAAAATGTAAAGCTCAAGGAGCAGCATGACCGTGTGTTGGCAGAGAAGGAAGAGCTGGAGGAAAAGAATAAAAGCCTGTCGTCGGCACTTGATAGTGTCGAGTACCAGCGCCTGCTAAAGCAGGCAGACCGGTATGAGAAAGAGCGAGCACAGTGGCAGCGCGACCGAGACTCTCTCCAGGGATGCCTGAAAGAAATGGAGGAGACGGACCGGCGAGCCCACGCGCTTGCCTCAGAGAAGCGCCAGCTTGAGGCCGCGCGGCTACAGGCATTGGAAGAGTCGGAGGCGGAGCGCAAGCGCTTTGAAACAGCGCTCACAAAGCAGCGGCTTGACTATGAAAAGCGCATCTTTGACTTGGAACAGGCCTACGAGAGGCTCAAGATGAACAGGGACAGCATCTCCACCAGCGATGACACCCTTGTCACTGAGCGCTCCATGGGCAACTCAATCGAAATGAAAGGTGACGCCAGCTCCGTAGACATCAAGGCCGATGCCTACGACAAATACCATGAAAAGTTTTACGGCAAGGCAGACGCGGAAGAAAAGGACAATCATGTGCCTCCGGAGACACACACAGATATCCCGTCAGCGTCGCGTTCGCCTTCACAATCTGATTCGTCGGGGGACGTGCGAGGCACTGAGGAAGGAGACGGCCAGTTGAGGAGCACCATGGATGAGGACCGCGTCAAACGGGTGCTGCACCAGTTGGCGATTGAGTGCGATCGACAATCTAATCCCAGCACACCCACGGCGCCCAGACACTCGGCCCAGGCAGCGCAACGACAGGCAGCAGCAACTCGAGCTGCTCCTCCGCCAGCGGCGTCGCCCGCGTTCCACTCAAATACTGACAAGCACGGGCCGTCCTCACCCCCGCCAGCCATGAGCATGGGAGGCCGGGGCAGAGATCAAGTGAGTGCGGCTGAAGATGCACCGGTATCGCGCTCCTCAAGTGGTGGTGGCAGTGGGACGCCGCAGCCTCGAGTGCTGACTACCCGCAGGCGCCTTGACGAGGGCTCTCTTACTCCACGGGGTCGTGGCGAGGGCACCAGAGATGACACACATGACCCCTCAAAAGCCACATTCGCTTCCGGGTACTTTTTCACGCTCCCAATGCGCGTATGTCAATGCCAAGCCCATTCTCTCGTTGCAGACGAGCCACGTGCAGCACGCCTGTGCCGCAATGCGTCTGTTGCTGCCCATGCCTTCTTGTCAGTCTGATTGGCAAACACGCCGTCTTGTCGGCAGGTACAATGGCAGACAGACCCATGACGGGAGGCTGGAGGCGAGCGGGTCGCCGCCGAGCTCGGCACCCTCAACTCCCGCAATGAGGACACTCAATGACCGTCGTCACAGCAGCCACGCGGACCAGCAACCCGCAGTTTCACGCGCCTGGCAGACCCAGCCCAAGCCAAAGGGGCAGAGTCTGGGGCTGATGCTAGAAGGCACGCGCGTGGCGCGTGTCATGCGGGGATCACCAGCCCATGCCGCAGGTCTCGTGACCGCACCCCCTCCCCCCCCACTCATTTTCCCGTTATGCCTTTCGTCTCTCCCAGCGGCCTACGTACTGGTGCATCGTGATGCGAGATCACGTGTAGTTTTGCATTGCCATCTGACGAGCCCCACACACCAACACACCAGGCCTTCAACCAGACGACCTTGTCAAGCGGGTCAATGGCATCCGGGTGGTGAAAGAAGACGTGGGCAAAATATTGCGCATGCAGTGGCATGGCGGCGCCGAGCCCCTCGAACTTGCTGCAGACCGAGGTACGGTCTGGTAACGTGGCGGCGCCACGCGCATGAGTTTGCGTTTGTGCGTGTGTTCTGCTTCTTGAGCCCCGCAGCTGACGTGGTGGGTCACCCGGCGCAGGAGACAAGGAGGTATGCGTCGTCGTGCAGCCCGAGGACGTGGAGATCTCGAACAGCAGCCCCCCGTCGACCTTGCAGACGCAGACGGACCGCGATGCGGCGCTGGCCTGGCAGATTCATGAGAATGAGGCCGCCGTGCTGGCCGTGGAAGTAGAGGCGTCGGCGAGCTCCGTCATGTGTTGAGTTGCGGTACCCCTGCGTGGGTCCCAGCCGCATCGCTGGGGCTGCGCCACCGATGCCCAGGTCTGAATTAAACAGCATTCTCTTACGTCTTCCATCCCCCCTGCGAGCCCCGCCCCCAGTCCCCCGCAGTAGGACCGGCGCCCACGGCTCCGCCCGCGCCTCCTTCTCTTGCATGTACAGGCGCCTGTATATAGAACAAACAGATCTCCAGGGGCCATCCATCAGCCTGATCACTCCAGGTTGGAGTGATGCGCCCTGGCTGCACCCAGGTGTCGCTCGGTAGGCAGTGAAGAGAGTCCTTCTCGTCTGTCTTTTTCGTGCATACCTCACGTCCTACAACACCCACTTCCGCGATGCATGCATGCATGTAACATCGCCTTGCTCCTCCTCCTCTTGTCCCCCCCCAACCGAGCATGTATGTAATGTATGCATGTATGCATCTATGTATGTAAGTATGCATGTATGTTTATTACAGTAAGTCACCGCGGAATGGGAACCGGCATTTCTGAGGCAAGCAAGAGAGTTCCTATTTTTTCCTTTGCTACCCAGGGAGGCAAGCAAGTGAGTTCCCATTTTCGACAGAGGAACTGGGTCCAAGCCC
>Ga0115006_10001748_pt1 | contig 13851 bp, 12 predicted proteins | sample ArcOceMetagenome_3_FD_88943 | JGI IMG/M metagenome (GOLD analysis project Ga0115006, IMG submission 88943) | Marine eukaryotic phytoplankton communities from Arctic Ocean - Arctic Ocean- Svalbard ARC20M Metagenome | ecosystem: Environmental > Aquatic > Marine > Oceanic | place: Arctic Ocean...
AAACACACTGTCAAGGCCACCAGGACCCAAGTAAGTCAGTTCCCATTTTTCTGAGGGGAACTGAGGCTCTGATCAAGATGGTTCCCATTTACCGGGTTCCCATTTCGCGGAGTCGTACTGTACGGTCGGTGCGTTGGTCCCATCTCTTCTCTTCTTCCGGTCTTTCTCTGCCCATCTCTGCGAGGTCGTGAAGCCAATAGCGGCGACGTGGAGAACGCTGTTGATGATGGACATGATAGCGGCGGCCCATTTGACAATCCCGCTCGCAGGGTCAGGGCACAAGACGCACGGGTTATCACTGAACCAGACGCTATGCCCAGAATACCAGCGACAAAGCCGAACAACATGCCGACGATATTGAGATATTGCACGCTGAAAATGCCAATGATCACGTGAATGCATCCGAAGACGATCAAGGTGATGTGAAGACAGCGCAGGCGTGTCACATCCATGTCCCCATGCATGTGACATCCGTTGTCGCGGTCCTTGAGGCTCGTCCCAGTAGTTGCTGAAGGGGTACCAATGTGCATTGGGCCCAATTCACTCGGCGCCCCGAGCGCCATGAGCGCCATGATGAGGCCAGACTGACTACACGTGACTCTGAGGCCCCGGAGCAGTGCAATGTCTGCCTCGATCCTGATCGGAGCGCTCGAGCCTCTGCGTTGTGCTTCTGTTTTCAGTTAATTTAACAGTCTGTACGACTGAATTTAGTCAACGTGCGCTGACTCCACGTGACTCTGAGTGTACGACTGAATTTAGTCAACGTGGGCTGAATTGAACAGTGGCTGTACGACTGAATTTAGTCAACGTGCGCTGACTCCACGTGACTCTGAGGCCCCGGAGCAGTGCAATGTCTGACTCGGATCCTGATCAATGCGGTGCGCGCCATGTGAACAAGGAGACATCATGATGCGAAGCAGTCACATTCTCGTCTCTTGTCCTGTTGGCGGCTCGTGAGTCCTGACAAGTGTGGGACTGAAGACAGGAATGGAAGGAGAAGAAGGAGAAGAAGGTGGCTTCGACGCTGGTGAATGGGCCCAGGAGTGGGCCTTGGAACAAGCAGCCGAATGGCTCTGTTCGTGTGGCAGTGCACGGACTCGGAAGCCGCGGCGGGACATGGAGGACGTCAAGACGGGGGACAAGAAGGACGCCAAGAAGAATGGGGGCAAGAAGAGCGCGCGCCACAAGACTGGCCACAAATAGTTTGGCTGGCTAGCGGCGTCCGCAGCTGCGCCCGCAGTTTGAGCGAAACTGCGCGCACGTACCCCGGCGTGCGCCGCACTGTGCTGACCTCCTCTGCACGCTGTTAAGATCAAACAGGGCAAAGCCTTAAAGGTGGAGAAGGCGGAGAAGGACGAGGGGCCCGTTCCGTCTATTTACGAAGACAATGAGCCAGTGGAAGAGGTGGAGGAAGACGCAGGAGCGTGCACTTGTGATGTGAAACCCCCAGCATCAATGTATTGTCTCCGTGCAAGTCTATTCAGACGACTTCAATGTTGTTGTATGTTTTATGAGACGTCTTAAGAACACCTTGATTCTCAGAGCACATGTGTGCTGTTGGAGACATGATCTCAAGTGCATGATGATCATATCTTGATATATGTAATGTGCATTACAATGCTCTTGATGTAGTCTTTGCTGTCTACCTGGAGCTCAACCAAGTACAAAGCTGCTTTTTGGTGACTCGGAAGGCCAACTTAGACTACAACAGCTAGGTCTGTGAACGTTCTTCGAACGGTTTTTTGGGCAGCAACACAGCTCAGTTCTAAGTCCTAAGCAACAAAGGGTCATTCCTACTTAAATTCTGCCTCACTGCCCTGTTGCCTTGTTTGGGTGTTGATGGGCTCAAACAACACATGCACAAACACACACACACACAGTCTTCATGCACGCACATGCACGGGGTGTTGTTAGGCCCAGCACGCCAATAGTCCGTCCTTTTCATCCTCTCCCCCATCTTTCCCTCCCTCCCTCCCTCCTTCCTGCAGACCTCAGCATCATAGCACCACCGCTCTGGACATACGACATGCTTCAATAGCTCACCCACATCATCGAATACAAATGCCCACGAACTGCTTGCGAGAAGTTGTTTTGGCCGTCACAGTCGAGCAGTTTACGCCGAAATCTGCCTATATCCGTGCAAATCAGCCTTGGCACACGCCAAAATGAAATGCAACAACTCATCTCTTTCGCTGTCTCCTAGTGCAGACGCGCTGAATTTGAGATTGGTGTTGGACTTGGTAGTGATCTCCAGAGTAAACGGGGGATTGTGCATGTACACAGCTGTTCTGATGTCGTTAAACGCCACCTGCTGCTGCACCTGACCAATGCGAGGACCAACGACCATGAGTAGGCCATTCGCCAGCAGCAAGCCCTCGCATTTGTCGCCCTGGCATTTGTCACTTTGGCAGGCCAAGGAGCCGTGCCTCGCCTTGACCCCGCTTTCTCCTTGTGCATCATAATAGGCAACAAAAGATCTCCGCATTCTGCGGAGACGTTCTGCCTCCCGATGTTTGCCACTTTTATGGAGCGCTGTCTCTTCCCCCTTCAGCGAATCGTGAGCAACGGCATGTGAATAAAGATAGCCGCGGAGCATTCTGTCAGAATAGACAGCGCGTGGTATTCTGGCGCGGCGGATGTGAGAGTCAAGCGCATCCCCGACAACAGTGTTGAAATCTGCCACCGCCGCCAGAGGTTTCGCAAATGCTCCTATCAACCCTGTGCTCATGCCCTTATAGAATCCGATCAGTCCCCCAGACGAAGCGCCATCAAGGGGTTTGGTAATGACACCAACCAAGCCCTCTGCGAGGCTATCGCCGAGGTTCTTGAAGCCTTTTTCCAACCCCTCACCCAGCCCAGAGGCTTGCTCTGAAGCAGCTTTGGCTTCCTCTGTCTGTTTACGGAGAAGCTGGTTCTGGCCCTCGCCAGCATTTTCGAGCATCCACATGGCGTGCGAGACTAGCATTCGCGTTAACGTCGAGATAATGACGTGCTTGTAGTGCTTCCATAAGAGTCCTTGTACGCCCCCGCGATTTGAAGCCGTGGCAAGATCTTCCCGAAGCAACATGGGCAACTTAATGTGCTGCTTTTCCACGTCTGAGAGTGTCTCGTTGATGGCTCCAAGGTGGGCATAAATTGCCGCAATAGGTCCGTTGCTGCCCGTGTCACGCAGCGCGGCGGAAGAAAGGCCGTGGGCGCTGACTTCGCCCTACGCATAGAGAAGTCGTCTAAAGTCAAAAACCATCACTACAAAGCGAACACATGCTAAAATGTGCGCGAAATACAGGAATTTAAGAGGGAGGAGGAGAGAGAGGAAGAGAAAGAGATACTGCGTCTGATAGAAAGATAGAAGGTGGATGGATGGGGAGGGATGGATGGATGGACGGATGGATGAAAGACCTCAAACGAGCTGAGCTCAAGACGTTCGAAAAAAGTCCGGTTGAAGTCCACCGACTCGTCGTTGAGGAAAACAAGACCGTGCAGGGTGGCTTCATTTTCATGCAGCTGTCCCGTCGCCGCTGACACTTGGTCAAGATCAAAGTGGTCGTCTTCCATCGTCTTGGAGACTTGGGCTAGACCCTCCAAGGTGAGAAGAGCGTGGAGCCAAGCCTCATATACGTCGACAAGCAAGGTGCCCACCTTGACCCGCACGAGATTCCAGTACGCCATGCTCGTGATTGACATGTTCCTCTCTAACTGTGCATGCAGGAACGTGGTGGCCTCATCGTCCTCATGCGGACAGACTATTGCTACGGGTGTCCCCAGTCGCGTCTGATTGTCAATCTGAAACCTGCCAATTGATAGGTCGAGTCTTGACACTGCGGGGGACACCCGCGCGCGGAAAGACGGTTTGATGTCAATCAGAGTCGCGTAAAGCACCTCCTCGTTATTCTCATTCACGAGTGAAACCCCGACTCCAGCGATATTACCGGTCACGACCAAAACATCGCCTCGTGCATCTTCTTCACCTTGCTCCTCTTCTTGCGGGTCGGAAAATTCAAGGACTCGTGTGTGACTGTTGATAATGCTCGTGCTCCAAACAATTTGTTTCCCGCACATCAAACCTTCCTGTCCTACCGCCTTGATGTTGATGTCTTTAGGTTCAGCGTCCTCTTCCCCGGATACGGAAACAGAGATCATTTTTGCGTGTTCGACATCAGGAGAGTCCCAACTGAAAGGCTCCTCACTGCAAGGGCCTACACGGGTGACGTTGACGATGTCACCTGGCAAGGAATGCGTCTGCCAGACATTGAATGTTTTTGACGTTTCGTTTACGATCAGATATCGTGGCGTCACCATTCTTGTCACCTTGAGGAAATTGGCGCCTAAATGCCGCCGTACAAGACACACTACGTGTATCGGCTGTTGCTGCTGCAAGTCTACATCATCAGGGGGCTGCGTAGTTGCTGCAGCCGGCAGGCGCAGAGGAAATGAATAGCTCTTGTATTCCATTGAAAATGGCCTGCTGAAGAGAGTAATGGGCTGGCCATCGATATTGAGCAGTCGAAATTGGACTCGCTTGGAATTCAGGGTAGAGTTGAAAATTCCAAGTGTGCTCATAGCGCATCCAGGCGACAGCTGGGCAAGAACTTGCTCGTTGCCCTCTTGGCACACTTGCATTATTAGCCCAGACTCGTTGACGAGCGTGCGTTGCGGGACCACGTCCAAGTACGTGGTCCGATGAAAGGGATAGATGCCCTTGCGCACGTTGACTCCCAAGTGGAAAGTGCATCCGTTGAGCTGTGCTGCTTGAGCCTCATCATCCATTTCATGTACCAAGTCCGGCGAACCAGGAATCTGAATACTAAATTGGTGCCCCTCTTCACTGTCTTCGTCCATGTCACCCGCAGTATCGCGCTCAAACTGATGGACGTCGGTGAGCATCACCCAAGGGGTCTCAGCTGCTGAGTCAGCGCTCATAGAGCTGGCCAAAGTTATGCACGGGCTCCATCCGCGTGGCACGTCAAGAATCCATTGCTTGGACTCTAACTCGTTCCATGACACCCCTTCATCTTCCAAGGCAAAGCTTACGACATGCGTGTCGCCCATCCTGTGCCAGCGCTTTCGATGGGTAGTGTTCATCTCATGGCTGCCAGCAGCAATCTCAACCTCGAGCTCACTTTTAGTTTGCCTCTTTTTACCGTTCAAGCACCGCCCAACGACAAGGGGTAAACCACTCCGATTGACGAGTACTGTCTGAACGAACACCTTGAGCATTACTTGACCTTCGCGGCCGTTGGCTGATATTTGAAACTTGGCATTTACGAGAGTCCCTTTCTTGTCCTGCATCGTGATGTCTTGAATATTTTTGGCGCCCCCAGACAGAGTCACATGTACAGGACTCACACTTGCGTATTCTTCGAAGCTCAGTGTTATGTAGAGCCCTTCTGAAATCACGGTCGAAAATTGCGCTTGTTCTGCACATCAGAATCAACTTTAACACGAGTGACAAGGTCTGAACGTACACCAAGTAGCTGACATTGAAGCATTTTTACCTGCCCCCGACCCGAGCGTGAATGTATCCACTGGAGTTTCGCCTGTTTCAGGGCTCGTGTACAGACTTATTGTGGCGGGGCTCGGCAACAAATTGACCATACGCCACGGCTCCTTGAAGAATACCGCATCTTCTCGGCTCATGACCAGCAGCTTCGTGTTCGGCAGCTGCATGTTTGAGGGAGCGTTCAGTCATCCATCACTTCAGTTTGTCGCATTTCGAGCGTGCGCACTGCCAGCATCAGCGCTTTCTCACCTGGTGACTGCTGCAATCGACGGCAGTAATGAAGTGAGGATCTTGGATCAGCGTCACTTCTTGCTCATCATTCAGCAGCAAAACATCATGCAGGCATTCTTCAAGCTTGTCTCCGCCCAGAAGTTTTCCCTCTGGGAAGAGCAGTGGATACGAGGCGCCACCTTGCAGAGCAAAGGTGATTGTACACGACACTTTCAGCCCATTGTCGTCGCTTGCCTTCACCTCATCAACCACGACATGTGCAGATGGCTGCTCAGAGACTAATTTGATTGCCTCGGAGATTTTTTCCTCGAGAGATCTTCTCTCATCGCCTCCTTGCAAAATGGCTTCTTGTACGTCTGGCTTTAATTCCAAATTCAGCCGAAGTCGCACGTCGAATGTTGAGGGCCCGTCTGCCAAAACTTGACGATCTCCACCGACTTGACGACTACCCTTCTGGCGTCTGACAGGCTGAAGAGAGATGCAGGCGTCTGTCAAAATGCTGACGGGTATATCGATCGAGGCGAGGGGTCGTAGCATAGTCTCCAGAACAGGCGCTGGACTGTCGTTGGTGATCGCGCGGATTTTGATGGACAAGTCCGTGCAGTTACGAAATGTGCGAACTTCACTTGGCGATAGGTCCGCCAGTAGGTTTGCCAAGCTGATGGACAGTGGAATGTGTTCATGCAGCAGCACGCGCGCTTGGCCGGAAGCGAATCGCTTCAGAAAGCGAGAGTAGCCGTTGAACTTTGTCAGTGCTTCCTTTGCCATTCGAACATGGTCAGGTGCAATGCTGACCTCAATTCGCTGTGGAATATCTACGCTAATGCTTTGCAGGTTACTCTTTCGACTTGCCTCGATCTTGATATCCACTGGGACTGGCTCAATGACAGAGTCCAGACATGTCGACGAATGGCGAGAAGCGAAGAGCATCTGATGTACATTCATGTCGGTCAGCAAGAGATTATGATTTTGTTGCAAATGTATACGGTAATGCATGCGGGTTTGAAGAACCATGCATGCATCATATCTTCATTCGAATGATAAGAGCTGCAACGCAAAATATGCATATTTTGCACTGCCAAATATGAATGCTCCTGTAAACGCAAGAATGGGTACCTGCATTCTCAGCTGCAAGTCAATATTAGTCTTGTCGGTGCCAAGCTCCTCTTTCATTTGAATTTCTGTCGCAGCCAGTACAAGCAGTTTCTTTCTCTCCATCCTCTTTTCTTCGTCATCGTCACCCTCCAGAAATTCGTTCTCTTCCACATCAAACGACAGATCATCCCAAAGGCTCAACGTAATGGAATTTAGCAGCACAGACCGGTGCAGGCGAGCAAGATTGCGCTTGTATTTGGTCTTTTTCACATTCAGATTCCAAGAATCTCTTGCCTTTGGACCTCTGGAATCGTTCCCTTGCTGCGCAGCACAAACTTCCTCACGCATCCTTGCAGCCGCTTTCTCAAAACCTGCATCCGCTTCCCCCTCTTTTCCGGAGCCCTCCAGCATGCTAGCGAATGCTTTGGCCAGAGCATCTGCAAACACGAGGTGCGTGAGTGAAAGGTCGATCCTGAGGTCATTGAGTACCTCCAATCGTGCGTCGCAGAGCGAACCGTTGCCAACGTCAACGGGGATATCTTTTTGCACAGCCAGCGTGAGCGTTGTTGCTGGCACGATGTTGTCATACCCGTCCTCATCAGGAACTGCATTCTTATGCTTCGCATGTGAGACTTGCAAGCGTACTTTCGATTCAGTGTAAATCTTGTACATCTCGTGCTTTTTGGTGGGCAATGAAACAATGTTTTGAAAAGCGATATCTTCAAACAACACAAAGAAGGCAGCCTGCCCGGCCGAATGATCATGGACACAGCAGTCCACCTGCTCATGTAGTGATCACATCATTCGTCTGTTGAGAAACGTCCGGGAGACGCGACGCACAAGCACAGATAGACGCACCTGCTGGATATGGATGGAGAGCTGTCGGTTGGAGCAAGGCGGCAGAAAAATCTCCTCTTCTTCACTCTCAAACGATCCACGCAGCAGCTCCAATCCTCGCAGTATGCGTGAGTTCATCTCGCTGGAGCTGGAGCTTTCTTTCGGCATTTTCATCCGGCTTGCTGACACCTCCTCCAACCAGGATACAAGAAAGCGAAGCGGACAAGTGCGTACGTCGACTGGTGAGTGTGCAGGTGTTCAGATATCAATCCAGAGCGACACACTAATTCTGATGTCAGCATGAGCATGCGCTCATGCCAACGTGACAGATCGCAACAAGCACGATTTATGAACTTTTAGTATCTCAATGCATATATGCACACAAGGCAAGGGAACTTGAATTGCGTACCCTCGAGTCTGCCCACGTCGAGGCATAATCGATTGTCTCGGGAGCTGCCATAGCTTTTTACCGTCATGAAAGTAGTGCGCTCTTGCACGCGCAGTGAGGGAACATCTACACGGATCTCGTTCCTCGTTTGGCCGTACACAAGAAAGACGGCCAATTGAACGAAGGCCTCCACGTCGATCTCGCCTTTCTCTTTGTGATCTATTTTGCTCTGAAGAAGCTGCAAATGGGTTTGCGACACCACAAGGCCAATGTTTTTGAGCAACTCTGACAGTTGATCTTTCCTGATGAGGCCTTGAGCGTCAGCAAACCGCCGAAACGCAGCCTCAAGCTGAGCAGCTATCTTGTACATGCGCCTGTGGCTTCTGCTTTCTTGCTGAGACGAAAAGATTGAAATTTTGTTCGACTTCCCTTCAGACCTTTCTTCTAGCAGCAAGCTGGTGCCTTCAATCCGGAAAGTAGTGAAAATTTCTTTCGCACCCTGATTCGTGGCAAGATCAAGACCAGAGAAAAGCAAATTGAGGCCACGCCAGTCCATGTTTACGTTTGAGTGACCGCCCTTCTCATTATCCGCATGCATGGCCAGCCAAATGGACACGCTCTCACACTTGATAAACAGCTCGAATGTCGGCGCTTGCGTAGTTTTCACCTGACCTTGACGTGTTACATTCTTAGCATTGTTGCCTTGAACTATGCCTCCAGTGGCGACCGTGCTTGCCGTAGACTCCATCAGACCTGAGAAGGTTGCAACAACCTCCGTGACGTGTTGCACCTTCTCGACCGACAGCTCTGTCTCCACAGGCTCCAAGACAGCAGTTGCACGAAGCCTCTGCACGGTCTCTGCTGGTCTATCATCAATCCCGCTCCCACTTGGCTCCCCCGTAGTTTCAAGTGTGACGTGAGCAGTAAATGGCTTCTTGATGACGCCACTTTGGAACTCCCGCCAATTTTCTGTGGCAGAACACAGCTTTAGATTCAGGTCCTGCAAGCTGAGGGCGTACTTGATACTGCCGTCTGATGAGGGCTCTGTCGTGCACTGCACGCAGCCCATCTGCACAATGGCCAACGATGCTGCATTTGCCCTTGTCTCTGGTATGCCGTGAACAAGGTTCCGTGAGGGAAAGATGACGGTCGGAAAGGAGAGATCAAAATTGAAATAACGTCGGCAGTGCCCACGTTTGGCAAGAAGAGCGTCGCTGAAGATGTCGCGCCCATACACCAGCCCCTGTTGCACCGACTTGCGCATTTTATCCATGGCCACCGACGACTCCTCAATCTGTGAAGCGACGTCGCGAGCCCAAGTGAGTAGGATTTGCAACCACTGAGGTTGAAGGGTGATAACAATAGGTGCACACACACACCGCACGGCCTCATCCCAAGCCTCATCGACGGGTTGGTGGTCGATGTGCAGATCCAAAAGTTTGTTGTTGGTCTGGCTGGAGTCAAAGGACAGGATTGTTTTCAGCACCTCTCCGCCAGATTCACCATACGCACTGCGAGAACCCGCAACATCATTGGAGCAGGGGTCAATTTCAATGCCAGCGATTGAAAAACGTCGGGAACAGCCTTTTACACGCCGGACCTCTTCCATCACTATGCCTTCCACCTGAAACCTCGTCAGCTCCTGTCGATGAACAGATTGTTGCTGCTGTGACGCCGCCGCTGCATCCAAAAGCGAGAGAGAAACCTGTTCGCGTATGTTATGGTATAAGTGAGGCAGTGCTGCACCTTCTTCCTGTATACACTTCCATCACCATCCGTGTTATTGCCTGTCTGTCTTTGTACACTTACCTCAGAGATCTTGATGCAAGCCTGAAACTGCACAAACGCAGGTTCTGCCTCGACAAGCTTCTCCGTCTCCACAATCTGCTCCGAAAAATTGCGAAGTGCTGCCACGTCTTCCTCTGAAAGTTCCAAATTTTGGCCCGCAATCGTGAGCGAGGTTTTGTTCTCTGATGGCAAAGACCCTGTGAATCTTTTGTACATCCGCCCGAAAAACCCGGGGGTTGGCGATGCCGCCGACGTCACGGCTTCTTTGGTTTCCGTTGTATTCTCGTCCGAACTGAGAGCACGCCGGAGGTTTCTCTTCAATTTGTGTGCGCACTGGGCGCGAATGATGTACAGAAACTCTACTGCCTCTGCCCTTTCTATTCGTGTCATCTCTTCTTTTTCACCCGTGTCTAGATTGTCGAGTAGAGCCTGGAGCGGACATATGGTCACACAATCAAAACCAACCATTTTGCGGCAGCAAACCACGCGCCAGTGCGCGATGGATAGTCAACAGCTGCCAACAACAAACACGTGTGCGCATACATACAGCCTTCTCTGCACAAGCGCGATTTTCAGAGCGAGCACAGCAGTCAAACCTTTTCGTAAAGTGCGCTGTAGATGCGTGCAGTGCGCATGCACGCTGCCATGTGTTCCCAAGTGCATTGCTTGCGTCTCTGCCGCACGATTAACATCGTAGAGTGGATAGCAAATGACCACCACTCCCGCTCATGTCCTGCATGTCGCTCATATATTAGCATTCGCTCACGCTCGCACATACACACACCTGTGATCACACGCACAGGAAAGGAAAACATTGGAGAGTGAAAAATGTGAGCGATACCTCGGTAGCCGCACTTCGGGCGCGTGTGTGCGTTTGGTGAGCATGATGTTCGGCGGAGGGCTAACATCGAATACTCATTCATCGCGGCCATGATGTCACGGCTGATGAGCTGATCAAGCTGGATGCGCACCGGGGCCGACTCTAGTTCGATGGACATTGGAGGCTGTTTCAGGTCCACTGCGTTTCTGTGGTTGACCATTGTCACCCATAACGATGCAGACGAAATGTCGAGCAGACTCGTTCGCCCCACCTCCTCCACGTCATCATTCGCTGTCGCGTCCTTTGGACAACCAGGGGCTGTGGTTGCCCAATACAGTTGCACGTCGCTCACGCCCACTTCTTTGCAGATGGAGCTAGGATTGGGGCCAGAGCTCTCTTCCCCCGGATTGGGATCAGAAGTGCCGATGCTGATGGGCTCGCGCGTGTCATTTGCAGAGTCCACAGTTATGCCGCCGAGATGCAGACCCAGGATAAAGGGCGTGGTCATAGGCTGAGAATCGTCGACGTGAATGTACCTTATGTTCAGGTCAGTTATCTTCAAGATTAGGTTTTTTAGTAGCACTGTTGCCGTTGTGTCGGTATTTGACACCGAGGAAGATTGAAGGCTGAGTCGCTGACGCTCGAGGGCTTGCTCCAGTGTCCGCAGCTTATCATCCATTGACCTTTCCTCCCACGCTGCGAGGTCTTCGGCCGAAGCGAGCCTGCAGCAAGTTGATCGCATGCATTCAAAATTATGTGCAAGCATTTTCACAACACACGTCGCGTCAGGTTGTTGGCGAGGCTGTCTGCCCGGGTGAAATTCGGCACACGGCACACAGCACACGGCACACAGCACACAGCACAGATTGCAGGTGGAGAGACAGAGGGCTGAACGCCTGAGCACAGCTGCGCACCGATTGGGCCGAACGAGAATGCGCACGTCGTGCATTTCGACCTTGACCGGCGAAGACGAGAGCGACCCCCACGGAACAGTCACATTGATTGACTTTACGGCGCCGTGCTTGACGGTGACGGGCAGGTCGAAGGCGTCGAATGCTGCGGGCTTGAGCTCCACATTCTGCAGCTTGACCTCACCCTTCAGGACAGACACTGATAGCGAGTCGGCGTCGATATCAGCGCAAAACTCTCCGAGGAGCCGCGACGCTACTTTGGCAGCGATCCGCTCCAGCATCCTGGGAAGGGCCTATCCCGCCCCTCGGCAGCAGGTGCGCCACCCAGTGGGGGAGCTCCAGCAATCGGCCACCCAGTGGGGGAGCTCGAGCAATCACCCCTCTTTTCGAGGAAAGTCAGATGGGCGCTCTAGAACTGTCCAACTTGTCAGCACAGCGTGACCGATTGTATCTCGATGCCTTCTACACTCGGTCTGTGTCGTAAAACGAACGAAAGTGCAAGCAAAGTGCCCCAAAAATGGATGGATGCCGTAAAAAGACAACGGTTGAAAAACTGGGGGAAGAGTTCTTTTTGGGGGAGGGTTTTGCTATAAAGCACCGTGCTCTGACGCGCAGCCACCAATCGCAACCCATGCGCGCCACGACCGTGCTGTGGTACTCTGCCACCGCCGCGATGATGGAAGGGGTGGTAGGCTTCCACGCCACCCCGTGTGCCGCAGGACGGCCGTTGGCGCGGGCGGGCCTGGCGCCGGGCGTACCCGGGTGTCCTCTGCGCGCGCGGGCGCCTCAGACGCCGGCCCTGGCGCGTGCGACGCGACGACAACGCGGGACGCAGGCACCGCGTATGTTCGTGATGAGCGCGCTCCCGATTGAGCTGCCGGTGCTGGCGATCAAGGCCGTGATGGCGACGGCGCACCCGCTACTTGTGGACAGCCTGTTCGCAGGCCTGCTGTATGTCCTCGGCAAGGCGACGTCGAGCACCATCCTGGGCAGGCGCGAGAGCGGCGTGAGCCTACAAAAGTGGTTCATCTGCGGGCTGGCGGACGGCCTCGCGAGCCACGCGTGGTACTCGTTCTTGGAGGCCAAGTTCGCATTCATTACCAGCAACGTGCACCGGGCGCTGGCGATGAACAGCATGTCCATGGCGTTCTTCACCCCGGCCTACTGCGCGGGCTTCCTAATCCTGCTCTCGCTGCTGGAGGGCAAGGGCGTTCGCGGCGCCATGGACCGACTACGGACGGACGGGACCGAGCTGATCACCAAGAGCGTGCAGGTGTGGGGGGCCATCAACATGCCCCTCTTCATACTCGTGCCTCTACACCTGCGGGTCATGGTCTCGATGGGGTTTCACTACGTGTATCTCGTGTGTCTGGCGCTGTGGGACGCCAACTCCCGCAAGGCGGCCAACGCAGGCGAGCTCAGTGAGGCACCACTGGTGCCTGCCGTGGAGATGATTGCTGCGTTGCAACCGCTTTCCCGTGCTGTGTTGCAGCGCACCTTGTTGGATCACAAGGATTGGGTTGAGAGAGAGCCTGAGGATGGCGTGGTCCGGGAGACGGCCTGGGGGTTTAGTGATGAGCCGGCGCACGTGCCCGCGCTCAGTCTCGCCGTTGCCAAGGTACCCCTGGTCGACTTGGGCATGCCGCATCAGTCTCATAGGACGCCCCCGATCCCATAGATGACGCGCACGTGCGCGCACAAGTGCTGAGTATCTGGGTCAAATTGAATAAACACACACCTGACGTTCTCTCTCTCTCTCTCTCTCTCTCTCTCTCTCTCGTGTTTAATCAATAAACTCTCCTCTTCATCCACCTCGGAGGCTCAAGTCACCCTCTCTCCCTCTCTTCTTCTCTCCCCACCCTTTTTGGCCCTCGTGGACACGAGGGCTACAACAGCTGGCTGAAACGCGAGGAGGGCTGCAACGCAACGTACGAGGAGGTAGGGTCTGTGCGCGCGTTATTCAAGGAGGGGGCATCGGCGGAGGAATTGAGCTTCTCCAGGCAGTGCAGGGCGGCAGGAGAGCCAAACTTTTCTAAAATGCTCTCCAATCTGTGCAAGGGGCGAGCCGGGCCGGGCAAGAAGGAGCAGTCGGTGGGGAAGGGCAAACACGAGAGCGGGGGGGCGAGCGAGCGAGCGAGTGCGAACGTTAGACCATCAGTGAGTGAGGGAGGGAGGGATCATCCGGGAAGGGCGGGCTTTTAGCGGTAGGGAGCTGAGGCGGGGCGAAGCGTAACGGGAGGAGGGCAAGGGGAGTGGAAGGGCGGAGGGGAAGGGCGGAGGG
>Ga0115006_10001749_pt1 | contig 13848 bp, 16 predicted proteins | sample ArcOceMetagenome_3_FD_88943 | JGI IMG/M metagenome (GOLD analysis project Ga0115006, IMG submission 88943) | Marine eukaryotic phytoplankton communities from Arctic Ocean - Arctic Ocean- Svalbard ARC20M Metagenome | ecosystem: Environmental > Aquatic > Marine > Oceanic | place: Arctic Ocean...
CCCGACCCCTCAACCCATGCCCGGCCTCCCTAGAATTAAACTTTTCACGATCTTACTGCGACCCGTCCCCCCCCAAACCCCCCCCCCTCCCTCGACCTCCCCATCTCTTCTTAAACTCCTGCCTCAATCATCGTCCATCTTCGTAACTTCCCCCCTTCACCGAATCCCATCATGTCACTATCCGGTGACGTAGACACGACAAATATAGTAGAAACCCCTGGGGAAGTCTTAAACTCAAACCAAAAGGAAGCAGAGGAGGGAGAGGGAGGTGAGATTGAATGAGGAGCGAAGGCTGGGCGGAGGGATGTCCAGTGTCATAACTAACAACTCATCTTCTCTTGTCGCTGTGCTCGTCGCTTCGCTCGTTACCGCTCGCTCCTCATCGCCGCTCGCTCTTCTCCCCACTCTTTGCTCATCGCAGAGAGGCAGGATGAGGAAGAGGAGGAAGACGAGGACGAACGCGAGGAGAGGTTATATCAAGAGGAGATGCGAAGGAGGGAGATCCTTGACGTAGAGAGAGAAAATGATCCATTGTTCCAAGCTCCTCATCTTCAGGAGGGAATCCCCCCTGTTACTTGCAACTTTGGTAAGGCTGACTATTGGGACGGTCGGTATTTCAAGAACCCCGAGACTTTCGAGTGGTACCACGACTTCGACCAGCTAAAGAATCTTTTGAACCGTTACTGCGCCCGGGACGGCCGTGTTCTAATGTTGGGTTGCGGCAACTCCAGGCTCTCAGAGGACATGTACTACGACGGTTACGAGGAGATCGACAACGTCGACATATCCCGCGTCGTCGTCGATCAGATGTGCGACAAGTACTTGGAGATAGAGGGGCTCACTTGGAGGCAGTGCGACGTATGCGACATGCCGTGGGAGGACGCAGAGTTCGACTGCGCCATCGATAAGGGTACGATGGACTGCGTTTTCTGCGCAGACCTGGCTCTGAAAAAGGTCAGGAAGTACGTGCACGAGATGGACAGGGTTCTGAAGCATGGAGGGGCGTGGATTATCTTCTCACATGGAAGGCCGGAGGATAGGATTGAGGTAAGGAAGGAAGGAAGGAAGGAAGGAAGGAAGGAAGGAAAGAAGGAAAGAAGGAAGGAGGGAGGGGGGGCTCAAACACGCTACATTCTTACCCCTCACCCCAAATCCTTTTTACGATTCGCTTCGCTGATCGCAGTACCTTGAAAATGACGACACCTCATCCATCGAGTTCCTCTCGTTTGAGTGCAACGTTCACGCCATTCCCAAGCCCCTCGTCAATATCTACGAGATCCCCGACCTCAAGAATCCCGACGAGCTCTACTTCGTTTACGTCTGCATCAAGAACCCGGCCAAGTCGAAGCAGAAGGACGACAAGAAGAACAGGGGCATTGCAGCGAAGCAGGGGAAGAAGGCCCTTGCCAAGAGATTGAGAGAGATAAGAACAAAACAGACCGAATTCGGAGCGTTTGCGAAAACACCGACGAAAGACGCGTTTGGGAACCCCAGGGAGAGTGACAGGAGGATTCCCAAGGTGGAGCTGCTGGAGGAGGAGGAGGAGGAAGGAGAGGTGAAAGAGGGAGAGGGGAAGGAGGGGGAGGGAGAGGGGAAGGGGGGGGAAGGAAAGGAAGGGGAGGGAGAGGGAAAGGCAGGAGAGGAGGGGGCAATGATAGGCAAGATATCTCCGGAAAAACCATAAGGAAGAATCGAAACGTTATGCTCTACAATTCAAGATTTAAGTCGCTTACTTCTGTCCACTTCCCTGGGAGATTGCAGCTCCACGAAACCCTCCAACCTTGTGCCGCGGTCGGACCTACGTAATGTGTGATTTGCGAAGGAAAAACTACGATTGAGTTATTCATTGGATAAACATCGGTAATGTGATCCAGACCTCCTCTATTGTCCATGAGACTTAGAGGTGAGGAAAAGGGGGGAACTGATGGATAGTAAACTAGCGATAGCTTCGAATTCTTGTGAACGTGAGGTGGATGCCAGAGAGGGGGGCTGCAATGAGCGAAGCGACGAGTGGAAGGTTGGTTATTGTGGCGGAGATTTTCTTGCTGTCCCTTCGCTCCAGAGCTCTGCCGTCCTTCGCTCCGGTGCTCTATCCTCCATCCTCCATCCTCCACTCCATCCCTCCTCTCACCTGTCTCCTTCATCTACTGCTGCCCCTCCACCCACCGTCGCCCAGCAAAATATCCCGCCAGCATCCCTTGAACTGATCTCCCAGTCGAAATACATCTTGAGCGTCTGCGAGAATGCCTCGAGCGCAACCTTCTTGAGAACTTTGTAGTTATCATCATCCTCAAAGAGTATGTTTCCATGATTCCCTTCAGTCTGTATCCGGTAATAAGCGTCCCCGCGCAATTCACCATCTATCAGATCAACGCCAATCACCTTACTTTTGAAGGCCTGAATCGCAAGCACCGTCAGAGCTTCAGCATCCAAACCGCTTGAGGGTGAAACATCAAATTCATTTAGAAGTGTGGTCCAAAGAAGCCTGGAACGACGTGAAATTATGACCAATTCATTCTCCGAGCTTGAAACGACTACGATCGCCACTATTGTAGCGAGTACGTAAACCATCATCTTTCCAGTGTGAATGAAAATTGAGCCTTCCTCCCTCATTTTAGTGGCATTCACCCCTCTGAACTTCATCGCCCTTCTCTCGCGCACCATAAAAGCCAAATACGCATACAATTCTTCTCCGGACAACTTTTCCTCCTCAATAGCTCATCACTAAGTTATACCCCTCCCCCCTTACCCTCTCGACTTCCCTCCACTGTGCTTATTCACCCAATGAACGCCCCTCCTAGTCCTTCAGATTCTTACATCTTGAATAACCAGAATATTGATAGAACGAGAACAGGAAAAGCCAGTAACTCCAAGGTCTACACAATGCATCGACCTGTTTACCGAGACTACGAAACTGGCGAGTCTGAAGACGACGAAAGTGATAGCGACGACGAGTCTTTCGAGTCCAGCAATGCCAAGAGGAAGAGTAAGAGCAATGCCAATCGTCCTCCCTTGAAGGAAAAGAATAAGGTTCAGAAGAGGTGAGGTCTGGGGCGGAGCAAAGCGAAGCATGCAGTGTTTTGTGAGTCAAAACATCCCTCGCCTATAACTTACATGCCACACCCCACAACCCCCTTGCTTGTCACTTCGCCCTTCGCCCTTCGCTTCGCTCTTTGCCTCGCCCCTCGCTTCGTTCCTCGCAGGAGGGCTCCTGCCCCTGCTGCAACAATTGTCACTTCCAGTCTCATGGCGAAACGGGGACCCGATAGTCCCGATCGCGTGGTTAAAAGCACACCTAAGGTTAGAGCGCCACCCCCCCAGGTTCCCCAGGTTATAGGCGACCCCCCCCGACACTTGGAGTTTGAGCAACAAACTGAAGTCCTCCGAGTGGATAAAATCTTGGCTTCCCGCAATGAAACCCAGGAGGCGTGGGACAAGATAATGGCCGCAATGAACACGGACGTCATTGCGAACGGGTCAATGTTCGTCTTTGACGCGCACAGCGAAGTTAAGCCCCAGGGGAACGTTTACGTTGAACGCTTTCTGGTAAAGTGGACGGGCTATTCATACCTTCACCTTTCCTGGGAGACCCAATCTGACCTATACAACGAATGCGGCAAACAGACGAAGGCGCAGATCACGCGTTATTTTTCCAATGCCTCCAACGGGTACCTGCTCCCTCTCGCTCAGCGTGGGCCCGATAATTACTTTCCCGTCGAGTGGGTTCAGGTGAGAGTGGATAAGGAGTGAAGGAAAGCTGGAGCGAAGCGACCGCTATAGCTATATCTAACATACTTTCCACTCGTCGCTTCGCTCCTCCCCGTCGCAGATCGAGCGCGTTCTCGATGTTGACGACGGTAAGGGCAACCATGGGGCGGAGGCTTACACGGACGATGTATCTTTACCGGTGAACGCCCAGATTATCCCCCCGAAGGATATGGTACTTGACCGAGAAGATCAAATCAGATTCAATCTAGAGACATCCAAGGGGAGACAGTTCTTGATCAAGTGGCACGACACGCCCTTTCGTGAGTCAATATCGTCCTATGAGTACGAGCGCGACCTCGTCAACTTTAAAGTTGGATACCTCCCCGAAACCGAAGCGTTCTATAAGAGAGAGCGCAAACTCTCAGAGCAGGGCTTTGCGAAGCTCGCAGAGGCCAACGTTGCCGCCAACGTGAATGACATTCTCTTGTTGAAAAAGGGCTACACGAAGGATCAGTCCGGGAAGCTTGTACCTCCGGAATCCAGGGGCCAAGTCAGCGCCAACGTGGAGAAGAACTACTCCGAGCTAAAGGCAGAGCTCATGAACAAGGAATGGGTCAACGGCGGCAAGCTAAGGGAATACCAGGCCGAGGGCGTCGCATGGTTGTACCGTCAATCCATCCAGATCGCCCCTAACGATACTGCCTATCTGAGTGCCAAGAATCCAAGGGGTGCCATGATTGCCGATGAGATGGGCCTGGGGAAGGTGAGATCGGACGAGGAGCGAAGGCCGGAGCGACATCAAAAACATTATACCACCTTCTTGCATATCTAACAACCTTCCACTCGCCGCTTCGCTCCTCGCCTCGCCCTAGACTCTCCAAACAGTCGCATTCATTGATGCGCTGAAGAACCGTCGCCACGTCACAAAACCCTCCCTTGTCATCGTACCTCTCTCGACGATTTCTCACTGGCAGCGCGAGTTCTTGAGATGGACGAACCTTAACGTTGTTGTCTACCACGGTAGGTCTGAGGACAGGGACATGATTCGAAAGTTAGAGTTCGGCTACGATGTCGACAAACCGGCCAAGAATTTCGACCCCTGCGACCTTAGCATGTATCATCAATCGAGGGATTCGATCTATTATGCCGATGTCACCGCCGACCTCTCCGTTTGTACGCCCCTTCCTGGCCCCTCGGTTATCGAGTTCGGAAGTGTTGTCTATGAGCGCAAGCTATGGAAGGCGGAGGTGGTCATTACTACGCCAGAGACATTCACCAAGGGCGACAGTGGTGACGAGTTGCGCCACATTGATTGGCAGGTTTTGGTCATGGACGAGGCCCATCGGCTCAAGAACTCAAGGAGCAGAATATCTCAAACACTCTCCTCAGACATCAAGTACGACTTCAAGTTAGGGCTCACAGGCACACCCCTTCAGAATAACATGTCCGAGCTCTGGTCGCTTCTTCATTTCGTCGACCCTTTAAAGTTCCCCAAGGAGGAGGAGGAGGACTCAGACTCGAATGTCGAAATTCAGCAGTTCACAGAGAAGCGCTTCAACGACAAGTTTGAAGGCATTTCCGACTCTAAGATACTTTCAAAGCTCCACGAGGTCATCGGATCTTATATTCTCCGCCGTCTGAAGGAGGACGTGGAGAAGTCAGGTGAGGCAGAGCAAGGAGCGAAGCAACGAACTTTCAACGCCATCTCTAGTAACGAAAATAACGCGCCTTCATACTTTCATACAAACCGCGCCTCTTCCGTAACCACCGCAATTATATTCTCATCCCTTATCCCAACCAATTTCGCGATTCACTTCTGTCATTGCAGTTCCGCCCAAGTCAGAAACAATTGTTAGCTGCATCATGCCGCTCTTACAGAAACAGCAGTACCGTGCGATTTACGAGAAGAATATAAAGCTCCTCGTCGTCGACACTGCAGATAAGCTGGTCGGCCCGAACCTGAACAATGTGGCAATGGAGTTGAGAAAGTGCTGCAATCATCCATTTCTCATTGGGGGGGGCGAGGAGAAGCTCAAGGAGACAATGCGCGAGAGGGGCGAGCATATCTCAGAAAGAAGCCTCCTCACTGAGGCCAGTGGAAAGTTCAAATTGCTCGACAAGCTCCTTCCCAAACTCAAAAGCGAGGGCCATCGTGTGCTCATATTCAGCCAATTCGTCATGATGCTGGACATATTGGAGGACTATCTTAGAGCACACGCTTTTGAGTACGGCAGAATTGACGGCAAAGTGACCGGGCTGAGGAGGCAGTCAGTAATTGACCACTTCCAAGGACACAAGATGAAGAAGGGCTCGGAACCCCCCTTTGCCATGCTGCTTTCAACACGAGCGGGAGGCGTCGGGATCAATCTCACTGCGGCCGACACAGTGATTATTTACGACTCTGACTGGAACCCTCAGAACGATTTGCAGGCCATGGCTCGTTGCCACAGGATCGGGCAGACCAGGCCGGTCTCCGTTTACCGTTTACTTACACGCCAAACCTACGAAGAAAAGATGTTCCACGACGCATCGCTGAAAATGGGACTTGACGAGGTCGTCTTGCACAAGATGAGCAAACAGAACGGCGATAACCCTGATGCTCCCTTGACTCCCGCTGAAGTTGAGCGCCTTCTCAAAGTTGGAGCCATGGACATCTTCAACGAAGAGGGCGACGAGGACAGCAATAATTTTGCCGAAATGACTATCGAAGAGATTCTCGCGCAGTCGAAGACCATCGTCCATGATGATTCGGGAGCGGACCAGAAGGCGGGAGGAGTCTTCTCCAAGGTCACCTTTGACGACGAGGACGAAAAGGGGCGTGCTGAGATCGACGTGAAGATTAACGACGCTGACTTTTGGAAGAAGACCATGGGGGAGGATAAGTTCAAAAAGCTCACTGCTGTCGAGAAGCTTCAGAAGAGAAAGGAGAGAAAGGATTATGCCGAGATGTCTGACTACCAGTTCATGAAGAAACTCCGACCGACCGAGACAAGCGGTGACGGCAAAGCCAAAGATGGAGGAATGGAGTTCACTTGGCGAGGGAAGCGTCGAACGCGTTTTCCTCCCACGCACAAAGCCTCGAAACACGACCTTGGGGACGAGGTCTTTTCGGGGGACAATTCTGACGGCGAGGACGACTTCGACTCTAACAAGATTCCGAAGCTCTGGGACAATCCGTTCACCAAACATTTCTGCGAAGAAACTTGGAGGGCAGTATCTTCTTTCGGATTAGGGAAATGGGAGACTGTCAAAGAGCACTCTCCATCTCTCTCGGAGCAGAGGGTCGGGGATATCAAGTATGCTGCCCAGAGTCTCGCTCTGTTATACTTCTACGAGGCGGTCGAGGACACTGCTGTGGAGACATTTTTCTCTGAGGTTGAAAAGGGGAAAGCACGCTACAGGAGGGAGCTGGAGGATTACAACAACTTTATGATGCAACGTGCATCGAACATTGCCAAAGGCGAACGCATCTCCAAGGAACCGAACAAACCCGAACCCAACATTCCCAAAGAGGAGGAGATAATCTCGGGGGTATTCAAATTGCTTTGGAACCAACATAAATTCTGGTTGATGCCCCTCTTTGTTGAAATTTTGTCGATAGAGAAAACCGATAAGGGTTTGGGGAGGAAAGAAGCACTGGCGGTAAAGGCGGTGCCCACTGCTGCCTCTGAAGTTCACAACAAGGCCTTGGAGAGTTTCTTCACTGGACTGTGGCCTCAGCTGCAGAGCAGGGGCTGGAAGAACGTAGCTGCCGTAGGAGTCATGGCGCAACCGCCGAAGGGTAGCCCACAATCAAAAATCCTCCATTGCACCGTTCGTCACGTCCTCGTCACGGCACGGGAACTCCACAAGGATCTGAAAAAGATTATTGACCAGATCTTCGACATTGATGGCGAGGAAGCTGCAATCGACCACGAAGCGAGCACGGCAGTGATTAGGAAAGACGGATCCGTTAATGCAAGCATCCTTCAAGACGCCAAGATTGCAAGCACTGTCCTTGACGAACTTATTTCCTGGTATTGCCCGTCCGCCATGCGCAACGACGAAGCATATCGTCAGTACCTCGGAAGGAACAAGGTCAGGCTGACGAACGTGCAGTACATTGAGGCCTTGAGATTTCCCTTGAACCCCGTTAACACTAAGGAAGGTCAGGGACCCTTCAGAATCCCTTTCCCCACTCTCGGAAAGCCAGACGAGATCGGATGGGGACATTTGCACGACAGGGCAATCGTGAGAGCGGTGAAAGAGCACGGGTGGATTGAGAATGGAGAGAAGTTCAATCGTCTGACGGAGAATCAGTCTTCGGCTTTCTCCCCTCCATACGGTATGGGAGTCGACGAAGATTTGTTCGACGTGAAGGTGTTCGGAAAGAAAGACGCTTTGCTTGTGCTAGACTCTATGAGCGAGAGGGCTCGCGGTGTCGTCACAAGGCTGTATGGTAAGAGCGGAAAGTTAGAGATAGGAAGGGTTAAGAACAAGGCGTTGCTTGGGAAGCTTCAGGATGTGCAAAAGTCGTGTTCCGAATACACAACAAAGGTTATTCCTGAGTCTGGTAAAATAGGGATCCGCTGCAAAGTAATCGCAAAGGAGATCATCAAGGCAACCCAGTTACCAGGGGGGTACGATTCTATTCCCAGCAATTTGGGACACTGCCTGGACAATGAAAGCTACGACTGTGCTCTCCTTGTTCACCTGATCGAAGCAGCAACCGGCGGGAGCTACGATGAGAAGGATTCCAAAAAAATTGGAACGGAGGCCAAGTCGGAGTTTGAGACCGTTTTGGCGTTCAGGTCTGAGGAGGCGAGAAGAGAGTTGACAAAGGTGAGGCGGAGCGAGGGCGTCGGGAGTAAAGCGAAAGCATTGCCGGCCCGCACATATAACTAACAGCCTTCTGCTCGTCGCTTCGGTCATTCCAGTTCGGCCAGGTATTCGACCGCGCTAAGCCAGGTTCGTTCGGGGCGCTGAGAAAACTCGTTGGGCTTCCCAGTATCGAGGAGGAGGGAGGGGAGCCGACACCGGCAATGCTAGCACTGGAAATGTGCGATGCGAGGAGGGTTGAGGTTCTTGTGCTGGGGGAGGTTGCCAACAAGGGCTTACCGATCCTCGGGTTCGACGAGAGCGCCGAATTTAATGTCTCGTGGAGTAGTTTGAGGAACGACATCGTCGAAGGTGCCAAGGAGGACGAGGAGACACTGCAGTTTTGCGGCGATGGGGCTGGAGTAGAGTTCAAGAAAAAGGTCATTGGGCTCGTTGAGGCCGTGAGACAAGCAGGGATTGCAGAAAGTGAGGGCGATGCCGATTCTTTTACCGGAGCGTCCGACGACGGTCTTGGCTTGGGTGTCATGGAGCACGGCGGTAGGTTGTTGTGGACGTGGGGGAAGGCGGTCGGGATAGTCGAGGGCGAGAGCACAGGGTACGAAGGGCCAGCGTACGGACTTCTGCTCGGGTTCGAACAGAAGGACGCTAGGTCAATTTTTGCTCAGATTTCGCAGCAAACTAGACTCCGTGAGGTCTACCTAAAGTTGGGTTTGAATGGAGTTGCAAAGAAGGCGAACAAGGTGATCAACAAGATGGCCAAGGCTGGGGACGTTTGGGAGGACCAGCCAGATTGGTGGGCGGGCCAGTGCGATCTCGGTTTGCTAACGGGACTCCTTGAGCGTGGATGGAGGGGCTTCGAGAGCATCTTCACAGGGGACAGGTATAGGCTCATGGCAACTCACAAGGAAGCAGGGGCGAAGGGCGACCTTGTTCAAGCGAAGGCCAAGTGCTTCAAGAGAGTTTACCAGATGACTAGAGAGTACAGTTTGGTGGAGATGAAGGCTAGTCGAGTAAGGAAGGGGGAAGGGGATGGCATGGAGGATGGCGGAGGGGGGAAGCGTTTCAAAGTATAATGGTTCGAGTTGTAACAGAACATGATGTGATCACTCGGCATTCACTCAGCGGTGTCGAGTGTGTTTTGGAATTCCTCCTCTAGCATGACGGGCAACCCATTCTCCTCCGCTTTCTTGACCTGAGATGAGCAAAGCGAATCGCGAAAAGGGTTAGGATGAGGGACGAGGATTATTGCAGTGGTTAGGGGGAAGCGAGTCTTATACGAACGTACAAGCCTGCCCGGCTTTGGTCCGTAACGCTAACATTTTCAGCTCGTCGCTTCGCTCCTCGTCCAATCTCACCTTCCCTCCCCCCCCCTCTCCCTTGATAAGTATGTCCGTGTCTTTATTGAGAGCGTTCTGCACCGTCGCCCCCAATCGTTTCGCCGCGTCCCCCGCCGTCTTCCTGGAGAAATGTTCCAACTTTCCCGTAAAAACGACCTGCGGCGGTAGAGGAGAGGAGCGAAGCGATGAGCAGGCAGAGTTGTTAGTTATGTAGAAAGGTAGGTAGACAGGAAAACAGGCTGGTGGCGTGTTGCTGCCGCTTCGATCCAGCCGTCTCAATCCTGCTCACCTTCTTTCCCTTCCATATCCCTTCTCTCCCTTCCTCCTCTTCAACCTCCTCAACGTTAAGAGCTTCAACGAGTTCTTCAAGTTCCTCTAAATTCCCCTCCTCCCCCCCCCACTCTTTCAAGCTCTCCACAATGACACCCCCAACCCCGTCCCAATCCTCAGCCTCGCCCCAACCACCCTCCCTAGCAATCTCTATAAGTCTACCAGTGCTCTTAATCTCCCTAGCAATAACACCCGCAACCCCGATACCAACGTGCCGGATACCGAGCGAGTAAACGAGTCTTTCCAAGCTCATAGGTTTGCTCTTGGTTTCCGATATGCTTTGCATAAGTTTGTCCCTGCTTTTCACCCCCCACCCCTCAAGTCCCTCCAGCCCCTCCCCCTGCGATGAGCGAAGCGACGAGTGGAAGGGTTGGTAATTATGTAGTAAGGCGGTACGTGCGAGGAGCGCAGCGACGAGCTGAATTTTCTGATAAGCAGTATGCTGTCGAATGTTGCTTTTGCTGTCGCTTCGCTCCAGCCGTCTGCTGTCCCCCACCTTAATCCCCACTACATCCCCTATGCCTTTAACCCCCCATACCTCAACAAGCTGCCTAACCTTGGCCTCATTCAAACCCTTAACGTCCATGCCGCCCCTACCGACGGCGTGCGTAATAGTCCCGACGAGCCTGCGACGAGCGGAAGAGTTTGTCAGTTAAAGGAGTGAGCGATACGATGCTATCGCTTCTCTCCACCCGTCGCTTTGTTCCTCGCCCCCACTCACCTATCCTTGCAAACCCTGAAAGGTCCCAAGCACCTCAAAACCTTCCCCTCCTCCTTATCCCCTATATCCTCATACCCCACCCCACCCCCGCAGCTCGGGCACCCCTTTGGTTCCTCTACCCCAACCCTCTCCCCCTCTCCTAAATTAGAAGCCTTGACAACCTTGGGTATAACATCCCCCGCCCTTTCAACATAAACCTCATCCCCAACCCTCGGTTCCCCCCCCAGAACCGCCCTGAGCATTCCCCAGTTATTCCCCGTCGCCTTCCTAACCTTAACTCCCCCGACTTCAACCTCCCCGAAAACAATAACCGGTGTGATGGCCCCTGTTCTCCCAACGGCGTACTCCACCTTCTCCAATCTACTGACTGCTTCAAGGGCCGGAAACTTGTGCGCCATCGCCCACCTCGGTGCTCTGCTAGTGTACCCCAGCGCCTCCCTCTCTCCCGCGTCATGAACCTTGTAAACAACCCCATCAATCTCGAACTCCATCCCCTCCCTCTTCCTCCCGAGTTCCTCATGGTACTCCGTAAGCTCCTCAACCCCCCCCCCATCGATAAAAACGCTCCTTTCAGGCGTAGGAACAAAGAACCCCTCCTCCTCCATCCCCCCTGGGCCGTCGTATGCTATGAAAACGAGTTTACCTAAATGCGAGCTAACCCCACCCTTCCAGCTCCTCAAAACCCCACTAGCAGCGTTCCTAGCATTGCTGTACCCCCCTTTCAAACCCTCAAAGTTTCCCCTCCCCATGATAACCTCTCCCCTAACCTCCGTTTCCCCGTCTTTATAATCCCCCCCCTTAACAAACGGCAAAACACCCTTAACAAACCTAGCTTGTTTACTGACGTCCTCCCCCTCCCTTCCGTTCCCTCTAGTGACAGCACGGAGCAGTTTACCTCCCCCGTAAACTAGGGATAGACTGACACCATCCAGTTTAGGCTGACAGGTAACGTGCAAAGACGTGGTGTTCAGGGTTTTCAAACAACGCACGACCCAGGCGGATACATCGGAGGGGGTTAAACCGGAATCCAGACTTAACATTCGTTTATTGTGTTTGACCCTCACGGGTGTTGGGGGAGAGGTGGGCGGGGGGGTACTGTTTGTTTGTGTCTTGTTGGTTGTGTCTTTAATGATGTTTTGTAAATGTACATTACCAATCCATTTACCTTCACTCCCTGCCCCAACTCTACCCCCGAAACGCGTTGCCTCGAAGCCCAGGTTGGATTCAGACTCCCATTTTCTTTGGAGATTGGGGTGGGTGGTGCATATGGAGGCTTCAAGGGAGGAGAGGATATCATAGGTGGAATCGGGGATCGTGGAATTAGAGAGGGTGTAGTAGGCCCGATCTGGGAAGGGAGGGAGGGAGGATGGGGGGGGGTGGTTAGCTGGCAATTTGGTGTTTTTGGAGGGCTGTGACCTTCACCTCCTCGGAGATGGGGTGGGGTATAGTTTAAATATGTTTCTAATCAATTTCGTTATAATTTAACATGACCATCATACGAATGTACATAATAGTTATTTATATATATTGTTATTATATAATATAACGACTAAATAATGGAAATAATAACCCTAAACTCACCGTGTTTCCATAAGGTCAAGCTGATATTAATTAATCTCTCATAAACATCATCATCCTCTTTACTGCTCATTAATCTTAGATGCATACAGGGTGAGGGGGAGGCACGACGTAGGAGTAATGTAGGGAGGAACATTAAGAGGTAAGGGAGGGTGAGGAACATTTTTTGGTGCAGTAGCAGTGAAGGGAGCGTCAAAGTGATCATACATAACATATCATCAATATACTCAATATAAAATTATTGCAACTAACAATCATCTTTATCAGAATAAATATTTCACCCTGATTTTGGGGAATTTTCAAAAAGATTATTTCAATCCAATTTATATCATCTATCATAACGTATTAATATATATATTGTTATATATATTAATATCATAACAGTAACATTCAACAATAATACAACATCCTTACAACATCCTCTTCCCTCCAACCTCCCTTAAATCCCTCCAACTCCCTCCAGTCTAATTTTCGTCTCTTTCCTCACCTCCTCACCTCCTCACCTCCTCACCTCCTCACCCCCTCACCTCCTCACCCCCTCACCTCCTCTCCCAATCCCCTCCCCCTCATGTCCTCCCTTCATCCCCCGTTAATGCGATCTCCAAATGATAACATAATAGATTTCAGTTCCATGCAAATGGAGAGAGAAGACGAAAAGAATTCTAGAAATTCAACAGACATTGAAACCCAGCCCCCCTTCCCTTCTCCACCCCAAACGCTCTCTCCAAACCACTCCCCCAAACCAACCTCAATCTTACGTCGCTCCCCCTCCCCCTTTCCCATTACCTCTCCCCCTGCCCCCATCCGCCCCCTACCAAAGCCCCTAATCCCCCCCCTCTTCGCCTACATCGGTTCCTGCTACGAGTGGTTCGACTTTGGTTCCTTTGCCGTTTTCTCACCTGAGATCGGAAGCTCATTCTTTCCAGGAAGTCCCAAGAGTCTACAGCTTACGTACACGCTTTTAATTTACACAGTTTCATTCCTGCTACACCCACTGGGGGGGGTCATTTTTGGGGAGATTGGTGAGTGGGGGGGACGACGAACATAATCAAGGAAGCTAGCATGGCGTTGTTGTTCCGGTGATGGAAAATACCCTATACAATGTCTCTATATGATATTCTACCCTTCAACACGGCGGTTGTGCGCAGTGATTAAACGCCAGTCTACAAAACGGCTGCCAATAAACTATCCTGAGGAGTAACAACGCTCTTCCCCTGTTGACCCTCTCTTGCACTTGCTTCCCAAAAACCCCTAACCCTTACTCATCGCCCCCCCCCCCCCCCCCCCCCTTCCCCTCCCCCTTGCCCACTCCCTTTTCCCCCCTTTCTCCTTCCCCTCTTCCCTTCCTTCTGCTTC
>Ga0115006_10001750_pt1 | contig 13842 bp, 9 predicted proteins | sample ArcOceMetagenome_3_FD_88943 | JGI IMG/M metagenome (GOLD analysis project Ga0115006, IMG submission 88943) | Marine eukaryotic phytoplankton communities from Arctic Ocean - Arctic Ocean- Svalbard ARC20M Metagenome | ecosystem: Environmental > Aquatic > Marine > Oceanic | place: Arctic Ocean...
GAAAGAGAGAGCGAGCGATAGAGAGAGAGAGAGAGAGAGAGAGAGAGAGCGAGAGAGAGAGAGAGAGAGAGAGGCGCGTTCGCGCTCTCTCTCTCACGCGCGCTCTCTGACACACGCGTGCGCGTGCGCGCTCGCTCTCTCTCTCTCACGCACACACACACAAACACAGCACCCGCCGCTGCAGAGCGTGGCGCACGTGCTGGATAATCTGGTGGCGAATAGCGTGACCGCGGCTTTGGTGCGGAGGCACGCGTTGGACCTCGGCACACATTCTCAAATAGTCCGTTCTATAGTATGGTTACCTTATAATACGCTATGGAGAGGACTTTTGAGAATGTGTGGTGCGGAGGCACGCGTTGGACCTCGGCACACATTCTCAAAAGTCCTCTTTATAGTGTCCTTATACAGCAAACACACTCAGACGCTGACTTTTGAGAATTGCGACAGCTTTGCTGTCAACAGTTCTGGACACGTTCACAGATGAATACGCGTTGCGGAGCACGCGCACGACAGCATCTGGGCGAAAAAAATACTTCGACGTCGACGCATTGGCGTGCATTGACCTTTATGCGGACACTCGATGTCTGAGGCTAGTGGCGTTGGACGAAGGCAAAAATTCTCCAAAGTCCCCTCTCTCGTGCCTTGGTACCTATATCGTATACCACACGCACCAGGACTCTGAGTTTTGTGAATTTGTTTTTGCAGAGGTGGAGGCGGTTGCATCGCATTGTCTTGGTGCCTTGACCTCAGACTCTCACCCGGAGGGGTTTGCCCCTCAGTTCGTGAGAGCTGTGGCTGTTGGCAAGCGGTTGATGGATGTGGGTGTATGGGGGGACAGTGGGGGTGCTGAGTGGGCCTATGCCGCCTACCTGCTTTGTCGGCTGCGTGCATTTGCGAGGGAGCGGAAGGAGGGAAAGGAGCAGGAGGTGTGCGTGTGTTTTTGTGTACGTGGACGTGTGTGTGTGTGTAATGTGCATGTGTGTGTGTGTGTGTGTTTGTGTATGTGTGTGAGTGTTTACAACATGTATATACTATATTGTATGCATATATCTTACGATGTTTGCGCGCGTGTGTGCGTGTGCGTGAGCATGTGCGTGTGCGTGTATGTGTGCGTGCGTGCGTGCGTGTGTGTGTGTGTGTGTGTGTGTGTGCAGGTTGAGGGAGAGCAGACGGAAAATCGCGACGCGCAGGACCAGCAGTTGATTGTACAAAGGGCAGATGGAGGAGGGGCGCGGGAGACAAGCATGGCAGAACCAGGCGAATTTTTTGTGCCGGAGCATGAGGTACGCGAGATATTTGCAGTGCTCGACAAAAACGGCGACGGCTCGATCACCCAGATAGAGTTTATCCGCGGGTTGAAAGCCAACCCTGGGGCCGCGGCCACACTGGGGTTACCGAGTGTCATTCGAGCCGAGGATGGGTCGCGCACGTGCTACCAACTAGCCTTTGGCAGGATGGACGTGGATGACTCGAAGACTATTGATTTGGAGGAGTTGCTCGTGTATTGCGGGCACAGTCGCCGGGCTGGGACTATTTCTCTTTCCTCAGGCCACCCGCAGCAGCAGATGCTAGGGGAGGATGGGGGGGGCACGGACGTCACGGATCCCACAGGAAGTTCAGGTGGCATGGACGCGTATGGAGCGGCCAAGGATCTTGAAGCGGCTGGCAAGGCCAAACTTCTCAAAAGTCTGTCGAGTGGGGCTTTAGAAAAGAAACAAACGAGGGCACTGACGTTTTGAGAATGCTTGTCAGGATGAGCCCAGGGCAGGCAACGACACGGAACAGCGTGGGCAAGCAGAGACACACAGAGAGACACACACAGACCCGCCGGCAGAGGCACAGAAGGAGGTGCAAGAGGAGCAGCCACGCAGTGTGTCACGAACTTCCTTCAACTTGGAGCCCACTGAGATAGGCCCCTCGCCGCCGCCGACACGAGGCACCACCCCTCACCCGCAGACAGGAAGCGGGGCGCTCGCGCGGACCCCCACTCCAACGGCAGGACTACTGAAACTACAAGATGACAGACTAGACGAGCACCTTCCCCCCATGCTACCCCTGGCTGCTGTCACGCTTCCGTGGCCGGCGCTGGGTGTTGGAACAAGCGCGGGAGCAAGTAGCAGTAGCGGCGGGGCCTTCTTGTGCGGCTGTCCGTCTTGCGTTCTCTGGCGTGACTCCGTGTCTTCCCAGGTGCCCGTTTGTGTGCGCGCGTGAGTGCGCGCATGCCAACACCCAGCTCTCCGGGAAGATGCTGTGTGTTCACGCGGGTGCATAGACAGGCACCTGCCCCCGCGAGACAGGCACTTGCGCCCGCGCACGATCAGGGCTCGGCTCTGTACACACAACTCAAACGCGCGCGCACACATGCACGTCCATATGCGCGCCTCAGAACTATTTGGCGCGAGATACGCCGGCAGGACGGGCAGCAGTGGCGTCGCTCAAACCGCATACCACGAAATCATCTTCCGCCTCCCAGAAAAGCGCTGTAGGAAGTGAGAGCAAGGGCACAGGCACTGCAAACGCTCATCGCGCTACTGGTGAGAACATGGTGTCCTCGGCAAATGTCAGGACGTTCGCCGCCATTGAGAGGTGCAAACTGAATCAACAAGTGGCGGGTTCAGCGGCCGCGCAAGTGGATGCCTGGGTAGATTCTGTTGTATTCGGCGCAGTCTCCACGGCCTCAGACAATGCGGACACCTTGCAGAAAAGAGGGGCGAGAAGCTGTGCAGGGTGCGGTATGTCCCCGGAAGCCATGCGCGAGGAGGGAAAAGCGCTGGTGATTTTAGCACGCAAGAAGCAGGGCGACATCGACGAAGCCCCAGAGAGGGAGCTGGATCCGATCAAGGGCCACCAAGCGCGCTGTCGCCTGTATCTTCTTTTTTCCCAGGCCCGCGGGGCAGCGCGACAGGCGCGGACTTACTTGCACTGCCATCTGCCGGAGCTTGGCTTCTCGGCTGAGGATGTAGACATCCTGCTGCGCCAATTTCTCGACCCGGCACTTGCACGAATCGTTGCGTCCGCCACAATATAGAGGAGGCGGGGGCGCGGAAGATGAAAGCTGCAGCGGGATGGCTGTCTGCGTCTGTGAGTGCATGTACCAAGGTGGGACAGAACACGGGACAGGCACGGGTGTCCTTTGGCGCCTGAATTGTGAGATACGATGTGAAATATGACAACTTGTAACTTGTTTTTGAATGTAAATGTGCTCCTGGAAATTCCATCCGTAGGTCAACTTTGCGTGCAAATTGGTCCTCTGGTAAAGTCCTACGGATCGGCACGGATCCATATTGTCACGCATCGTTCGCGTCCGTAGGGAGAAGCCTACGGGCGTGCTGAAACGGGCGCGGATCCATCGGAGGTGGAGGCAATCGCTCTTCCACCTCCGATGGATCGGCTGCCATGAATGCATCATGCAAGGTCTACAAGGGTTACAGTGGTTTTGGGGAGGAGGATTCGGTGAAGGGCATGCCTGCATGACGAGAAAGATCACAGAGGAGAAAAATTGACACACGTAGCAGCCAAAACGAGGCAGGGAGGCTCATTTTATTTCAGTCCAGTTGTGGTCAGGTGGGCCTATCTGTGTTTCGGTCGTTCGTTTGGCCAGCTTGGTCGTAAGCCTTTCAACTGCCAATCGCTCTTGCATGTCAGACTCGTGGAAGGGTTGACAGTGAATGACAGTGGCAGTTGCAAGCACCTGGCAAGGAGTTGTATGCGACTCTTGCAAAACAAAAAGCATCGCATGGGCAGGCCAAGCTCGTGATTATATGCACAGACCTGCTGCAAGGCAGTATATGCGCTGCATAAATAACGGTCGTCGGAGACAGACGACAGCATGGCGTCGAGGTCAGCCATCGCTCGTTCCAGATCCGACTCTGGCAGACTGTACATGCACGTGCGAATGTTTTTAGAGCACGCAATTCAGAGCGCGTAATTCAGAGCACGTATGTGTGCCCACAAGTATATCCATCCTCCCAACGCAAAAGAGATGCACTATGCAACCATTGTCTGGATCTTTGCAAGACACATTTCAGCTGGGGACAGACAGACAGACACACGCGCACACACAAACACATACACGGACCTTGCAAGACACATTTCAGCTAGTGACGCTGCTCGTGGCCGTGATTTCTTCCCCAGTTTTAATTTGGCACTCTGTGCGGCTGAAAAAGCAGTGCCATAAAGCCAAATCAGTATCCAATGGGGATCACCGTGGAAACGGTGAGTGTATGCATGCAACAAGCTGCCGCAGGCATGCATATGTTGTGTCATGGCTCTTCATGTGTCTGACGTCAGAGCCTTTGTACCTAACGGTGTCATTGCGTCTTCAACCAGTCGTTGAAATAATTGTGCGTCCTGTTCTTCTTGCTCTTGAGAAGTCGTCTCTATCTCTGTGCCTGCTGCATGTGCGCGTCAGTTTGTCACATGTTGGTGCGTGTGCACAATTTAATCGCAGGAAAGCAGGGTTGGGACACCTTTCCAAAACCCGGGAGTTGTGGTTACTGCCTCGTTTTAGGCACCACGGCAGATGAAATGTGATCGGATTTGACCCGCGGTGGGGCGTAAAAAGACGGGGTTACCACCACTCCCGGGTCTGGGGACCCCCAACCCTCCCTTTCTGAGATCCAAGCGTATGTGCGCACCCTGCGCATTGCCCTCACCTGTAAAAGAGCCTCGTCGATTGCGCAATCCAGTTGACTCGGACGTTTGGCCAAGATAATTTCGATGCGAGCGAGATATTTCTGCGAATTGGCACAAGTTGACACACAAGTAGGAGACTTGTACCATCAGGATGGCTAGAAGAGGTCACCACTGCACGCGTTGACTAAGTCGCTAAATCAAAGAGAATGCATGCCCGTAACTGTTAAGGGACAAGTCAGTTACCTTGATCTCGCTCGCGAAGCGACTTTGCGATGCGGAATTTCACCGTCATTTTGCTCACTGCAGCAAGCTGCGCATAATAAGCAAGCTTTTCTTGCCGCTTCAACATCTCTGGGTAGGGTAGCTGTGCCAGTTTCAAAAGTCAGCAAGCTATAGACAACACGTAACAATACATCTTGTGCCCAAAATAAGCAACACAGTCTAAAATCTACTTCACGATGGTCGTGTATTGCGCGCCATCGTGCGCTGGAAACGGACTTTTGAGAGCAATGTACCCCATGTGCACCAACAACATGCAGTGCCAGCGTAGTGGCGACATCTTGAAATTTTAGCACATCTGCTTCACTCTGTTCCAGCAGCTCAATGCGCATACACCGAAACTTGATCTCACTTGCAAGAACGCATGAGCCCAACGGATTATTTTCGATGTGCAGTCTTTCAACCAGGTCCCTCAATTTCCAGACGGAGATCTGGCCCCGTCCATTCGGGTCAAGGTCTCTCCAGATCTTTTGATATGACTCGAGATGCACATCCGACAAGACAAAGTTGCTTTGCATGGTGAAGAAATTTTCAAGGAGAACTGCAATGAACAGATTCAGAAGAATGTTGTTGCCGATGTTGTAAAACAGGTCGAAGTAGAAATACGCTAGCGTCAAGTGCCCACAATCGCCCTTAGCCTCTGGATCACCGAGTATTAAACGAGCCTCCTTGTCCGTGGTGCACATGGGGTATTCGATGGCACAATCATGCAAGACCGTTTGCCAATCTTCCCCAGTCAGTACCCGCAGCAGCAGCAGACACCCATTCCAAGCATTGTTGAAGTTGTTGCGCCTATGGATCCCAAGACCATTTCGGACACCGCCAAAGAGCTGCACGCCGAGCACTGCAAAAAGGAAAATGAAGAGCGACAACAAAACGACAGACGACATGATGTGCGGGAAACTGCGGATCAAGGCAGAAAGAATAAGTCGGAGCCTCTTCGCACGTCGAATGAGCCTGATTGTCCGAAGCACTTTGACTATGCGCATGGCACGCAGAGCATTCAGGCCAGACCCCGCACCTGCGGACACCTCAACGACTGACGATACCACCACAAGGAAATCAAATAAGTTCCACCTATCGACGAAAAATTGCGGCCCGTAAGCGAATATCTTCAAGAAAATCTCCAGCAGATACAGGCCGATAAAGAAAAAATCGATGATTCTGACCGCAACTTTGAACTCTTGTGTCATATCATAAGATTCTGCTGCCAACAGACAGATGTTGGCAGAAATGATTGATGTGATGAATTTCTGGAACATTGGATTGTTTACCATTCGCCACACATCTGCCTGCATCTTTGACGTTGGCTCCTTCGACCTCGCAGTAGGTTTGAGCTTGTATAACTTTTCCTCCACTTGCACCCAATTGCGCTGCAAGGCAGTCATCAGCGATTTGCCACTCTTTTGATTTATAGCGTCTACCAAGACACCGATGACAAGCTGCAACACAAAGAAACACGACAGCACGAGCCATGCGAGTAGGAAAAAGACATTCATACTCGAAAACTTGCTGATGGGCTGCTGGCCAATCGAAGTAGTCGCCTGCAAAGCAAACACGACGCTTGCCCACTGCTCAAATGTAGACACTTCAAAAAGAGTCTGGAAGGATGATCCAAATGAGTCGAAGTTGAACCCCAGCCCTGAAGCGCTGTCGACAGGATTAGACCAGACACGTGGTCTCAATATGCCAGTCAGCATGCTGTCTGACACGTAAGAATCTTCATCGTCGTTGCCGGTGGTGAAAAAATTACCTACGCAGTTTTCCCGCCACCCAACTGGAGAGTCTGTCGCTTCCGAGGGATTCAGCATCCCCCCTACAAAGGTTGCATCATTGCAGGCGAACAGCTTGCCGCTGTACAAACTGACGCCGAAAATAGCAAATACGATGAAGGCAAAGAGCCAGAGCAACAGCACATTGAGCACGTCGACCGCACACGCCTGCATAGCCAGCAGCAGCAATTGAAGAGACTTGATTTTGTTGAGTAGACGGAGAGGACGCAGCATTCGGAATAGGCGAATGATGTTGAATCCTGACAGTCCAATAATATCCAGCACCTGGAACACAAGAATAACGAAGTCAAGAATATTCCATGACACTCGAAAGTATCCACGCTTGCTCTCCCAGAAGACTCCTCGATCCAACAGCTTGAGCAAAAACTCTAGCGCGAATACTGACATGAAGCAGATGTCGGCCGTTCTTGCGATCTCGGGGTCTAGTTTCGAGTATTCCTTCACAGGAGACTCCATGGAAAGGGTTACTGCGGACGCGCTAATCGTGAGCAAGATGAGGCGATCGAACCACACGTTGAGCAGAACGTCTCGAACGTACGCACGCAGGTTTTTCGCCTCGTCAGGACACTGCTCGTTAGGGGTCGGTGGTTTCAATATACCAAAGAAAATCGGGGAGTCCTCGTTGTATTCAATCTGCGCGCCAGGTTCTTCCAAAAACATTCCACCACAATCATCATCATCATCATCAGCAACGGTACAATCTTTGTTTGCGGTATTCGTGGCTATTGCGTCCATAGTGATTTCACGCTCGCGCCAACTACGTCGTTTTAGACGCATCTTTCTGATTTCCTTCAGGATTTTTACTCTGAAAAGCCCGAGCTGCTGCTCCTCCTTCTGCTCGTCTGTCAGCTCGAATTCCTGCACAATAACACCGATAAAAAGGTTGTAGAGCATATAGAACCCAATGACGTGAAACGTGACAAAGAACAGCATCCCGGGCCAGATTGACGCGTAGCTTCGCATACCCTGGCCCATAATTTCTGACCAGGCCTCGCCAGTCGTAACGAAACATAGTACAATTATGCCATTCAAAAATGTGTTGAAATTCACGCTTTCATCCCATGGGCAGTGTTCGTAAATCTGTGAGTCGTCGAACACGCATCGAGGCGGATCGCCAACTAGATCATTGCATCCCGCGGGACATTCACCGTTTATGAATTCACATTCCTGAACATCCCGCGTCGGGCAGGAAAACAGTTGCATTGCCAGCAGAGCTCCAATAACATGCCAGAATATCAGTACAAAAAGAACGTACAAGATGGACTTGAAGGCCGAGAAAGCCTTGGCAAAGAGCTGTCCTAATCGGCGAAATCCAGTTGCAAGCCGGATTGCGCGCATAATGCGCATGAGACGGAGCACGGCGATATTGATGTTTGTTTCAACAAAGACCCCTGCAACCAGCACGGCATCTGAAACCAAAACTACGACAAGATCAAACAAGTTGAAAGGGAAACTCTCCAGCATGTATCCCCGAAACCCTTCATAGGCTACCAATTTGAGGAGTAATTCGAACGAGAATATGACTGAGAATGCGAATTCCGCCCGTGCAAGGAAGTTGTCCAATGCAACTGACGACTTGAGGAGGCTTCGTGGGCACAGAAGTGCGCTTGTGGTTTTGCATTCTGAATCGCAACAGTTATCCTCGGGAACAAAACCTGGCTGCGTCGGCACAGCAGAGCCCTCGAAGTGCTCCATAGTCATGGTGATCGTGTTGGCCACGATACAGGCTAGTATCAGGTAATCGAACCAAGGCGCCTTGTCGTTGGCAGTTTTCTCGTCATGCGCGTCTACTGGTTCCGACTCACTCTGTTCCGTCATGTGCTGTGTGTGCTCTAGAATTTTTGACCGTAACTCTTGTCTACAAGGGTCCGCGGAAATGCCAGAGCATTTGATGTCGGCCCTTGTTGTACTGCTACTCAGCATACTTGTAGTCTGGAGTTTGTCTGCCAACCCCCACTGTCCAACCTCGGGGCCAAAAAAGATAACAAGATCGCGCTCTGCAGCAAGCACGAGAAGGTCGCTCTCCACCAGCTGTCCGCATTCGTCAATGACCTGCGGATACGTCACAATTCGCCGGCACGCATTCGACACTGGGTTGAGGGCTTTTCTCGCTGGCCGCAGAGAATCCAGGATCTTGGCATAAAAGGGTGGCTCTTCATTCGCAGCCGCAGCGTCGGTGTCCTCATCGTCAGGCTCATCGGCAGGCACCTCCGCTTGTCCTGCGATGCGCTCGGCGTTTCGGAGACGCCGTGCCTTCTTCAACCTGTTGATTTCCTGCCTCTGCTCTCGAACCTGGCGGTATGAGGTGCTGATACTCGCTACGTACAAGTTGACGATATTGAAGGATACAAATACCACGAGCGACACGAAGTACAGCCAGCCAACCACTGGATTGACGGCATCTTGTGCCCACCACATTGTCACGGTCCAGTTGTCCATGGTGATCGTCTTGAAGCATGTCAGGAACGCAACAGCAAAATTATTGAAACAGGTCATCCCATAGTCCGGACAGGAAGGGATGGGCGGGTTGTCGTCGGCCCAGGGGCGACGAGTGCCCATCTCCAGGCAGCCAGGGTCTCCTGTCTTGGGGTCGAGAAAAGCCCACGGCTTGCGTTCTACAGTGCCGTCCGGCAGCACATTCGGGCGGCACGAGCAGCGGAAGCCCTCGTCGCAGCCCCAGGAGGACCCACACACGACTGCAAGACCCCTCTCCTTTTGCAGAAAGCCCCTGGTGCCATAGGTGTTGTTTGCATCGTCCACCACGCAGCGCCCGTGGAATGCGCCGTCGACGCCGAAAAGGTTGACCCCGAGGATCGCATATACGACGAACACGAAGCCGAGCAGCGTGAGGCCGTCGCGCATCGAGGGGATCGCGTGCGGGAAAGTTTTGAGCACATCCTGCGTGCCGTCGAATGAGCGGAGGGCGCGGAGGGGGCGCGCAGTGCGGATGGCGCGCACGATGCGCCCGAAGCTCTGGTCGATGTTCTGCAGGTAAATCAGCGGCGCCGTGGCCCAGCTCACCACCACGATGGCGCAGTCGAAGACATTCCACCAGTTGGAGAAGTAGCCCGTGAGCTCCTCATCCTCGTCGAGGACTGCGTCAAAGTCGTCGTTCTTGCTCTCCTCCGCGCTCCGGCTCCACAGGCCCCACGCGTACATTTTCAGGAACATTTCGACCGTGAACACGCACAGGACCGCCCAGTCGGAGATGTCGACGACGCTGCGCAGCCGGTGCGCGTTGTCGCGCTCGACATACAGGTCGTTCATCCCAATGGTGACGGTGTTGAAGGCGATGCAAAGGTAGATGAAGGCGTTGAAGGCCTGGTTCTTGACCAGGCGGCGGCACGACTCCTGCGCGCTCGAGGGCGGGGGCCGGGTGGAACGTGACGAGGCGTCGGACCCCGCCGGCCCCACGCTGCCCGCGAAGCTCACGGTGCCCGTTGATACGCGCGACCGCGCCGAGTCCTGCCGCGCCAGGCCCGCAGTCTGGCGCAGGCTCGACGCGCGGCTCACCTGCGGGCGCGGCTCAGGCGCCGAAGCGGAGGCGCCGCCGTCGCCCGCAGCCGGCGGTGCGGCGGGCCCATGCTCTTCGGCGCCCGCCGCCGGGCCCTCGTCGCCGTGCGGCCCGGCGTGCACGCTGCCCTCCATACACAGCGGCACCGATGCTTGAGTGACTCCGGAGGTAAAGTTGAAGTTGAACGGTGACGGGCACGGCTAAAAAAACACGAACTTGCACAGTTCGTGCGTGAGTGCCTTTTCGTCGAACCAAGGTGCCGTAGCAAGTGAGTCTGGGCGCCGCCAAGACACAGGCACCGGCCTCTGGATGGCGGCGTCAACACCGCTGCTAGGCGCCGGGGGTGGTGAGTGTGCCAGCGCGGCGCGGCACGCCCCGCTGCCGATGCGCGCCCGCGGCGACCCGCGCGTTGACAGCCAGCCACCGCCCGCGTCCTCCCCGCCCTCCCGCAGCCCCCTCGGTGCCAGGCGTGCTCCGCTCGCGGCGCGCGCGGGCCACGGCCGCGCTTGTTGGTGCGGTGTGCGTCACGGCGGCTGTGGCCCTTGTCGGCGCGGTCGCGCTCACGTCCGGCGCGGGCCCCACGGCCCTCGCCTCCACGGCCGATGACGTTGACTTCAAGTACCTCGCCGCCGAGGCCAAGGGCGACACGACCATGCTGCAGAAACTGCAGGTTATCGGCGCGCGCGCACGCATGCGCACACGCAGATCTTCTCGCGCCCCTCCGAGTGCTTGCATGTCTGCTTGCACATGGCACGCATGCACGCCGACGGCGCTGACGGAGCACAATCATGCCGCGTGAAACCACCAGCGCATGTGGTTCGTCATGAACAACAAGGACGGCATGCAGTCCGTGGCACAGCAGTCGGGCGGCATTGCCACGCAGATGATGTCGGCCGCCTTCCCGACGGCTGTGCGCACCAGCCTGAACCAGGGCGTGAACCCGTGTGATGACTTTTACGAGTATGCGTGCGGCGGCTGGGACAAGGCGAATCACAACAGCATCCCGAAGTATCAGACCTCGTGGGCGCTCTCGTGGGACAAGGCGCAGCTCAACATCCAGGACGACATGATCAAGGTGCTGGAGAAGGACAGCGGCAGCCCAGGTCTCTACTACAAGGCGTGCACGGACGTTGACCGCATCGAAAAGGAGGGCCACAAGCCCATCACGCCGTGGCTCGATCTGATCGACACCGTCAAAGACCACCAGTCGCTGCTCGATGTGGTCGTAGAGTTCAACAAAGCCAACATGGACATGTTCTTCTCGTGGTACATTGACACGGACGCGCATGACAACGCGCAGAACGCCTTCTTCCTCACGCAGACAGACACGTCGCTGCCGGACCAGACGTACTGGACGGAAACTGATGATCCCGAGATGGTGGCGCATGTGAACAAGTTCGAGGAGCGCGTCGGCCACTTCTTCAAGCTCATTGGCCGCCCGGACCCCGAGGGCGAGGCAAAGCTGGTCATCAAGTACGAGCGCGCGCTCGCCAACATCCTTGTGGACCGCACCACCGCGTACAAGGAGCATGCCAAGAAGACGTCGTGGGATGAGGTTGAGAAGATGGCGCCCGCGTGGCCCTGGAAGCAGTGGCTCCACAAGCTCTCGACGTGCACGAAGCCATTCAACAACGTGCCGCAGGCGTGCACGCACGACCACACCGACGTGCAGAAGGTGGGGACGCCGGAGGGCAAGCCGCTGTATGTGAGGAACCGGGACTTCTTCCCCAAGTTCAACGAGATGCTGTCGACCATGCCGCTCGAAGCCGTTCGGGCCGAGATGCGCTGGCAGGTTGTCAATGGCGCAGCCCCTTCGCTGAGCACGCCCTTCCAGGACGGCATGCTCGACTGGTACAAGGATCTGTACGGCGTGCAGGAGCGGTCGGCGCGTCCACGGAAGTGCTTCTATGCCACGACAGGCTCGGTGTCGTGGGCGTCGGCAAAGCTCTACTCGAACAAGCTCTTCCACCAGGAGAACCGGCAGGCGGCGCTGGACATGCTGCACAACATCCGCCAGCAGTTCCTCCTGGCCATCCCTCACGCCGACTGGATGACGCCCAAGAATCGTGAGGACGCCAAGCACAAGCTGCAGCAGATGTTTTTCGAGGTGGGCATTCCCACGGACAAGGACAACAATGTCGACTGGCCGTCGCGCGCGCACGCGCTCGACGGCAAGCTCGGGCCAGACTACTTCCGCAACGGCGAGATCGCCACACGCGTCTCCATGGAGCGGGCGCTCTCCAAGCTCAGCCAGCACCCCAGGCGTCGGGCGTGGGGCGGCAGCACGCCGCTCGAGGTGAACGCGTTTTACGGCCCGAAGTCCAACGGCCTATGGATTCCCGCGGGCATCCTCCAGGCGCCCTTCTTCGACTACGAAAACTCGGACGCGCAGAATTACGGGTCGGTGGGCACGATTTTGGGTCACGAAATGTCGCACGGCTTCGACGATGACGGCCGAAGGTACGACGCGCGGGGCGAGATGAAGGACTGGTGGGAGCCGGCCACTGTCGAGGGGTTCAAGAAGAGGTCTTCATGCATCTCGTCCCTCTTCAGCACCTATAAGGTGATGAACAAGCGGGTCAACGGCAAGCTCACCCTGGGCGAGGACATCGCGGATGCGGGCGGCATCAAGTTCGCCTACCGGGCCTTCCTGGCCAGCAAGCCGCGCACGGACGCGGAGAAGCGCCTGTTCTTCGCCTCTTTTGCCCAGACCTGGTGCGAGGTGGACCGCAAAAAGTCGGCGCTCAACTCGGTCATGACGGACGAGCATGCCCCGGGCAAGTTCCGCGTCATTGGCGCCCTCACCCAGTTCGCGCCGTTTGCCCAAGCCTACCACTGCCCCGCCGGCGCGCCCATGGCGCCTAAGGAGGAGGACCGCTGCCACCTCTGGTAGGGCGCAGGAATATGTCGGCGGGGAGTCAGCTCGGCTGCTCGCACGCGATATATCGCCGCGCAGTACTGGAGGTTGTACGGGGTAGGGATTGGGGGGTGAGGGGGGTGATATGACATACTGTGGCGGATCTGAGGCCTTTGGACACGGTCCCGTATCACAGCGTTCCGTATCTCCATGTGTGTGTGTGTGTGCTGTACGCAGTCAGGAACCCGGGTCTTTCACGTATCACTTATTCATTGCAATTTGATCAGCTCATGTTTGGAAGTGCTACCACGTTCGTGCATGACGTTTACGAATTGCCAGGATTTGAAATTTAAAAAAAAATCAAGGTGAAGCACACGAGCATCCTCGGCGGGCAGACCTGTACAGTACTCGTGTGTTGTGTGTAATTGGTGTACTGGTACACGTGTGTGCATATGCCCTTCTGCGCAGTGCGTGCACACGCGCATGCCACGCCCTGCATAGCCGCCTCCTCCAAACTTTCCTCCTCCTCCTCCTGTAGGGGTGAGTCTCCCTCAGGAGTGTAGCACGGCGGAACAAGTCTTCTACACCTGGGTAGCGCGGTCGCGCTCGGGGTCCTCCTCGTTCACTGCGTCGGCCCTTCCTCCTCCTCCTCCTGCGTCAGCCTTGAATAAACCTTCCTCCTCCTCCTCCTCCTCCTCCTCCTCCAAGCGCGGCGGCATACTGGAAAGGGGTGATCTCGGTCCGCCCGTTGTGCCAGGGGGACA
>Ga0115006_10001751_pt1 | contig 13842 bp, 14 predicted proteins | sample ArcOceMetagenome_3_FD_88943 | JGI IMG/M metagenome (GOLD analysis project Ga0115006, IMG submission 88943) | Marine eukaryotic phytoplankton communities from Arctic Ocean - Arctic Ocean- Svalbard ARC20M Metagenome | ecosystem: Environmental > Aquatic > Marine > Oceanic | place: Arctic Ocean...
CAACGCCTGTCCGCGGGCCGCGCCCGAGACCACCCCGTTATGGAGATTGTTCCTAATAAAGCTCTCTCTCTCTCTCCCCCCCCCGCCGGCCAAAATCCGAGTCCGTGGCGGCCTACCCCGGGCCGGTCACGGTCCCCCCCGGCCGTGACCGAGGGCAAAAAAAAAAAGGTAAGGCTCTAAGATGAGACCGGTCACCGGCGCGATGAGGGCGAACAAAGTCGCAGGCAGGAGCGCCGATGACGGCGGCAGGAGCGCGGGTGGCGGCGGCTGCTGCTGACTTCGATTAGCTGCTTCTGGAGAAGCGATGGCCGTCCGAGCCTTGGGGGTGCGGCGGGCTTCTTGGGGCGGGCCTGGGACAGGGAACAATGCGCTGCGTGCCCTGACAATTCTGTTGTTTGCCCAACAATCTGCATCCCAGATTGTTGCGGGGGGAATGTTTTCCTTGGCGGGAGGTGCGGAGGGATTCCGGAAGACGGCGCAGTGGTTTGGCATAGCGGAGGGTGGCATGCCCGAGTGGCGTTCCGTGCAGAATGGGCCCATCTTTACGCCTCCGGACAGCGTCCTTGCGATGGCGTATGATTCGAGCCTGCGATGGCTGTTCATCGGCGGGTCGTTTGTCAGTGCAGAAATGAACGGTCTGGCGCGCGCCACGCTGCCAGGACCCTCACCCATCCGCCGTTTCATCACTTCTTCAAGTACGAGGGCGCGGAGCTGAGTCCCGGCGTGGTCCGTGCGTTGGAGCTTTGGACCAAACCGCCGGTATGGGACGAGACGCGCAGCAGGGACGTGGAATGGGAGTTGTTTGTAGGCGGCGATTTCAACCGCATGGCGCACCTGCGCGAGGAGCAGAACCCGAATACGGCACGGTTTGTTGCGAGGTGCGATTGTGATAGTTTTTTACTTTTTCAGGCTCTGTTTGCAACCCCTACGGATCCGCACGCGTCTGTCGAGCAACACCTTCGTATCCGTATGGATGTGTATGCGTTTACATACGACAAACTTTGCAACCCTCTGTCACCAGAGGGCATGTCCTCAAAGAAGCATCGTTCGTTCGTTCGTTTTACTCTTCCAACTGCAAACCCGCGAACTGATGCTCATCCCCAATTCACATTCTCTTTCCCCCCGACACTGTCTCTCTCTTCTTTTCCGGCCCTGCCTGCTTGCCTGCTTCCTCCCTCCCTCCCTCCTTCCATGCTCCTTGTGTCCCATGCACCCCTGAACACTCACAGGTGCATTTACAAGGCTTCGGACGAAAGTTGGACGTGGGACACGCTGTCAGCGGAAAGTGCACCTGAAGCGCCGGACTCCCCACTACTAACATTGGCCCTAGACAGAACGGCGCAAACCCTGTTCGTGGCAGGAGAAACGGGGGCAATCCGCCAGTGCCATCTGCCAACCAAAGCGTGGAGCGTGCTACAGCGCTCGGTTGGCGTGGAAGACAGCGCTCGCGTTCGAGCCCTGCTGTTTGATAGCGAGTTGGGCCTGGGTTTTATCGCAGCGGCCAACCAGGTGCTCGTGTTTGCACGGGACGAAGCAGGGCAATATGTGGAAGGAAGCAGCGTTGGTTACCCCCCACTCATTCACACAGCTCATTTTTCGTCCCTCGCGGTGGGAAGGGATCCTGTTCAAGGGCGTCGAGGTGTATGGGCCGCGGGCAACCAATCGAATTGCCCGTGCTTGTTTTTTGCCTCGCTGGATAGCGGGCATTGGGACTGGCTTCACATGAACTTGGCCATCGATAGCAATGGCTGTATGGGGACCAACTTGGCGGGGGGGCAGATGGTGCGTAAGCTTGCCTTCGTCTCACAAGACGACATTCTCATCATGGTATAGCCCAATCTATGCTATGTGCACCAGCCGCTGCGTGTCTATGTAATGTGTGTGTGAGAGAGAGTGAGTGAGTGAGTGTGTGCGTGTTGTGTGTGTGTGTGTGTGTGCGTGTGTGTGTGCGTGTGTGTGTGTTTGTGTGTGTGTATAGGCGGGGGATTTCAGCCGTGTGGCAAACACCAATGCCTCAAATATCGCCATGTCAAGAGATGGTGGGCGCAGTTGGGCCCCTTTGAGCTCCGTAGGCTCGGGCGAGGGACTAAAGAAGCAGGCGGGGGCGGGGGGGTCCACCGTTCACGACGTTGTTCCAATACCAGTGCTGGACGTTACCTCTGTTGAGCCACCATGCGCTTCCCCTCTGGAAAATCCCGTGATCACATTGAGGGGTTCAGGGTTCAAAGCGTATCCGGGGAGGCATAATCAGCTGAAGCCGTGGGTCGGAGACACAGAGTGTGCCCTGATGAACGTGATAAGTGATACGCACTTGACGTGCCGACTCGCGCAGGGTTTTGGTGCCAATCTGGCGGCTGCGGCTGGTCTTTCAGATGGTACTGTTTTTCGAAGGAGGATCAGCACGTTTTCGTACTGGACACCAGCGCTTGGAAGCATGGCGGGCCTGACGAATCCTGCTTCTCCCAGTATTGGAGGCGATAAACTGATATCTATTTTCGGACGCAACTTTGGGATGATGGAGGATCATGATGAAGACGTGCGAGTCAACGTCGGAACATCGCACTGTGGGCGAGGCAAGTGGATAAGCGACACATCCCTTCGCTGCTTGCTTGCTCCAGGGGTTACACAGACAATGGACTTGCAAATCCGTGCGACAATTGGTGGCCGAATCGCGGAAGCGCCGATGCATCAAAGATTCTCGTACCTATCACCCCAGCTTGACCATATGATACCATCTATCCTGCCGACTACAGGTTTTTCTTCTCCTGTAACTCTGGTCGGTAAATCATTCGGGAGCGTGAGACACGTGCCACGAAGTATTGTCGTTGGCGACACAGTGTGCTCTTCTGAAGATGCGTGGATATCGGATTCTTCTATCTTCTGCCCTTCGCCAGGACCTGGGGTTGGGAAAATCCAGGTCGCGCTGACAGTTGCGAACCAAGCATGCAAAATGAGCTGTAGTGAACTTGAATTCAACTACGCGGCGCCAGAGGTCACTGGAATCGATGCCGCAACGCTTCCTTTGTCAACAAAGGGAGGAGGGATCTTAACGATCGTGGGATCAGGATTTGGCTTCCGGCCTGGTTTGGCCACCGTTCGCATTGGCGCAAGCAACTGTCACAACGTTGAATGGATAAGTGACAAATCACTCGTGTGCTTGGCGGCAGCAGGGGCAGGGGCAGGGCTTAAACTTGTTGTGGAAGTTGCCCACAAAACATGGGCTGGCGAGGGGAACTTTGGAGTGTTCGATTACTCATCTCCCCACCTCGAATCTGTGACACCACGGCTCGTGCCGAGGGAAGGAGGCGCCCAGCTGACGGTGATGGGGAAGTCCCTCACGCTCAACCCTGACAACTACAACGCAGTTTGGGTTCGTGCCGGGGACGTTTCTGAGCACGAGTTCGAGGGACAAATAATACAGATTGTCGAATATGACGACAGGCGTGATATCCAAGAGATGACAGTACTCACCCCCGCCATGCCAGGCCCAGGAGTTGCTTCCTTCTTCCTCCGAACGACTGGACAAATCAGCAACTCTCTCGTATCCACGTGCGAGGTCGGGTCGTGGTCATGCTTTCGATTTAGTGAACGCTCTCCCACGATTTCTGTTGATGTGCAGACAGGTTCAGATGCACACGGAATATTGACGCAAGGTGATGGTTACGACATATATGAATGGAAACTAGAATTTTGCCGCTTCCTGGACATGCCGACCCATGAGCTGGTCTTCATCGTTTCGGTAGCGACTTTGCGTCGCGAGCAGCAGGAGCTGAACGACGAAAGAACGACAGTGCAGAATGTGACACTGCAAAATGACACTGAAGCAACACCTCAGTTGACATTGGACATTGCTCTTCAGATCCGTTTGTACATTCTTTCAGATCCTTTTGAGGGGCCTTGGTCCTTCAGGACCTTTGTGGACGACTTACAGGATCGATGGGATACAGCAGAAGGGCGTAAGCATCTACTCGACGTTTTAGGAATAATCTCTTTGGAGGTTGGAACAGAAGAAGTGGTGAGCAACGTTTTGTCAGATGCTCCTGCTGTCCAATCGCCTGAGATGCTAGATGGATTCAGCTGTGTAGGAGGTTCGCGTGAAGGAGAGAAGTGCGCGGGCAACATGTCTTCCATGTCTCCTGCAGTGCACAACAAACTCTACTGTCCTGGTGGCATTTGTGTGCTGTCACGCACCGCCCCTCACAGTGTGTCATGGAGGCTTTTCGCAGTCATAGGCGCCATCATCATATCGGTCTTCTGCGTGTCTGGGGTTTGTGTCAAGCTTTTTCGTCTGGCGCGTAAGGATGCGGCAGAAGAGGAAGCGGGAAACCGCGACGTGCAGCTTGCCCTTCAAATTTCGCAAGAGGAGAGAGATTTCCAACGAGCACTACAAGCATCGCTTGATCCCTTTTCACATCAGCAGCCGCGGTTGCCGAGAGAGGGAGAATCTATCTCATCAGCAAGCTATGATTGGCGTTCAATGTTTCTTATCAGCAGTCATCCATGGGTCTCTCTACGCGAGAGTTGTCCTGTGACAGTAGGGCATAGTCACGCCGAAGGCGCTGATCAAGTCCATTCTTCTGCCCAAGCCACTGTTGCTGTGTGAACAAACCGAACACAGAGCAGAACATAGCCAAGTAACGGTGGTGCGTCATTTTGTAATATAGTGCGCCTGGAGTATTCTTTTTATTACATGGAACAAAGATTAATGAGAGAAATAATTCATAATGAATCGCGCAGTCTGTTCGTGTTGCCTGAACCGACTTTTTGTGCGAGCGAGTTCACCGCCCATTTTCCTCCTCATCTCGCGCTCAGACCCCAACTGTGCTCTTGCCTTTCCTGTCGGCTTAACCTGCGTCCTCGCTTTTATACGGCGAAATACGACGAATGCCTTACAAGGATACAATAACTGGTCAGCAAAGTGCTCCAACATCCCCTGAATCTTTCGACTGCATGGGAAGATTCCATTGCGAGATCACCTCGTTATTGGGGATCTCGGAGGATAAGACTGCACAGTACGGCATGACCATGTCAGCGCTAGCAGCAGACATGACAGTAAATAAAACCCTCCTCCTCCTCCAACCCTCATCCGCATTTGGGAACCAAAAACAGACCTGACTGTAATGGTGGCCGGGGAACATGTAGGACAGGGCTGGGAGCCGGACTCGGTGTCCTGCGGCGACTCAGTGTGATTAAAATAACTGAAAGTTCTTGTAGGCATGCGCATCCAGAACGCGAGGAAATAAGACCGACTTTTAGATTACATAAACGCTGCACCACTGGATTACTGACCGGATAGAGTGTTGCATTGGCTCATACAGCAGGTTGACAAGGAGGGAAGCGCCTTTCCCATTGGGAGCAACGACTCGTTTCCCACTGGCATCCACCAGATCGACCCAAATATCATGAGCCTGGCCTGGTTCTACCAGGAAATGACCCTTCAGTCTCATCCCAGTCTGCGGATTTTCAATAGAAACCAGGACATGCACAGGCAGCCCACTTAAAAGAACGCGCTCGTTGGACACAGCCAGCTGTCCAAGTGCAAAAAGGCGTTCCAAGACCACCGGATTCGGATGCATATCCACAAACGTCACTTCCTCTTCCCAAACCTGCACACGCACAATGATCAATGACGAAAACAACAAATTCAACGCAAGGGAAACTGTCGTCAAAGATTAGGAATCGAAACAGGTTCAGCACATGGGCAAACCGGGTGGACAGATGAAGTTGAGGGGCGAGAAATTTGCTGCGGACGGATCTGCATGCGCGGTCCCTCCCCACGCGGTGAGACAGCCTCGAGCCCTGCACCACAGCATCCAGCTTTAATGTGCAGGCGTAGCCATGACCATAATCATCAACAAAGTGCAAGGGTGACCTTGATGCTGGGCATTCACTGAGCTCTTGGCGCCCAGCACTCTCGAGTGGTCAAGACACAGATAATGCTGGTATGCAACGCCCTTGAGATCCTGGATCAGCGAAATGCAGCACACATAGCTCCCTGACGTATCGTCATTCGCTCTTGGGAGATTGTATGCCTCGATAATTCGACCTCTGATCTGCCATTCGTTTGGCAACTTACTTGGGTCCCAAGCAATGACAGAAGTAAGCGACTCATCCCTGCTTGCCATGACCTGGACTTGATCAGATTGCTTCTTTTCCTCTCTCGCACAGTAATCCTCCCCATGCGGACCCGTTTGCGCGCTGAGATCCTCGCTAAAAGCATTCATCCAATCCCGATTTATGTTTCCCGCCTCAAGCATATCTCGGGGAAATGATGTTCTTGCATGCCATTTTCGAAAGCGCTCAAATGGATCCTCATCACCTTGGTCATCAGCGCTGGATTTCAGCAAGGGATGCCTGTGTTCAGACCCCTCGTTGGACGACGGATATGCGGTCTCTGAAGAGCTGGATATGTTTTCAAACCTCTTTTCATCATCCTCGTCAGCATCGTGAATCGTGTCCTCCCATCCCTCAACAAGTGAAAATTTTGAACTGTCTGCCTCTTCCACGGAAGTCTGATCGTCGTATCTATCAGTTAAGCTTCCTGTTGGATGCATCTGGATAGACATCATACGATTTGCGTGGGGCCCTTGCAAGTTGGTTCGAGAAGCCCTCGACGTCACAACTGCCGACTTGACATTTGCGCCAGACGTTGCTGCTTTGGAAACTGGACCGTAATGCGATGACCCATTCCCATTCTTCTGTGCAACTGAACTCAATAAGCTTTTCGCTCTTTCAGGAGGAGCTCCAGGAGCACAGCGCTGCCCAGATGGCAAGTCCTGTACTATATGCATCTTTTGTTCTTGCTCTATGAGCTGCGCGTGCAATTGATAGCGTGGGTGTTGCGTAATTTGTACAGAACTTGACGGTTGGCCACGCGCGGGACCTACAACATAGCAATAGCAACGGGTCAGATCAGATGCATTTTGCCGCCAGACTGCAGCGCATGCACACACAAGTAAAGGTTTGCGTACCCGCCTTGCCATTCAATGCTTCTTGATGCTGCCAGAGCTTCATTTTGCCATCGGGATCCATGTTCTCCAGGGTAGAAACCGCCTGCTGGACAACTCGCTCTGAGTGCTGTCGCTCGCGATGCAGCAGCGCCTCAAGCTCCTGAATTTTTTCCTGCTTTCCTGCAGAGATAGACTTTTCCGCCTCGAGTGCACGTCTCAGGTCCAAGGTAGCCTTGGCATGTTCACTGACTTGCAAAGCCTTTGCGTTTTCAATTGCCTGTAGAGACTCACGAAGCTCGTGGACCTTGAGCGACTGCGACCCGATGCTAGCGCGCAAGGAGTCCGATTCTTCCTGCGCTTGTGCAAGCTTTGCATACAAGGCATCACGCTCCTTGACCCATGCGCTTTTGTCCCTGTGGTATCTTGTTTGATGCCACAAAATCCGAGAATCTGGCCCATACTCGGACCCGGTAAGCTTTTCAAAATCTTCCTTGAGCTCTGGTGGCACGCCCCTGGAATGCATAAAGAGCGAAGACGTCACTCGAGCCATCACATTTGATGCTTTCTGCAGCGCCCCATCGACTGCTTCTTTGAATCCAATCATCTGCTCCTGCTGCATAAGTAGCGATCGGTGCTGCCCTTCTGACGTCGGTGAAGTCATAGCGTCTTCGCCTAGTTGGGATATTAGCCCTACCATCCTGGGCATGATTAAAATGTCAGGGTGCATCTGCATCGGACTACTCACTTCCCATCTGACAACCATCGCAACATAATGAAGGGAGGACACTTACCAATGGAGTTCCATACACACATCTTCCAATTCAGCTGCGACCCGCACCACCTCCGCAGACACTTGACCCTGTTCACAGCCCTCGTCTGCCTTTGACCGCGATTTATCGGCCGGCCCAGAGCTGGATTCGAGGCCGTTTTCCTCGTCTGCGCAGACATCTTTCTTGGATGTTCGCGCGACCTCCTTCCGAGACAAGCGGCTCGTGCCCTGAGAAGACTCGAGATTGATCACAGTCTCGTTCAGAAGCGCGTGCACTTGATGCAAGAATAGACGAGACTGCTCCAGGTGCTCGCAATGTTTTTCCAGCGTTGCAACTTGAACTGCATGCTTTTCCCGTGACTTCAGCAAATTTTGCACCACGCCATGAAGTTGTGTGATCAGCACCATATCCTCCATACTCGGTTGCGAAATCCTCTTCTGGATGTGCTCGATCTCCTCCATTTGCTCCTTTATCTCAGAGTCGACCAGATCTCTGTTCAACATCATAAATCAGGGTCATGTGGCTGAAACAGATTGACAGTGTACTTTGAAAGTAGGCCGAGAGCGCAGGCGCATCCAATATGGCATGATGATGGTAGTGTGTAAAGGGATGGTGAGACGCAGTTGGCAAATAAGCAACGCCACAAACCTGCCAGCTGCTGCCTGATCACAACGTGCACTGCAACCTTTCCACCGCTGCTGTGCTTGCGTCATTTCAGTAGAGATAATGGCCGTACATTCCTTGAGAGCCCTTAGCAGGTACGTCTGCTGATCTTGCTGGCATGATATTGTGTTCATGAGCTCTTCCACTTTTGCCGTCGGGTTGCCCATTTCCACTTTCGAGCGCGCGCTGCAGTTCATAAAACAAGTCAACATCCTGTTTGAAAAAAAAATCATCGTCACCAGAATCTGCATCAGTAGCGCTATGTAACCTGATTTGCCATTCTTGGTGTGCTTGAATCTTTACATCATGATCCCGACCAGCATCTGCTGCAATTTCGCTCGATGACGCACCACTTCCCAGTTTCATGTGCATGTTTGAACCTGCTATCAGCAGTTTTTCCACAGCTGTTCTCAACCGCTGTACATGATTGCCTGTAGGGTAATTTCGTCATTACTTGCAAAGAAAGCACGGCACATAGCAAGTGCACACATTTATGGCCAATCGGAAAGAATCGTCGCTCTAAACACAAAGATGAGACCGGAAGTCCGAGGATCGTACGCAGCAGACGTGATGTCGACAATGGTCAGCCTGGCTTCTAGAGCAGAGGTATTCCATTCAAAGAGCGGTCCATGCTTCGGCGAGCTGTGCACAGTTCCCGCGGGAGATGCGGTGCGATCCGACATTGTTTCGATTCTCCCCCGAGCTGCGCGCGCATGTCGTCAGAGAGGCAGGACCCAGCCAGAACATGGGTTCGAAGGCGAAATGCGCGAACGAGTGACAGGGAGAAAATGGTAATAATGAGAGAGCACCAAGAAGAAAATAGGAAAGATAGAGCAACATGCCTGTTAGCGCCCCTTGGGACCCAGGTGCAGAGTGGGAAATGTTGCTGCGCGGAGTCAGCGCACCTGCAAAGAACAAGACGCATGCATCAGACTCCATTTTGCATCTAGCAAGGCCTGGCAGTCTCTGATAATCCAACACAGGAATGTAGATACAACAGCGCAGGAGGATGGACATCGCACAAAGTGCCAGGTTGGCTGCAGCACGCATTGAATCCTCCAAAATATCAAATCGAATCCTCCAAAATATCAAATCAATGCGGATTGTCAGTGCCGGCGGCGCCGCCGGGGAGGCCGCCGCGAATCCTCTAAAACACGCCGCGTGAGTGTAGTTGTTCTACGAACAACTCTACGAACAACTCTACGAACAACTACACTCACGCGTGTCACGCTAAAAAGCGTGACATGTCACGCTAAAAAGCGTGACACGCGGCACTGACAATCCGCCTGATTTCATATTTTGGAGGATTCGCGGCGGGAGCACAATCAGTACGATCGTTACCTCCTCGACCACCATACTGCGCAGCTTCTACTTGTCTGTAAGTGAGACCCGCATTTTCCGGTAACAAACTGCTTTCGGTCCACGTGTAGGGCGCCTGCCAAAAACCGCGGACTCAGCAAAAACTCAACTGAAGGCCAGCGATAGCTTCAATTTTGTCACCAAATCTTGCAGGGCTGACTGTGCAGGAGACACAACTCTGTGGTTCACGAACTGCTATGGGCTGCACAGGGGGGACCGCAGTTTAGGGCTCAGAATAGGAACCTGCCGGATTTTGGAAATGTCCACCTTCGTGAGGGGACTTCCTTTCGACTTGGAAGCAGAATTAATGGAAGCGGTAGTCGAATTAGAAGCGATTTTCGAATCAAACGGCTTGAGCTGTGCGCTGTCCGGCCACGGTTCCCACTTTGGCCTGTCTCGAGGATTTTTCGACTGGCTCCTGATAAGATGGATTTCACTCTTTAGCTCTTCCACCTCGCGGTCGTGTTCGATCCGGGACCGTTTTGCGTCTGCAGATTGCACACCAACACTAGCATCGAGCTCTTCCCTGACAGGGGTCACTGGTGGCGGGGCAGCCGGTTCACCCATCCCCGGAGGGGCTGCTCGGCTTAGCGTTGGGGCGTGCAGGGAGTGCATATTGAGCGGCGGCACCACCACCTTGCTGCTCTGCCGTGCGGGTTCGGCGGCACCACCAAAATTCGTCTTGTGCTCCTCTTCTGGCGGATTTTTTATAGCAACGCCAAGAGACTGCGACGAGTCTTGCTTTCCATCTGACGTTACTTTCTGCTGGTCGAAGGCCGCCTTGTCCACTTCTTGCGCCGAGTTTCCGGTTGGCGCCGTAGCGTCTGCGTCTGCGGCTGCGGCTGCGGCTGCGGCTGCGGCCGGCACGGGAGGATACCACGACCACTTTCTGAGCTTGTGGTTCACATAAAACCTTTTGGAGGTTTTTGGGTCAACATCAATCTCCCAACCGTCTGCGAGCGGCACACTGTCGCCGCTTCGTTTTGATGCGGGGCTTGCGGGTGCGCCCCGCTCCTGCCCCGTACCCACAGACGACCCGCCGTGTCCGCCCGGTGTCTTCGCGACGCCCTCCAGGCTGGCGCGCCGCCCCTGCACAATGCCCGAGGGCGGGGCGCCGTCTCCAGCCTCGGGCCCGGGGCGCGCCAGGGAGGCGCCTGCATTCACGAAGGTGCTCTTGATCACCTTGGGCACCGGCGACGGTACCCTCACAGGTGGCGGGGACACCGGGGACACAGGTGTCGACGGGGCTACGCTTGGGTCCCCGCCCCGCCTTCCATGGGCCCAGTCCTGGTTCGCGTCTGCCGGCGCAGCGGCATCGGGGGCGGCGGCACCGCCGCCAGACGTCATCGCGGCGCGAGGTCACTGCTGCAGTGCTGGCATGGGCAGCCCGCGGGCGACGCGTTGCCCGACCGCGGCTCCCTCGCTGCGCCACTGGCGGCGGACGCCGGGGGGCGTCAGCGGGTGGCGCCAGAGCAGCAGGCTGATGATGGTGCGAACGCTGCACGGCCGACAAGTGGAGAGCGCGGCCGCTGGCACGCGCAAGGTGGCGCGCACACCGCGCGCAGCCGCACAGCACGCAGCAGCACGGGCTGGCAGCGCACCGCCCGTGCGGATGCGTCGCCGGCGCCCCGTCCGGCTGCGCCTTGCCGCCGTGTGGGGAGCTTGTATTTTGTAGTGCGTTTTGCACCAAGCCGTGAGTCTGATGTATGATGAGTTCGTGGGACGAGACGCTTGGGAGTGCCGTGCCGCGTCATGCTCGGCGAGGAAGTCTCGTACGAGGTGCGAGCATCTGGCATTGCGCCGCGCGGCAGTCGCGCGGCCTCCGACTGATGCCGGCGCGCCGCTGTGCTGCTGTGGTCTGGCAGGCCATCACTGATCCTGGCGCACCACCGAACAACCCGCCGTCGTGGCTGCGACGCAGACGTGTGTTGTGCGCCCTGGGGTCGGCTGCCGCTTTTCTCGCGCTCGTCACATCACTCTATGCGTCGAACAAAGGTATCGATGCGATGCCGCGCACGCCTGGCCGGGTCTTACCGGGTGTGCGGATGCGGCGCTCTCCGACTGGCGCACAAAGCGTTCCCGGGTCGGGGCAGCGTGTGTGCCAGCGCTGACCACGAGAGGCGCCGCCGTGCGTTCCTATCATGATCGGCAGCGGCAAAGAAAGCAGCAGCAGTCAAGCACGTGACGTCAGCGCATCCCCAGGGCGCGAACAAATTGGGTGAGTGTCTGGCACCGACGGCACGCGCGGAGAAAACTCGCGCCGAGGCCGGCACTCGGGAACATCCGCATGCACGTAACGTAGGCGGACGGCCGAGCGGTCGCAAGAGAACGCGCTCTCACACGTGCAAGCCCATTGTGCCGCATCGCACCGCATGCGCTCCGCGCGCCATGTCACAGCTTGCAGCGTCCGCACGAGTCTGTTCTGCACATTCTTAGCTACGGTGGGAGACCCGAGGATGCGGCGTGTGTGCCGACTCGGGGCGCCATGCAGCTAACCAAGAACCTGCCCTCAGCACTATTAGGCGATTTGACCACTATTGTCTTCCCGTACCCCGAGGACGCTGGCCTCTCTGCCCTCGTAATCTGCAACCATGCTGGTCCCCTCCTGCCCTCTTCCCTTCCTCCCTTCCAACCTTCCCCCCCGGCGCTTCCGAGTGACATTCAGCGACACACATTCCGCTGTCACTTTTTGCGTCCGCCAGCATGCGCTCACGAATGCGTATGCTCACACCCGCACAGGAAGAGACTACTGGTTTGAGGGGGCAGACGGGGGCAAGGGGGTGCACGTGCCTCCTGTGATGATGGGCGAAAAGTGTACCACTGTACCTTTGTCGGAAGCTTGCAAGGATGCCACGTGTTTCCATCGGGTGCTGTTTCTGTTCGCGCGCGCGCTCCCATTCCGGATATTCCGTCTGTGTTGTTTTTCCCTGTCTCTGCCTCTGTCTCTGTCTCTGTCTCTGTCTCTCTCCTGCTCTCTCTCTCTGTCCCCCTCTCGCTTCCCGTGTCTCTCTCTGGATATTCTGTCTGCACGTCTGTCTTTTCCTCTATGTATACGCATTCGCTTTGTCCGTCGCTCTTCTCTCTGCCCCTCTCACTCGCTCTGTCTCTCACATCATACATCATTCATTCAGTGTCCTATGCTATTCATGTACCAAGGCTGCCCATGTATGTATATATGTATGTATGTATATATGTATATATGTATATATGTATATATGTATATATGTATATATGTATATATGTATATATGTATATAAGTATATATGTATATATGTATATATATGTATATATGTATACGTGCACAGAATGATACGATACACGCTTTCTGACACGCACAATCACACGAAACACATGTAGCGTACGCAAACCAGTGCAAAGCCCCAGAATTCCATGCATGCAGTTGTGTGTACCTTATTATTTGCATGGATATGTACACATGTAAACACACTTGTGTGTGCATGTGCTTCTGCGTTGCTGTCAAGTAAGGATGACACGTGCCTGCACAGCCTTCCTTCACTTCCCTGCACGGCATGTCCACTTCTCTTCCTTTGCCCTCGTGCCCCGTGTGTGCGAGTGAGTCGGAAGAGAGACAGAGAGAGAGGCAGCGAGACAGAGAGAGGCAGAGAGGCAGAGAGAGAGGCAGGGGGAGAGAGAGAGAGAGGCAGAGGGAGAGAGAGAGAGAGGCAGAGAGGGCCAGTGACACAAGGTGATGGTGTGTCACAGGGCAAAGTAAAACCCTGCAGCAGCGCAGAGAGTTGCACAGCGCGAGACGTCACCGCCGGCGTCAACGTGATCGCCGGGGGCGCCGGATCGGCCACGTGCATTGTCAAGTGTCCACAGTCGAATCTCATGTGCCAGGCTTCGACCGTGGTCTTCATTTCGCCCTCGGACTGCCAGGATGTGCAGGTCTCGTGTTTGCGCCCGCCAAGGCACGTGCGGCCAGCAGTATGCGTGCGATACGCGTATCAGTTTGCGTGCATGCGCCGTTGTGGAACGACGCGACAGTTTGTGTGGCTGGCTAAGCCTGGCGAAGAGTGTGGCGTGCTGTTGGGAGTGACGCGAGTGCACAAGGGTTTGCATAGCTGAGGGTGTTGTCCCAG
>Ga0115006_10001753_pt1 | contig 13834 bp, 16 predicted proteins | sample ArcOceMetagenome_3_FD_88943 | JGI IMG/M metagenome (GOLD analysis project Ga0115006, IMG submission 88943) | Marine eukaryotic phytoplankton communities from Arctic Ocean - Arctic Ocean- Svalbard ARC20M Metagenome | ecosystem: Environmental > Aquatic > Marine > Oceanic | place: Arctic Ocean...
GGTGCATGTGGCGGTGGACAAGCCCATGACGACAGACGTGTCAACTGCCCAAAGTGTCCTCCCGCGTCTCTCCAAGCTGTAGGACGCAGGGCCGGGTTCGTGGCGGGGGGGGGGGACAAGGACGAGATGCGGGTTTCTGACACGGTTGAGCTGGTCTCAATCCGTGTCACTTGCTGAGCGAAGAATGTGGGGCATGGCGTGTCCGCGTGGGTGGTGGTAGTGTGGTGGTGGCTGTGGTTGCTTGCAGTGTGTCTGGTTTATTGATCCTTATTGCTGGGTTGTCGCTCTAATGAACCGTGGGGTTGCATGCGCAAACGCCTATGAGCCCCTGTGCTCCAGGTGTTGCCGGTCGAGGGAGAAGGGAGCAGACGGCGCAAGAGAGCTGGGGCGAGAGACGAAGGGGTGAGAGATGAAGGGGGAGAGGTGGGGAGGGGGCAGGCGGGACGCCCCGTGGGTCGCATCGGCACATTCAGACCCCTGCGTCCATTCCTGCGGTTGGCGCCCGCCGCTTCAACAGCTCCAGTCTCTGCAGGGACCACACGCAAAAAATGTGCCTATTGCGCCATGCGTTTCAGATGCGCAAAAACACGATCCTTGACCCACTGCTTGTTGTGCGGCTCGTACGCGCCGTACCCGTTGTGCACCAAGCAGCACAGGTCGCCGAGCTGGTCGATGAACCCGTACAGCTCCGTGATGTCGTAGGTGATATTCCGCACGCCTGCGCCGACGCCAGACGTGCGTCAGCAGACACACGCGTACAGGCGCCCCTCCGCGCGCGCCCCCCTGAGCGGGCGGGGCTGGGGCCCCCGCAGGCGCGGTGCAGTCGGGCGGGGGCGCGGAGGCTCACCGGGGTTCATTTGCTTTAGCCGCTGCTCGTACAGCTGGCAGATGCCGTTCATGGCATCGGCCACGCTCTCAAAGTCGCTGAAGGTCCGCGTGCTTTTGCTCGCTGCACACCGGGGGACACGCAAAAGCGCACGCACCGACCACCCGGGTCAGCAGGCGACGCCGCACGCGCGCGCCGCACTCCGCGCCCACTCCCGCGCGTCCCGCCCTCGCGGCGGAACAGCACGCGGATCCGATCGCGCTTCGCAGCCGTACGGACGGCCCGGCGGGGGCGCACGCGCGCATTCGCCCTGCTGCGCGCCACGCCGCATGGGCGTGCTCCACCCTCACACCTGTCTCTTGCAGCAGGACGATGGTGTGCTTCGGCTGCGCCATTGTCACTCCCCCGCCGCGGTCTGCTGGCGGCAAAGAAACGGGCTCGGACGTATACAAGAGGAAGGTGTTCTGCTTGTTCGTGGGCGATCCTCATTCTTTTTTTTCCACTTCGTGCAGCCGGCCCCGAAAAATGCGGGGCTCTCGGCGGCGGGCGGCGGGGCTCGGGGCGATCACACTGCTCGCGGCCCTGCACAGCGCGGCGGGGCGCGGCTGCGGAAAGGGGGGACCCGGCATGGCGTTTGTTGGCGCCCCCCTCGCGGTGCTATGGCCCCATACGCCCCGCCCCGCACGCGAGCACGCCCCGGCGGCGCCTCGCGGGTGCGGGCATGGCGGGAGGGCGCGCTGGGCCGGTGCGCTGGGGGCGATCGCGAGCCCGGGGGTGCTGCCCGCCAAGGACGGCGACATGGGCGCGCAGCAGCTCGAGGAGTTCCTGGACGTCTTCCGCGAGAGCGTCGCGGCGGAGACGTTTGTAAAGGGGACGCTCAGCCAGAACAAGGGCGAGGACCGGTCGCTCACCAACGTCTACATGCGGCTCGTGAGCCTCAAGGCGGGCGCGTCGCTGCAGGTCAAGCTGCGCCACAAGACCAACGACGTGACCAAGAACTTCCCGGTCGCAGACGCCGAGGGCGCCGTGCGCGAGCTCCTGCTCGCCGGCTTCCGCCAGGCGTACTTGTTCACGAGCACGGGCGACTGGCAGCTCAAGCTCGGGAAGAAGTCGTGGCTGCGGCGCGTGGGGAAGGGGCCGACGTTTGAAACGGCCGGGGTTCAGAGCCACGACCGCGTCAAGAGCGTCGCTGTGAACACGGACTCGCACTACCTCCGGCTCCTGGGCATCACCAACGCCAAGGGCGAGGCGCGGCCGGGCAAAAAGGACAAGCTCAAGCAGATCCAGCAGTTTGTCTCCGTGGTGTCCCGGGCCGTGGACGACTCGAAGCTGGCCGCTGAAGTGAGGGCGCAAGGCCGCGCGCTGCGCATGGTGGACATGGGGTGCGGCAAGGGCTACCTCACCTTTGCGGCCCACTGCCACCTCAGCGACGTGTGCGCCATCCCGGTCCGCACGCAGGGTGTGGAGCTCCGTCAGCAACTGGTCGACGACACCAATGGGTGGTCCGAGGAGCTGGGCATCGCGCCCACGGGGGAGGCCTCGTCTGCTGCTGGCCAGGCAGACGAGACGGGCCTCTCTTTCGTGCAGGGCTACATCTCTGACGCGCTTGCCAGAATCCCCGGGACAGAGGGGCCGACGGATGTGCTCGTGGCGCTGCATGCCTGCGACACTGCTACCGATGATGCCATTCGCGCCGGCATCAATGCCGGGGCGCGGGTGATCATCGTGGCGCCGTGCTGCCACAAGGAGCTCCGGGGGCAGATGGACGGCGCGCGGGGTCAGCGCGCGGGGGGGGTACTGCAGGACGTTTTTGCGCACGGCATTCTCACGGGGCGCACGGCTGAGGTGACAACGGATGCGTTGCGGGCGCTGCTGCTCGAAATCATGGGATATAGGACGCAGGTGTTTGAATTCATAGACGGGGTGCACACGGCGAAGAATGTCATGATCACCGCTATTCGGAGAGAGAAACCGCTGGGCCAAAAACAGCAGCAGGAGCTGCGGCAGCGGCTGGCGGCGCTCATGGCATTTTACGGCGTCGGTGTGCAACGGCTCGCGATGCACATGGGCGAGAATCCTGAGTCTCAAGACCCGCGTTACCTCATGCAAAAGACAACGCTTCAGCACTCGATTGACCTCCGCGAGGCCATGACCGACGGCGCTCAAGCAGTGCCGGGTAAGCGCCCGCGGACGGCAGGCAGCGACGTCACGCTCTGAGCGCATGGCTCTCCTGGTTGGGGTGTTGTTTGTCTGTGTACGGGGTGCGGGCGCAGTCGTTCGAGTCCACTGACCTGCCCCAAAGACAAGGAAGAGGAATACTTGTTTTGTTCGCCAGGTGCAAACGTGTACCGGTTCTTCGCAAGCGCGAGAAGGGGGGGAGACAGTGGGGCGGCAGGGTTGCAAGACGGAGAGTGGGAGTTGGAGCTGTAATATTACAATATTATTTTATTCAATTACGACTCACGTGTACACTGAACACATGTGCATATGCGCACAATCCTATTGGCCATCCGCGTCCGAGAACTGGGTGAAATGTGGCGCCCTAGCGCACACCGACATTGTTCTGTGCGTCCATTCTCACACCCTCGACCGCCACTTGTTGGGCTCAAACAAACCGAAATTTTCCTCATTCTTTTGCTGCTGGAAGTACCCCATATGATTTGGGCAGTGCCCCGCCCTTCTTCTTGCGTTCATGGTCAAAATGGACGGCGCAGGCTTGGAGATTCCCAAAACTGAGATGTTTGTGGCAGAAAACAAAGGGGCGCGGGACACGCAGTAATGAGAAAGATGCCAGGATACAGGATACGGAGAAAAGTGTACAGGCGGCAAGCGAACAAGGTGAGGCACCGGAGTTCCCAACAGGCAAGTCATGCACACATCCCAGTATCGTGTGGCATCCCAAACGGTCTGTGGCACTTTCTGCTCAGAAGGTTGGTGCCTATGTCTCTGCGTACCTCCAGCGATCGAGGGTTCTCGTCGGTGGGTTCGTGAGACGGGTGGTGGCTCGTCCATTCTATAGCCCCGTTGACGATTTCCAACTTCCTCCATCACGCCCAGACGTTGCCAGCCATCCGTAAGGATGAGGTACGTCTGCATACAGTGAGTTTGAAGCGCGAGTAAGGTCAAAGGAAGTTGCAACAAGACACGGGGACGTGCGCGAGTATTGACGCATGCATACGCCAGCGGCACAACAACGGACGTGCGCGAGTATTTACGCATGCATACGCCAGCGGCACAACATCTCGCAAGGACACAATGGAGCGGTCAGCCGCCCGATGACAGGCGCACAAGGTCGCGCGGTTTGCCCCGCACCTCATCATTTGGAAGTGCAAAGACTTCTTTTTGTGTCTCAAACACGGCAAATTGAGATTTCATCTTGATGCCTTCCTCCATTTTTGCGACGAACTCTTCCGCACGCTGCATGTTGCCTGTACACACGAGCGAGCAGGGTGTGCCAGCTTTCGTTAGCAAATGCGCACTCCGATCGTGACTTCACCGGGGGAATGCGAGCAGGAATCTTTTACGAGAAGGGACTAACCAGCGCGACACCAAGCGTCGACGATGATGTTGCATACTGTCGTTGTGATTTCGACTTTCTCGCGTCGCATTCTCTCCAACGTTAACACTGCCTTGTGCGGCTGCGGCGGGCGTCCGTTGCGATAGCAGAACAGCAGAGCAGTATAGGTATAGAGATTGGGCTTGTGGCCTTCCGAACGCATGCGATCAACGATAGCCTCTGCATCTTGCCAGTAAGCGCCGCAGGTGCCTATCAGCCTGTTGTAGCGTGGCACGGCCGGGTCCGCATCCTTGATCCCGAAAATGGCTTGATGGGGCTTCCCAGCGTATGTGTCCCGCTTGAGATTGTCAATGCGCTCGGCATACTCCACTTGCAACAGCGCGACGCCCGGGTTGAAGTCGCTGCTGATATTTCGATTATGTACAATGTTCTTACACTTTTCTGCCTCGGCGTAGTTATAGCATGTCACCAGGCCCTTTCCTGCGTTTCTGTACTCCGAATCACTCGGCACAACGGTGGCATTCACCAAGGGGAAGGGGCAGAGGTCGCGCACAAAGACAAAGAATTCCTGGTCCGTCCATACTGCTCACACGCCAACACCCAGGGTGAGCGATGCATTGCCGTAGCCACGCACGTGACACAGCATAGCAGCACACTGGCACCGCACTGGCGATGCACTAGCAAATGTCTGATCTTCTGCTCCGCTAGGGTTCGGCTCCGCTAGCCGGGCCGAAGATCAGAAATTTGCTAGTGCCCTTGCAATGGCAGAGGAGCAAGACCTGGATGGATGCCATGCACCACAAGCACAACGTTGTCGTCGCGTTTCGCGCGCAGGTCGCGCATCTCTGTCATCGACTTGGTGCCCCCTGCCGGCCGGAATCCACCCCGGGGATTGCACGACAACGCAGGCATGCTCTGTGACAGCTTTGACGCGCCAATCATCGGCGCGCAGCTCACGCTGCGCCTGTTCTCTGCGGCCCAGCCCTCCTGCTGCCAGAGGAGGTCGTCGGGGTTGTCGAAATCCGGGTGCCGAAAGCGCGCACGGTGTGCCGGGTCGCCGCGCTGGTTGCAGAAGAAGCCCTTCTCGCACTCGTGCGTGAAGCGGTCCAGGTGCGCCTCGTCGTGCAGCAGCTTGCAGTCCGCAAACTGGCACGCCTGGCGCTGGCCGACCGGGCGCCGCGGCGCGCGCTTGGCGGGCAAGGGGACGTCCCGCACGGGCGAGTTGTGCACCGGCCGGTGCTCGCGGTACTCGTGCGCGGCCCACAGGCGCGTGTCCACGTGCCCCCGCTGGCGTCCCTGGAGACCTTCCGAGACCTGGATCGAGTTTAGCTGCGGGGGCGGCGCGTGGACCGTCGCGAAAAGCGACGGGTGGAAGGCCTTCGACGGCTGCTGCGCGAGCCTGCGTGCGACGGTCGGGCGGATGTACCCGGCCTCCAGCGTGCCGGGCAGGCTTTTGCGCGCGTCATCGGCCGCGTCCGCCCTGGTGCCGGCCCGCGGCGGCTTCCCCCGCGCATCGTAGCGCGCGCCAAACGTGGGCGACGCCGCAGCGGGCGTCGGCGCGGGAATGCTGTCATCCCAGCTGTCTGCGGAGCCCGCCGAGCCCGGCACGCCCATGCTGGGTCCCCGCTCGTCCCCGTGGGGGCCCCCGCTGGACCTCTGAAGACCGCTGGGTGCCCGGGGTGCGCCTCGATTTCTTGAGTCAACTCGACCTGGTCGTCATGGTCAGTGAGATGGGGAAACTCGTTGTAAAGAGCACGAACCGGACATCGTCTAATCTGACGACTGCATTTCGAAGGCCGGGCGGCCATGGCCCACGGCAGCGCGGGCCCCCTCGAGGGCCTGTTCGCCGGTCGCCGCGCGCGCCCACGCGTGCACGCCGCGCGTGCGTGCTGGCAGCGTGCCGGTGGTGTGCCGCCCTGCCGGCCCGCCCGCCGGCTCCAGCCGTGTGCGCGCAAACTCGAGTGGCGCGAGAGCGCGGGGCCAGGCGCAGTCTGCGCCATCAGCATCTGATGCAGCATCTGATGCTGCTGCATCTCTGATGCTGCTGCATCGCCCGCGGAGATCAGCATCTGATGCTGCTGCATCGCCCGCGGAGGCTGGACAGGCTTTCTGGGGGCGCGCAGCCACGTCGAGGCGCCTGCCCCGTCCCCGTCGGCTCCCGCGGCGGAGGAGCAGCTCGTGCACGAGGACAGGTCTCTCCGCCTCTGCCCCCGGCCGCACAATTCCCGCGGCAATGGCTGCAGCCATCGCGGTGCTGTTTCTGCTCTAGCGTGTTGCCCCGCTGCGCTGCTGTGTTTGCTGGCGTGATCAGCACCGCCCTGTGGCGTGCCCCGTTTTTTTACGGAATGTGGCGCGGTGCCGGTGAGCCGGCAAGCAGCGTCGAAAAGGGGCTGCGCGTGCAGCTGTCCGAGGCGTTTGACGCCCAGATTCGCGAGGTCCCTCTTCTGCTCGCCGCTGCATGCTGCCGGGGCAAGCGGATGCGCTGCTTTGAGTTGTGTCTGCTGCATCGTGCGGCCCGCCTGTGCGAGCCCTGCGGTGACGGCAGAGTGTCTACGCAGGCCGGTGCTGCCCACTCTCAGCACATGCTGCTGGACCAGGAGGGCATCGTGACTGCGATTGGGGCTGATCGCTCCGCCTGCATGGTCAAATTCGGGGACAAGGTGCACAAACTTTTGATCGGGCGCGGCGGCGCCTTTCAGCTGGCTGTATCAACGCACGGTGTGTTTCATGCATCAGCGTCATGGCGATGTTTGTGTGCTAGATGTGTTGGTGCGCCCCGCATTAGTTGTCCTGGCTACCCTCTTACACGACTGTGCACTGATTGGCACTCCTCCAGAAGGGGGCGGCCATGGACGGGCAAAGCAAGACGCTGCCGTGCACGAAGCAAGCAGAACCAAGAGCGCGCTGAGCGGAGACCTTATCGGCCTGGAACTGACATTGAGCGAGGGCGAGGTGCACGTGACTGATGTTCTTCCGAGCATTGAGGGGAACATTCGCAAGGGCGATCGCGTACTTGAGATAGCGTCGCGGCCCGTCGGTGAGGTAATTACGTCACCCTACGGGCAGACTCTGCATTGAACTCTTGCAAGACGTAGGTGCAAGAACTAGTCTGCGAAAACTCAAGTTGCCAGGCAACTTGATGAAGCAGCTGTGGGTGCTGCAACAGTAGGAGGAGCTGCCAATCCAGCTGCCAGCAGCGGGATGATGCCAGCTTTGGTTTGCAACAACTTGCCCGAGTTCGAATTCTGACACACGGAGAGGAGGCAGACACTGGCTTCTCTCGATGGGCTGTTGCAGGAGATTCGAAGATCAGACGCCGACCGCGTGGATCTTAGATTTGTCAAGATGGCAGGGATGGGGATATTTGGTGCGTCTGTTGAGTCAATCAAAATGCCGGTATGTGTCGATAGAAGAGACATCGAATCCTCCAAAACACGCCGCGTGAGCAAGTTGTTCTACGAAGTCCAACGGCGAAGGGCGCCCCGGCGGCGACGCCGGCTCCGCCGGCGGCGCCGCCGGGGCGCCCGCCGCGAATCCTCCAAAACACGCTGCGTGAGTGTAGTTGTTCTACGAACAACTACACTCAGCACTGACAATCCGCATGATGTGGTGTTGTGGAGGATTCGCAAGGTGGCATAGCCGCTTGATTCTTCATTTTGAATAGCTGCGTGAATGCACTGGCAACTTGAGAGAGCAGCGATTCTGACGCTGCTGGATATGCAAAATGCGATTCAGGTACGCGGGCGAAAGCATGTATCGGCAGTCAGCTCTGCGCCGGATGCATGCAACGATCCCAGGTTGTCATGGCTAGGCATTCGTTGGCATCTCACAAACAAGAAGGTTGCCGTGCAGACCGTGATAGCAGGGAAGGCGGCGGCGAAAACTGCCAAGATTATGGTCGGGGACGATCTCCTCAAGGTTGACGAAGAGCAGGCGGCGGCGACAGTAACGGGCGTGAACAAGCAGCTGGCACGCGCCTTGACCACAAAACCCATGGTATTGGATTAGGAGAGTCAGAAGCCAGATATGAAGGGGTAGGACCTAAACGGAAAAGAAGAGAGGGAAGGGCAGGCTCAGCGCGCAAAAGACTTATTAGGGTGTCTGAGGGGCAGGGCGCCGGGGTTTTATTCTGGGATCTCTGCTTCCCAAAGTCTGACGCGCGCGCTATTACACAGGTGACCTTGCACTTGCAGCGCACGGGGCTTTACGGAATCGGACAGAATTTGCTGAAAGTGCAAGTCTACTTGGACGAGTGGGTCATGGACGGGGAAACTGTTGAGAAGGGGATTGGCGCTCGCCTGTCACGCGAGCACCGTGAACGCATCGGGGCAACTGGTGAAACGCATGAGCATTTCAAGATATATGTTCTAAACCCGACTGGCATAGTGACTGCCATCGGACTGGATAAAGAGGCGTGTATGGTTGACTTTCCAAGTATTGGTGTTCAAAAGATGCTGATTGGCCGACGAGATCAAGACGGGCAGCAATGCTACCAGTTAGCACATGCGGATCCAATGCCGATAGGTCGGGGCAGTCATGATCGGCCATCGCTGGTAGGTGACACACTTGGGCTGATTTTATCTGCACAAGAGACTCAAATTCTTGTTGAGGAAGTGTTAGCAGATGGTCCGTCTCGTCGGGATGGCAGAATACAGAAGGGTGATATTTTGACGCAGGTTGGAGAGAAGAAGCTCAGCGGTAAGATCGACAAATTGTACATGCCGCAGGGAGTGGGGGAGAGTGTGGCCGTGAGCTTGAGGCGGTCCACGATTTTTGGACAAAATGTCATATCATTTCAGTTGCAGTTGGCGGATGAGCGGGTGCTGGAATCCTTGGTGGATGGGAAAAGTGTACAAAAGGGTGCCGTTGTCTGCCTATCCGCGGAGTACGAGAAGGAGGTGCGTAAAATTGTGAGAGAATCTCAGGATGGTACAGCTGCCAATCACCCGCATGCCGCATTACTTGGGGCACAAGGCAAAGTGAAGGCAGTGGGCGCAGATAAGGAAGCATGCATGGTGGACTTTGGGCGCCTAGGCGTTCATAAGATGTTGGTTGGCAGAAAGGTGTGTTTCTGTGCTGCGCATGCAGAACAAGCGCGGCGTACAATAGGACACATGGTCTAGTGCACGCCAGCTTGATTGTGCCAGCGCTGGTTTGTGTGAGTGTGCGACGTGTGCCGGCTTGAGTCGGACGTGTGTGTCCTGTATGCTGAAAGAACTCTGTCTGTTTTTGAACGTCAACAGGGCTCGTTTCAATTGGCAGAGGTGTCTGGGAAAACGGTAAAAGAAACGGCAGGGGGCGCTTCCGAGAATCCATCCGCTCACTCTGCTGTGCTCGGCACTTTCAGCGACTCTGGTTCGCCGCTGGCGCATAAGAGGCCAATCCCGGAAGTGCACCGTGCGGGTGCGCCAAAATTGTTGGAGGAGCTCGTAACCGGGCGCGAGGTTACGAAAGGAGCGCGTGTCAAACTTTCCAATGCGTATGTATCCGAGATCAAGAAGACAGGAAGTGGACACGTGCACTACTCCCTCATTGGGATCAATGGAGTGGTCTCAATGATTGGAGCTGATAAGCAGGCATGTCAGGTACCTCTCCTGCACCACTTCCCCCTTTCCCCTTCCCTTCCCTGCCGGTGCATCTCGCCTTTTGGCTGATATGCTCGTGTGGATCCAGGTAATCTTTCGCGTCGCGTCGTGTGAGCGCAAAGAACGAATGTTAATAGGCAGAGATGGGGCGTTTCAACTTGCGCATATCACCAAGTTCTCAACGGACGAGATAGAAGTGCAAGATGCTAGTGGAGCCGCAGCAACTGTGCCCATCATTTCTGCAGGCACTGTGAGCCAACGCCCCAGTTCTAGTGCGCCAGACGGCACGAGCTCGCATGCTAAGGAGCTGACGGGTACGCGCACTGGTTCATCTATTGGGACACCATCAACCGCAAGCATGAGCGATGATGCTCCGCGTGGTCTAGGCTTGATGGTAGCCGAAAAAGATTCGCGCGTGTACATTTCGAGCATTGCCAAAGGTATGTGAGCGATTCCAGCATGCTCAAAAGATTGCTGTTGTATGCGGCAGCGGCAGTAGACGAGCGTGTCGACTGACGGTGAAGAGAGCTCTGCAGGTAGTGCGGCAGAGGCAATTGGGCCATATTTGCGAGTCGGCGATCAAGTTGATAGCATAGATGGACACGAAATCTCCAGCAAAGCAGATTTCATGCGGCTGGCAGCGGGCGAGAAAGGTATGTCGCGAAGGCTGCAGGTTTCTCGAGTTCGTGGCCGTGGAGGGGCGGGTGAAGGCGGGGTCATTTGTGCAGGAGGTAGCGACCGGCGCTTGATATTCATGATGTCCATCATTCTTGGGATGCCTGGCTGTCACACAATTTATGGGAATAGCAGTTCGGTTCTAGGTGGGACGATGGATGTCGTAGCCTTTCCAAAGACACCAGAGTCGGAAGAGGAGGGCCCAGAAAATCGTGAAACCCAGGCGGAGGGTACGGGGCCAGTCATCACACATGCGCTCCGGGCCTTGCCTCCGACCCCGACGACTAACAGCGAAGAGCCTTCGGATGCTCCGCAAAAACAAAACACGGTGCTGATTTGTGAACGCGTCTCTGGCTGCCTGCCTTCTTCAGTGTCACGTCCCGAGCTGACTGCAATTGTTACAGGTTACCCACAACGCATGGGTGCCAGAGTTATGTTCGTTGCACGATCTTGACCCGTCATCTCCTGAGCATTCGAGCCCGACATTGCGGACGGACGATTCACGAGGGCCCCCAGATACGACGCCGTCTGTCACACATGCCACACCTACCTTGACCCCGCTCCCCAAGCAACGTGATGATCTTTCTTGCGGCTCCCTTTCGCCCGAGAAGATGCCTTCCACCATAAATTTCGACCGTCTTGAGATTATGGTATGTGCCAGAGAGAAAGAGAGCGCGTGCGCGTGCGTCTGTCGAAGGAGGTGATTGACACTATCCGGTTTCTCTGCTTGCGCTTCAGGTTCCTCCTATCGGTAATGGATCATACAAGACAGTGTACAAAGCCCTTCTCGACGAAAGCAAACCAGTGGCAGCCTTAGCAATACGTGCCAGATCTGCTCGCCTCGCGCTGGCAGAAGTTGCGATGCTACATCAACTCAAACCACACCCAAACCTTCCAGTGCTGTATGGCGTTGCGCGAGATCATGCAAATGGTGTGTGGCTGGTACAAGAATATTTTCCTCTGGGCGGTCTGGACATGCAGCTGGAGGTTTGGGAGGGCATGTTGTCGGTGACAACTCGCCTTTGCATATTGCAACAAGTGTGTGAAGCAATGATGTCTCTTCGTCTCCAGGGAGTGCTGCACAGGGATTTGTCCTCTCGCAACATCCTTGTGCACTCTCTGCATGCGAGCTCTGTGCTCGATGTTTGGGTCAAAGTTTCAGACTTCGGTCTGGCCTGCGTACTGGAAGATGTCGACGGCAGCAAGGTTTGCAGGGAGGAAGGGGATGATCTGCCCATTCCGTGGCGATGGACAGCACCTGAGGTGTACTTGGAGGAGTGTTGGTATTGGAAAAGTGATGTTTGGAGCTTTGGCGTGACGATGTGGGAAGTGTTCACCTATGCTCTCATCCCATACCTTGACATGTCAGACGACGAGCTGCAGCGCGAAGTCTTAGTACACGGACATCGATTGCCTCCTCCAGAAGTCTGCCCAGAAGGTGTGTATGCGCTAATGCAGCAATGTTGGTCCTCCAAGCCCCACGACCGACCGTCATGGACGCAGATCGCTGCAGCTCTGAGTGAGCTGCTAGAGGCGGCTGAGGAAGATTCTGAGTTCGACCGATTCCTCTTCTAACCTGATCGCAAGGCAGGAGAATGTATTGTGTTTGACAGTTTTGTAATGTAGATGCTGAACAACAAAATGTGAATCTAGCTGCCCTGTGGCAGAATCTGTTGGGCAAAGCCTCCAGACGCGCCCGGCTTTGCCTCCTGCCAGTCAATCCATGCAGAGACGTGCAGGTAACGTCCATCGAGCCACTCCGCACTAGCACTGCCGGGAGGCGCGGCTGGTGGGCAAGCCATCTCCGCTACCGACGCAGGGCAGCGCAAAAGTAATTTACTTTCTCGCTGCCTCGCGTGCGGTGGCAGGATACGATTTCGCAAACAAGTTTAACTTCTTCTGGCCACGGGTATTGACCACGTTGCTGATGGCGCCGTTAACGTGGAGGGTCTGGTGCAATGCGGTCTGCGATAACAACAGGCAATTAAAAAGAGTTCGGAAGAGCTCCTCTTGCTTGTTCAGGGCGTTGGTTGCCGCACCGTCCTGTTTTGCATCCCATGTCAGTGGTCTGTGAGTTATCGTCTGCGGGTCTGCTAGATCTACACTGTATGCAACCTGATACTAATTGCGTCGATTGCCGCTGGCAAGGCACTGCTCACCTGCTCCGTCTTGATTACTTCTTGATCGTTAGCCCCGCTCACTTGGCACAGGGTCTTTGAAAGCGCGAGCGTGTTGACCAGAATCCGGAAGATCTCCCGGCCTTTGCTCGTCGCATCCTGCGCGCGTGCGTGAGTGAGCGCGCGAGCCAGTGTCTGTGAGTTTCGCGTTGTCGGACGCCAGCGACAATCATGCACCCATGCATGTACATGAACACAGCTTGCACAACGTGAACACAGAACAAACACATGCACAGACACAGCACACATGCGCGGAGGCCACTTGTCAGCATCGCTAACGCCGTTGCCAACAGAACAGACCACGTGTCAGCGGCGCATGCCCATGCCCAGCGAAGCACCCCCCCCCCCTTGCGCACACATACCTGGTTCCCGGTAACTTGAGATCCACTCTGCCTAGTATCATCCGCTGGCGCCTACATGACCCAGTATAGTGTGTCAGCAAAATTGCCTTGAGGCCAGACAGCATGCACAGCGTCGCGCATGCACTCCCTTGCTGCGTGCCACGATTGCGAGTAATCTGCCCTAAGTAATGTCATCACCTTAGTTGTCTTCCTGGTCTGAAACAGAGTGGTGGTGAGCTGTTTGACGCCCTCGAGCATCGAGGATGCGGACCACGTGGACGCGTCCTCCTGCGTCGCCTCTGCTGCTTGCTCGGGCCTGGAGCGACTGGGCACATATCCTGTTGGGGGAGTCCATCTCGTTGCAGGCGCAGAGCTCAGAGGATCAGAGCTTTGTGAGACCGCGTTCGCCGAGGCGGTTGGCGCAGCGGGCGAGCTGCTCCTCTTGGGTTCATAGCCGGTGTACGGCTCCCACTGGTTGGCAGGCGCGCTGCTCTGCGTCTCCGATGCCAAGCTGACAACGGCCGGAGGAGATTCGTATGCCTGTGCTGGTGCGCGCATCGGTGCTGCAGCCGCGGGCGCAGCAGAGGCGCCGCGCTTCTTGGGGTCATATCCCCCGTACGGCTCCCACTTCTTGGTCGGCATGCTGCTCACAGGGCCCGACGAGGTGCTCGCCGTCGCAGGCCAAGTCTCGCGCGCCTGCACTGCTGCGCTCA
>Ga0115006_10001755_pt1 | contig 13822 bp, 4 predicted proteins | sample ArcOceMetagenome_3_FD_88943 | JGI IMG/M metagenome (GOLD analysis project Ga0115006, IMG submission 88943) | Marine eukaryotic phytoplankton communities from Arctic Ocean - Arctic Ocean- Svalbard ARC20M Metagenome | ecosystem: Environmental > Aquatic > Marine > Oceanic | place: Arctic Ocean...
CATCGGCCGGGAGGCACGCGGCACAGCACGTCGGGCAACTTGCTGGCGGGTCGGCCGACCGCAAGCACGGCACGAGCTCGCGCACGTCGGCCGGGCACGCAAACAGAATCGCTGAATGCAAAATAGTATCCATGGTTTTCGCCTTGTCAATAGCGTCATTCTTGAGCAACACGAACGTCAGATAGTGTCCACCAGCGTGCGCTCGAGGAACGCCGACCAGCAGCTCGCTTTGACATGGACGTTGAAGCCGCTCACCATCACGATGGTGCCGTCCCTGCGGCACGCGAGCTGCTTGTAGCCCTGCAGGTTGGTGAGCGGCAGCAGGCCCTCCTCGATGGGTGGGTTCAGACGCGCCTCCACCGGGATCTCCGCCGCGCTCAGCAGCCGCGCGCCGTCAAACAGTAGACCGGGGCCCTCGGCCGAGATGTTGCCAAACTGTCCGTCGTGCACCAGCAGCGACGCCACCACCTGCGCGGGCAGCCCCAGGCTCGTCGCGTCGCCAGCAGCGCTGCTCGCGCCGCCGCCGCCGACCGCATCCTCGGGTGCCAGGGCGGGCCTGAGGCTGAACTTGATCGGCTTGGCCATGCGATTCTCGAGCAGGGCCCAGACGCGCTCGAGCCGGCACAGCACCCTCGCGTGTGGCAGCCTCTCCTGCTGATGGTCGGTGAGCGCCCGCACACCGTGCCGCAGCGCGGGAGCGCACAGCCGCAGCCACAGCTGCTGGGCGCCCTGCACAGCCTCGCGCGAGCCACGACACGTGCGGTGCCAGCAGCTCAGGTCCTCCGCGCTGATCCCCAGCAGGCACCGCACCAGCAAATCGTCGGGCAGCGTCAGCAGCGAAGCCCCCGTCTGGCGGGCCGCGAGCAGCGCCGCCTGCACAGTGACGAGTCGGTCGACAGCAAGCTCCGCCACGATTAGATGGTCGCCGTTAGGCTCGAAGCCGGCCGCGCGGAGGAGCGGGCCGCCCGCCGCGTCGTCGGTCAGGCGCACGAGGTGCGGGTTGGCGGCGCGGATGGAGCGACGCGACGGCGAGTCGAGCGCGTTGGTCACGTACTTTAGCGCGAGGGCTTGGAGCTCTGGTGCGAGCTGGGAGGCCAGGACGTCCGGCGTGATGGACATAGCCCGGCTGGCTGTGTGGATTAACACGGCTGGGATTTCCGTGAACTTGCACAAAAACCGCATACTGTATAGTTCTGGGGCCACAGACCGGGTCCGGCTATGAGCAGTTAGTCTTCGTGCGTGTAACGGAGCCGAGGTGCGTAGTTGAGGTAAGCTAACAGCGTTAAACCGTTAAACCATGCGCCGCGTACAATGTAACGCCAGATCTTCCTTCTTCGCCTCTTGCAAGCCCTGAAGCGAGGCTTGGTGGCAAAGAATGGCCCAGGTCTTGCATTGACATATTTCTATTTCATATTGAAAAGTAGGAATCCACGTCGAGGCCCCTGAATAAGCGTCGAGTATTCACCAAGTAGAGCTCTATTTGAAAAAAAAACCGCGCCGGTTTAACGGTTTAACGCTGTTAGCTTACCTCAACTACATACCTCGAACCCCTTGCCGAAGCACAGAATCCAGACTGCTCATAGCCGGACCCGGTGTATGGCCCTGCCGATCGGAAAGCACTGATACTCCGCCACTGGAGAACAGCATGGCGTTGAATGCCACGGAACCGCCAGCCCAGGAACTGTTGGTTCACGCCCGGCTATTGAGGCTATTGAGGCATCTTAGTTGCAGGCGACTACCCCGGAACTCTACAACCTGCATGCACGTGCTGCATCAGAACTTCGGGCGCGCATCGGCGAGGAGTCAGCCGCGCGAAAGCGTCTCTACCTCGACAGCCCGCCACGGCGGCCGACCTCCATGCCGACGCCCAAGTTCCATCGCGTGGGCGAGGCGATGGCGGTCGACGGCGACGCGCCGGCTGCGGAGATAGCACCGCCGGACCTCGATCTCGACTGCTATCCGTACGGGTTCTCGCCGCTGCTGCTCTTCGCGCAGGAGTCGTACTTCGATCAGGGATACTCCAACTACAACTCGGTGGTGCAGTTCTTTGCGGGAGTCCTCGACGTCAACATGCTCGAGAACGTGCTGTACGAGCGCAAGAACATGCTCTACGAGGAGCTGCTGCAGTTTGTCATCGACAACAAGATGCTGGTCACGTGCTGCATCGAGGCGCACTTCACCGCCTTCCAGGTGCTCAGCGAGAAGGTGGTGATCTTCTACGACCCGCTCAAGCCGTACCTGTCGATCATCAGCGGCGCCGACCAGTGCAAGAGGTTCATGACCTTTCTGATGCTCAAGTGCTCGTACGGCGACAGCCAGCACATCCAGGAGAACAAGAACCACTACACCGGGCCCGACAGCACCAACCCGACGCGCAAGATGATCTACGACCTGTGGCGTGGCATCAACAAGATGCAGCCCGAGAACCACGCCGGCGTGCGAAAGGGCACGGTCAACCTCAACCTCGATCGCTTCCTGCTCGTCAACGACGCTCGCGACCCGAGACGCATGTCGACGCAGCTGACGGGCAACACGTGCTATTTCCAGACCTACATCTTCGCGCTGCTGTGCAAGGCGGGTGGCATCGAGCTGGCGCGCGACCAGGCGTCGGTCGACGTGCTGGCCGCCGACAAGCTCGAGGCGGCCACGATCAGCGTGTGCCGGCTGCTGCTCGAGTTCTTTGTCGACGCGCCGACGGGCGTGCTGCGGCCGCTCACGAACTGCAACGTCGTGCTCGACTTCTACCGCCACAAGGACGCGGCGTACTATGGGTACGTGACACACTACCTGAAGTCGCGCGGCCTCGACGTGCCCGACTACGAGGCGCAGTACGAGCAGCTGCTCCGCTTCTACCGCGCGCGGCCCAAGCTGCACACCTACAGGCGCTTCCAGCTCGAGTCGGCAATGGCCTCGACGCTCAACACCAAGTCGCTGCAGGCCGTGTGCGACGCGAGCGTCGACGGCGTGTACAAGCTCGGCCGCGCGCAGTACTACAAGTACCGCGCGGCGTCGCTCATGTTTGGCTTCAACACCAACATCACGCAGCACCTCGACGACTTTTGCGAGTTCAACGCGCTGCGCAAGAACCAGCTGCTCGCCTTCTACGACGAGCTGCAGCCGCACGTGCGCGAGTGCGTCACCGCGCGCCGCGCGACCAACAAGTACCGCGACTACTACTTCATGGCGCAGTTCGAGGTGGGGCAGCGCGAGCTCGTCGAGCTGCACCACTACACGTACGAGATCGACCTGTGCGCGCTGCTCGGCAAGCTGCTCTCGAAGGCCAACTCGAAGGCGCTCGCCGAGCGCGTCGGCGCCGTCAACGCGCTGCTCGCGCAGCAGATCTACTTCTCGACGCAGCGCACCTCCGACTACGAGAAGTTCATGACGCAGGCGCAGTTCCTCGGCTCGAAGCGCCACTACGACTTCTTCCTGACGTCGTTCATGTCGCCGGCCTTCTTCCAGTCGTTCGCGGGCCTCGGCTTCACCGAGATGAACCCGAAGGAGAAGGAGATCAACGCGCTGACGCGCACGTCCTTCTACTCGTGCGAGCTGATGTCGCGCCAGTCGTGGCGGATGGAGCACGAGTTCGAGAAGGAGTGTGTCAACCAGATGGCGCGCTCGACGCTGCGTGACCACTCCGCCTCGTTCAGCGGCCAGCACGACCTCGAGCAAAAGTACCAGATCGCGGTGCGCATCGGGACGGGGCACACGTACACCAAGTACAACACGCTGATGCACTTCCTCAACGTGGCCGAGGCGTACTGGCACAACCCCGACCTCAACGGCATCCAGGTCTTCGGCAAGGACATCCGCGCGCTGCTCGCCATCTGCTGCCAGAAGATCTTCTTCGAGGAGGGCCACACGTGGTACCACTACGGGCCCATCGAGGTCGGCGCGTCGATCGGCTACGGCCGCGTCGACATGGACCTGCAGGTGGCGCAGTGCTCCGGCGGCGCCGCGGCGTACGTCAGCCGCGAGAAGCGCAACTCGCGCCACACGGTCGTCGTGACCGACCGCGTCTACGAGTACGGCTACCTGAAGGGCATCCTCGAGCGGCTCTTCTGCCTGGCCGGCGGCGTCCGCTTCAAGTCGGACGACGTCGTGCTCAACCTGGCGATGCTCTCGCTGGTGCTCGACTTTGGGCTCGACGGGCAGCACGCGGCGCTGCTCAACCTGCCCTTCTTGCGCAGCCTCGCCGCGCTGCACGACGGCGAGGGCGGCGCGGGCGGCGGCGGCGGCGGCGGCGGCGGCGGCGTGCTCGACAAGCGGCAGCTGCAGGTGGAGGTCTCCAACTGGATCAACGAGTTCGACAAGAAGAACACGGCCGACTCGGTGACGCGCCTCGGCGTGGAGAAGCTGCTCTTCGAGGCGTCGTACAAGTTCATCGTCAACAAGGGGATGAACGTGCGCTCGAAGGCATTCGAGCTGATCCGGATGCTCAACGGCGACCCGGCGTACATGCAGTACGTGCTGATGTGCAAGGTGTACGTCTCGCTCTGCCAGATCAACAAGTCGGCCGAGGTCGACTACTACAAGGTGCGCGTCAACAACGACTACCGCATCCTGATCCCGCAGAACTTCTCGGCGGCCACCTCCGACTACCTCGACGCCACCACCAAGCGGTACACCTTCACCGAGGTGGGCGGCTTCATCCGGTACGGCGAGCTGCCGCTCTTCGACGTGCGCGCCAGCCAGCCCGAGATCCACCTGCACAAGGTGCGCTTCGACGCGGCGGGCCCCGAGGTCCAGTCGATGGTCAAGTACATCGAGTTCTCCAACGTCTTCCGCTCGGCGGCCGACGAGGCGCACTACCTGATCTTCATCGCCGACAACGCGCTGCTCGTCGAGCTCGGCGCCGACGGCGGCGTCACGATCCGCATCAACAAGATCCCCGTCGAGGTGGCGACCGTCTACTTCACCGAGGCGATGTCGTTCGTGCCGTGCTTCAAGTACGCCGACAGCGACGACATGATCCTCTTCACGTCGCGCAACGTCCACTACCACATCGACAAGGCGGGCCAGTTCAACGAGAACTACTACGGCATGAAGCACGAGCTGATCGAGAACATCCTCTCCGAGCAGGGCTACGTCGACCTCAACGACGAGGTCGTCTTCAAGAAGTTCAAGCTGTCGGAGCTGCTGACCGAGTCGAAGACGGTGCTCCACTTCCCCGACTACCTGCTGCAGGTGGTGTCGCAGCAGCAGCTGATCAACCTGCTCGACCTCGCCATCTACGTGCGCAACCTCGGCCTCTTCATCCTGGCGCTCTTCTACCTGCGCCGCTCGTCGATCGACCTCACCTACGTGGCGACCGACCAGGAGGCCAAGATCAAGAAGATCACCGGCCCGTGGAAGGCGGCGATCATCTACGTGCTCTCCAAGGTCGAGGCGAAGCCGACGCCGCCGCACTACGACGAGCTCTTCCAGAAGCAGTTCTTCGACCTCAACCAGCACGAGAAGCTGCCGCTCGCCGACTTCATCGAGAGGCTCTGCGAGAACTTCACGCGCTACCAGCGCTTTTCCGACGGCCGCTACCAGATCGTGCCGACGGACAAGCAGAAGCGCTTCCTGCGGCGCATCATCACCGCCAAGGAGTGCTTCCACTTCTCGGAGGTCGGCTCGGGCAAGACCAAGGTCATCCTGCCGCTGCTCTGCCAGACCTTCCTCTCGAACAACGCCGAGGCGCACGAGTGGCTCGCGCGCGGCGGCGAGCAGAAGAGCGTGATGGTCATCCTCGTGCCCGAGCACCTCGTCGCCGACGCGCGCGCGCAGGTCTTCCGCTACTGCCTCAACCTCAACTTTGCCGAGGAGTACCGCGTCTACGACGACATCTTCGCGCTGCTGCACGACGAGGTCCAGCTGCGCCCCGCGGGCGGCAGCGGCTACGCGAGCGTGCCGTCGAAGCGCGCCTACTCGGGCTCGAGCGGCTCGTCGGCGCGCGCGCCGGGCAAGCAGATCTTCATCACGTCGTTCAACCAGTTCAAGAAGGCCCTCACCTACGACAAGATCTGCGCCAAGGTGCGCCCGTACCGCGAGCGCATCCTCGTCGTCGCCGACGAGGTCGACGACTTCCTCGACCGCGACAAGCTCGTCTTCAACATCTGCTCGAACAAGGCCAACGCCTTCGACAAGGAGGTGCTCGAGAGCTACTTTGGCGTGTGCCGCGCCGTCTACCGCGGCGAGCCGTGCCCGCCGGGCGCGGCGGCGGCGGCCAACCCGGCGTACTGGCGGCAGCTGCACGACAAGTTCGCGGCGATCCACGTCGAGATCCAGGAGAAGAGCCGCTCGATCAACAAGAGCTTCGGCATCTTCAACGAGCAGACGCTGCGCCACTGCGCGACCAACATCGCGCAGGACATCGAGGGGTACAAGTCGCTGATCGCGCGGCCGTACGAGTCGGTCAACCGCGCGATGCCCGGCTCGTACTACTCGGACGTCGAGCGCACGATCTACCTGACGTACTACATCCTGATGGAGGACACGGCCAAGTACGACGAGCTCTTCCAGCAGGAGCGCAAGTTCATCTCGTTCGAGTACTTCTCGTCGCACGTCGCCAAGGCCATCGACTACGACGACCTCGTCTACGGCTCGCACAGCCTCTCGGCGCTCGTCGTGAAGCACCCCGAGACCAAGGACGGCCTGACGCGCTTCCTGTACGAGGTCATCCTGCGCCGGATGGAGATCCGCGACCAGTCGCGCTCGGTCAACTCGATCGACATCGTCTTCAACTTCGACGCGATCGGCTTCACCGGCACGCCGTTCATCGACAACTACCCGACCTTCGAGTACATCCGCACGCAGCGCGAGGACGACATCCCCGACATGATCGACCGCTCCTTCTACGCGTACGCGAGCGAGCAGCTGCCGGCCGAGCAGTTCGAGGAGCGCTTCGCGCGCTTCCAGGGCGACAACTCGTCGGTCGCCGTCGAGTACGTGCCGTCGGGCTTCATGCAGGGCGCCACCGACGAGCTCGACATCCTGCGGCACATCTTCGCGCGCGACGCGGCGGGCGGCAGCGGCGCGACGCAGCAGCTCGAGCGGATGCAGGTGGTCTCGCCGCCGCCGCCCGAGGCGATGGAGGCGGCGGCGGCGGCGGAGGCGGGCCCGATGGACGTGGAGGTCGACCCGCGCGCCGCGGCGGCGCCGGCCGGCTTCAACGTGCTGGTCGACCTGTGCGGCATCTTCAAGAAGGCGTCGATCCACCAGGTGCGCGACGTCGTGCTGAGCCACTTCGGGCCCGACCAGTTCCACTACATCTACCACATCGACCAGACCGACGGCTCCGACCGCGTGCTCGCGCTCACCAACGACAGCGACGTCCAGTTCGACGACGAGTTCTTCAAGTTCCTGTGCAAGACGTACGGCGCGGCGCTGCGCGAGCGCGTCTTCTTTTTCGTCGACAACCGCAACGTCATCGGCAAGGACATCCCGTTCCAGCTCGCCTTCCAGCGCGCGTTCGGCGTGCCGATGTTCTACCGCTCGGCGGTGCTTGCGCACGACGTGGGCGACTTCTCGAAGGTCTGGCAGGCGATGGGCCGCTCGCGCACGATGAACGCGACGCGCTTCTCGATCTTCACCTCGCAGCTCGACGACGGTGGTGGCGGCGGCGGCGGCACCGGCATGGCCGACATCAAGCGCCACCCGCTGACGCGCCAGCTCTACGTGAGCAACTGCGACCGCAAGGTGGCGGGCAACCTGTCGTCCGCCTACCAGACGCTCGTCTCGCTCGCCAACCTCTCGCACGACCGCTTCTACTTTTGCGACGAGATCGTCAACGTCTTCCTCGAGAAGATGGAGATGACCATCGACGCCAAGCTCGACCGCCACGTCAAGGGCCTCGCGCTGCACGTCCTCGGCCGGCCGCTGCCGGCGGGCATCCTCGCGCACATCCTCGCCGCCAAGTTTGGCAAGTCGGCGACGCCCGCCGTCGCGGGCGCGGCGCCGCCGAGCGCCGAGCTCGTGGCGGCGCTGCTGGGCCACGTCGTGCGCGCCAAGTTCGAGCAGCGCGCGCCGTCGGACGACGTGCACGACGCGCTGCTCGGCTTCCTGTCGGGCGAGCAGGAGGGGACGATGGAGATCTCGTACACGAAGCAGCAGCAGAAGCAGAAGCAGAAGCAGCACAACAAGGACCAGGACGCCGACACGATGGAGGTCTTCGACAAGCGCCACCAGCTCACCTTTTCCGACGAGACCGACAACTACTTTGCGTACACGCTGACGCCGCAGACCGACCTGCCGAAGCTCGCGCTCAACCTGCCGCTGCCGCTGCCCATCTTCAAGCTCTCGTACGCGCTCGACGGGAAGCGCCGCACGGTCGCGCTCTACCCGACGCTGCAGTTCCTCTACTCGCACTACCTGCGCGCCGAGTACATCACGCCGCAGGTGAGCGAGGCGCTCAGGAGCCACGCCGACCCGCAGTACGTCGAGCGCTTCGTCGCCGAGGCGGAGCGGCTCGCCGAGGCCGACCGCGCCGCGCCCGCCGCCGCCGCGTCGGGCGCGGGCACGTCGCAGCCGCAGCTCGCCGTGCAGGTGCTGCTCAACCACGTGCGGCAGAACCCGCAGTACACGCTGGCGGCGCTGCGGGAGGGCATCTACGTGCTCGGCATGAAGGACCAGTTCAACGTGCACGACCTGCCGCAGCACCCGCTGCGCGACCACGTGCAGTACGTCGCCGACGAGATGGGCTTCATCCTGGTCGACCGCTCGCCGCAGCCCGCGTCGCGCTCGGTCGACGCGTTCGGACCGTACTTCATCGAGCAGTACCTCGTGATGGAGGTGCTCTCGAAGCAGGAGGTCGCGCAGAACGTGCTCGACTACTACGTGCACCACAAGGAGACGCTGCAGCGCGGCGTGCAGACCTACTCGGAGGCGCAGGGCAAGGGCTTCATCTGCTGGCGCTTCGTCAACGAGCATCGGCAGCAGCCGCCGGCGGCGCCGGCGGCGGCGGGGGCACTCACGCCCGCGTAATACCTACTATAGAGAGGTGTATTACAGCTTTAGAGGGGCGCCTACAACTAAAGATACGGATAAGAGGTTTTGAATATTGAATACGCGCTACTACTTGGCCCCTGCATCGACGCTCGACACCTGGAAGTACTCCCAGTGCCGCATCACTACGATGCGATCCATCAGCTTGCCGTCGAAGAAGCCGCCGCCGTCCTGCTGCACGGCCTGCTGTGCCGGCGGCTGCGGCGGGTGCGGGTGCGCCTGGAGCGGCTCCCGATAGCGCGGCGGCGGCGGCGGCATCGCGGCGGCCGCGTCGCGCTGCTGCTGCTGCTGCTGCTGCTGCCTCTGCTGCAGCTGCTGCTGCTCGTGCAGCCACTGCTGCTGCTGCTGCTGCTGCTGCTGCTGCTGCTGCTGCTGCTGGCGGCGGCGCTGCTGCTCGGTGAGCGCGAGCTGCTGCTGCACCTGCCGCTGCGCGTGCTGCTGCGCCTGCTGCCGCTGCGCGTCGCGCGCGGCGAGCGCCGCCTCGAGCTCGGCGACGCGCGCGCGCAGCAGGTCGCACGCCGCCTCGGCCTCGCGCAGCGCCGCGTCGCGCGCCGCCAGCTCGGCGTGCGCCGCGCCGAGCCGCGCGCGGTTGCGCTCGTGCTCGAGGTGCAGCTCGTCGGCCGCGCGCCGCGCCGCGTCGCGCGCGGCGCGCTCGTGCTCGCGCGCCGCCGCCTGCGCCGCGCCCGCGCGCTCGAGCCGCGCGTGCCAGCCCTGCCGCTCGGCGTCGTCCACCTCGGCGTTGTGGTGCGCCGCCGCCTGCGCGTGCGCCGCCGCGCGCGCCGCCGCCTCGGCCTGCGCCGCCGCGTCGCGGTGCCGCTCGACCTCGTAGCCGTCGCGCGCGCGCTCCGCCTCGGCCTGCGCCGCGCGCGCCTCGGCCTGCGCCGCGCGTGTCGCCGCCTGCGCCGCCGCCTCGCGCGCGCGCCGCAGCGCCTCGCCCAGCGCCGACGCCTCGGCGCGCGACGCGCGCAGCGCCTCGGCCGCCTCGGCCTCGGCCTCCTCGACGGCCGCCGCCGACGCCTGCGCCGCCGCGCGCGCCCTGTCGGCCGCCTGCGCCGCCGCCCGCAGCTCCGCCGCCTCGCCCCGCGCCGCCGCCGCCTCGCCGCGCGCCGCCACGAGCTCCGCCTCCGCCCGCGCCCTCGCCGCCTCGGCCGCCCTCGCGCGCGCCTCGGCCGCCTCGGTCGCCTCGGCCGCCTTGGCCGCCGTCGCCCTCGCTGCCGCCTCGTGCGCGGCGCGATCGGGCCACGCCGCCGCCGCCGCCGCCGCCTCGCCGTCGGCGGGCTCGGCCGCCGCCGCCGTCGCCGCGCGCGGCGAGGTCGCCGCGCGGCGGGCGCGGCGCGCCGCCGCCGCATCGGGCAGCTCGGCGCCGTCGGCCTGGCTCATCTGCTGCTCGAGAGCCAGCAGCTCCTGCAGCTCGCCAAACACGCGCCGCTCCGCCTCGGTGTGCAGCCCCGCCGCGAGCAGCGCCGCCAGCTGCGCGCGCAGCCGCTCGTTGATCGCCGACAGGATGAGCGAGAGCCGGTCGTTGGCAGCGAGCGCCGCCGCCAGCTCCTGCTCGAGCCCGTCGTTCTCGGCGCGCAGCTGCACCACCTGCCCCCACACCGTCCGAAACTTCTGGCCGTCGTCGTCGTCGCCGCCGGCCTGCGGCGGCGGCTGCACCGCGACGGCGCGCGCCGACGACGGTGGCGCCTCGGCTCGTCGCGGCGGGTCGCGCTGCTGCTGGGCCGGGCTCTCGCTCACCGTGCCGCACGACGGCGGCCGCGGCCGCTGTGGTGCTGCCTGCGACGACGAGCTGCTGTGGCGCCGCAGCGGCGTCGGGTCCGCGGCGTCGGAGGGCTGAAGTGGCGGCGGCTGCTGCGGCTGCTGTGCCTTCTTCCTGCCGAGCTCGGCCATCCACGGCGGCGGCATCGCCGCGGCCTCGCCGTCTGGCGCGGGCGAGGGTGCAGCCTCAGGCGCCGGCCTGGGCACGGGCGCCGGCGCAGGTGCGGGCGCTGACACCGGCGCTGGCACCGGCGCTGGTGCTGGCACCGCTTCGGTGCTCTCGCGCTCGGCGCGCTCGCGGGCGGCACGCATCCAGGGCGGCGGCTCGTTGCCAGTGGATGGTGCCGGGGACGACGAGGCCGGCGCCCGCCGCTTGAGCTGCGCCTGCCACGGCGGCGCGGCAGCGGCCGCGGCTGGCGCTGGTGATGGCGCAGCGGCTGCCGCCGGCTCCGAGAACGACGAGCCGCTCTCCGCACGCTCGCGGGCGGCCTGGAGACGGCGTACGACCTCCTCGTTCATCGTGAGAGGCTACTGTATTCGGCGCGGCAAGTTTCGCGGTGAGAGAGGCGCTGTAGAGAGGTTGATAACCACGCACTGCTAGTTTTACAATGAACGGTAGGTGACCGGCGGTTTAGGCGAAGCAATGATCTAAAGTAAGCAAAGTATCCTGTATCCAGCAACGTCCCGCTCTGTCGTGTCGCGTGGCGCGGTAGCATGTGCGTTGAGCTGCTATTCATTACCTTTAGATCATTAATTTGCCTACATGTAAGCTGCCTGGGGCGGCGGCACCGCGCGCGCGCGCGCGCGCGCGCCGCCGTGCGTGGCGACGACGTGTTTAGCTGCTGCTGCGCGCATTGCACGCACAACGCTGAACGATACATATGGACGACGACCTCTACGGCGACATCGCCATCGCGCCCGTGGGCGAGCCCTCCGCAGCGTCCTCCGCAGCACCGCCAGCCGCCGCTGACGACGACCACAGCATGTCCTCCGTCTTCGGCGACGGCGCCAAGGAGGAGGAGCCGAAGCCGACTGGCACGGACGGCGCGACCGCCGCCAAGGAGGAGGCTCCCCCGCCTGCGGTGGCGTCGGCCACACAATCGCAGCAGAACGCGCCCACCTCGCTCCACATAGGCGGCATGCAGTGGTGGTTCACCGACGCGCAGCTGCAGGCCATGTGCGAGGAGTACGGCAAGCTGCAAGGCCCGCCGCGCTTCTTCGAGGAGCAGACCAACGGCAAGTCCAAGGGCAGCGCGATGGTCGACTTTGTCGAGGCCATGGCCGCGAGCGAGTGCGTGGCGGGCATGCACGGCCGCAAGGTCGAGGGCAAGGAGCTGACGGTCAACTTTGTGCAGGGCGGCATGCGCATGGCGGCGTCGACCAACTCGACGAATGGCAGCAACGGCGGCTGCAGCAGCGGCAATGGCGCCGCCGGCGCGGGCGGCGGCTGCGGCGGCGTCAACGGCGGTTTCAGCCGCGTCGGCAACGACACGGCCGCGGCGCTCGCGGCGCGCGCTTCGGTGGGCATGGGCGGCGGCATGGGCGGCGGCATGTGCAACGGAGGCATGGGCATGGGCATGGGCATGGGCATGGGGATGGGCATGCCGATGAACATGATGCAGCAGCAGGCGGCGATGCGCCAGCAGCAGATGATGATGATGGGCGGCGCCATGGGCATGGGCATGCGCCCCGGCATGGGCATGGGCATGCCCGGCTGCGGCGGCATGGGCATGCCCGGCTGCGGCGGCATGGGCATGGGCATGGGCATGGGCGGCTGCGGCGGCATGGGCATGGGCGCCGGCATGGGCGCCGGCATGGGCGGCTGCGCCATGGGCGGTTGCTGCGGCGGCATGGGCGCCACAACAGCCGCCGGTGGTGCTGTCAAGCGTGCCTGTGACGGTGGCGTCGAAAAACCCAAGCAGCAGCGCGTAGCGAACGACGACAATGAACCGCTGGCCGACGGCTGGTCATGAGATTTTTCGAGATTCACCGTTTCCATTTTTCTCTACGCACTCAGAGTAACGCCATGGCAAAACGAAGACGTGCGTGTAGGTGGTAGCCGGTACACGATTTCCCTACATAAGTCATAACTGAATCGCGTGTGCGTGGTCTGCACGGTGTGTGCGTCATCACGTCACTCCTCCTTCGGCGCGAGCTTGCAGACGTCCTCGTACTCGACGCCCTCTATCGTGCGACCAGCGTGCATGCCGCTGAGCACCTGCAGCGAGGTGGAGAACTGCTCGACGTTGATCGCCACCAACTTGGCCTCGGCGCCGCGGTAGGTGCCGTTGACGACGAGCACGCGGCCGCCCACCTGCGGGATGACCGTCTCGAGCTCGTCCTGGTCGAGCTTGAGCAGCTTGCCGTTGTGGTGCATCCGCACGTGCCCCGTGTACCGATCGAGCAGCTTCTCGACGGTGCCCTTCTGCTTGTAGTAGTCGCCGTCGCTCAGGCTCTTGTTCATCACCTTGACGATGACGCCGGTCGCCAGCCAATAGTCGGTGCGCGCGGCGCCCTCCTTGCGCTTCTCCTCCTGCTGCATCAGCTGCTGCATGCCGCTCATCTTCGCCTTGCTGCCCGACATCGACGTGCTGCTGCACGCGCCCGCGCCCGCGCCCGCCGCCGAGGTCGAGGTGCTGCCGCCGCTGCTGGACGCGCCGGCGTCGTCGGTCGACGCGACAACCCCGCCGCCGCTGCTGCTGCTGCTCGACGCGCCACCGAAGAAGGCGCACGCCGCCTTGGGCGGCTCCTTGAGCTTCGGCTTCGCCGCGATACCAGAGAATGCGACGGCGGGCGCACCCTCCTCGCGCAGCAGCTCGGTCGCGTGCGGCGCGTCGTCCTCGTCGCCCGCCGCCGCCGCCGCGCGCGCCATCTTGTTGATGCGCTCGACGTCCCTCAGGTACTTCTCCTCCGAGTCCATCTCGGTGCGCTCGCGCTTCGCCCTTTGCTCGAGCTGGCGCAGCTTCTCGGGGTCGCGGTCAATGTATGTGAGGAACCAGCCCTTCTCGGTCTCGTCCACCTCGCACTTGCCCTCGCGGCCCAGGTACATGACAAAGTCGGTCAGCGTCTCCCACAC